>ORMF012375885.1_pt1 | contig 110466 bp, 105 predicted proteins | sample 1779871 | NCBI WGS metagenome assembly ORMF01 (sample SAMEA104232316, study PRJEB22302) | groundwater metagenome | biome: forest; feature: aquifer; material: groundwater | place: USA | collected 2011-08-07 | depth 5.4 m | reverse complement strand
CTCATCCTTAGAAAATCTTCTCAGGCTTTTGAGCATTTGCTTCACCTCCTCAATGCCTTTGATTCTACTAAAGATTGGGTATGCTTTTGCGTAATGATCCAAGCTACAAAATGTCTAAAATGTATCGTAACTTATTCAGTTTATACCGGTCACTTTTTAGTTATACTGTAACTAAGTTGTCAGGTAAAATTTTAAAACGACATATTAAGTTCCCGTATTATATTTCGTCTCTAATTGATGTAAAAAAACTCACTCCTTCTTGGGGATTCCTCCAACGATAATACAAAGGTGACCCTTTTGCCTTATCTGAAGCAAAAAACTCAGCATAGTTTGTTATATATCGAATAAGGGCTTCTTTTTCATATACTCGCGCACTTATGGGACTTTTAAATAATGAGATATATAAATCTTTTAATACTTGTAGATTATCTGGGCTGCCTTCTTGTACAAAATAACTTGTATGATATAGCAAATTTGCAAGATCAAACTCCTTAGCATCTGGTCCCCAAATTTCAACATCAAAATCTACAAGGTAGACTCGCCACTTGGTGTAATAAGTTCATTTGGGCCCCATCTATGACCCGCAACCGCATTCATTCCGTTCATTGTAATTACAGTTGCAAACGTATTCTTAGTTGCTTCTACTGCTCTTCTGCGTTTCGCATACGAAATCCATTCTTGGGATTATCTAAAAAACGTGCTCCTTCATACTCTGAGTGAATATGGGAAATCAGTTGTGGTCTTACGTCTTCGTTCTGCTGCCGGAGGATATATCTTGATTGATCCATCGATTCTACAACCATGCTCGTATTAATGTGTCCCTGTGGAATTGTTATATCTGATTGCAATAAGGGAAATTTGACTTCAGAAGGAAGCCGACCGTCTCTTTGCCTTAGAAAAAGCTCATGCGTTCTGCCAAACAATTCTACTCTGTTCATAATCAGTAAGCAAATTCCTCTTCTGAGTTAGTTGAAGAAGCTGATACTTAGTAAAATGAGTATCTTTATTGTTATGGTGACATATTATATACCATTCAGGCTGGGATTAAAACCATTTGGTGTACTACAATAGCCTCATGAATCTTGACATATTTACGTTACCAAACGGATTAAAGGTTGTTTTGGAAGCGATTGAAAGCGCGCAATCGGTTGCTATATATGTCGCAGTTGGTGCTTGGGCCTTAGGTGCTGGTATCTGTGCTGTTCGAAATTGTCCCAGAAAACCTGCCGAGTAATTTAGCTTCAAAAAAAAGCGCATCAAACTGCGCAGCCTCTGAAGAAAATCGAACCGCCTGGTATAAGTGTCGTAAATCTGTCTGTCAAGTCATTGACAAATATTCGATTAAGTATTATGATATTCTCATATGATAACCTCCACCAATACCGCTTCTGCTCGAGATGTCCAACGGAATTACCGGAAAGTAATTGAAAAGGTCAAAAAGACCAATAAGCCGGTTGTGGTAATTAGCCGCAATCAGCCGGAAGTTGCTATTGTAAGCCTTGATGTTCTTGAAGAATACGAACGATTAAAAAAAGAAACAGTTGACTGGAGCTTTGTAGACGAAATTAGAGCTTTAAATGCAGATAAAGACCCTGATAAGGTATACAAAGACGTAAAAGAAGAAGTTGAAACGATTCGTCAAGAAATGTATGAAAAACGACAAAAGGATAAAAGTAGTCGTTGATACGAATATCTTTGTGAGTGGTATTATTGTTCCCCAAGGTACTTCTTTCGAATTACTTGAAGTCTGGCGAAGAAAAGAATATATTCTCCTTATCTCTGAAGTTTTATTGAAAGAGCTTGAAAATGTTTTAAGACGTCCAAAATTTATAAAGTATCACTTAACGGAAGAAAAAATTAATGGTTTGCTCCAATTAATAATAAAGAAGTCAATAAAAGTTTCACCATCTCCAACTTTTTCTGCAACGATAAGAGATCCGAAGGATGAAATGATTCTCTCGACTGCGCTAGATGGAAATGCAGACTATTTAATTACAGGAGATAAAGATCTTCTTGTGCTAAATGGTAATCCCCAACTTGGAAAGTTAAAAATAGTTACTGCAAATGATTTTCTGAAAATTATTTCTGTAAAGCCCTAGTAAACGCAAAGTCACGTGCTACACCTTCCATGTAGATTAGCTCCACACTTCTTCTTTATTTAGTTTTTCTAATTGTGCTGTTATAATCTCTTATGAAACTCCCAGAGAGTATGAATATTGAAACATTTACATTACCAAATGGGTTAAAGGTTATCCTAGAACCAATTGAAAGCGCACGATCTGTGGCGATTTATACAGCCGTTGCTGCTGGGCCTCGATATGAAACAAAAGAAACTGCCGGGTTAGCTCATTTTCTTGAACATATGCTACTCGAAGGTACAAAGAGTTTTCCAAATGCGAAAGAAGTAGCGGAATATGTGGAGAACGTGGGAGGTAAATATGGTGCATTCACAGAGAAAGATCATGTGATTTATCATGTAAAAATGCTGCCTGAACAAGTAGAGAGAGGGCTTGATTTTATTCATCAAATTTTATTTAATCCGTTACTTTCGCCCAAAGATATTGAGAAAGAAAAAAATATTGTTTTTGAAGAAATGAAGCGAGCCGAAGATAATCCGGAAGTTGAAGTTTGGGATGTTTTTAATGAGTGGGTTTGGGGGAAAAATCAAACACTTGGGAGATCTACCCTTGGCTACCCTGAGACCATTAGCAATGTTACTCAAGAAAAATTATTAACCTATCTCAGTATGTTTTATAGACCGGCTAATATGGTTATTTCAATCGTTGGAAAAATGGATTCAAAAAAAGTAAAGAAAATCCTTGAAAAATTATTTATAGAAGAAAATAATAAAGATTTTATTGCATTTGATAAGGCTTATATTATCAAACTCGCCAAAAAAATAAAATTAGTTCCTTATAAGTCCCAACAAGCTCAGATGATCTTAGGTTTTCCCAATACTGTTACATATAACCACCCTGATCGCTACGCATTATCTGTAGTAGCAACTCTTCTTGGGGGCGCAGTTAGTGCACGATTATTCTATAAGCTCGTGTACGAATTAGGCATTGCCTACTCTACGGGTGCATATAATTGGATTGGATATGACGTAGGTTTGTTTTCAATATATGGAGGATTTAGCGTAAAAAATATTCATAAAGCAGTGAATATTATCCTTGATGAATTAGTAAGACTAAAAACAGTAAAATTGTCTGAAAGAGAGTTAAAAGAAACAAAAGAAAAAACAAAAGCCAATATTTTTTTCTATACAGAAACTACTGATAATTTAGCATCAATGTACGCTTCTCAACTAGCAACTGAAAAGCGGATAATATCACTTGAGAAAATGGAGCAAGAAATTAATAAGATAAAAGCTGAGGACATTCTCCGAGTGTCTAGGAGATATTTTACAAATGAGTACGTTAGATTGCTTGTACGAGGAGCAGTAGATAAAAGTATAAATACTGAATTAGAAAAGTTAATATATAATTTTAATTAATAAATATAGCTCGCATATAAGAAAGCTATATTCTCTAGCTAGGTAAATTCTTTTGCAAAATCTTCCAAGAATCTCGTATTTCATTTCTCCCTACAACTTCAAGAGTCACGAAATACTTATATTGGATTTCGTCAAGTAGAAAGAGGAACTTTTTCAAATTTAAATCACCATCGCCCAATCTTAGATGCGCAGCTCCTTTATGTCCATCATGTAAATGGAAATTGTATATTTTATCCTTTGCTTTTTTTATCACATCGAACACGTCAAATTCATCTATCAGTAAATGCCCTATGTCAATCGTTACGCCTCCTGCAGGTGGAAGTGAGCTTGCTAATTCAGTAATTTGCGCTATCGTTGCAGGGAAGGGGATTTGCGTTTTTCCTCCGAGTGACATATTCTCAACTGCTAATTTTAGAGATGTTGTCTTTGCAAGCTCTTTAACTAAATGCGATGTCTGATTTTTTGCCTGCTCGGATGTCCAGAAGTTGGGATGAAGACCTGCATGAAGTGTAAATACTTCGGCTGATAAATATTCTCCAATATCTAAAGCTTTCTTAAAAATTCTGATTGATGAATCTGTAATCTCTTTGTGAGGAGATAGAAGTGTAAGGTCCATAAAGGGAGCATGAACGATAATCCGGTATGGAGAAAGTAGATCCTTAAGAAATGCTTGCTCTTTAGAAGTAATAGACGTGTCTTCTAGTAATACCTCAACATGCTCGACATTTCCAAGTTTCTTAATTGCTCGAGCCTGCTCTTTCCAGTCCGCAATATCACGATCAAAAAGATTAAAAAATACTCCAATACTAAATTTTCTCATTGATCCCTTTTCCTTGCCTTTTCTAAATCCGAAAGGGTATTAACATTAATAAACTTGGAATGTGTGGGATGTCCCCATAGTTGTTGGCATTGCAAGGCTAGACTTAAAAAATCTGCCCATGATCTTGACTCCTGAATGAGCGGAAATTGAGTTGGCTCTATAACCCATAAACCGGTTTCATAATATCCACTTGCATCAGTAAAAGGTCTTTCTTGGATCTTAGTAACTTTTCCCTTTTTATTCATCCACAATTTATACTTTTCTGCACCTTCAGATTCATCCGTTAATAGACCCGTAATTTGGTGTTGCTCTCTTGAGTGTGTTTCATATAAGCCTTGTATATCGACTGATGCATAGATCTCGTCTCCATTTGCTTTGATAATAGGTGTTTGTATCTCGGTTTCATTAATAAATTTCTTAAGTAACGGAATTGTTCCGGTCGGAGGCTGATCATCGACAAAATAACGAATCCCGTCAAATCTATCTCGATTTGTATGTGCGTATTTCCGTAAGTTATCAATGGCATGTTCAGCCGTGACAAGATAGATGCTCTTTACACCTGCTTGACGCAAAAAACTGAGTGGATTATCAATAAGTGTCTTAGTCGAGGATAAGGGAAGCAATGGTTTTATTGTCTGTTCGTGTGTTATATCTCTTAAACGAGTTCCCGATCCTCCACAAAGAATAACACCAGTTGCTTGGCTTATTGGAACAATCTCTTTTGCTCGTTTTGCTTCATAAAGCGTTCTTGCTATTACGATTTCTGATCCACCGCGACTTGGCTCAATACTCATAATTGCGGTATTATATCACGAGAACATCGAATAGATTAGTTTTACAACCTTTTTTGGATTATCATATGCAATAAGCTCCAAAGCTTCTTGAAAAGGCAACCACTTATAAGCATCATGCTCATCGCTCAGTTGGAAGCTACTATCCGGTGATATCTCCAGTCCAAAGCAGAATTCTCTTACCTCCTGCCCCTCATATCCTTTTCTCGGTGTTATAAAGGTGAATTGATGCAGGGGACCGATGAGATCTTTTGTCTTAACTTCTATACTTAACTCTTCCTTTACTTCTCGAATCGCTGCATCTTTAATGCTTTTATCAGATGCTTCGATACCTCCGGTTATCCCTTGCCAAAAAACTTTTTCCCCTTTTTTCCTTAAAAGCAAAAATTCGGGTCTTTTATCTTTTTTCCTGAAAATAATTACTTGAACCTTTTGCATAGTAGTATCTTAGCATAGCCGTGCTCATCAAGAGTAGGTCAAAGAATAGAACGTCCTGTAGTAGTTGTCTGGCTACCGGGTTGACAGACGGCTGTCAAGCTAATAAAATAGACAACGCTTAAAACTATATATATATGACAGAACGATTAAGACCAGGTAAAAGCCGAGCTGAGAGTCAAGGCAGAAAGGATCAGATGCGGCAAAAGAAAAGTAGGCCATCCGAGCAGGAAGGAAAATCATCTTGGCAACCAAGTAGCAAAGTCCATGAAAGCATACTGTCCGATCCCTATGTAACATTACATGCAGGGAATACTCCTGAAAGCTATGAAGCTTTTGAAGTACTGGATAAAGCAGGAATTCATTTCCGTGTAGTCCGTTCAGACGAACTAAAGACGCCTTATGTTGCGTGGGGTGAAATTACCAAGCAGGAAGACACTATTGTATTTGGGGAATTAGGAGGAGAAGATGAGGGCTTTAAATACGAAGGAATAGAAGGAGCGCAATTTCTTGTGGGTTTGCTTTCAGGGTTGAATGAGACAATAGACCAAGCTGCAATAAAGAGAAATCCTCGAGAGTTTGAAGGAGGCGATCCTGAGTATGGAAAGTGGAGGGACCAAATGCTTGAGCGGCAACGCAAAGAGAATCATTTGGTTATGTATCCAGAAATTGCTAAGCCAAAAAAGAAGCCTCAAAAACGAAGAAAGCCAGAATCTCAATAAAAGTAATCAATTCTAAATACTTTTCTGTATTTTATAGTACCTCTACTCTTTCCACCCATCGGTCTAAAATAATCTGCTCAGTACGGGCAGCTAGCTGAACATGCGAACGAGTATATAGCGCAGATCGTTCAAAAATGGGGATTCCTTCTTGAAATGTTGCGCGAACAGCAGGAATCTTTATTTTCTGTGAATCGTAACGTTCTACAAGACTATTGATGACAAATCTGTCCAACCGATGCGCCCCTGTTGTTTGTCGAGGCAATTCCTGACCGGCCTGCTCATACCGAGTACGGATGTAATTATATGCATCGATTAGCGGTTTTTCCCAGAGAATATCTAAAAAATCTATATATCGAACAGGTCCTTCCTGAGCTCCAATCTCAAAGTTAATTTTTGCGCCAACAACAGCAGGCTCTTGCTTTTGACCCCTACTTGTGGAAAGTGCCCATTCCCATGCCCGTTCAGGTGCATCCTGGAAGGAGTAAAAGCCGTCTCCCAACCAGTCGTACTGCTTACGACTTTGTTCAAACCCGCCATCAATAATTATTTTTGCAGATTCTACAGTTGTACCGTGATAACCATAGACCTCTATTGGAATAGCCATATCATTTACTAAAAAGATGCAGTTTGGGGCAGAAGCACTAAGCTCAGCATGATTATAGAAGCTTTTGGTAGAAAAGCAAGTGTTGATGGGATAAACAATCAAAGCTTCCCGATAAACAGTCATAATTTTACAAAAAACAATAAGCTCCTTAATGTAATGCGTCCTGTAGTACTTGTCAAGCTCATTTGGGTTTCCTTTACTATTATGAATTAAAACATTCTCATATTGACAAATAGCCATATGCCGAATAGAATACACACGAAGGGAAACCACTTTATGACAGAACGATTAAGACCAGGTAAAAGCCGAGCTGAGAGTCAAGGAAAAAAGGTCAGGAAGGATGCAAGAGTCCAAGAAAAGCGGAAGCCATCCGGGCAGGAAACAAAATCAACCTGGCAGCCACCTACTGGACAACATGAATATATCCTTTCTGAACCTAATGTCACCTTACATGTCGGCAATACTCCTGAGAGTTACGAAGCGTTTGAAGCATTGGATAAAGCTAGTATTCACTTCCGAATTGTCAAGTCTGACGACCTTAAGACGCCGTATACTACCTTTGGTGAAGTTTTTCCTGAGGAAAATGAATTTGGGGAAGGATATGAAGGCACTAGTAGATTTGAAGGCGTGGAAGGGGCAAAAGCTTTTGCGCAAATACAGAACAATACAGATGAGAGGCTTACTAAATATCTATTAGAAAAGCATCCTGAGAGGTTTGAAGGCGGCAGTCCTGAGTTTAAGAAATGGATGGAAGAGGTGGAGCAAAGGCAGCGAGAGAAGAATCATGCAATTATGTATCCAGAAGAAAACGCAACGCGGAAAAAGAAGTCTTCAAAACGGCCAAAAAAGTCCTCATAGACCTATACACTTCTAGTGATTATTATTTTTGTTTTGTCTTTCTTTCTTCAGGCCAGGTATCAATAATAATTCCTGCGTTGCGAACAGCAATTTGCACTTGTGAACGAGTATAAAGAGCAGATTCTACTCGCTTGTTATTTCTTTCAAACTCGTAAATAGGCCCTCCTTCTTGATGGAATGTTGCTCGGACAGCATAAATATCCACTCCTTGTACCTTATAATTACGTACAAGTTTTTCAATAACCTCATGATCTAAACCATGTTCATCTGGGGTTTGTGGTGGCAACTCTTGGCCAGTTCGCTCATAATCTATACGAAGCTCTCTATATGTTTGGACAAGGTCCTCCTCGTTTGAAATATCTAGGAAATCTAGATATTGTTCAGATCCTTCTTGTGGTCCTATTTCAAAACGAATCTTTGCGCCAATAACTACTGGACGCTGATGGCGCTTCCTACCCGCATCAACTGCCCACTCCCATGCACGCTTAGGTGCATCTTGCCAGAAATAGATACCTTCTCCAAGCCACTTATCTTTCCTGCGACTGTGTTTAAACCCGCAATTATTAATAGATTTTTCTCGATCTGCAGTAGTCCCGTGAAAACCATAAATCTCTATTGGAGTTGCCATATATTTGAGTTACTAAATAAGATGCAATTTGGGGCAGAACAATACGCTCTGCATGATTATAGGAGTTTTTGGTAGAAAAGCAAGTGTTGATGGGATAAACAATCAAAGCTTCCGGATAAACAGTCATAATTTTACAAAAAAAAATAAACTCCTTAATGTAATGCATCCTGTAGTAGTTGTCAAGCTCATTATTTATAATTTACATTACAGTTTCCTAACAATTCTATGACAAACTGCAAAATACTAGCATTATAGTGGTATAATGCACATGTATGGCTATAGAAACAGATATACATCCTGCGCCTCCCGGAGAACACTTCGTACGTCGGGAAAGGGCAGAAATTATTGGTAAAAGTGTAAATCCGGCTGTTGCGCGTATCCTGGCTTCTGTTGAGGATAAGAAATACTTGGATCCAAATAGAACAGTCAGAGACTCTAAGGAAGCGCATTTGCTGTTGGGCAAACTATACGGAAAAAAAACCGAAGATATCGATTACCATGCGGTCGAAGCACTCTCCATAGACAGCAGGAAAGATTTCTGGGAAAAAAGAGTAAAAGAGGAGGGAGGTCCTTCAAATTTTGATGAGCAAAATAAATTATGGAATGAAAGCTTTTCTAACTGGATAGAAGAACAGGTAGAAGAGCAAAATCCAAACCGAGAAGAAGTAGTTACTACGCTTGGCTCTGTAGGAATTGATATTCATGACGACAAAGAAAGTCTATCAAATAAAGTTGAAGGGTTTAGGCTTAAGTATTTTGATGGGGAAAGTAATATTAAAAAATTCGTTTCAGATATTGCCAAAGATTGTAGAACAGGAGATGCGATTTGGGAAAACTCGGATCACAATGCGCCTATAGATATAGAAGGATCACCGGAGAGGGATAAAACGGGAAGAGAGTATGTCCACACAAAAGACGGGAATATGGTACCACTTGATGAAGTCGTCTTTCCGGTTGATTTGGAAAAACTACAAAAGAGGTTAGGAAACGTGAAAGGACTATTATCTTCATTTGGAAACACAGACGGAATCCCCGAACTGGTCGAAGATTTCGCATCCGCACATGGCTTGCTCTCCCAAAAGACAGAAGATAGAACTCAAACACTGGAAGCTTTAAAGCCTCATATAGCATCAAAAATCCCTGAAGGCCCTGAAAAAGACCGCCTGCGAGCCTTATATAACAAGGAACAGCAATTAGCTAAGAAAGCCGGAAATCTACAAACTGTTTTTAACAATCCAGGAAATCCTCAACAACCACCGGAACAAACCCAACCCGGCAATCCTGTTCAACCAGAAAACCCTGATGAAACAGTTGAAGTTGAACAACAAGCCGAAACTCCCGAACTCCACCCCCTCGTCGCCGACGCAGGTGGAGAGAGTAGGCCGAATGGATTTGTAAATGAAGACGCTATTTTTGTAGATAAGGAACATGGATCGTTTGGTGTATTTGATGGAGTTGGATCAAATAAGTTTAGCCATGAAGCTTCTGAGCTGGCAAAAGAAACTATTAAGGATGTGCTATCAAAAGTGCAAAATGCCTTGACATTAGAAGAGACTGAGAAAAAAGTAAAAGAAGCTATTTTAGAGGCAAATAGAAAAATAGATGAGATGAATAGGGCTAAACTTATAGTAGAGCTTGAAGAATATGAACAAGAAATCGGCAGGACTCTTACTGAAGATGATCTAGCTTATGTCTATGCAAATGCACCTGGATTAACTACTTGCGTTGTCACCAAATTATGGCAAGGTCGGAGTGGAGAGAAGAAAGTTATCATTGGTAAAGTAGGTGATAGTAGAGCATATCACATGCATAACGGCAAGCTTGAGCGGATAGGACTCGACGATAATGGGCTTCTTGATTTGTTTCCACCTGAAGAAGCAACACGTATTCAAGATGTCCTAGATAATATTAGGCCAAGGGAGGAAAGGAATAAAACGACAACTATGCTTAACACCTCTAATCCGGCGCAAGCTGAACGACTTAAGTATATATTCCCGGACAGAATATTTGCTCCTGATGAGGAGGTAGAGGTAGGAGTTGGTTATTTTGACTTCGCTGCAGGCATTGATCAATCCTTAGGACTAATATATTATAATGCTCCAGATATTCCAGTAGAACCCGAACCCCGTATGCATGTTCTTGATGTAGTTTCAGGAGACAAAATTGTTCTTGCAACAGATGGAGTGCTTGAAAAGCTTTTGACGCCAGATATCGAAGATATTGTCAATCGCTATCCAAGAGCCGAAGAAGCCGCAAAAGAATTAGTTGAGAAGAATAAAAGAAATGATGGTGTTCTTGCTGGAACTCTTGGTGACGACACGACAGCGGTAGTTATAGAAATAAAATAAAATGTCTTTTTATTTTATTTTTCTAGCTCTTCAAGTTGTTTTTTTGCTTCTAAAACTACCTTATCCTTATCATCATCAACAAGCTCAATTACTTTTTTAAATGCTTCAATTGCTTCCTTATATCTTCCAAGGCTTTTCAATGCATTTCCTAGTTTAGAATAGGAACTAGCTTTCGTTTCATCTAACTTTATAGCTTGCCTGGCAGTATGTAATGCCTTTTCGAATTCTCCAACTTTTAAATAATTATGAGATAAGTTATTGTAGGATGCGGTACTTTCGGGATTAAGCTCAATAGCCTTTTCTAATATTTTTATTGCGCCATTGAAGTCACCAAGCTCTGAACATGCTACAGATAAATTGTTATAGATTGAATATTCAGTCGGATCAAGACTAATAGCTTTTTTAAACACATTTATAGCTTCTGAATATTTGTCTTCAGTTAAATATATATGCCCAAGAGTAGCATATCCATCAACATAATCGTGATGATAAGAAAGAGCTTCTTTTATCATATTTTCTGCTTTAGCGACTTCGCCATTTTCAAAGTAAAATTCGCCGAGACGAACTCGAGCTTTTGACTTGCTGGGAATCATGTTAAAAACTTCATCTGCATGTTCAAATTGTTCATGAAGATAATATGCTTTTCCAAGCTTCACGTATTCTTCAAAGTTCTCAAGATCTAACTTTATAGCTTTTTTCAATGACTCTATTGCTTTCTCATAATCTTTTGTATTTAAAAATACGTGTCCTAATAATCGGTAAGTTGAGGGATTTTTTGGGTCAAGAGCGAGGCTGTGGTGTAAGGCCATAATAGCTTCTTCGTAAATTTTATCTCTATATAGATACGCAGCAAAATTGTTTGCAACTTCTAATTGGTGTCCTATATTTCCTGGAAGAAAAACACGGTTTGCAAAAAATCCACTAGATGGGTGCATTATTAAAGCACTTTCAAATATTTTTAGATCATCTGGATTTATATCATCTTTTTTCAACTCATGAATTTCTTTTCCATCTAAACTTTTTACCATAAATGTGTCTTTAGTCAACTCAATGTTTTTGTCGGGAGTTTGGAGAAAATCTTGAACATATACCTTTTTATCAGATGTGATAAGTAAGGTGAGTGAATGATCTTGAGTGCCACCAACCATGTATCTTATTCCTACCTCATTCAATAACGAACCACCTATCAACGACGCGCCAACGCAATTAATAACATGGTGTTTTAAAATGTACGATGGCTTATCAGCTCTCTTTTCATAAGGCAACTTGCTCACTGCTTTCTGAATCCTAAATGCGATTTCCCGTTCTTTATTTCCTATTTCTGTTATACTTCTTGTTTTTCTAATTGCATCTAATTCTACTTTAAGTTTAGGAATATCAAGTTCATCCCTGAGAGATTTCTTCTGTTCTTCTGTATCAATTCCAAATGTTTTAAAAAGATCAGCTATGAGTTCATTTGGTTCTTCTATTCTAAGTTCAGAGAGAAGCTCGTGTACTCCTCTTCGGTAAATTGCATCCGTTAACAGTGTCTGGGGTGTTTCGATTGGTTTTTCCAAATGTCTCTTGACAGCTTTATCAATGCCGCGACTATAAGTAGCCTCTCCTCTTGCTGCTTTATCTGCGGTTTTAAAAAACTGGGCAAGGAGTTCTTGTCGTGTTTGCTCCCAAACATTTATATCTTCAGATGCATGTTCGGGATGTTTAAATTTATCAAGCTTGTCAACTCCAAACAAAGTATCAATCTCTGCTGTTTGTTGAGAATTTATTGGTTCCATATTCATATCTTTGAAATTCACTTGATATTTATAATCTCCTGTTCTTAAGGCTCTTCCATACCTGTAAAGATCTTTTGCTGTCTCTTCTGCAATGTGCTTTCCCTGCGGAATATATTCAAGACGTTTCGCTATATAAACTCCTGCACTTTGAAACATATCTGCAAGGCCGTCAAGTTTTTTATCTCTAGTCCTTTTATCTTCTAGCCCTTGAAAGAATTTGTGTTTATCAATTTCCGAAATTACTCTATTTATTTCCCATAATTTTAGATCTGTCGGAACAAAAAGATCATATCCGCTACTGGAATTTTTTTTGAACATTCCTTCTTTTTTTCTTTCATTCCATTCCAGTCTTGAAAGATATTTGGGAACAATCGAATCATTAGCTTCGCACCATTTGGTAAAAAAGTTTTGGGTCACTGGATCTTCAAAAGGCGACTTTTCTATTAAAGGCTTTACCGAAAATTCTTTTGTCTGTGTATCTTCCATCACCTAAAGTTTAACAAATAATACAAAACTCTTCAAACTCCTTGACAATACAACCATATATTGACAAATAGTGAATTGAAGAGTATTATCCTTTTGATAAATACTATGGGTAAAGAAATGGTTCCAAGATCTACGGAGGAGGCATTACGCAATGCTGGATATTCTAAAGACGTAGTCAGCGCTTTTGAAAGAGTAAAAGATGAGCATAAAGTTAAACCGTCTAAACATATAATTGAGCACGAAAATGTAATCTTCTTAGCAGTTTTGCCTGATGATTCAGCATCAATTAAGCAATATGGTAACAGAGAAGCTGTTATTAAAAGTCATAATTCCATTATAGATTCACTTTCCGAAACCAGGGAGGTAAGAAAAATCCTTTATAGAACTCAGTACTTGAATGGATTTGTCCTCAATAACTGGGTACCACTTGAAGAGGCAAAAAGAATGGGTGAAGATAATTTTAAACCTGAAGGACTTTCTCCCTTGTATGATGCTACTATATCTATGCTTGGAAGTATTGTTTCAGAGAAACAAAGAGCAGAAGAGATCGGACAGGAAGTACATTGGGGATTACTAATCATATCAGATGGAGATGACCAAGGGTCAATAAATACAGCTCAGGATGTAAAAACATTCACTGATGAGATGAAAAATAAAGGAGAGCTCGATGAAGACACGAAGACCGATAGAAGACGATTTCCAGGCTCTATAGCTTTTATGGGTGTGGAAGATCGTGAAACTAATTATAGAGAAGTTGCTCAATCAATGGGAATAAACTGGATACTTGGAAGAGATAAAGATGACCCGCGGGGAGAGTTGAAGGAATTATAAAAAAATACAGCCTTCAAGTCTAAAACTATATCTTTTAATTTGAAATTTAAATCGGATAACATTGCTACGATTAAAGGAAAAACAAATAATTAGGAAAATATTATGGGTTATTGACATTTAATAAACTCAGGAGTATATTCGGCTTAACAACTTATGCCAGGAACAGAACTTGAAGTAGCAAAAAGATTTAAAGAGGCAAATCAAGCAGGTCGTATTGACGACGATACTCTCGATTGGTTGAAGAAAAAAGAATTATTTGAAAAAATAACCCCATGGGAACATGAAATAAAAGGTCCTCAAACTATTCTTATAGCGGTAATGCCGGATGACTCAGGCTCAATTGATTTGTATGGAAATGTCCAGAATATGAGAGATGGTCATAATACTGTAATAGATGCGCTTAAAGAAAAAGAGGAAATAAAAGAGATCGTAAGCTTTAGAACGCAATATCTAAATGGACATCTGCTTAATGAAGGAATTTCTCTTGATAGCGCACAATACATGGATAATAGTAATTACGATCCTAAAGATTTTGGAGGTACTCCTTTATATGATAGGACTGCGGAGCTTCTTATAACTGTTTTTGATAAAACAGAACAATTAAAAGCAAAAGGTAAGCAGTCAAGGTTTAGTGTGTTACTGGTCACCGATGCTGATAATAGACACTCAGAATATGCAACTGCCAGCGATGTAAAAAGATTAGTAAATAGGATGAATGAATTAAGTACCTCAAGATACGGCCAGAATACTATTTCTTTGATGGGTTTACCAAGTCCTGAAGTACCTGATTTTAGAGAGGTTGCAAAAGCGATGGGCATTGAGGATGGTCCAAACAGAATGGGAAAACCTGTAAAACGGGTTTTCACCCCTTCGGAAAACGCACGAGAAATCAGGCATTCATTTGATATCTGGACAAGGGGAACTGCCGCAGCACCACTATAATAACGGATTTATTGTCTTCTTATAGTATAATGCACACATGAGAGAAGGAATATCCCTCGGGGCACCCTATAACGTTGAGCTAACTAAAAAAAACCTCATAGGCGAGAAGGGCGAGGCGCAAGTCCACGACATTAGCCTTGGAAAAGTGTGCAAGGTGTTTAAAGATCCTGATGACGAATCGTATATTGGAGATGAAGAGATGCAAGTTGCAGCCCAAGAAAGGATAGAAGAATATCAAACAAAGCTTCCGGAATTACTCGACAATTTATCTCCTCTTTTACCGGACCGAGTGGTAACACCTGAAGATTTAGTAGTTGATAAGAAAAGTAATCTGATTGCTGGGCACATTATGAGGAATGTTAAGCCTGCTGAAGAGCTTAGTAAGTATGGTGATTGGGCATATAGAAGTGACAATAAGATAAGCAACAATGAGATTACGCCGATATTTAGAGACCTAAGAAAGACCGTTTCCCAAATTCATCACGTGGGCGCAGTAATCGGAGATTTTAATGATACGAATGTATTGGTGCAAACACAGGTACCTTATATTATAGATTCAGATAGTTTTCAGTTTGGAAAATATCTTAATAGAGGATTTCATCCGGATTTTGTTGATCCGCTGCTTTTGGATAACCAAGTAAGATACTTAAAGCTTGATGATAATGCTAGGAAGTCTCCTGACTCAGATTGGTATGCTTACAATGTTATGCTTTTTAAGAGCTTGCTATTTGTTTTACCTTACGATGGAACGCTAAATGACCCAAATTTAAGCGAAGAAGACCGGATTTTTAAACGTTTAACAGTTTTTAACGGTAAAGTTACTTATCCTGCTGATGACGTAATTCATTTCGACAGCCTACCTGATGATTTAGCGGATTACTTTTATCAAGTTTTTGAGGAAAGCAAAAGAGAGCCTTTTCCAGAAAATCTACTAAAACCCGAGTGGAAAACGTGTTTTTGCGGAACAGAGCATGCCAGGGACAAATGCCCGAATCCGCATACAAAATCAAGCCCACAAACTCAAACTCAGCAGGCCACTACACAAACTCCACCTCCACCTCCTCCACCCATAATTTTTGGAACTACAACACAGCACCTACCACCAACAACTCCCAGACATCTGCCAAACCCAAATATACCACTTCCAACATATTTAACTAAACAAGGATTTTTCAGAAGACATTGGAAAGGAATAACAGCTGCGGGTCTGGTAGCCACCGCTTATTTAGCTATTGCCCCAAAATTTGCAGAAGACAAAAAACCCCAGTCTATAAAAAACCCATCAGAAACGCCGACAACAGCATTTATACCTGAACAACACCCAAACTTATCTCCTTCAGAGGCAATGAGAGTAAATGAAGAAAAAGCATGGTCACAGTTTTTAGGAAGTCACGTCGATATCCCTTCTCCTCCGCAACAGTTGCTTGATGTTTTGGGGAATTCAAATAGTAAAGGATTTAACTTTGAACCCCACTATATTCCTACTACAACTTTTTCAAAAGATACAAGTTATCCTGGATGGCACTCAAAGCCAATGGATCAATTTTGGACAGATATTGGCACCACCAGTGAAACGATCGGAGGAAATTGGATTCTTATTGACACAACAAAAAAAACCTATGATTCACATGGAGATCCAAGCTATTCTGCTGATCCATTTAGCAATATGATTGCAGACCTTAGAAAATCTGGAAAAATTATTAGCTTAGGGGAGGGTTCTCGTGTATATGTTACTCGGAAAGAGATTTATCAGTATTTTAACCCTACCTTAGCTTTAACGCTTGGAATAAATTCAGATATGGTTAGACTCCCAAAGGCTCTAGAGTATAACATGCTTGGAAACATCTTTCACCCCGAATGGGGAGAAGGAAATATGGAGGAACGGTTCGATGAAAAACGTGTATATGACTCTCGCAATGGGGATCCAAATGGATGCTGTGTGTATGATCTAAGTTTCTACGGAAGCAAAAATGAATTAGGTACTAATGTTCATGATTTTGGGCTCTCAATTATTGAATCAGGTCCGGATCAGGGAAAGTATGATATAGGTTTTCGTCCAATAATAATTTTTCCATTATCTACCCAAAAAACCGCCGATACTTCAACGACAACTCAACCCGTAAGTACTACTACTAAACCTCCTGAACAGCCTATACAAACGGCCCCTACTACAAATGCTCCCTATGACAAAACTTTGATTTGGGTCAGTGCAGGTACCATCGGACACGTGCCTGATGGTGCATGTGTCGATATTCCGAATGTCTCCGATGATCAACTTGGACGGACTTTACTTATGCTACCGGGCGAAGCAATTCAAATATCCAGAAACGCTGATCACAGAAGATTTTTTATAAAGCCGGGTATGGGTGGAGGAGATGTTTTCGGCCCCGCAATGGCTTATGATATTAAAGGAAACAGAAATGCGTGTCCTCCACGCCAATGAACTGGTTGAATTCTTATTTGATCATAACAATACTACAATAGCCTCGAATATCAATCTTCAATGAGATATATAGCGTCCTGTAGTAGTTGACGCGCTTGAGTATAAATGCTATAATCCTCACCATGGAGATAAAAAGATTAATTAAAGAGCATGGAGTAGGATTCGTTGCAGGAGTAGCCGTTACAACTATTCTTGCTAACAACCCATTAAGCTGCGAAGGAAATGAAAAGAAAGCTGCTAAAAGTAGCGTGAACACACCTACAACTCTTTATGTGCCTACAACTGAAGGACAATCAAGTACTACTACATACCATTCCGAAACAACTCCTTCCCCCTCTTCATCGGAGATATTGCATACGAATGAAGTAAAAGCGTGGACTGAATTTTTCGGCTATGATGTGAAAATCCCATCACCCCCAAAGCAGTTATTCGATGTATTGAATACGGCAAGAAAAAAGGGCATTACGAGCTTTGAACCACATTACATACCAAAATTGAAATTGACAAAAAATACCGATTATCCAGGGTGGCAAGCCAAACCCCGAGATGAATTCTGGCAAAATATGGCATTTCTGTCAAAAGCTCAGAGTCCTGAGAGCGTTTCTCTTTCTTTCGGAGGGATATGGGTCCTTGTTGATACAACCAAGAAGGGTGATAACGAAAATGGCAATCCGGCTTATATTGACGAGCAACTTTCTATCCCATTCACAGATCCAAACCAAGCGAAAGCGGCTAAAGTACCATTTGGGACGAGTCGTTTCTATAAAACACGAAATGCTATCTATACAAATGAGCTTCCCGCACTGGCAAAATTTTTTAGGATAGGTAAGGACATGGTGAGGCTTCCGAAAGCACTGGAATATAATGTTTTAGGAAATGCTTTTTATCCTGAATGGGGAGATGGAGATTTTGAAGAAAGGTTTGATGAAGAATTTGGCAATTTAAACTTATTTGGCAGTGCCGGACGTAATCCTGATGGTCCATTTAGCCCCGGAGGACTCACTGTTATCCAATTAGGACCGGACAAGGAGACATCATATATTGGTTTTCGCCCGATGATAGTGTTTTCATCCTAAAAAGCTACTTATGCTACAATAGCCTCATGATCCTTCGACCCTGCGATAGGCTCAGGGCAAGCTAGCTCAGGCCATCGGCTCTGAGGCTCAGGCTCGAAGAGATCATACTGAATTATATTGAAGTATGAATCTGGCATATAGACTACGTCCGGAGAAACTTTCCGAATTTGTCGGGCAGGAGGAGTTAGTTGGAAAAGATAAAATACTTCGCAAAATGCTCGAGACCCAAACCCTATCATCTATGATTTTTTGGGGGCCTCCGGGAAGCGGCAAGACGACTCTCGCGTATCTTCTGGCAAAGGCCACAAATGCCGACTTTCACGCGGTATCCGCAGTAAGGACGGGTAAGGAAGATTTACGAAAGATAGTAAGTCAGGCTGAGAAATCGGATAAAGAAACTATACTATTTATAGACGAGATCCACCGATGGAATAAAGCCCAGCAGGATGCCCTCCTGCCGTATGTTGAAAAAGGAGTCGTAACGCTTATCGGCGCAACGACTGAAAATCCATCGTTTGAGGTGATAAGTGCGCTTTTATCAAGAAGCAGGGTATTTGTCCTTAAAAGCCTTGAGAAAATAGATCTTGAAAAAATTCTCACAAGAGCCTTAACCGACGACAAAAATGGATTGGGGAAATATAAGAAGGAATTAACAGAGAAGGCAAAAGACTTACTAATACGCCTTTCTGGAGGAGATGCCCGCATAATGTTAAACGCTCTTGAAATCACGGTAACCGCTTATAAAGCGAAGACTATCCTACCTGAAACTGTTCTTGAGGTTTTTCAGACGAAATCGGCCGGATTATATGATAAAAAGGCAGATGAACACTATAATATCATAAGCGCTTTTATCAAATCCCTCAGAGGAAGCGATGTTGACGCGGCATTGTATTATCTACTTCGGATGCTTGAAAACGGCGAAGATCCGAAATTTATTGCAAGGCGCATGATTATCTTTGCATCTGAAGATATAGGAATGGCAGATCGCGGAGCGCTTATCCAAACAAATGAAGCATTTGAAGCAGTTAACAAAATCGGCATGCCTGAGGCGCAACTCATACTTGCTCACATAACAATTTACCTAGCTCTCGCCAAAAAATCCCGCGCCGTCCCAAATGCGCTACAGCGCGCCAAACAAGCAGTCTACGACTTCCCAAATGAGCCTGTTCCGTTGCATCTGAGAAACCTGCCTCGACTGCCTGGAGGCAAGGCGGGCCTGCCTCGACTGCCTGGAGGCAAGGCGGGCCTGCCTCGACTGCCTGGAGGCAAGGCGGGCGCGCCGACAAAACTTATGAAAAGTCTCGGCTATGCTAAAAACTACGATTGGTCTGAAAAACATGTCGGACCTGAAAAGAACCTATCATTTCTACCTGAGAAGCTAAAAAACAAAAAATTCTTCGAATCATAAGAATATTTACTTCGTCATTACGAGGAGCGAGGAGCAAACGACGAAGCAATCTTTTTTTGAGATTACCACGCTCTCCTTCGGTAGGCTCGGGATCGCTCGCAAAGACAAGTTTGTAAAAATTTTAAAATCCTATTGTAATGCAAATCTCTCCTTGACCTGGTATTCTTCTACTATATATACTTTTCTTATATGGCAGAAACAGCAGAACTATCACCAGCGCCAATGAAAGAAGGCGCAGTAAAAGGAGCTGAAAAACCGATTGCTCCTGAAAAGAAAGAGGCTGCAAAGTTTCTCACTCCGGCTATTTCCCGAATTGCCCTGGGAGGTCGGGTTGAAACGAAATACTTCCATCCGGACGCGCTCGATGTCCCCGATGAGGAACATAAAAGACTTGAAGAGAGTGGGGAACTTGATTATAGGGGATTGGATCGTCTTTCAAATAAAAGTAGGGCAGAGTATGCAAGGGAACATAACCTCTCATTTGAAGACCACAATAGACTATTTAACAAAAGCATTCACGGCTATATTGAAAAGACAGTAAACTCCGAAGATGCAAAAACTGACCCATTATATGTAGAAAGGGTAGCAGCGCTCAGGTCATTAGGAATTGATCCCGAAACAAATGATGAAAAAGCTGATGGATCGGAGCTTTATAAGGTGGGAGAGAATTTTCGCACAGCGTATTTTGGTGGAGAAGGAAATAGCAAGCAATTTGTCCAAGATCTTGCAAAAGACTGTCTCTCAGATGACGGTTCTGTTGATTTGGAAAAGTTACAAACGAGACTTGAGTCTGTACAAGGATTACTACCCTCCTTTGGAGAAAATTATTCTATGGATGTTTTGGTTAAAAACTTTGCAATGACACATGGTCATTTCACGAAAAGTGACAAACAAGAAATAATAGAAGGCATCCGCCAAAATGCAAAAATAGGAGTTGAAGATCCGAAAGAAAGAGAAGGGCTATTGGCACTAATCGGAGCACATGAAGAATTGGATAGGGAAGAGAAAGCCCAAGCCGAAGAGGCTGAGAAGGCAAAGAAGAAAGCAGAAGCCGAGGCAGCGAGAAAAGCTGAGGAAGAAAAGCCGCTTACCGATGAAAGAAAAGCAGAAATAAAAAAAGAGGTAGAGGAAGCGGAGAAGAAAGTAACTACCGGTAAGGAAGCAGAAGAAATTATGCATCAAAAATTAGTTGATCTTCATAATGAGGTTCAAGCAGGAAAGCTGGAGCCAGACGAGGTAAACAATCGTTTGGAACAATTAAAAAAAGATCATGGAGTTCTTTCCTTTGATAAATTTTTAGATTTTAAAGAAGCTCTAACACATGCAGGATTTGAAGATGAGAAAGCTATTCAAGAAGCTCAAGAAGCATTTGAGAAGTTTCGTCAACTGGGCTTAGAACCTACATCTATTTTTGCTTTTGGGAGAGACGATGAAGAAAAAGATCCTCACATTTATCGTTTTTTAATGGCAAAACGTCCTCCATCGGAAGAAAAACATACTGAAACAGAAGAGTCAACCGAACCAGTTGAAAAACCCACTGAAGAAGTTGCGCCCGCAACTGAAGCTACAAAACCCGAAGAGCCACCGAAGGCAGAAAAGGATGAAGCCGAGCAACCTGGACGAGTTAGTCGATTTATAGATAAGTTTTTACGAAGAAGAGCCACTACAGAACCGCCTCGTCCTACAATTGTTCCAATGGCAACAGGTCCACTACCGCCTCCTGAACAAGAAGCTTCAGAGCCACCTTCAGCAGAACCAACTATCCCAGCCCTAACAAGCGGAGACGCAGAAGGCGAAAAAAAAGCGAGTGAACTTTCTTCTGAAACTCAACAGCTTCAACCTCTTTTAGAAAAATTGCGAGCAGATTACCCAGGTGGACCAGGAAATAAAGATAGGCTGGGAAGAGAAATTATATTAACAGACAATGAAATTGCTCAGATGGAAAAAGTTCTAGAAGGTGTTGAACATGAACTTGACAAAGATCCTGAATTACAGGAAGTAATTCAATTATTTTCTCAGCTAAAAGGTAGTGATGCAGCATTTGACGCAGCTAAGTTTTTTGGTATGGCTGTTCAAGAGAGCCCTGAAATTTCAACAGCTACTGTTGTTACTACAGAGGCTGGTCCACGAATTCAGCTGCCACCAGAGCTATATCGATTATGGAAAGCCAGATCAGGAGCTCAAATGGCTCGGAATTATATTAATGAATACAAGACCGATACAACACATGGCCGTGCCGCCCCTTTCCTTGCAAACTTCTTAGAAGATTCTATAAAAGGGCTCAGCTAGGCATACTCGAAAAATTATAAGAAAATTAAGCTTCATCTATTTTTGAAGCCAATATGAAATCGTTTTCGGAGAGGCCGCCGATTGCGTGAGTTGTAAGAGACAATTTTACTTTATTCCACCCATATAATTTCATATCCGGATGATGGCCTTCCGATTCCGCCAGTTCTCCTACTTTATTTAAAAACCCTAGTGCTTCTTTGAAGTTTTTAAACTTGTAATTTTTCTCAAGGACTTTTTCATCTTTTACATCCCACCCCGTCAGTTCTTTTCGAAGAAACGATTCATATTCATCCGGTGTCAAAGGCTTCACACCACCCTCGCAAGGTTCGCATTTCTTGTTTTTAAGGCCACCTGTCAGTTTTACCACAGTTGCATTTTAACAGAAAGCAAATGCATCACCAAAATTATTGACATTGTCATATAACTCCCTTTATGATGAATGTATGGCGGAAGAGGGACAAAGTCACCAAGAGGGAGGAGCTGCGACAGCGACTTTAGACAGACCCGAAGCGAGATCTTTAGGCTTGGGAGTGGCAACAGAACAACCTCAAACTCAAGAACAAACAGACAAACCAACGCTTAAGGATATTATTGACAAGGCAAAAGATATCGGAGCGGAGAATCGCGAACGCCACATACTGAGAAATAAAGCAAAAGAGGCGTGGAATAAAACCAGAGACGTAGCAAGAAATACAAGCGATGTGGTAAGAGGACTTGCGTCAAAAGACGTGCGGGGAGAATTAAAAATGTTTGCCAAAGATAAGCTTGATAGTGCAAAAGAGAGCTTAGTTGATAGATATGATAATATTATGGACAAAACAGCTCAGAAAAAAGATGCTACCGTTGCTAAAGCCGGGGAAAAAATCAGAGGAGTAAGAGATAGAGCAAAAGAGAGATTTATAACAAACCCAAGTGAGCGAGTTAAAAAATTCGGTAAAAGAACAGAAACATATTTTGTCAACAAAGGTAAAAACTTTGCAGATGGAATTCGTGCCAGACAGTCCGAGGCTGACGCAAAATATTATCAGAGTAAAGCTGACCTATTTGCAAGGAAAAACGAACGAATGGATAGAAAATTATCAAGAAACTTAAGTAACATTGATAGTGTAAAAGATTCAGGGAGAGAAAGAAAAGTGAACAGGCTACAGAGAAGAAGTGAAAGAATCAGCTCACGAAGTGAGTCTGTCCGATCAGTGGCAAATAGTCATAAAGAGCTTGCCCGAGCCTCAAGAGAAAATGCTGCAAAATTCAGAACAAATATTGCAGGAAGAAAATAGTATAAAGTATGGATAAAGACGAGTTAAAACAATATATCCAAGATATGCGGCTCGAAGAAGATTTCGAAGAAATGCTTCTTCAGGTTGTTGACGAAGCCGAACAAGTTGATCAGGTGCTTTTGAATAAAATTGCCGATTTACTCGATACACAAGCGGAATTTTACGAAGACGCAGCTGACCTTCTTGAGGAAGAAGCTGAAATATATGACGAATTAGATGAGAACTTGCAACTTATTGATGATGAGGAAGATGCCGAGCGGGCGGAAACACTTCTTGAAAGCCAAAAAGAGCTTTTGAATGACTTACAGAAAAAACTCTCAGAAATTTCTGGCCAGCAAGCAGACACAAACAATCAGGAGCAAATCAAGCAAGAGTTACAACAGATTACACATGAAACAACACAAACTACAGTTGAACCAGCACAACAACCAGCTCCTCCCATAACTCCAACACCGCCTGTAAATGCACCATCAGAATAACAAACTCCTAATTCTAAATTACCTTCGTACAGCTTGATATTATCTTCAAATTTAGTATAATAGATAAGGATGGTAGTGAAGAAAAAAATCCTGCCTGCCGGCAGGCAGGCCTCACCTCAGAAAAAGTCTATCAAGGCCTCAATTAAACCCAAACTTACTCGCGGGACATCGGGCGCGGATTATTCTGCACAGCAAATTCAAGTTCTTGAGGGACTTGAGCCGGTGAGGAAAAGACCGGGTATGTATATCGGCTCTACAGACGTGGGCGGACTACATGAATCTATTCGGGAAATTATCGATAACGCGGTTGATGAAGCTCTGGCCGGTTTTGCCAAAAATGTCTGGATCATCCTCAATACCGACGGCTCGGCAACTGTTATTGATGACGGACGCGGAATTCCTGTCGATATAATGCCGGCATATAAAAAATCCGCACTTGAAATTGTTATGACCAAACTTCATGCTGGAGGAAAATTCGGCGGTTCGGCATATAAAATTTCGGGAGGATTACATGGAGTCGGTTCATCCGTTGTGAATGCATTGTCTGAGTGGATGTGGGTCGAGGTGCGCCGCAGTGGCAAAATTCACCGACAGGAGTATAAAGTCGGCAAACCGACAACAGGTGTAAATATAGTTAAAGACACAAAACTTCCAACTCTCAAATCCCTGCCCGCAATGCAAAGCAAAGCGTTGCAGGCGGGTCAACTTTCAACAGGAACTACAGTGACTTTTTTCCCCGATAAAAAGATTTTCCAATCAATAGAATTTGACTTTGACTTTATCAAAAAGCAAATTCGAGAACGTGCATATCTTGTCCCCAAGTTATACTTTCACTTAATAGACAGAAGGAAAGATCAAGAAAAAGAAGTCAATTTTTATTTTGAAGGTGGAATACTTTCGCTCGTTGAGAAGATAAATGAAAATAAAGATCCGCTTCATAAAGTCATTTATATCGAAAAGCATGTTGGAGAAGTCGAAGTCGAAGTAGCAATCCAATACAACAATACCTACACCGAAACCGTTGAGTCGTTTGTTAATGTTATAAATACCGTCAACGGAGGAACTCACTTAACAGGCTTCAGAATGGCTTTAACCCGTGCAGTTAATGATTACGGCCGAAAAATCGGTGCCTTTAGAAACGAGGAGGACTCAATAATCGGAGACGACACGAGAGAGGGTCTTACTGCAGTAGTTTTTATTAAAATGCCACAGGATAAAATCCAGTTTGAAGGGCAAACCAAAGGAAAGTTGGGCAATTCCGAGATCCAGTCTCTTGTTAATACGGTTGTAAAAGAAGGCCTCTCAATGCATTTAGAAGAAAACCCTGCAGACGGCAGGAGAATTCTTGAGAAAGTATACCTCGCAGCAAAAGCCCGCCTCGCAGCAAAAGCTGCAAAAGAGGCTGTTATACGAAAAGGGGCTTTGGAAGGATCAACGCTTCCTGGAAAACTCGCAGACTGTCAGGAAAAAAATCCTGCAATATCGGAATTATATCTTGTTGAAGGAGATTCGGCGGGTGGTTCTGCCAAGCAGGGAAGAGACAGGAAATTCCAAGCTATTCTTCCTCTCAAAGGAAAAATTCTCAACACAGAAAGGGCACGCCTCGATAAGATGATAGAACACGAAGAAATTAAAAACATCATTATTGCACTCGGCACAGGCATTGGAGACACGACAAATATGGAAAAGCTCCGTTATCACAGGATTATTATAATGACCGATGCGGATGTCGATGGTGAGCATATCGAGACGCTTATATTAACATTTTTCTTTCGACACCTTCCGGAAATTGTCAAAAACGGCTACTTGTATGTGGCAATGCCGCCACTCTATAAACTTCAGCGTGGAAAAGATATGCGTTACGCATACAATGAAGAAGAAAAAGATGCAGTTATTAAAGACATGAAAAATGGCGCCAACATCAACATTCAACGATATAAGGGTCTTGGAGAAATGAACGCAGACCAGTTATGGGAAACAACTATGAATCCTGCCAATCGTTCACTTAAACAAGTACATATCGAAGACGCAGAAGAGGCAGACGCAGTCTTTACGATGCTCATGGGAGAAGAAGTCCCGCCGCGAAAACATTTTATCCAAACAAATGCTATCACAGCGATATTGGATATCTGAGTTGAGAGCTGAGAGTTGAAAATTGAGAATTAAACAAGAAAACTCTCCACTCTCCGTTCTCAACTATCAACTTCGTAAGGGGGTGATTGTTATGAATATAAAAAACATTCCGGCAGGAAAAAATCCGACAAGTGGCGAAGTAAATGCATTTATCGAAATTCCGTTAGGCTCTGATGTGAAATATGAACTCGATAAAGAAACAGGTGTGATTATGGTCGACCGTTTTATGTTCACCGCAATGCGATTTCCATTTAATTATGGGTTTATACCTAACACTTTAGGTGAAGACGGTGATCCTCTGGACATTTTACTTATAGGTGACAAAAGCGTATATCCGGGAACATTAGTTCCTTCTATAGTTATCGGAATGCTTGAAATGGAAGACGAAGCCGGAATTGACACAAAAATCATTGCAGTACCGACGGCAAAAATTGATCCTTTATATGGTGTATATAAAGACATTGCTGATGTGCCTGAGGCCATAAAAAATAAAATAAGGCACTTTTTTGAAACATATAAAGCACTTGAGCCCGGAAAATGGGTCAAGTTAAAGGATTGGAAGGGAAAAGATTCTGCGCTTGAGGCCATAAAAAAAGCACTGAGATAGGTTTTAAAGTTTTTATCCTTCGAGTGAACACAGTGAGTCGAGAAGTGCAATGAAAAAACAGTGGAAGTGGTATGTCTACATTATTGAATGCTTGGATAACACTTATTACACAGGATTAACTTGGAAACCAGAGATTCGATATGAACAACACTTATCAAAATTTGGAAGTAGGTATACGGCAAAACATGGAGTTAAGAAACTTGCATACCTGGAAGAACATACAGTTCTAATAGAAGCAAGAAAAAGAGAGAAGCAAATAAAAGATTGGAGTCAAGCAAAAAAACGAAAATTAATTAGCGGAGAGTGGAAAAAAGAATGGTAATGTTCTCGACTCAGCTCGAACAATATATTTTATGCAAATAGGAAAACTCTTACCAACAAGTATTTCTGAGGAGATGAAGAAATCGTATTTGAATTATGCGATGTCTGTAATCGTGGCACGTGCGCTTCCTGATGTCCGCGATGGTCTGAAACCGGTTCACCGAAGGATCCTTTATGGTATGCACGAAATGAATCTTACCCATAACGCAAAATACACAAAAAGCGCCAAAATTGTAGGAGAGGTCATGGGAAAATTTCACCCTCATGGCGATGCTCCGATATATGATTCACTTGTCCGACTCGCACAAGATTTTTCAATGCGTTATCCGCTAATTGACGGGCAAGGAAATTTTGGGTCAGTCGACGGTGATCCTCCTGCACACATGCGCTACACCGAAGCCCGTATGGAAGCAATTACCGGCGAAATGCTGACAGATATTGATAAAGAAACTGTCGTTTTTGCTCCTAACTTCGACGCTTCCGAGAAAGAACCACTCTATCTTCCTGCCAAGCTTCCAAATCTTCTTTTGATGGGATCTGAAGGAATTGCTGTCGGTATGGCGACCAAAATCCCGCCTCATAATTTAGGAGAAGTTATAGACGCAATTGTCTACATGATTGGTAAAATAAAAATCACATCAACAACTCCTATCAAAGAACCAAACGGGGAAGCACCAGTTGTTGCAACTAGTACCGCTCAGACTCCAAGTCTCGCGGAACCAAATATTTCCTTAGTAAGTGATGTGACGATTGATGATCTGCTTGCGTATATTAAAGGGCCTGATTTTCCAACAGCAGGCTCAATTTATGACAGTTCGGAAATTAAAAATGCGTATATCACGGGCCGCGGAAAAATCGTTATCAGGGGAAAGGCGGATATTGAAGATATTGGCCAAGGTAAATCGGCAATCCTGGTCACAGAACTCCCATATCAAGTAAATAAAGCCACACTTATAGCACGTATTGCCGATTTGGCCAAAGATAAAAAAATCGAAGGCATTTCAGATCTTCGTGACGAGTCGGACAGACGCGGCCTTCGTATTTATATTGAGCTAAAAAGGGATGCAGTTCCAAAAAAGGTACTTAATAATCTTTTTAAAAATACATCGCTTCAGACAACTTTCCCTGCCAATATGGTTGCGCTTGTTAACGGCACACCCCAAACGCTTAATCTCAAACTTATTTTAGAAGAATATACAAAGCACCGCTATATTGTCATCCACAAACGCTCGGAGTTTGAATTGAGACAAGCAAAAGCCAGGCTTCACATTCTTGAAGGATTAAAAATCGCAGTTGATCATATTGACGCCGTTATCCAAACAATTCGTGCCTCAAAGGATCAGGAACAAGCCAAACAAAACTTAATGACCAAATTCAAGCTTTCAGAGCTTCAAGCAACAGCAATACTTGATATGCAGCTTCGAAGACTCGCAGCACTTGAGCGTCAAAAAATAGAAGATGAGCTCCTGATGGTTAAAGAAACAATTGCGTACTTGGAAGACCTTCTCGCCCACTCGCAAAAAATTCTGGATGTTATAAAACAGGAATTATTAAAGCTTAAAGAAAAGTATGCAGATCCGAGACGCACAAAAGTCTATAAAGGAAAAGTGGGGGAGTTCTCGGAAGAAGATCTTATCCAAAATGAACCAACAGTTATAACACTTACAAATACAGGCTACATCAAACGTCAATCACTAAGTAGTTTCCATACACAACACCGAGGAGGAAAGGGAATTATCGGTATGAATGTTAAAGATGAAGACGGCATTGCCCATATCCGCTATGCGCAGACTCACGATAATATTCTTTTCTTCACCAACAGAGGAAAAGCCTACCAGCTAAGAGCGTACGAGATCTCAGAAAGCAGCAGGACAAGTAAAGGATCGGCGATTGTGAATCTATTGAATATAGAATCCGGAGAAAAAGTCGAATCATTTATTGTCCTTAATAAAAAACTCAAGGACGGTTATATATTCCTTACAACGAGAAACGGTACTGTTAAAAAAACCAGTCTTTCAGACTTTGAGAATATCAGACGAAACGGCATGATCGCAATTAAGCTTGATCCGGGTGATGAACTTGTGTGGAGTAAAATTACAGACGGTAAAAACGAAGTACTGATTGTTACAAAGGGTGGTAAAGCTATCCGTTTTTCAGAGCAGTCTGTGCGGCCGCTTGGCCGGGCGACTATGGGAGTCCGCGGGATTAAAATTGACTCAACTGACCAAGTAATTGGAATGGATGTCATAAAAAAAGGCGACAAGCCGGATCTTTTTGCAATTATGGAAAACGGACTTGGTAAAAAAACGCCTGTAAATCAGTTTCCACTGCAGGGCAGAGGAGGGCAAGGTGTCAAAGTAGCAAAAGTGACTCCCCGGACAGGACAAGTTACAAGCGCGCAAGTTATTCCTGTAGGGAGTGAAGAAGTAATCATCACGTCAAGAAAGGGGCAAATTGTAAAATTACCGGTGGCACAAATTCCGCGTCTGTCCCGTGATACACAAGGAGTCATTCTCATGCGGTTCAATGACCCGGCGGAGAAAATTGCCTCTACAACATTTATTGAAAAAAGCTAAATTCTTTCCTAACTCTTACCCCATCTTTATTGTTTCTTAATAGTTGAGGTTTAATCTCAACTGTATGCTTACGACACTTCTACTTATTCTTATACTTTTGTGGTTTCTCGGCTATGTCCATATTGGTTATATAAATCTTCCAAATATTATCTTGTTTTCAATCAACGGGCGAACAATTACGCTCTGGGACCTTCTAATACTTATCGTTGTCGCATGGGCTCTGAGTATTCTCCCCGGTCCATTGAGAATAGTTGGAGGAGTGCTTCTTGTTTTGTGGATTTTATCAGTTCTTGGCATTATTGCGCTTGCCGGAATCAGTCTACCAAGCCTTCTCGTCATAGCAATTATTGTCGGTTTCATCGTCTCACTCCTTAGTCCTACCCTTTAGAAGCTTCTAAAAAATGTTATAATGAGAGACGTGTTTACAACTCAGCAATACTATCCTATCCTCAAACAATCACAGCAGTAAAAACATGAAGATCGATGGTCGTGAAATTGCAGACGAAATTTTCCAGGATCTTAAAAAGAGAGTGGGGGAGCTTGAGAAAAAAGGCCTGCCTGCCGGCAGGCAGGGAGTTATACCTCATCTGGCTGTTATTCTCGTCGGAGAAGATCCGGCTTCCAAGGTCTATGTAATGCAAAAAAAAGCACGTGGTGAAGATATTGATGTAACAGTCGACCTTTTTCATTACCCAAAGAATGTAAGTATTAGCGATTTACTTGATAAAGTTCGTGAGCTAAATAGTAATCCGCAAATACATGGTATTATCGTCCAGAGGCCGCTTCCTGAACACATCAATCAAGATGTTTTGGAAAAAGAAATAATAGATGCAAAAGACGTTGATGGATTTAAGCCGGAGTCTCCATTTATCGTTCCCATTGTTCTTGCGGTTTTGCTGATTTTGGAAGAAGTCTTTTACTCTTCGAGCGAAATGCAAAGCATTGAGTCGAGAAGTTCTCGACTCGCTAACGCTCGCTCGAACAATAATGAATTTCTTAACTGGCTCAAATCTAAAAACATTGTGCTTCTTGGAAAAGGAAGTACCGCAGGAAAACCGATATTTGACTATTTCACCGAGATTGGAGCACAACCTACTCTTATTGATAGTAAAACAGAAAACCCAGAGAGTATTACGAAACAGGCAGATATTATTATCTCATCCGTTGGCAAAAAAGATCTCATAAAACCAGAGGTGATTAAAAAGGAAGTAATTCTTATAAGCATCGGTATTAATAGGGGAGCCGATGGTAAATTGCACGGAGATTATGATGAAGAAAAAATTCAGGAGATGGCTTCATTTTATACTCCAACTCCCGGAGGAGTCGGCCCCGTTAATGTCGCAATGCTTCTTGCAAACCTCGTTACCTCCGCAGAAAAACAAAATTCTCTATGATTAAAACAACCAGTCCTTTCAGAAGTCTCTGCTTCTCGTTGACAAGATCTTTTGTTTTCTGCTCTACTGAAAAAGGAGTTTTTTACAAAGTGTATTTATTTTGTGGAAATTATGTGGCGATTCAAGTCTCTTAAATCTTCACCCAAGATACTTACTGGTTTCGCGGCTGTAGTATTACTAATCGGCGTTTTTGCTGCAGTTTTAGGTTCTCAACAATCCCAAGAGCGAAGAAGCCGTGCCCAAGCAAACAGCATCACGTTCACTGAACCACTCCCGGAAACTGTCATCTCAGGCATAACCAGACTTGGAGTCGATGTCGGCTCGGCAACGTACACCAATCCGGTCCTTAATGCTGACAGACCAGATCCAAGTGTTTTGTATGACAATGGGTACTTCTACATGATGCATACCACAGGTCCCTCACCCTCCTGGCCACTCCTTCGTTCAAAGACTCTTGGCGTTGGGGGCTGGGAGTTCCTCGGAAACATGCTTAATGCCTCAAATACTCCTTCCTGGATGGGCAATGACCTGCGGTGGGCACCTGAGATACGAAAGCTACAAGGGGGGGCAGGAGGCAGTACATACGTTATTGTCTCAACAACTGCCAGAGCCAGTGACGGAGCCTTAACGATTGCCCTTGCCACAGCGCAGTCAATCACCGGGCCCTACACCGTCCAAAACGCTCCACTTGTTGATGCGACAGGGTTTGGGGCAACCTCAATTGGTGTTCTGGATCCCCATCAATTTATTGATCCTGACACAGGCAAAGTCTATCTGTTTTGGAAAGAAGACGGAGGACACCAAACCGGTATGGGAGGCGTTATTAAGGGACGGGAGATGGACTCAGGTGGCACAAGCTTTATCGGGCCACCTGTGACAGTCCTGACACCAACGAGTACCAACTGGGAGGTCAATCAAATTGAAGCGCCTGAGGTCATAAAAAGAAATGGCTCCTACTACCTCTTCTACTCGGCAAACCTTATCAATGAAAATTACGCTGTGGGCGTTGCCAGGTCTTCAAGTCCCCTTGGGCCATACACGAAAGGTCCTGCCAATCCAATTCTTAAGAGAAACAGTGTTCTCTCAGGTCCGGGACACGGCTCATTTGTTTCCATCCAAGAGCCCTTTGAAGACGGATCTGTGGAGACTGAGTGGTGACACTACTACCATGCACGACACAATGGTGACGGAGGTACCGGTCCGAGGATCCAAGTCATGGATAAAGTGTTGTGGTCAGGCAATCCTGCCTGGCCCTCATTTGGTAACAATGGGACACCCTCAACAACAGAACAGCCGCAACCTGTCAAGCCTCTTGTCAGTTTTCTTATTGACCAGGCAGGAGAAAAACCTGCCAAACGAAAGCCTGGCAGTCTCTCAAACTATGGCGTAAGCCTTAATACTACTTCACTCTCGCCGGGCAATCACACAATCCAAGGAAAAGTCGTCCAAGCCAATGGGGTCAGTGGCTTAACTGAACAACGGAGAGTATCAGTCGGTGAGAGCCCTCTCACCATTGCTGTTGTTGCACCCCTAACAGATAACCAACAGGTTTCAGGAGTCTTTACCCTCTCGGCAGATGTGACAGGAGGCATCATTCCCTACACCGTTACCTTCTTAAATGGTGCAACAACACTTGGGACTGCGCAACCGACTGGGTATGGATGGATTGTCAATTGGGACACGAGAACTGTGACAGATGGGACCTACTCTGTCACGGCGAAGGTAACAGATGCAAATGGGAAAGAGGCCACAAGCCTCCCAAGAAAGGTACAAGTGGTGAATGGAAATGTGCCACCTTCTTCTACTCCAACACCAAGTCCCACTCCTGCCCCCGGCGCAACTAAACTAGCTCTTACTATTTTCCTGCATGGTATAGGTCGCGGGGGAGATAGTGCAAACCCAAATAGCCAAGGTAGCCCAACTCCTCTGCATTTTAAGCGAAGAATCAATATTGAAATCTTTAATCCTCAAAACCAATTGGTTGTGGGAACAGAGGGAGAGATAACGTATGATTCTTCCTCAGGATCGTTCAAGGGAATCGTTGACGTCGGTTCTCCTCTTCAAACTGGAAATTATACAGTAAAGGTAAAAACAAGCCAGTACTTAAAAACGCTTGTTCCCGGTATTCAAGCACTCAGCAGTGGAGAGACAAATGAGCTTTCTCCAACTTTCCTTCTTGTAGGTGATATCAATGGAGACAACATAATAAACATTCTCGACTACAATATCTTAACGGGCTGCTACAGTGACCTTCTGCCTCCTGATAATTGCAATGAAGCAAATAAAATGCAATCTGATATAACTGATGATGGTAATGTTAACCAGTTTGATTACAACCTCTTCTTGAGAGAGTCGTTGAATAAGTTAGGGGAGTAAAGTGGTCGCTAATTAAACAACATGAATATTGAGAAACTTTTCTATTACTTATATAATCATTAGACCGCCCAGATGAAAAAAGTGTTACTCTGTCCTCCAACTTTTTACAACATAGAGTATGAGATAAATCCCTGGATGCATGTGCAGAATAATGTAGACCACAAGAAAGCCCAAGAAGAATATCTAGAGCTTAAATCGGCTTATCAGGAACTCGGTCTTGAACTACTCGAAATTTCTCAAGAAAAAGGTTTACCGGATATGGTGTACGCCGCGAATTTCGGCTATCCCAAAGATAACTTTTTTATCAAATCGAACTTCAAATTTGATGAACGGAAGAAGGAAGCTGAGTTAAGTAAAAAGTATTTTGAAAACCTTGGTTTTGAGATTAAGAAATTACCCGAAAATGTTGTATGGGAAGGACAGGGGGATTTATTAAGTGTCGGTGGAAAATATTTTTTAGGTTGGGGGAAAAGATCGGATTATGAATCAAAAAAATATCTCTCAGAGATTCTAGAGGCGGAAATAACAGACTTTAAATTAATTGATCCGTATTTTTATCACTTTGATATGTGCTTTACTCCTCTTAATGAAAATACCGTTGCGATTAATCCATTATCTTTTGACGAAGAAGGGCTTGAAAAAATCTCTCAAAACTTTTCCAATATCATAGAAGTAAGTGAGGAAGATAACAAATTGATGGCTTGTAACGCTGTTGTTGTAGATAACACAATTATTGCATCAAAGGGAATTTCTGAGAAATTGAAAGATGATTATTTAAAGCATGGTTTTTCAGTAAAAGAGATTTCAATGGATGAATTTAGAAAAGGAGGCGGTGGCATCAAATGTCTTACACTGGAGTTTTATTAACCGTTGACCAATTAGTTTATTTTTGTTACAGTTTATACCTGATCGGTTATGAAGAAAAGCTCTTCTGATAAGATAAACGGTAATTTTAAAAATAAAGATATTCTCTCCCTTGACCAATTTACTCCAAAAGATTTCAAAACTTTATTCAAGTTAACAGCAAAGATGAAGCCTATCGCAGCAAATGCAAAACCATCAAATATTTTAGAGGGTAATATTGTAACGCTTCTCTTTTATGAGCCTTCAAGCAGAACTTTTGGATCATTTGAGGCTGCAGTGAAACAACTTGGTGGACAAACGATTGAGATTCAAGATCCCCAGCATTTTTCATCGGTTGCTAAAGGAGAAACATTTGAAGATACAATACGCACCTTTGAAGCGTATAGTGATGCAATTATCCTTCGACACCCGGTAATTGGAGCAGCACGAAAAGCAGCAGAGGCTGCTTTTTTTGTCCCGATAATAAATGCAGGTGATGGTATCGGTGACCATCCAACCCAGGGACTATTAGACCTTTACACTGTTTATGAAAAATTTAAGAAACTTGATAACCTTACGGCTGTTGCTGCTGGAGATATCCTTAATGGTAGGACGATACGATCCTTTATGAAAGGGCTCTCATTGTACTCAAATAACACAATTTATCTTCTTTCACCTGAAAAACTGAAACTTACAAGAAAAGACTTTGATGATTTCAAAAATCGTAAACTAAGACTTATCGAAATAACAAGTGAAAAAGATATGCCGAAAAATGCTGATTTTTGGTATTGGACAAGAGCGCAGAAAGAACGGTTTTCATCACTTGAAGAGTATGAAGAAGTAAAAAACAAATTTATAGTCACCGAAAAGCTCGTGAAAGAAAAAGCTGGAAAAGATACAATTATTATGCACCCCTTACCACGTGTTGGAGAAATTGAAACAGATGTCGATCGGGATAATCGTGCTGTGTATCTTAGGTCTCAGATTAGAAATGGTATGTATATAAGAATGGCGCTTTTGGCACTTATTCTCGGAAAAGCAAAATGATGAAGGGAAAACTCATACTAAAAGATGGAACGATACTTGAAGGAACGAGCATTGCCGCACCGGTATCAACTGCAGGAGAAGTAGTTTTCTCAACGGGGATGGTCGGATATCCTGAAAGCCTGACCGATCCATCCTACAAAGGACAAATTCTTGTCTTAACCTATCCGATAATCGGAAATTACGGCGTACCAAAAAGTGATTTTTGGGAGTCAAATCATATTAAGGTATCAGGGCTCATCGTCAGTAACTACATTGATACACCGTCTCATTTTCAAAGCCTTAAGACACTTGCGAGTTGGTTTAAGAATGAAAAAATTCCGCTTCTTGAGATAAAAGATACAAGATTTTTGGCTCAAAAAATAAGAACGGAAGGAGTGATGCTTGGAAAAATAGTTTTTGATAAGGACACTGAGTATTATGATCCGGATAAAGATAATCTTGTTTCTCAAGTCTCAACGAAAGCAGTGACAAAGGAAGGACGCGGAAAGAAAACTGTTGTTTTGATAGACTGCGGAGCGAAAAACAATATTAAGCGTTGCTTTTTGAAGCGTGGGGTCCGGGTTGTCCACGTTCCCTGGGACTTTGATCTTTTCAATGGCAGCGTCGATTTCAAATTTGACGCAGTTTTTATATCAAACGGCCCGGGCAATCCAAAAATGGCAAAAAAAACAATCGCAACAATTAAAAAATCTCTTGAAAATAAAATTCCGACGCTTGGCATCTGCTTGGGAAATCAACTTCTTGCACTTGCAGCGGGAGGCGATACCTATAAATTAAAATTTGGTCACCGCAGTCAAAACCAACCATGCATATTGGCTAAAAGCAGAAGATGTTACATCACAACCCAAAATCATGGCTTTGCAATAGGAGAAATACCTTCGGGCTTCTCGCCTTGGTTTGTCAATGCAAATGATAATACAGTCGAGGGAATCATCCATAAAAAACATCCATTTATGGCAGTACAGTTTCACCCGGAAGCGACCCCCGGTCCGGTTGACACGGAATGGGTATTTGATTACTTCTTGGAAAAAATATGAAAAAACAAAAACTTCGAAAAGTACTGATTCTTGGATCAGGCGCTCTCAAAATTGGTGAAGCTGGAGAATTTGATTACTCGGGATCTCAAGCGATAAAAGCATTAAAAGAAGATGGAATCAAGATTATTTTAGTCAATCCCAATATCGCGACAATTCAAACTTCAAAAGAACTTGCAGATGAGGTTTATTTTCTACCGATTACACCTTTTTTTGTCGAGAAAATAATTAAAAAAGAGAAGCCTGATGGAATTTTACTTTCATTTGGCGGGCAGACTGCTCTTAATTGCGGAGTAAGTCTTTATAAAAAAGGAATATTAAAAAAATACGGAGTTACAATTCTCGGAACCCCAATATCAGCAATCATATTAACAGAGGACCGTCAGAAATTCGCAGAGCATCTCGCAAAAATCGGCATACCAACCCCTATATCTCAAACTGCAACGAATTTATGGCAAGCTTTGAAAATTGCAAAAAGAATCGGATTTCCGGTTATGATAAGGGCGGGGTATGCGCTCGGCGGACAGGGATCAGGTGTAGCTCTAAATTCCAAACAGCTCAAAAATATCGTGCAAAGGGCTTTGGCATTTGCTCCGCAAGTACTCATTGAACAATACTTGCACCATTTCAAAGAAATTGAATATGAGGTAGTTCGTGATAAGTATGATAACTGTATTACAGTTTGCAATATGGAAAACATGGATCCATTGGGGATTCATACAGGAGACTCAATCGTTGTCGCACCAAGCCAGACACTTACCAATGAAGAGTACCATACGCTCCGGAAAGCATCAGTCGAAATTGTCCGAAGTTTGGGAATAATAGGTGAGTGTAATGTGCAATTCGCACTCAACCCAAAATCCCTACAGTACTATGTCATTGAAGTAAATGCCCGGCTCTCACGAAGCTCGGCTCTTGCGAGTAAAGCAACGGGCTATCCTCTCGCTTATATAGCAGCCAAACTGGCCCAGGGATATGGCCTAATCGAATTGAAAAACAAAGTGACAGGAGCAACGATCGCATGTTTTGAACCTGCGCTTGACTATATCGTTGTCAAAATACCGAGGTGGGATTTGGATAAATTTAAAGGTGCAGATAAAAACCTTGGCAGTGGAATGAAATCTGTCGGAGAAGTGATGGGAATCGGAAGGACTTTTGAAGAAGCTTTCCAAAAAGCAATTAGAATGCTTGATATGGATTACGAGGGGGCAACATCTGAGAAAATATTTAAAGAGAAAAATGACATTGTCGAAAATCTCAAAAAGCCTACACCCAAACGGATGTTTACTCTTGCAAGGGCAATGCGTCATAAAATCTCTATCAGGAGGATTTATAAATTATCAGGTATTGATCCGTGGTTTCTCCACAGGATTAAAAACATCGTAAAACATGAAGAGAAACTGAGAACATCTAGGAAATTGGATAAGACTTCGCTTCTTGGGCTTAAACAGCTTGGGTTTTCGGACAAAAGAATAGGGGAGGTAGTCGGCAAAAAGGGACTTGAGATTCGAAAACTTCGGAAAAAATTTGCTGTCTTTCCATCTGTTTTACAGATTGATACGTTAGCAGCAGAATTTCCCGCAAAAACAAATTATCTTTACATGACATACAATGCAAATCATCATGATGTGAAGCCTTCTCGGAAAGAAGCAATCGTCGTACTTGGATCGGGACCTTATCATATTGGCTCCTCAGTCGAATTTGATTGGTGTTCCGTTAACACAGTTATGAACTTGAAGCGTTATAAGAAAAAATCAATTGTCATCAACTGCAATCCCGAAACCGTATCGACGGATTATGATATCTCGGACAGATTATACTTTGAGGAATTAACATTTGAGCGAATTACAGATATTTCTGAATTTGAAAAACCATTAGGTGTTATCGTATCTGTTGGGGGACAGACCCCGAATAACAGAGCAAAAGCTCTCCACAATTACGGGATTAATATTTTAGGAACAAGTCCGGTTGACATTGACCGTGCCGAAGACAGGAGTAAATTCTCGGCACTTCTTGATAAACTTGAGATTAAACAACCTCCTTGGAAAGCATTTTCAACGCTTGAGGATGTTGAGAAATTTGCAGAAAAGGAAGGCTTCCCTGTTCTCATTCGCCCTTCCTATGTGTTGTCTGGAAGTGCGATGAATATCTGTTTTAACAAAGACGATCTCATCAAATATCTGGAAGAAGCGACACTAATTTCCAAAAAATATCCTGTCACCGTATCAAAGTTTTTTGAAAAAGCAAAAGAAATTGAACTCGATGCAGTTGCCCAACGCGGTATACTTAAAGCCTCGGTTATATCCGAGCATATTGAATACGCAGGCGTTCACTCAGGAGACGCAACAATTGTTCTTCCACCTCAGGACTTAGATTCTGCTTTGCAGAAAAAGATGAAGCAAACAGGAAAAGCGCTTGCGAAAGAACTTATGATAACAGGTCCTTTCAATATCCAATTTCTACTAAGAGATGGTGAGGTGTATATTATTGAAGTAAATCTCCGTGCATCAAGAACGTTTCCATTTATTGCAAAAGTCCAAGGAATAAATATGATAAAGCTTTTTGTTGATGCACTTTTTCAAAAGAACATTTCAGAAGTCAACGGAAAGAAATTGAATTACAGCGGAGTAAAAGTTGCACAATTTTCATTTGCCAGACTCATAGGAGCCCACCCGACGCTTGGCGTTGAAATGGCATCGACAGGTGAGGTTGCGTGTTTCGGAAGGGATCTTGAAGAAGCATATTTAAAAGGAATTCTTGCAACAGGAGGAAAAATTCCTGAGAAAGGAATTTTCATAAGTCTTGGTGGTGAGAATAAGAAGCATGATTTTCTAAACGGTAGTCATAAAATAACCAAAATTGGTCTACCTCTCTATGCAACTGAAAAAACAGCTCAGTATCTAACTGGAAAAGGTATAAAAGTAAAAATGCTCTATAAAATTCACGAGAAAAAATCTCCAAACATTCTTGACTATTTTCAAAACAACAAAATCGACTTGGTGATAAATATTGTTGACAAAAATATTAAAAAAGAGGTTAATGACGATTATCACATCAGGCGTACTGCAGTTGATAACAATATCCTTATGCTTACAAAAATTAAAAAAGCCGAGCTTTTTATCAATGCGCTCGTTGAGAAGGGCCTTGAGAAGCTGGAAATAAAAGCATGGAGTGAATATATATAGTATATGTTGAATTTACCCGGCCTCATTGACCCACACGTTCATTTGCGTGACCCCGGCCAAACACAAAAAGAAGATTTTACAACAGGTTCATCTGCCGCTCTCGCGGGCGGATTCACAACGATCATCGACATGCCAAATAACACTATCCCAATCACAACTTACGATAAGCTTGTCGAGAAACAAAATATTGCTAAAGAAAAAATCGTTTGCGACGCAGGATTTTATTTTGGATCGCTCGGTGAAAACCTTGATGAATTTTCAAAAATTAAGGAAAAAGTTTTGGGGCTTAAGATTTATCTTAACCAAACAACTGGTAATTACATCGTAACTGAAGATGTCTTTCGGAAGATTTGTAAATCCTGGTCGCCTACAACTCCCATACTTGTCCATGCGGAAGAGGATGTACTTGAGAAAATCTTAAAGATAGGACGGGAGACTCACCAGCGAATTCATGTCTGTCACATAAGCTCCAAGACCGAACTTTCGATAATTGTGAAAGCTCGTGGAAAAGGCCAAAAAGTCACCTGTGGCGTTACTCCTCATCATCTATTTCTGACGGAAAAAGATATAAGTACATTGGGTGCGTTTGGGAAAATGAAGCCTTCATTAAAGTCGCAAAAAGACGTTGATTTTCTCTGGAAGAATATTCGGGAAATAGATATTGTCGAATCTGATCATGCTCCACATACAATTGAAGAAAAAAATTCACAACCCCCGCCATTTGGTGTCCCTGGACTTGAGACAACACTACCTCTGCTGTTAACCGCAGCCCATGAAGGAAAATTAACTATCGAAGACATCAAACGCTTGTGCCACACCGGCCCTTCACAATGTTTCCGTGTATCAATACATCACAACACTAAAATCGAAATCGACGAAAAAGAAGAATGGACAATCAGAAACGAAAACCTACTGACCAAATGCAAATGGTCACCCTTTGATGGGTGGAAAGTAAAAGGGAGAGTAAAAAGAGTTTTTATCAGAGGGATAAAAGTTTTTGAAAACGGAAAAATCCTCGTAAAATCTGGATTTGGAAAGATTGTAGAAGCTAAAAGTGCTTAATCAATGGAGTATTGGGCTTGTAATATCAGAGATTGATCTACCAGTTCTCGAAGATGTTTTAAATTATTCTCTCGTCTTTCTCTCATACCAGAGGTGAGTGTTAACTCTACTACCAGATGGACCTTCCCAGATCTAGGATCCTCTAGCCAAAATGCTTCATCAGGTGCATCAGGAGGTACTTTACCGTGAGGAAATTCTTTTATTTTTACTTTTTTTATTATTTTGTTTTCTTTCAAAATTTTTTGGGTTTCTCTGATTTGTCTTTGATATTCACCAATGGACCTACCTATTCCCCTGAGTAATTTATTCATAGCCGTATCAGAAAGCACTATCTCTCTACCATTTATTCCCTTAAGTAATCCAAGTTTGTCAGGTGTCTTTTTATACTTTTTTTTCTCAGCTTGGCTTGCACGTTCTGCTTGGCTTATACGCTCAATCATGGTTCAAAATTATAACATACGAGTTGCTCATTGACAATTTTTATATAAATCTGTACATTTTACTCATGCTCCACACGCCTTTTTATGACAACCTAAAAACATTTGATGATAATTTTGATAACGGCCCATTTGGCGCATTTAAAAATGCAAAACCTCAAAAAACTACAAAACCTCGTTATACATTCTTAGGATATAAAATCAATTTTCCTTTTGGTATTGCGGCAGGACCTCTACCTAACAGTAAATTTACCAAAGCTGCTTTTGATATGGGTTTTGATGTTGTCTGTTATAAAACGCAACGCAGTGTAGATTTTCCTTGTAATGAATTTCCAAATGTATTATTTGTTCAAACAAATGGAGATCTGACACTTGCAAAAGCAAAAAAACCCCTTATAGGAAAACTCAAATCCACAAACAGTATAAAAGAATTCAGCATCACCAATTCTTTCGGCAATCCCTCACGGGGTCCAAAGTTTTGGAAGAACGATTTGAAAAAAGCGTTATCTGGTGAGGGCAAAGGGCAACTTCTTATAATGAGCATTGTGGGTACAATTAAAAAGGGTTTCGCTGATGAGGATTATTATGACGATTTTGCTAATACCGCAGAAATCGCATATAAAGCCGGTGTTCGGGCAATTGAGCTAAATCTTTCTTGTCCGAATGTCGCTAATGAAGGCATACTTTGTTATACGCCGAAGGCTGTTGAGGAAATTTGTAGAAGGGTTAGAGACAGAATTGGAAATACTCCCATTGTTGCAAAAGTCGGATATTTTTCAAAAGATCAGCAAGACTTACTAGAAACAATTGTCAAAAAAATGGCGCCATTCGTAAATGCGATTTCTGCAATTAATACTATCCCTGCACCCGTTGTAGATGAAAAAGGCAAACAAGCACTTCCGGGACCAAATAGATTATATAGCGGTGTCTGCGGAGCAGGTATTAAATGGGCCGGACTTGATCTTGTCAAACGTCTTAACAAGCTTCGAAAGAAAAAAGGTTATAAATATGAAATAATTGGCGTAGGCGGTGTGATGAGTCCTCATGATTATGCTTTGTACAAAAAAGCCGACGCAGATGTTGTAATGAGTTGTACCGGAGCCATGTGGAATCCATATCTCGCGCAGAATATAAAAGATAATCTAAGTGCTAGGTAATCTGACGTGCTCTTCAATTCGCTCAACTCTTTTTCGCAGTCCAACAAAATCTCTTTCAAAATAACTAATAATTTCATTAAGCAAACTTTTTATTGAACGATTATCCTTTTTTAATCCCTTTATATCCTTTTTTATTACCGCTATGTCGTTCTTTATCGCTTTTATGTTTGTTCCATATTTTTCAAGTTTTGGCTCTACTTTTTTAGCTAGACTTTCATTTACTACCCCTCGAACTTGCTGTATATCACTTCTTGTTAACATATTTTCCAATATACATATATTATTTTTCATTTGCAAGAGTTATAATATATTAATTAATGTCATTTCAGGATAAATTAGAAAATATTACTCAAGATAAAAATACACTTCTTTGTGTGGGACTCGATAGCGACTTTGACAGACTTCCGCAATTTATTAAAAATTTTGAAAATCCTCAGTTTGAATTTAATAAAGCTATTATTAATACAACTCATGATCTTGTCTGTGCCTATAAGTTAAATTCTGCATTTTATGAAGCATCAGGGGATTGGGGTATAAAACAGCTTAAAATGACTTGCGATTACCTCAAATCGGCACATCCTCAGATACCAATTATTTTGGACGCCAAAAGAGGAGATATCGGCAGTACCAACGAGGGCTATGTGAAATACGCATATGATTATCTTAATGTCGATGCGATTACATTAAATCCATACTTAGGCAGTGAGGCATTAAAACCGTTTCTGGATATTGGAGATAGGGGATGTTTTATTCTCTGTAAAACATCAAACCCCGGCTCAGGTGAGTTGCAAAATGAAATGGTGGGGCAGGAAGCTCTTTACAGAGTTGTTGCGAGAAAAGTCTCAAGTGAGTGGAACAAATTGGGAAACTGCTTCCTCGTCGTTGGTGCGACATATCCCCAGGAGCTAACAGAGATACGAAGTATTGTCCATAATATGACGCTTTTGGTACCCGGTGTTGGAGTCCAGGGGGCAGACGCACAGAAAATGGTCGAAGCTGGAGTTAATTCCAAAAATAGAGGAATCATTATACATGCCGCGAGAAGTATTATTTTCGCAATAGGGGATGAGACATTTGCCAAAAAAGCAAGAGAAGTTGCGGCACACCTGAGAGACCAATTTAACATTTATCGCGGCACAAAACTACTTGACCAACTACAGAAATCCGAAAAACCTAAGGAAGAAGATAAGAAAACAGAGCAGTCAAAACAAGATACCTCGTCCGGTCAACAAAGCACAACACAATCATCCGGTCAGAGTCAACAAAGCCCACAAGGTCAGCAAAATCAACAACAAGGTGATCAAGCGCAACAGCCCAAACCGGAAGATAAAGTCATAAAGCCGCCCCTTCCAAGTTGGGGCAATCTCAAAAATCCGATATGGGGTAAAAAACCAAATGACCCATCACAGCAAAATGAATCTGCTCCAAAGGATCAAGAGCCAAATCCGCTGGACGTAAAAACAGAAGCGAAAGGAATCCTGTCCGATGCATTTAAGGCATTAAAAGGAAAATGAGCGATGATGTAATACAGCTTCTTAAAAAGACTAAGGCTATTATCATAGACAGTCATTTTGTGGGTACTTCAGGAAGACACATGAGCGTCTATATTAATAAAGATGCCCTCTACCCACATACAAAAGAGACTTCTCAAATCGGTAAATTATTTGCAGAGAAATACAAAGACCAAGATGTTGACGTTGTCGCTGCACCGGCACTTGGGGGAATTATCCTATCTACTTGGACAGCATTTCATCTTTCCCAATTAAAAGAAAAAGAGATCCTTGGAATTTACACTGAGAAAACCACTGATAAAAACCAAATCTTTACCAGAGGATATGACAAATTAGTGAAGGGTAAAAATGTATTAGTTATAGAAGACTTGACGACAACAGGTGGATCGGTAAAAAAAGTTGTTGACAGTGTCAGGACTGCCGGCGGGAATGTAATTGGGGCATGTGTTATGGTTAACAAGGATTCTAATCTCGTCACATCGGAAACAATTGGTGCACCTTTCTCATCACTGGCAGTTTTAGAAACTGCGTCATACGAAGAAAAAGATTGTCCTCTCTGCAAAAAAGGTATTCCAATTAATACTACAGTTGGCCACGGTAAGAAGTATCTGGAAGAAAAAGCGCGAAAAAATCGCAAATAAATTATTACCAACCTCATACACAATTCAAGGCTATTTTTATTTATAATTATAGAGTATGTTAGATCTTAATTCACTGCTTTTATTTTCAGAAAAACCATCAACACTTGTTGAGTTTTACAAAAAAGTTTTCAACTCCGACCCGTCATGGAGTGGGGGAGACTTTAATGGTTTTAAAGTAGGATCGGGATTTCTCACAATTGGACCTCATGATAAAGTCCATGGGAAAAACACCAATCCTGAAAGGATAATATTTAATCTAGAAACAGAAGACGTAAAAGCAGAATTTGACCGAATAAAAAAAGCTGGAGGAGCAACGGTTATCAAAGACCCATATCAACCATCTGAGGAACAAAACATGTGGATTGCGACTTTTGCAGATCCTGACGGAAACTATTTCCAACTAATGTCCCCAATGAAAGCATGAGTTCCAAACTCATCAATTTTCTGATAAAATAGCTCTTTATGAACGAGATTATCTCTGTTTCCAACCTCGTTAAAGAATACGGCAATTTTAGAGCAGTCGATGATATCTCATTTTCTGTTAAACCCGGGGAAATATTTGGAATCCTTGGACCAAATGGAGCGGGGAAAACGACAACCCTTGAAATTATTGAGACACTTCAAAAACAAACAGGTGGGACTGTGTTGGTAGATGGCATAGACACACTAAAAAAACCTTGGGATGTAAAAAGAAGAATCGGTATTCAACTCCAGTCGTCCAATTTTTATCCTGAGCTAAATCTCGTTGAACTTCTTAACATGTTTGCAGCGATGTATGATGTAGAAGTCGACCCAATGGAAATGCTTAACAAGGTTCAACTTGAAGACAAAGCAAAAAGCTACGCCAACAAACTCTCGGGCGGGCAAAAGCAGCGTTTTTCAATTGCGACAACACTCGTCAACAAACCCAAAATTATTTTCCTTGATGAACCGACAACAGGCCTTGATCCCCAAGCTCGTATAAATCTGTGGGGAATGATTGAGGAGATTAAAAAGGCAGGAGTTACGCTTGTTATTACAACACACTATATGGAAGAGGCCGAGAGATTATGTGACAGAGTCGCGATTATGGATCATGGAAAAATTTTAAAAATTGCATCTCCCCGAAAATTCATTCAAGACCTTCTAGATACCGGTTTTACAAAAGAAGTTATCCGTCAAGAAGCAACACTTGAAGACGTCTTTTTGCAAATGACAGGAAGACATTTACGGGATGACTGAGGTGAATTTCTAATATCTAATTCCTAATTCCTGCCGGCAGGCAGGTCGGATGGGGGAGGAGCGAGACAGGACCCGCGAAAATTATGAAAAATAAATCTAAAAAACCAAGCCAGCTGAGGGCGTATCTGGCAATTACCTGGTATGCGTTTCGGGCCCAAACGAGAAATCCTGCAACATTTGCATTCGGATTTATTTTCCCGATTGTTTTTATCAGTATTTTTGGATTAATCGGAGGATCGGGCCAAACACTTACTGTCGGAATTCCAAAAGAAATACCCGATAATCAATTTGTCAAAGTCATTGAAAAACAGTCATTCATAAAGGTTGAAAAATCCGATGAAGACTCTTTAAATACAAAATTAAAACAAGGCAAACTTTCAGGGATTATTAAGGTGCAGCAACTGCAGTCGGCATCAACTCCGAGGTATAAAGTCGAAGTACTTACGTCAACTGCTAATCCGATAGAGGCACAAACGCTTGTTTCGACAATGCGAGGTATTGTCGATCAGAGCAACCTGCAATTGGCAGATATAAAAGATCCGCCAATAATTCTCTCGCAAAAAGAAGTAACTGGGCGAAAATTCAGATATATTGATTTTGCGCTTCCGGGACAAATCGGATTTTCACTTCTTTCAACTGCAATTTTTGGAACGGTATTTGGGTTAATTTATCTTAAAAAAGCGTTGATTCTTAAAAGAATGTTTGCAACACCGACGCGTGCTCTTACAATTTTACTGGGGCAGGGGACAAGCCGGCTTATCATCGCTCTTTTGCAAACATGTCTTATTCTTGGAGTCGGAATTGTTGTCTTTAAATTTTATCTTCCTCATGGATTTATTACATTTCTGGAACTTTTGGTTATTTCAACGATAGGGCTTGTTGCATTTCTGGGATTTGGGTATTTTATGTCTGGTCTTGCCAATGATGAAAATTCGGCAGGTCCTCTTGTTAACCTTGTAACGCTTCCTCAGTTTTTACTCTCAGGTACCTTTTTCCCAACAGACTCACTGCCGGGGTGGTTACAACCAATTGCCAATAATTTACCGCTGTCTTATTTCAATATGGCAATACGAAAAGTCACAACTGAGGGAGGGTTTTTGCCAGAAACCTGGCCGTATCTTGTAGGTCTTGTCGCATGGGGAGCTGTCATGTACATCCTCGCCGCAAGAACATTTAGGTGGGAGTAATAGAAAATTTCTAATTAATCTAATTGACCTAATTCCTGCCTGCCGGCAGGCAGGTCTAAAAAATTCCCAAGGATCAAAAATTTAGAAATTTGAAAATTGTAATTTGTTTAGGTTAATCAGAAATTAGTAATTAGACATTGACAAACATGACTCAATGTATTTAGATATAATATAGAAGAGTTAATGGAATGAGAGACTTACGAATCCCTTTTTTTACTGTTCTTTTTGTCTTCCTTGGTTTTTTTGCTTTTACCAAAGTCTTTGGTCCGATCCCATTTTTTGTAAACAGTGTTACAACGACTAAAGAATCTCTATTTACTGTTGATGGGAAAGGGGAGGTATCGGCTGTTCCTGACACTGCCTTTCTCAACTTTGGAGTCACCAAAGAATCCCAATCAGTTGAAAACGCCAAAAACCAAGTAAATACTGTAATCAATCAAATTACAAAAGATCTCAAACAAATTGGAGTTGAGGAAAAAAATATAAAGACCACCAATTTTTCAGTAAATCCCAACTATGATTATACATTTCCGGGAAGAGAGAGGATAACGGGCTACACTGTTTCAGCAAATATGGAAGTTAAAGTGAAGCCAATTGAGAAAGCAAATAATGCGATTGATATTGCTACCAAAGACGGTGCGAATCAAGTTGGTGGAGTACAATTTGTGCTCGATGATCAAAAGCAAAAAGACCTTGAAAATGAAGCGAGAATGATGGCTATCAAAGAAGCTAAATCTAAAGCTCAGAGCATTGCTAGTGCTGCAGGTATAAGACTTGGACGGATTGTAGATGTAAAAGAGGGCAGTAGCCCCAGACCGATTCGCTACGCGCTACCTATGGCAGCAGACCTTGGCCAAAAAGCTGTAGAACAAACACAGCTTAATCCGGGGGAAAATAAAATAACCGTCACCATCAGCCTCTCATACGAAACTTTCTAGTTCTTAGACTAACTTCGAAGTGACTTCTTATATCTGATTACGTCATAGCTTATTTTATCGCGTGTTATGGTTTCCATCTTACCATCGGAGATCCAACCATTTTTCTCATAAAAATTTCTACTCCGGCTGCTATTTGCGAGTGTCCATACGACTGCATCCTTGAAACCAATGCCCCTAAGATTCTCTAAGCCTTTAATAAGCAGTTCCGTACCAATTCCTTTGTCCATAAATTGTGTATCCATATATATTGAGTACACTCTTCCAGTATTATCATCACTATCCGGACCAACATTACAAAACCCAACAATTTTATTATCTTGCTCTGCTACTAAATACCTCGTTTTTGGAGAACGCTTCAAATACAGCTCTTCCCATTTTTTCGTTCGTTCTTCAATATTCAAATTATCTAAATAATCTTGATCTATCAGTCCTTTAAATGCATATTGCCAAGTCCTTACATTAATCTCTGTCATATATTTTATATCTTCAAACTTAGCTTCTCGTATGATTATATCTTTTGTCATATTTTAATCTTTATTTCCACTATGAAAGGCTTTGTGGACCCCATATATCGCTTGCTTGCTCTCGAGGTCTTCGTCCTCGCATCGCAAGGGCGTGCATACGGGGCGGGCGTCACTTATTGCCAGAGTGAAAAGCTTTGTGCACATCCCGTAATTGTTTGTTTGTGACGTGAGTATAGATTTGTGTCGTTGCGATATTTTTGTGTCCGAGCATCTCTTGGACTGATCTCAAATCCGCACCGTTTGTCAAAAGATCTGTTGCGAATGAGTGGCGAAGTGTATGGACAGTCGCATCAACAGGCAGTCTTGCAAGCCGTACATATTTTTTAACAATCCTCTCAATAGTCCGGACAGTAAGCCGCATTTTTTCTCCACCATTATCTTCAATGACTTTCCCTGAATAGCGAATAAAAAGCGGTTTAAAGCTATCTTTTCGAGCATCAAGGTATCTTTGAATCCATTCGGCGGCTCTGTCCGAGATAAAAACAACTCGTGCCCGTCCGCCTTTTCCAATCACTCCAAATTCCCGCCGTTCAATATTTATTTGATTGTGATTTAGTTTGACCAGCTCTGAGACGCGAAGACCTGTTGAGAACAATAATTCAAGAATTGCCCGATCCCTGATACCTTCTTCTTTTGACGTGTCCGCCATTGTCACAAGTCTGTCAATTTGCTCTCGTTCAAGGAATTTAAGACTCCGACTTTCGGTTTTAGGCAGATCAATTTTTGACGGCTCAAGGGTTTCATAGTCATTTTTAATAAGAAAGCGGAGAAATGATCGAAGAGCTATGACGTAATAATTCTGTGTAACTCTTTTTCGTGTCTTGCCTTTGGCATCAACGTGATTCGCCAAATACACTCTGTATTTTCTTATAATTCCCAGGTCCAAATCCTTGATCGATTTACCGGGAAAAATCGTTGAGAACCATTTCGCAAATACGTCCAGGTAATGCCTGTAATCACGTATCGTCAATTTGCTACTGTTTTTCTCAATCTCCAAATGCTCGAGGAATTGATTAATTAATTCTTCTAAACTATCTTTCATTGGGCAGAGCTGTAAATATTGTACGACGTAGAAAATATTATAGCAAGGACATTGATCTTTTCTACTGCATATGATTAGCGTCAGATAAATTTATAGCTTTCGAGTTATTAGCTCTTTGAAGCGCGTAAGATGAAATAACGGGGGTATTTTTGAAAATATCCTTCTTTGTATTTGCTTATCGTAATAATCGAATGCCAAATCTTTTACCCATGCATATTCTCCGCCAATATCTTTTCCTTTGTGAAGCTGCAAGGCGAGAAAAAGCCAACACAGGGCATTGGGAACCGTTAAATAATCCTTATTTGCCAGCTGCTCTGCAGCTTGACACATTTTTTTGTAAAGATCATTTTTTGTAAACAACTCGTACATAAATTCTGAAACCTCTGTTGTATTTCCTGGTTCTACCAAATACCCATTAATGCCTTCTTCTATTTGCCAGGGAATACCTCCCGTTCTATATGCAATCATTGGCTTACCCTTCATAAGGGCCTCAGTAACTTTAATCTCAAATCCTTCTTTAATGGAAAGCTGAAGTACTAAATAACTTTTACGCAAAAGAGTGTTAAGCAATTGATCGATGTGAGGAAGCCTAGCAACTTTTACATCATGCGCAAGGCTTATATACATATCTGATTTTAATAAATTCATTACTGCTTGATAAATTGGCATACCGTCTGGGTCATCAATAGAAGCATTTCCTGCAATGATAAGCTGAGGAAAAACCCCTCCTTCTTTTTCCAACATTTCACGCAGTTTTCTATATGATTCTATAACATCTGTGATGCCCTTTGAAGGATCAAACCGAGCTATTTGTATGATATACGACCTGTGAAGATCAAGCGGAGTTTGGCCTTCTTGCACTAGCAATAATTTATTGAATAATTTCATATAGTACGCCATTTGCGTGTCCGAAAGTGGTTTATTCAGTCCATCCAACGGGTCAGTCGTAGCAGGCATATAGACTATTTTATTTTGTGGCACGTCAACAGGAATAAATTCTTTTATCGGGTGACTTACAAAAATATCAGCTTCTTTTATTTTATCCCACAGGAATTGCCATGTTTTTCTCTGTGGTGTTCCTTCCGTACTTGCTAGTCTTCCGACAATTTGTATGTGAGAACGGTATATAATTTTTGCTTTCGGATTTATTTTTTTAATTAGCGGTATAAAACCGCATGGTTGTGGGTCATCAATGATGATAACATCCGTTTCTTTAAAGGTGTTTGTGAATTTTTCCGCATTTTCCTCAATCCATTCATCATATACCTGTTTATCCTCATCATTTAACTCAACATCTTTCTCAGCTACAGCTTGCAAAACATTATGAAATTTTGCTTTTGTAATAATGAATGCTTCGCTTCTCGGAATCATAGTAAACCAGCGGGCATCAACACCAAGCAGTCTATAAAGCCTTATAATCGCATGACGCATAAGAGCTACACCACCGCCTTGCGGTGTTGCGTTGACGAAGATGAGCTTCTTTCCTTTAAATTCCTTAGTGAGATGTTTTAATAAAGCAAAATCTTCTGGTGTAGCTGTTTTTTCATAATCCTTAAGTGACACTAACTCCGATATGTCAACTTCATTATTTGGTTTTACCTGCACGTAAGCAATGTTTTCCTCGTTAAAAAATGATGATACCTGCCTGGCAATTTCTCCAACATCTTTTACATCTCTTTTCTCAGTGACATAAGGAACAGTATCTTGATCAAGCCACAAGTCTGATACAAGTCTTTTTACCCTCTCTTCACCGCGAATATCCACTGCAATATATTTAACGTTTCGTGTTTTTGCTTCGTTTTTCAGAAAATTTAAAACACTTTCATGAACATGTTTTACAAACCGTTGGCTAGTATATTGCAAATCATTTTCACGATCAATTTCAGCGATGTTTATTGTGTCGCCATTAACTTGTATGGCGGAATAAAGAGGACGTGGAAGGGCAAGATTGGTGACTTGATTTTCTACAGTGGGATTTTGTGAAGCTGCTTCTTTTACTGCTGTTTTCTTATTAACCATAATCTAATAATATATCGTTAAAATTATTAGCTGTCAATGATACTAAGGCTAGCAAAAAATAAATTGAATCTATTTATTGAATTTTTCACTGTAATTAGCTGTCTCCTTAATTGGAAAAAAATCGGGGAGGGGAAAGAATCGAGCAGTTTTCATATAATAAAGCTTAAAACTCTGAGATTCTAGCCTCAAAATTTGATAAAAATTCGTGAAAATAGCCACATTTTGAGGCTAAATTGTAACCCATAGTAATAGGTGAGCGCTAAAATTTTGGGCTGTAATATAGAATAGAAATAGAGAGGAAATACTACATCCATTGATCATTAACAATTAATAAATCAATAAATAATTGAAAATAAATGGCACTAAAATTTGCTCCTCCCCCCGAAACTCTGCCTTCCTCATGTCGTAAAAGTATTATTGTGCGACATAAGACCATTATCTTCTCCAGGCAGCCTTGCGTCCCTCAAATGCTCTTGAGAGAGTGTAGCAGTAGTAGTAAATATAAAAATACCGACTTTACCAGAGACATACGTTTCTTATCAATTAACTGAAGAACATCATTGACCTCTCTCGATCATACGGCAAGTTTCATTGAAACCCGGGTCAAGGAGTATATAAAGTGTTGGGTTGGATGCATTGTATTTTCTTTCGCCGGAGTAAGGGCATGTAAGGCCCTAGGATATACGTAAAAAATTAATGACGTGTACTGTTATTTAAAAGACAAATAAGACCCCTAAGTGACGTCTCAAAATAGAGTTACGTTTAGACTGTTAAATTAATCTAAACTCACATTTTTAGCCTCAAAAATAAAAAGTTTAGAAAGTATATTTCATTCTTTCCGAAAGAGGTGTTCGTATTTTTTTTATCCTCTCCCCGACAGTACATGTAAGAAAAAATCTGGGTCAACATGTATGTCCTGCAAAAGAAGGACTCTATTACTCGTCTCTCTATAGCTATGTTAGGTTTGTATGTCAATTATCAGCCTTCGGCCATTGCTGCTCAGATTTGCAATATTAGCCTCGTGAAAAGTAATTTCTGTGAAAAGTTATCCACATATTATATCAAACTATATCATATTTATTATAGGACTTATCTTGCAGACCTCTCTTTCTCCCCTCTTCCCTGCTTAGTAACACTTAACAATTAACAGTTAGCAGTTAACAAATTAATATTAAAAATAATTACTCCCTTATGGTAAATTGTCAAATGTTAAATGTTTATGCTACTTTCCCCAAGGAGTAAATAAAATTAAAACAAAAAATACAATGCATCCAACCCAAACGTATTCCCACATTATTCCTTTAAATAACCTCCTCTCAAACCATATATGAGAGAGACCGACAATGGTGTAGAAAAACCCTGTTAAAAAAAGAGCGATAACTGTTGGGCTGCTTGGCCAGAACCATAAAATAGTTGTCGCCTCAACCAAACAGACGGTTACTCCTGATGCCCATACCGATAAGGGTTGTGGGGGTTTTTGTAAAGTGTTTGTCCAAAGAGAATGGTAAACAAGAAAATAACTATACAAGAGAAGAAGAACTAGTACAGGAAAAATAGTAAGGTGTAAACTAAAAACGATATTTGTTAAAAAGAAGTACGAGATTAAGGTGATAACAAAAGATACAATTCGCGCACCTGATAGTAAAGCGATTGTTCTAATTGATGATACAACAAAAATGTTTTGACTTAGAAATAGTGAATACAGTCCGAATGCATAGACACCTGTCAATAAAAGCCGTGAGAAAAATACAGTTGGGGTAAGAAAGTAAAACAACCCAAATGAAAGGCTATAAAAAAAGGGCAGTATAAAAACTTCTAAAGTAAAATTTTCTTTAATATCTTGATATACTGCCCAAAGAAGAAAAAGATTTGTAAAAATAGCTAAGAAAAATGCTATATAGATTCCGGCTTTATTAAACTGATGTTCTGCGAAAAATAAACCAAGGGATAATGTAATAATTGCTATAACAAATTTCTGTCTTTTGTCAATTGAAGAAAGTGCAAGCCCTCTTCTTCCCCGCTTCGATACCCGTGAATAACGTTTTACACCCGGATTAAATCCATTGAGATAAGGTTTGTTATTCATTAAGACTGTGGCTTCTCATAAGATTTTCGGGAATATCGAAATTGGCATATACCTTCTGAACGTCATCAAGCGAATCGATTTTCTCAAGAAAAGTGAGAGCTTTTTCAGCAGTATTACTATCACTTATTGGGGTTATGACACGAGGTTTCCAACCAAGCTCAATACTTCCAATCTCAAGCCCACGATCTTTTAATAATTTTTGGGATCTGGCCAAATCTTCAGGTTTTGTGTAAATAAATACCTCATCCCCCCCGTCTTCAACATCTTCTGCAAAACAATCCGCAGCAATAAAGAATATTTCATCAAGTGTTTTCCCGTTTTTCAAAACTGAAACTATTCCTCTCTTTTCGAATTGATACAAAACGCTTCCCGAATTTCCAAGAATTCCTCCGTTTTTGTCAAAAGCATGCTTTACCTCGTTAAATGTTCGCTGTTTATTGTCTGTAAGCGCATCAACAATAACGCAGAATCCTCCGGGTCCAAACCCTTCAAATAATGCCTCCTCTACGCCATCTCCTTGTTTTCCAGCTGCTCTCTGAACTGCCCGTTCAATATTATCTTTTGGCATATTGCCGGACCTTGCAGCTTCGATTGCTAAACGCAGCCTAAAATTACTTTCGGGATCGGTAATTCCCCCACCCTGCCGCACAGCCACTGTTATAGCATTTGAGAGTTTGGTAAATATTTGTCCTCTTTTAATATCCTTGGAACCCTTTTGCCGTTTAATTGTTGACCACTTTGAATGTCCGCTCATAAGAACCCATTATAGCCTTTATCTATTGACATTTGCAAGAAATATTAGTAGAATGTCCTTCGACCTTTTAGCTCTTCTTTTTTGAGAAAAAGAAGGACAAAGATACATGTCATTAAAATCTCAAGCAATACAAACTGCCCTTGTAGGAGATTGGAACAATGCGGTAACCTTAAACCAGTCAATCCTCTTGGAAGACCCCAACGATATAGACACTTTAAATCGTCTAGCATATGCGTTTCTCAGCCTCGGTAATTATAAATATGCTAAATCCCTTTACGAAAAAGTCTTATCCCTTGATATGAAAAATCCGATTGCCATTCGGAATTTAAAAAGATTAAATGATACAAAAGCTAAAAAAATTACAATTATTATTTCCAATCTCTTCATCGAGGAGCCGGGTAAAACAAAAGTCATTGAACTTATTAACGTCGCAGATAAAAAAATAATCTCACACCTCAGGTCCGGAGAACAATTGGAGCTTCGGATTAAAAGGAATAAAATATTTGCTCTTGATTTAGAAAAACAATATGTAGGCATGTTGCCCGATGATATCTGCCAGAGACTCATTAGATTTATAAACGGAGGTAATCAGTATGAATCATATGTACGAACAGTCGATAACAACAAAGTCATTATCTTCATCAGGGAAATAAAAAGAGTAAAACGGTATAAAGATCAACCTTCCTTTATTTCAAGCGATAAAATGAAACTTTCATTTGACGGCAAAGTACACTATGGGAAAAATAAATTTGGAAATAGATCAGATAGGCAGTCCTCAAACGGTCATAATCACTCCGAGGAAGAATCTTTGTGATAAATTATTTTTTTTCTTTTTAACTCCTTCTTAACATTCTTTATTTCTTCGACTTTCCCCTGTCTTTTAAGTGATCGGACTGCAAGCAGTACAGACAAAACAGCAATAAAGATAATAACGAATATAAACATAAAATATACTCTCGTTTAAAACTTTAGACTAACATAGAAAGAAAAACAACTTACAGATTTTTTAAAATTTAGCTTCATCGATAGCGTCCTTCCCTATTATTATAACAATATCTGCAATTGTCTCTTTATTTAGTTTTTCTGCAGAGTATAGTAAGATTTTTTTAATTTTCTCCACTGTGTATGTCTCAGAGCCAAAGTATTGAATTTTTGATCTGGCTACATTTGTATGAGAAGTTGAAACAGAAATGACATTTGCTCCGAGATTTACAAGAACCCGCTCGAGCCTTCTTCCCATGCCGGGGATTTCAGTACCATTAATTATTTGAAGCGTACTGTTTTCGGATGATATATTTTTATCCCCAAACAAACTTACGATGATTTTATCCGTGCGGTTTTCCTGAAAAGGAAATTTTATATTCTCTATTGTCTTATCTTTCTCGGCAACATTTTTTGAAAGAAGAGTGAGTCGTAGTAGATCTATAATTGTGAGGTTTGTTTTTGTTGAATTGTATTGAATGATAGACGAAGTTAATGTTCTGGTAATATCACCATCCAAAACAATATCTGCTGGTACTTCGATTTTTGCATCGGTAACAATGCCCAATGTTTTTCCAAGAGCTGACAGCTGAAGCGGACTGTTTTCAATTATTAAAACAGAGATTGAGTTGAGTTGAGGGTTAAACCCAACTATTTCTTCGACTCCTCCCTGTTTCACAACTGCAACAAGAAATTGATGGCCTCCGTCAAATTTACTTTGTTGAATTAGTGAAATTGTTTTGATAGAGAGTGAAACAAAAATGAGTAAAAAAACTATGGTTGAGTAGAGAAAAAATGTCTTAAGACTTTTACTCTCTTTCGGGGCAGTCTTTTTTTTCATTCCAATATATTCAGTATATCAGAAATGATTAGGCAGAAAGGGTATTTGAAGGCGACTTATGAAACTTTTGTTAGTGAGTCTAATAAGCTTGAAAGCGTAGAAGGCAGTGGGACGTCAAAAGTGAGCTCTTTTGCAGTTGATGGGTGGGTGAACGAAATTTTTGATGCGTGCAGAAAGACACGGGGCAAGAATTTTCTATCTGCTCTTGCGGTTTTGCGGCCGGCATAGAGAAAATCTGAGAAAATCGGGTGGCCTATGTATTTGAGATGCACCCTTATTTGATGTGTTCTTCCCGACTGCGGATAGAGTTCAACAAGCGTTAAAATCTCCTCGTCTTTTATTGTTCGAGCTCGTCGAGAAACTTCTGAATTGTTAAATTGTTGTATTGCTTCATTGTTGCTTCTCGACTCGCTTCGCTCGCTCGAAGAAGAAATATCCTGATTATTTCTAGAATATAGGTAGTATCCGAGGACCTTATACTGTGTTTCGGATTCTCTTCCTCCCGGTAGAATTCCAAAACGGTTTCTATTCCATGGAAGTCTTCCAACCGGAACATTTATTTCACCTATAGATGGGGTAATTCTCCCATGTGCAAGTGCGTTATAAACTTTTTTGACAGTTCTTTCTTTAAACTGTTTTTGGAGATTTGAGAATGCAGAAGGATTTTTTGCCAATAGAAGAACTCCCGAAGTTTCTTTGTCGAGCCGGTGTACCACCCCTGCCCGCAATGCAAAATCTTTTACCGGATCAGAAAATTTATATGAATCTCTTTCTTGTATATTTTGTTTATTAGCACTACTATGCGTTGCAGGCAGGCCTCCCCTTTTATAAAAATCTGAGTCAACATCTCCGATTTGACCCCGATCCAATCGGGGTTGATCAGGGTCGATTTTTAACTTTTTTTCTGCCCAATCCTGTATAGTGATTTCATTTCTTGTAGTTTCCGCCTTATTTACAGTAACCCCTGCCGGCTTGTCTATAACGAGCAGATCCAAATCTTCAAAAAGCACGGTAATATTCATCTTTTAAAATTATTTTTCCTATTTCCAAAACTATCTCTTTCTTGTCTAAATAGCAGAAATAAACTAAAGATAAACAGAATACCCAGTAAGATGTTTTGAATTGAATGCAGTTGATTGAATTCAAATCTCTTATTTATCATAGATGTAAAAAATGACATTAAAGAGAAGAAGAGAAGAAAAAGAATGCTAAGATTTCCTTCCCTAAGAGTCCTTCTCATAAGTCTTCCAAGGAGAATTCTACTGAAAAATAATGCAACTAGCGCATATAATAGGGCTTGGAGAAAATATATTATTACCTCCTCCCTTTTGAGAAATGCTGATAAGAATAAATAGCCGACTGGGAGAGAAATTAAAAATGCAAGAGTAAAAAAATCAAATAATCGTCCTAAAGGAACTTTTTTATATTTGCCGATAAAATATATAGCAAGTATTCCTCCGATTACTCCCCCAGTTAGGGAGAAACCGGGCATAGATGGAGAAAAAAATGAGACAAGAGAAAATCCCCAATTAAGCTTTTGCGAAATTAGAAATAGTAATCGCGAGAAGAATAAGCATATTAATACAGAGGCAAATGTTATATCGAACACTTCCTCAAGGGAAATATTTCGTCGTATGAACACATAGTCATCTTTCACTAACTTATAAAGTGTGTACAGAAACAGTAAAAAAGAAGGAATCAAAGCAAGGATTTGCATAAAGTAACACTAATCAATAAAGACACGGATAAATCCTAATATGAGAATAATTATACCAATGCCTGAAATAACGGCACCTACACCAAATAAATCCGATAAGCTACCAGCAACAATAACAGGAAAAAATGAAAATGCACCAACAAGAGTATTTAAGAAACCGTACATTTTCCCCCTTATCTCTTCTGTTGTTTTTTCTTGCAACATTGTATTCGCTGGAACAAAAACCAATGAATTTGCAACTCCGAGAAGAAATGCTAAGAAAATCAAGATATGAAATATATTGATGGAAAGATAGGCAGGAAGAAACATATTTACTGTTTGGACGAAATCGCGAGAAGCAATTTTTGAACAAAAAGGCAAAGCGAGCATTGCGGATCCTGCAAGAAATATTCCTGTTGTTATTATTTTTTCTTTCGGTCGCCTTTGAAAGAAATTAACAAGTACGACCCCGCCAATCAACATACCCAATGCTGCAGGAGCTATAAAAAGGAGTGAGAATTCTTCTATTTGTATTCCTAAAATTTGCTTTGCAAAACCAGGAGCAAGTGTTGCTACTGTCAGCATAAGAACTTGAGACATTGAGAGTAAAAAAAGAGAATGAGAAATATCTGAAGTTTTTGATATGAGAGACAATGTATGTTTGATATCCCTAATAAGATTGAGACTTTTTTCATCCTCGTTTGACACTTTGTTTGTTGAGTGAGCTAACTTGATAAATGATATAAACACTGCGCCAATAAGTAGCATTAGCGCCAGTATAATAAGAGTCTTGACCTGCTTTAACGCTAGAAGAAGAGGCCCTGAGAGGACATATGCAATAAGAATTGATCCAAATATAACTATTCCGAAGAGTGCGTTTGCAGAAAGAAGATTTTTTTTCTCAACGACAAGCGGGATTATTGGCACTTCCGCAGGTATAAAAAATTGAACAAGTGTTGAAATAATAAAAGAAATTAAAAAAATCACGAAGAGATTGTTCAAATAAAATGTCAGAAATAGTAAGAGTATCGCACGCAAAAGATTTGTCGAAATTAGCACCTTTTTTTTGCTCCAACGATCTACATAAACCCCTGCAATATAGCCGAAGATAACTGCAGGCAAGCTAATAGTTAGTACAATTCCTGATACGGCTGTATTTGACTGAGTGAGTTTATAAACAATGAGGATTAAGAAGAAATTAAAAAGATGAGTTGGGACTTGAGTGAATATTTCTGCAATCCAAAGATAGAGAAACGATTTTTCCGAAAGAGCACTAAAGATATTCGTCTTCATCGATTATCCTGCCTGCCGGCAGGCAGGGCTTTTTCGCTGTAGCTGCCTGTCCGTGTGTCAACACTAATGAGGTCATCGGTATTGATAAAGAGTGGAACTTTTGTTGTCAGCCCATTTTCAAGTTCTGCATCCTTAAAAACGTTAGTTGCAGAATTCCCTTTAATACCCGGTGCTGTTTCTGTAACACGAAATGTCATTTTTGGAGGAAATAGTATTGAAATTGGCTCTCCCTTGAGAAAGCTTACTGAAAAATTTTCACCTTCTTTCAAGTAGATATGGTCGGGAACAACTTTTAAAGGTATGCTTATCTGTTCAAACGATTTAGGATCCATAAAATAGGCAGCATCATCGTCTTTGTACAAAAATTGCATCTCTCTTTTTAAAACCTGGACGTCTTGTACTTTTGCGCCGTTTATATAACTTTTCTCTGTGATTGTTCCGGTTTTTATATTTCTTACTTTTACTTTAATATTGGCGCTACCCCGCCCCATTTTTATATGCTCGTAGGAAAGTACTGTCAAATATTGTCCATCCTCTTCATATGTGGTACCCGCTCGGAGATCTGTAACCGAAATCATAATATATGTTAATTAATGTGAAATTTTGGGAGTAAATGAAATATGAGTATTAAACTTTTCTTTTTACTCTTATGAACCCTGAACAAGGAATTACTTCTATTTCCTTCTTCTCCAATTGATCAAAGAAGATATTTGCTCCAATTGAGTCGGATGCCATATGGCCCGCATTGATAACATTTATATGATGTTTTCGCATTTCTTTTATAGCATCCTCCGGCATATGCATGTCAATCACTGTTCCAACCCCTGCTTTTGCCATTTCGATATACATTTCTTTCGATGGATTTGTTCCGCCTGTGAAGAAAATTACTACTTTCCCTGCTTTACTTTTCTCACTACCTGAGACGATATACGGACCTGCTTTCCCTTTTGTTGATTCTATATATTCAGGCAATTCACGAAGTTTGTCCAAGATCTCCCCTACTGTGTCAAATTCACGGTCTTTCAGGTAATTTTTCATGAAATTATCTCCCAAATTATCCCAAATTGTATGGAAAGCAAGAAGAGGTACATTGAGAAGTTTTGCCGCATCAACGGCTTGGTTATGATTTGCAGGATGAATTCTTCTTTCAACCTCTTTCATCCGCTCACTCATGAGAGCGTGAGCAACATTCACAGGAACACCTGCATTTGCATACACTGCAATTTGAAGGTCCATTACTTCATGTAAGCTTGCATAGGCATGTCCCTCCGGATGGTGCCCAATTAAGAGATCGATTTTCTCGCCTTTTTGGTTAAGTTGATCCAAAAGCAATACTTCGGCAGCATTTGTATCTATACCAGCTAAGATTTTTTTAATTTGTTTCTTCGGGTCGCCGGTAAGAATCCGTGAATCGGAGTATGGGTTATGTAAAGATTCCAAGTCAAAAAATTTCTTCTTTTTTTCAGGTAATTCTTTATACTCTTCTTTTGCTTTTTCAAGCAGTTTCTTGACAGCTTTTTCTCCCCGTGGATCTGCCTTGATCCCCATCTCGATACCGAGTTCATAAATTTCTTGAATAGTCATATCTCAATAAAAATCAATATGATCCTGAAGTAGTTGAAGGATCATGTGATCAAGTATATAATAGTGATGTCTTTATTTCAAGGCTCAGTTCTCTACGTTTCTTTTCTCAAAATGCGAAGCATTTTGAAGAGGAGCAACCGATGAAAAGCTGAAGTCCGAATGCAATGTGGACGAAGGCTGGCATCGAGTTGTGACGAGCCGGGGTGGCGGAATTGGCAGACGCGCACGCCTCAAAAGCGTGTGATCGCAAGGTCATGAGGGTTCGATCCCCTCTCCCGGTACTAATTGTTACCCAGAACAAACTTTTCAATCACATCCACTACCCCATCCTCTTCAACAGTCGGTGCGATATAATCGGCAATTTCCTTAAGCTCCGGGACTGCATTCCCCATAGCGACTTTTAATCCGCATGCCATTAGAAGAGGAAAATCATTATATCCTTCCCCGACTCCTATAATTTCATGCGTTTCAATTCCTAAGATTTTCGCAACTTCAAAAATTCCATATTGCTTTGTTGCTTCAACATGAGTTATTTGAATCCATACTGTATTTTCCTTCCAGCCGGGAGTTTTATGTGCAGCAATTGTCGGAATTTTTTTCAAGACTTTAATAATCTCGTCAGCTTGATTTTGAGATAGTTCTTTAATTGCCATAGTAATTGCGTCTGTAATCTTATGTGAGATATTATGAATAGTATCCTTCTCGGAGTCCTTATCTTGAATGAGAATTGATACTTCTAGATTTTTAAGGAGATTACATATGGTCGCTGTATCCTCAGCGGATATAACTTTTTCCCACAAAACTTTACCAGTTACACTATCGATAATCTGTGAACCTCCACTTATGATTAAAGGAGCGGTTAGAGATAGATGGTTTGTTGCGCGCTTTGCCCAATGATAAGGTCTACCTGTAACTGCGCCTACATGAAGAATTTTACTTGCCTTAGCTATCGCTTTTTTTACTTTTTCTGACGGTCTGCCATGCCTTTTATTTGGAATAGTTGTACCATCAAGATCAAGCATTAAAGCTTTATATTTTTTATTTCCTTTCATAAAACATATATTCCAAATTTCTTTAATTCTTCAGCGAGTCTGTGCAATGGCAGTCCGACGACATTAAAGTAATCTCCTTCAATTTTTTCAACCAATACCGATCCTTTCTCCTGAATCATATACGCTCCCGCGTTGTCAAAAGGTTTTTCTTTCTCAATATAATTTTTGATTTCCCTATCGCTCAACTTCTTAAACCAAATTTTGGTTACGACAGACTTTGTAACAGTCTTTTTTGTACTGGTGTCGATTATCGTAAATCCGGTAATAGCAGAATGTGCCCTTCCGCTTAATTTATTAAGTATTCTTTTTGCATCCTTTATATCTTTTGGTTTACCAATGACTTCATCATCAACAGCAACAAGCGTATCAGCACCGATAATAAGTGCATTTTTATATTTTCCAGCGATTGATTGTGTTTTTTGAAGTGATAATATTTCTGTCTGCCGTTTCGGCTTCAAACGGGGGTTTAGTTTTTCAGTGATATCGCTTGGAACGATTTTAAATTCAAGGCCAAGGAGATTCAATAGTTTTTTCCTTCGAGGGGACGCGGAAGCAAGAATTATGTTTTTCATTGTGGCAATTATACCATGCCTCCTCTTTTTCTAAAGTATTCAATTTATGAAGATTTACGATCTCTGGAAAAACGTGCAACGAAGTTTTTTATCATTCGTTTTGCGTTAGGTTTTGGCCTAAATAATTCATATACTTCTGAACGGCCTTCACCGCTTGATACAATTACTCCTTCTTCTTTAAGCCTTTCTAGCCCTTGGTCAATCATATCTACGGGTAATTGGGTTTTAACCACAAAATTAATTCTATCTAAACCAGGACTGCGCTTGAGCGTAGAAATAATTTCTCTTTCTACATAAAAATCTCTATTTGGTGACTCTACCATATATTATTCGGATTGTATCAGAGGAATAACTTGATATCAACTGATAGATTAAACTCGCCTCACAATTTTACGAATTCGTTCGATCAGATAATTTAAAGCATATTTTGGTTTATTTATCACTAAATCCTGCGCATGAAGATACTGCACATCCTCTCCTCCAAATCCTCTCTTAAATAGAGAAAGTCCTGAGAAACGATGATCGCGATCTCCAATTGATGACACTCCCCAAAAGTTGTAGCGTTTTATTCCTCTCTTTTTTGCTTCTTTGATTGCTTCCCATTGAATTAAATACGCTCCGGGATAGTGCCTTCCCTCCTGTGTACTTGCTCCATAATGATAGACAGCTTCACTGCCATAAAAAACAACAAACGCTTGGGCTAAAAGCTTCTTTTCATACGTTGCCGTGTATAACAACGCATTGTTTGATGCAAAAAAAACTTTAAATTGCCCGAGGAAAAATTGGTAAGAGAACGGTACAAATTTTTGCCGTTTTGCTGTAAAAATTTGCAAATCATAAAAATCCTTAACATTCTTCTCTTCTTGAGAAGTTTCAATTTTTATTCCAAGCTTTATTGCTTTTCGTATTTCGTACCGTGTCGCTTTTCGCATATTTGCAAGTAATTCATCCTCCGTTTTTGTAATATCAAGTTGTGATGTAAGCTCTGCATGCAGATGCATTGGGGCACGTCTTAATCCATGCTTTGAAAAAATCTTTTTTGAAAATTCGTTCTCAATAAGCTGGGGACGGACCCGGACAAAGACACAATTGTTTTCATTTGCAGAGTCTCTCATCTCTTCAAATATGGCATTTACTAATCCTTTATTTTCCCAATCAATAATCGGTCCTCCCGGAACTGTTAGATATCTCCCACGTCTTGCAGGTTCAACAACAGTCAGCATTGCACCGATAAGTCTGTCTCCATTGTAATATCCGGACCGCTTTGTTGGTTTACCAAGGTTTTTATGAAATTCTCCCCAATCCCAAGAGTGAAGAAAATTGGCTTCTTCGTGTTTTGAGAGAAATTTTTCCCAATCTTCTTTTTTTTCAATTGTTTTTACTGTAATTCCAGCCATTTATTTATTTTCTCGGCAATAAACTTTGCATCGTTTTCGGAAACATTCCGGTGTGTCGGAAGATTGAGAATCTGGGATGAAATCTTCTCTGAGACCGGGCACTGATTTTTATAATTAGTAAGTTTCATGTACTTTTTTGGAGCAATTGGGCTGTCGTACCAGATATCCGAAACAAAAATATTATACTTTTTTAAATATATAATTAGATTTTGTCTATTTTCAATGACTATCGGAAAACGGATATTTGAAGAGTTTGATGTTTGTTCTGAAAGAGAGTTAAATAAAACTTTTTTAGAAAGCATGTTTATATATATCGAAGCTATTTTTTTCCTATGTCCAAGGTTCTTTTCTAAATTGCGAAATTCGTTAACTATCAAACTGCAATACCAAGAAGGAAGCTCGTAAAGTGTATCTGTACCAACATTATTCATAGGTTTTGAAAGTAAATTAGCTGTCTTCAAAAATGCATGAAGTAACTTTCCGATCCCGATTGCATAAGTCTTTCTTATTTTGTAGGTAAATGTTGGATAAAACCTGTCAATAATCTGCCTTGTTGAATCGACAGAGTGTAAACTTACATCGAAAACCTTCTTTGCAAACTCCGAATTTCTAATTACCAGTGCACCGCCGGACACTCCATCAATCATTTTATCTTGACTGAATGAAAATGCTACAAAATCTCCGACTGTTCCTGCCTCGCGACCATCTGAATACTTTGCTCCGACCGAATGTGCAAGATCTTCAATCAAAATGATATTTTTTTCCCTACAAAATTCTGCAATCTTTTCTATATCACAAGGAAAACCCAAGGTATTTTGGATTGTGAGAATTTTTATTTTGGGATTCTTCTCAAAAGCAGAATACAAAGTATCAAAGGAAAAGTTCAAATCTCCATCTGCAATATCAAGGTACTCAACATCATATCCTTCCTTTACCACAGCTTCATAAACTGCAAAACATGTAAATCCGCAAATCCCGACAGTGAATTCTTTTGGCTTATTAATAAAACGCAGTGCAAGACGTAATGCTTCTCTACCTTTAGAGAGAAGTACCGCTTCCCCGCCGTATTTTTCTTCAAGTAATGCTTTGAGATCTGAGTGATATTTTTTATTATTTTTCGCAAAAAGCGTTTTCAGGACAAATCCAAAATCATAATTCGATCCGAGAGAATTAAATACTGCCATGTTATGAAACTTTTCTCAGAAACTCATCTACAATTTTCGCTACTTTTTCAGGATGAGAGAACTGCGGTGCATGTCGGGCATGAGGAATTATATGAAGTGACGCCTTGGTTAGTTTTCTTTGCATTAGCTGTCCATCTTTTAAAGGAGTTATTTTGTCTTCTGCACCCCAGATGATAACAACGGGAATAGGAATCTGTGAGAGAATTTGCCTCAAGTCAACTTTTATCAAATTTGTCATCGTTTTTCTGACAATTGGCTCTGCTTTTCTATAATCACCTTCCCTAGCGATTTTATAGAGTAAGTTTCTTATCCGTTCAGAGTTATTTAGTTTTTTACCAATTTTTGCGAGAGTTTTAAAGATATTTCGTTTAAACCGTATCGGCAGCTCATTGTGATAAATTCCGGCACTATCAATTAGGATAAGCTGTTTTATTTTTTCTGGATACTTCGCAGCAAAAGCGATAAGAATTCTTCCGCCGTTTGAATGCCCCAGCAAAACTACTTTCTCTTTTTCTTTATCAATAATTTTTTTTAGCCACTCAACATAGTCATTCAACTCCCAAACTGAATTAAGCGGTGCCGATAAACCCGGAATTTTAAGCATTTCAGCTGTAATGCCATGCTTTTTCAGCTCTATCAGAAACGGCTGCCACTTCTCAGTGGAATACGCCCACCCGTGGAGTATATAAACTTTCTTAGCATTACTCATATCATTTTTCTTTTATACTACCGCCTCAAAACTTGCAACAAAGAATCAAGAATTAGGAATTAAGAATTAAAGAAATTTAAAAAGGTTTTCTCTTGATTCTTGATTCATGCTTCTTAATTCTATTATTAGAGTCTCCATTGCTTTCTCCTCATCTCCCACACTTTCTCACGCCTCGCAAGTTTTGAGACATCTCTTTTATCTTTGAGTAAATGTTCAATGATTCCTTCCATAAACCGCGCGCCTTTAAAAAGAATCGTTTCTCCCCCGAAAATATTTTCCAGAATATAATCCAGAGTTTCTTTAGGTCCTAGAAATTTATTAACGGCCATGGATTCACGAATGGAGACTAATTTCGGATATGTGTATTTGCCGACCCTTGGTCCCATAAGTATTATTCGATCAAGCTGACTTGCGATTAATAAATCAGCCAATTTTTCATGCTCTTCTTGTTCACTTTCTCCTTGCTCAAGCATGTCGCCGATAACTACCCATTTCTTCTTTGAAGGATATTTATTATACATATTGAGAATTGCAGTCATTGAGGAAAGATTCGCATTATAACTGCTGTCAATGATCGTTGTATTTTTGATCCCGTGAAAAATCGACTCGCGGCCGGGAGGAAGTGTAAATTTCGAAAATGATTCATCAAACGGCACATCAAGATACTCCACCGTTTCCCTACACATTGCTATTGCATAAAAAACTTCTTCTGGAAGTAAGGTTTGGAAAACATATTTTTTCCCGTCAATCTGAAAAACAGTAAGGTTTTGATCGAGTTGATATTTTTTAAGCTCTCTGTCTTTTTTAATAATTTTTACTTTCGCTTTTGTTCTTTCAATCTGCTTCATGATTAAGGGATTGTCTCCATTGACTACCGCAAACTTTGAGCAGAATTCAAGGAAGTAACCAAACTCAAACGCAATCGCTTCTTCGACTGTCTGAAACTTGTTCTTTTTAACTAACCTGTCAAAATTCATACTGTGGGTTTTTGCATTACTCACCCACAGAACTATATTGGGTTTGAGAAATTCTCCCAAAAACTTTCCCTCTCCTGGCCGGTCACAGTCCGCCTCGACAATATAGAGGGATTGCTTTGGTGAATTTAGAAAAGTGTAAAACGGTGCAAGGAGAAAAAGAGAAACCCATTCCTGCTTTAACAAACTTTTCCGCCTCAACCCCAAAATATCAAACGGTATTCCAAAACTGCTATTTGCATGATGAGAATATTTTGCGAGGTCTCCTATTTGTGATTCAAGCATGTGAAGAAGCGTCGTTTTGCCGCTTGAACCTGTAACAACGAGAATTTTTGGCCTCCACCGCCTCAATTTTATCCTTGCCAAAAAACGAAAATATCCGGCAAGCGGAAAATACAATATCTTTTTGAAAAATGAGAGCATTTTCATTCCTAATTGTAGCAGAGCATGATTACAAATGACACTGTATGCTATAATCCACAACATGATTGAGAGACGGGAACGACATCCTAGACAATCAGTCCGCCTACTTAGGCCAATCCCTAATATCGAATTGCCTGTACATGTCACAAACCTTAGGAAAAAATTACAATCTAAAAGAGCAATTGTTTGTGAGAACAAATTGCTCCTTGTCAGTCAAGATGAAAACCGAGATAGTACAAAGTCTAAAAGAGGACGTGAGGTAAATGTTGGGGTTTATCGTGTAAGCGACAAAAAAAGCGGACTCCCAAATTATTGGGCATTTTATGAGAAACGTAATACTGAGCTCAAAATTTTGGGAGTATGTTTATTTGATTATACAGTTTCTGACAGACTTCAGGATGAAATCAATCCATTAGTAATGGTATCCCGTACAGATATACATGGGCCGTCAACTAAAGCTTCTGCATATAAAACAATAACTCGGACTAGTCTAGAGTTTGATCCAGAATCCCTGACATACGCACACGGAACAGAAGAATATACGTTTACGAATACGCCTTATGATAAAAAAAGCAAAGAGAAGCTTCAAGCAGTAAGTGATCAAGTTGCCATTATAACTGAAGGCAAATATCAGGTATCTGTGAGAACATAAAGTTAAGAGGTCTCCCGTTTTTTCTCCATACTTACAAAGCGAATTCTATTTCCCTGAAAAAGAAGATCAATCTCCCCTGTCGGGCCGTTGCGGTGTTTGGCAATAAGCAGCTTTGTATTAATATGAGTAGTCGTTACATCGGTATCGGGACGGTATAAAAACATTACGACATCTGCGTCTTGTTCAATTGCCCCGGATTCTCGAAGATCAGCTAGCTGCGGTCTCTTCTCCCCTCTATGCTCAACTGCTCGGGAAAGTTGTGAAGCGGATAGTACGGGAATATTAAGTTCACGTGCTAAATTTTTTAATGCTTGGGAGACCATCGAGACTTCTTGGACCCTATTATCATATCGTCTACCCGGATCAACCAGCTGGAGATAATCAACGATAAGAAGTGCCAGATTGTGTTCAAGTTGAAGCCGGCGGGCTTTACTTCGCATTTCCATAAGAGATAGAGCAGGTGTATCGTCTATAAAAATAGGCGCCTCCGCAAGCTGACCCATTGCCTCAGACAATTTTGAGAAATCGTCTTCCGAAAGCCTTCCTGTTTTTAATCTCCATGCATCTACGTCTGATTGAGCAATTAAAAGCCTATCGACCAATTCTTCTTTACTCATTTCCAAAGAAAAAAATCCAACAGGCTGTTTCTCCCGAACAGCAATATGTTGTCCGATATTTAGAACGAGTGCTGTTTTCCCCTGACCAGGTCTTGCAGCCAAGATAATAAGATTGGTTTTCTGCAGTCCCGAGAGAATATTATCCAAATCGGCAAATCCTGTCCTGACTCCCCGAAGTCCTGCGCCTTTTTTCTGTAGTTCATCAATTCGATCAAAGCTTTCGGTAAGAGTGTCTTTTATAGGAATAAATCCGCGTGTCAGATGGCCTTGAGAAATAGAAAATATTGCCGATTCTGCTTTATCCAAAATATTTTTTACTTCGTTTGTTTCACTATAACCAAGCTCTGCTATTTCAATTCCTGCTTGGATAAGGTGTCGTTTTGTGGAATCTTCCTTGACAAGTTGTGCATATGATTGTATATTTGCAGCTGTCGGTACCAGTTCAACCAGATCGGTAAGGTACTCTGAATCAATCTTTTTGAGCTCTTTATTTTTTTTTAACTGCGCTGTAAGGGTAAGAAGATCGATTGGTTTTCTTTCTTCGTAAAGGATGAGCATCGCACCATAAATAATCCCGTTTATATCACTATAGAAGTCACGGGATGTGAGAGTCTCAGAAACTGTGACAATAGCATCCTTGTCGATGAGGATTGCTCCTAAAACGCTTTGTTCTGCTTCATCATTGTGGGGAAGAACTTTTATAGCTGCCATGATTATGCCAGTACTACTGTTTCTACTTCGGCGGGCAATTTATCTCGCACTGTACTAAATTTTGACATCTTTTTAACATTGTCACGGCCAAATGTCTGGCTTAATTCCGTGGCTTTTTCACCGTAAAACAAAACGACGTTGGATGCAAGCGATGTGAGAAAAGAAGAATCCGTTACATTATCGCAGTTAACGACAACAATATTGTGTTCTTTTAATTTGTGCTGCATTTTCTCAAGAGTCTTCACTTTTCCCAAAAGCACTTCCACACCGTCGATATTCATGCTGTAGAGTACATCTTCTTCGTTTCTCATGCCGGTCATTTTGACGCCTCCTATTTCATATTCTCCCGGACCTGAGATGACAACTGTTTCTTTTGGCTGATTTACTTTTCCGGTCAAATTTCCAAGAAGTATAGCCCCGTTGTATGGTGAATTATCTTGAGGATCAATTCCTAATAATGCATATTTTCCTTTAATTTTAAGAGAGGTATGAGGGAGAATTGCGATTTCCATGTACCCCATACTAACATAGCGCTGTTTCCTTGACAAGGGGATGCTTTTATCGTATGATAGCTTCATATACTGCGCTGTTTCCACTGAGATTATCCTAAGGGCATAACAAAATTTAAGCATGAAGGCGGAAAAAGCTATTTTATCTTTTATTGCAATATTAGTCGGTCTTATTGCGGCGGGGGTTGCATTTTATTTCTACCAAATGACAAGAACAATTCCTGCTCAAAAAGCCAAACCCCTTTCAATCAATGCATCTACTTCCCCTTCGCCGACGCCTGATAAGAGTAATTTTTTAAACATCACAGAACCCAAAGATGAAGAGGTATTTGATAAAAAAGTAATAACAGTCAGCGGAAAAACCGACCCTCAAGCAACCATTATAGTTTCATCAGAAGATAGTGATCAGGTTGTAAAGCCTGCAACAAACGGAGATTTTTCTCTTACGCAAATACTACCGGGTGGAACGAGTCTTATTCAGATAACAGCGGTTTTCTCAAATGGAGAAGAGAAAAAAGTGATGCGGACGGTTACTTCTACAACTGAAAGTTTTTAATCCGATAAAATCGGATTTTAATTTATGAGAAAAATATCAATTGTAATTACTGCTATCCTCTTTATTTTTCTGTATGCCGGTCATGCGGATGCCCTCACACCCACGCCTTCACCTAGATCAGCACCTTCGCAAAACGACATTAAAGAAAAATTAAATGAGCAAATTAACCAACTGAAAGAAAAAATTGCCTCGCGAGTATCCGAGCTTAATCTCGTTGAAAAAAGAGGAATTATCGGTGTAGTTTCTACAGTTTCGGGCAATCAAATAACGCTAACTGATGTCGCAGGTAAAACAAGACAAGTTGATGTTGATGAGATAACAAAGTTTTCATCTCCCGATTCAAAGTCATTCGGACTTTCCGATTTAACGAAAGGAACGAAAGTAAGTATTCTAGGGTTATACAATAAACAGTCAAAGAGAATACTTGCGAGGTTTATTGATACAGCAGTCAACCCAACATACTTAAGTGGTGCTATCTCGGATTTAAGTAGTACTGATTTTACGGTGACAATTACATCGGACGATCAAAAACAGTCAAAAATAGATATTGAGACAATTACCAAAATCTCAACGTATGGAAAAGATTCCGGAATTACGCGTTACGGATTTTCTAAGCTTAAAGTTGGAGATAGAGTTACAGCTGTTGGTTTTCCGAGTAAAAAAGACCCAAATATTCTGGTCCCAAATCGGATTCTCGTTTTCCCGAATCTTCCTAAAAATCCAAAAATTGTTGTCTCTGGGGAATCACCGACCGGCTCCGAAACAATTACTCCCTCAACCGGTAGCGGGAAAAAACTTACTCCTATTAGATAATACGTAATGACTCAACGACTCTCCAAATTACGAAGTCTACTGAAAAAACAGTCACTCGACGCCGTCCTCATCTCCTCTATTCCCAATATTATTTATTTGACAGATTTTTCGTATTTCTCATCCCTGGAACGAGAAGCTTTTTTATTGATAACGAAAAAAGCTCAATATATAGTAACCGATGGCAGATATTCTCATGCGGTAAAACAACACGTTAAGAACTTTCAGCTGCTTGAGATTACTCATGGTCATAGATTTGATAACCATTTAAGCGAAATAATAAATATAGAAAATATAAAATCTCTTGGGATCGATGAAAGAAATATTACAGTCTCCGAGCATAAAAGAATATCCATACATGTTAAACGGGTAAAACATTTCGATCTTTCAGAACTTCGGGCAGTTAAAGAACCGCAGGAAATTGCTGTAATAAAAAAGGCATGCGAGCTTGGTGACAGAGCTTTTGCTTATATTTTAAAGAAGATAAAAGAAGGCCTTAGTGAAAAAGAAGTTGCGCTTGAAATTGAAATGTTTTTGAGAAAAAATGGGGCTGATAACTCTTTTTCAACTATTGTCGCATTTGAGGAAAATGCCGCCATTCCCCACCATAAAACAGGAAATCGGAAATTGAAAAAAAACGAAATAGTACTTTTAGATTTTGGTGTGAAATACAAAAACTATTGCTCTGATATGACGCGGACTGTCTTTTTTGGAAAGGCAACTGGCGAAAAAAAGCGCATGTATAATACAGTATTGGAAGCACAGCGAAAAGCAGTTGAGTTTCTCAATAAATCTCTGATGAAAAATTATTCTTCGAGCGAACGGAGTGAGTCGAGAAGCTACAAGTTCTCGACAAGCTCGAACAAAAATGTGATCAAGGCTATGGATGTCGATAAAGCCGCTCGCTCGCGTATCATTTCCCAAAAGTATCCAACTATCCCTCACTCACTCGGTCATGGAATAGGGCTTGAGGTACATGAAGCGCCAAGTCTTTTTCCAAAATCAAATGACGAATTAAAGTCGGGGATGGTTTTTTCCATTGAGCCCGGAATTTACTTACCAAACGACGTCGGAGTCCGGATTGAAGACCTTTTCACTATTCAAAATAATAAGCTCATTCAGCTCACAAAAGCACCAAAAAATCTGATTGAACAATAAAACAAATATTAGCGTTTTGATGATTTGCGCTTGGAGTTTTCGCACCGCTGACGAAAAGGAGGATACTCAAAAATAAAAAGCGCGATGAGAATAAGTGCACCAAGAATATACAATACTATTATCACCCAGTTGAAATCCATTTTCCCCTTACTTATCTAACAATACTCTACTCTTTTTACCCTGTCAATCTCTGCGTAGAATTTGATAAGTAATGATATGTTCGATATGAATCCAAGATATTGCTGAGGATTGACGGAAAATAGAGTATAATATGAAGAATATGATTAAACCGCAGACATTAAAAGGCTTTCGGGACCTGCCTGCCGGCAGGCAGGCCTGCCTGTCCGATAGGCAGGTTTTTTGCCTGAAAGGAGTAATATGTCAAAAGTAGAACCACGCACACTAAAAGGATTTAGAGACTTTCTCCCTCGGGAGGCCAGAAAAAGACAATATGTTACTGGCACCTTGCAAAAGGTGTTTGAATCTTATGGCTTTGAACCGCTTGAAACACCTGTCCTAGAATATGAAGAAATTTTAACAGGCAAATACGGTGAAGAGGGAGATAAATTGATGTACCGGTTTGAAGATTTGGGAAAAAGAAAAATTGCTATGCGTTATGATCAAACAGTCCCACTCGCCCGTGTAGTCGCGCAATATCAAAATCAAATCGCTTTTCCATTCAAACGCTATCAGATTCAACCCGTTTGGCGTGCAGAAAACACACAAAAAGGCCGTTACAGAGAATTCATCCAATGTGACATCGATACCATAGGTACCGACTCCCCTCTCGCCGATGCCGAAATAATTGCAGTCTCCTTGGAAGCATATAAAAGGCTTGGTTTTAAAGATATGAAAATTCTTATTAATGACAGAGCAGTTTTTGGAGGGCTTCCAATTGAGGCAATAATTGCGATTGATAAATTAAAAAAGATTGGCGAGGAAAATGTCTGCCGAGAACTTGTTGATCGAAAAGTTACAAAAAGCATTGAGGAAGCAAAAAATCTCCTCAGATCAATAATCGACCAACGACCAAGCGAGGGGCTACAGCAGATTATCAATGCTCTGGAAAAGTTTGGCGTTGATAAAAATATCGTCGTATTCACACCGACACTTGCAAGAGGGCTAAACTACTACACCGGAATAATAATTGAGGTCGAAACCGAAGACTACGAGTATGGTTCATTAGGCGGCGGCGGCAGATATGATGATTTAATCGGTATGTTTACAAATACCAAGTTACCGGCAGTCGGTTTTTCATTTGGTTTTGACAGAGTTATTGAAGCAATGGATGCGTTAAATTTATTCCCCCAAGATCTTATAACTACAAAGGTTCTTGTTACTCTTTTCTCACCGGAACTTAAAGAAAAATCTCTGGAAGTAAGTTCTCGACTTCGCTCGAACAATATAAATACGGAGCTGTATCTGGGTGAAAATGCCAAGATGGAAAAACAATTAAAATACGCGGATCAAAAAAATATCCCTTATGTTGTAATCATTGGCCCCGAAGAGTCGGAAAAAGATTTGGTGACTGTTAAAAATATGAAGACGGGAGAACAAAAACAAATGCGGCTCAGTGAAGTTTCAAATGAAATTACCGTCTAGTTCCTTCCAACACTTTTCTTGATTTCTCTTTCCCCCTAAGGATTCTAACACCGACTGTATTAGTAGTTGTATCTTGCAATTGTGCAATTTCACCTTGACTATATCCTTCAACTTGTAATAAAAATGCATCGATTTGTTTTTTGTGTATAGATGATTGCAACTTATTTACTAAATCGCTACCAACTATTTCCTCTACAACTTGTTCGGAAACATCAGTCTTCGCATCACGGAAAATCTCTATTCCGCCTGCCTCCTCAGTTGAAACTAATTCTTCTGGTCCCCTTTTTTTATGACGTATCCTGTTAATTCCTTTTGTATAAAGTGTGCGGTAAACGTATGGAATCACAGGTAGTTTTAATGTATCTATTCTTTCAAAAATCTCCATAAATGTACTCTGAACCACATCCTCAGCATCTTGTTGACCTACTATACTGTGTGCTCTCCTTTTAAGAGAAGGGGTGAGTTTTGTGACAAAACCCGCCCATGCCTGCTCGTCTTTTCTTTGCAAATGTTCCAGTTCTTGACTTGATATAGTTACTCTTTCTCTCATAAGCCTTTTTATACACAAAATCCCTCTATTAGAGGGACTATCGTGTCAACATAATTTCACCTTAGCTGAAGTATAAATCTTACTCTTGGGCTTGTCAAGATGTGCGTATTAGGCTATAATAAGAGGCATGAAAGCAGATATTCACCCACAATTTTTTGAAAAAGCTCAGGTAATTTGCGTGTGCGGCAATCGTTTTACAACGGGCTCAACAAAGGAAATTATCCATGTCGAGTTGTGCAATAAATGTCATCCCTTCTATACAGGTGAACAGCGATTTGTTGATTCTGCATCAAGGATTCAAAAATTCCAAACTAAGCAGCAAACTGCTTCGACTTTTAAGTCCAAGAAGCAGAAAAAAGTAGAAGCAGAGAAAAAAGCTGATTCAGCCCCAAAGACCCTGCGCGAAATGCTTCAGGGGTTAAAATAGTGAATGACTACCGCTTAGTCCAACTCCAAGAACTCGATAAGCAAATTGAAGAAACCAAAAAACTTCTAGAAGATCCGACTCTCACTGCTTTGGCACAACAAGAAATCCAAAACTTAGAGGAGCAGAAAAAAATCCTTGAAGAAAGCATAAAAACTACCCATTCAAAAAACGAGGAAAATTTTGATAACCGAAATATCTTGCTTGAGGTAAAAGGTGCAGCAGGCGGAGATGAGGCGAAGCTTTGGGCCGATGAATTAATCCGTATGTACATGCGCTACGCCCAGAAAAAAGGTTTTCATGTTGAGCTTCTCGAAGAAGGTGTTATAAAAATATCAGGCAGTAGGGGCCCTTTTGGAGTATTTAAGTATGAAGCCGGAGTCCACCGCGTACAGAGAATCCCTGCAACTGAAAAAAGAGGCCGCGTCCATACTTCAACCGCTACTGTTTCGATTTTGCCTGAACTTGAAGATTTGGATCTTCATATAAGTCCGGATGACATAGAATTTGAGGCTTTTAGATCTGGCGGCCATGGCGGACAAAATGTTAACAAGGTTTCAACTGCCGTTCGAATCAAGCACAAACCATCGGGTATTGTCGTGACAGCGCAGGCTGAAAGGTCTCAATCGCAAAACCGCGAGATTGCGATGAAGCTTCTCCGTGCGAAATTATGGGAGGCAGAGATTGAAAAAAGAGAAGAGCAAATTTCATCTTTGAAAGCAACACAAGTCGGCCGCGGCATGAGGGCTGAGAAGATTAAGACATATAATTTCCCCCAAGACCGTCTCACCGATCACAGGATAAATAAATCCTGGAAAAACCTCCCTGTAATTTTGGATGGAGAAGTCCCCGAAGAACACCCCACGGAATAATAATCTTAAATCATCTCTATATCTGACATATTCATTTTAATATCCGATAATCCATATCGGCACTGGATTTAATACAAATATGGCAAGTATAGAACAATCTGAGCCTACTGTTGAAGGCTTGATAAATGAAGTAACTAATAGTTTAGGAGATGAAAAACCAAGACCTAGACGAGTTAGTAGTACTATAAAAGCTGCTACAGGTGGTGCTATAGCAATGATTGGCATAGCGGCGGCGGGAGCTGATACTCACGAATCAAATCCTAAAAGATTATTAGTAGAAAATTTAGTTTTTTATGGCGTGGCAGCGACTGGTGCGTTATTTGCTGCAAGACAAGGTTTGGAAGCAGATAATTTAAGAGGTACATTAGGGAAAGTTCGCGAACAATTACGGCAGATACATAAACAATCCCCCAAACCTTAATAAGTCTACCAGGATGCTTGCATTAAAAGTATTCGTTTGATATTATTTCATCCTCATGCTGCCCGGCAAACTTGCTTTCATTGACATAGAAACAACAGGTGGAAGATCTTTCTATGACCGAATCATAGAAATTGGTATTTTAAGAGTTGAGAACAATAAATTAGTCAAAACATATAACTCGCTTCTTAATCCCCAGACTCACCTTCCAAAAGAAATAGAATTCTTGACAGGAATACGCTCCCATGATCTTGAATATGCGCCAACGTTTCGCCAGATAAAAGATGACGTTCTGGAAACGCTTGATGATTGCATCTTTGTCGCCCACAATGTCCGGTTTGACTATGGATTCTTAAGAAATGAATTTAAGAGAGAAGATATTTCCTTCTCGGCAAAACATTTCTGCACAGTACGTCTCTCACGACTCCTCTACCCGAGATTTACCAAACATAATCTTGATGCACTTATTGAAAGATTTGGTATTCCATGCGAAAACAGGCATCGCGCGCTCGACGACGCAAAAGTGCTTTACCATTTCTACAACAAACTGCAGAAAGAAATTCCTACCGAACAGTTGGCGGAAGTTATAAAAAAGAGCCTAAAGAAACCTTCTCTTCCGCTAAAGCTTCCCTTTAAGGCACTTGAAAATTTGCCGGAGAAACCGGGAGTTTATATTTTCTATGGAGAAAACGGCATGCCTCTGTATGTGGGAAAAAGTAAAAATATTAGAGATCGGGTCCACTCTCACTTTTCAAGCGACATTCACTCACCAATTGAAATGAACATCTCCCAACAAGTTGTAAGTCTTGAAACGACGACAACTGCCGGAGAATTAGGTGCACTTATTCTTGAATCAAAACTCATCAAAAAACTTCTCCCTCTCTACAACAGAAAATCACGAATCAAAAGAGAGCTTGTCGGACTCAAAAGCAGGATAGACTCCCAGGGCTACCAGGAATGTTACCTTGAACCCATAAGCACTATTCAACCGGAAGATACCGAGACGTTTCTCGGCTTTTTCAAGTCCAAAAAGCAGGCAAAAGCTTTCCTTACCGAAGCTTCTAGAGAATATGCTCTCTGTGAGAAACTTCTCGGGCTTGAAAAGACCAAGAAAGACTGCTTCGGATTTCGTCTGAAACGCTGTAATGGCGCGTGCACTGGAGTCGAAAAACCTCTTGTCTATAATTTGAGATTTCTGACAGCATTTTCCCAAACACGCATCAAGTCATGGCCATTTAAACAAGCGATACTTATCGAAGAAAACGAGTTTGACCCCGATTCAATCGGGGTTGAAGGAGTTAAAGAGTACTTTATCGTTAATAAATGGTGCTATATGGGAAGTGTTGTCGTTGATAAAGAAGGAAATAAGAAAACCGACTTTTCAAAAAGTCTTGTCTTTGACCCTGACACATATAAAATTCTTAGGCAATTTATTAAAAACCCAAATAATCGCAAGAAAATCCGTCTCATACCGGACGGACAACTTCCATTAGTTCTGAATAATTATTTTTATCTCCCCAATTCTTGATAGGATTTTTCTCTGAGGACTAGCGAAAAAAGAGAAGAATTCCCAATACTATTACCAGAAATCCTCCGCCTGTTATTATGATAAATTCATGATCCAACCCATAAAATGTCTTATTTGACGCGCGTCTTAACGATACTCTTTTTTTCGCTCGTGTTTTCTTTGCAACTTTTTTTCTTTTCATTAAATCACCCCCCTTCGCCCTCCGAAGCTTTCAGCGAAGGAGGGAATCTTTTTCTCTATTTTAAACTTAAATACACCTAGTAGGTTCTTCTAGGCTTCGGGGGGCAGACCCCCTTTTGCTCCTATAACTATAGTACAGTATAGTTGCACTTCTCTGTCAAGAGGAGAATGAAAGCATGAATTTGTGGAGATTAAAATGTTTTAGTACTGGACGAAATAGAGGATTTTTGCCTTATTTTGAAGATTTGAAAGCCAACTTTGAACTTTTTGATTGAGCTGCTGTTGTCTAAGCCGTTCCCTGACTGATTTTTTTATCTGATCCTCACTTTGATCTTTCGGAAGTGTATCTTTATTTTTCTCAATATAGTCATTTACGTCTTTATCTGAAACTTTTACATCTTTCCCAACCATCTTCCCCACTAATTTATCAAGTCTGATAAGTTTTCGTAAATCGTTTCTGCTCATCCCCTGAAGGGAAAGAACCTGGTCAAGTTTTTGCCCCTGCTTAGAAAGGGTGCTTTCAACTTTTTTCATCTCATCGTCTACTTCTTTATCGCTTACTGTTACATTCTGTTTTCTTGCTTCCTGCTCGATTAACGTATTTCTAATGAGTGTATTGAGAGCTTGTTTGCCGCTTTGTTTCTCGGTCTCACGTACAATCGCAATACGTGATATTGGCTGACCGTTTACAACGGCTGCCACAAAAATACTTCGAAAGTAATATAAAAACGCACCAAGTATGACGATAGCAAGGGCCGTAAGGAGATATGATTTTCTGACTTTGACAGCTCTTGTCTCTTCTTTTTTGGAGGGCGTTGATACTGCGTGCTTTTGAACGCTGGCCGAGGTCCTTGCAGATCTACCGGCTGAAGTTTTTTTGGTGTCCTTTGTTCTTTTTGTCGATTTAGCTCTTCTTGGCATGTCTTATATTATAAACAATTTCATTTTATAATTGCAAGTACTTATCTCTTATATCTATTGTTGCGGGGCGGATTCAAGAGTCGCATTAACAGTCATTGTTTTACCATCCCCGAATAGAGTAATTACTATAGCATCACCAATTTTTTTCTTTGCTATGACTGTTGATAGCTGATTTTTACTCCCAATCGCCTCATCATCAACCTTTATTAGGACGTCTCCGCTTTGTATACCTGCTTTATCTGCCGGAGATCCTTGAACAACTTGCTGGACATAGGCTCCTTCCGAAACATTATTGAGAATTGCCAGATCTTTTGATACCATTTTGTAGGACACACCAAGATACGGCCGTTCAAACTTTCCTGTAGAGTTAAAATTATTAAGGGAATCTTTAATCACGTTTATAGGAATTGCAAAACCTATATTCTGTCCGCTTTGAGAAACCGCAGTATTTACACCAATCACCTGACCAGATGAGTTAAGAAGCGGGCCTCCGCTGTTACCGGGATTAATTGCGGCATTTGTCTGAATAACATTATCAAGTCTCTCAACAGATCCTTCAAAAGGACTTCCGGCAGTAATTCCCCTCCCCAGACCTGAGATGACGCCTGTTGTCACAGTATTTCGGAATTCTCCAAGCGCAGTACCAATTGCGACAACATACTGACCAACCTGTAAATTCGATGAATCTCCAAGAGAGAGTGACGTGAGTTTGTCCTCAGGGTGTTGCGAAAGGTCAATTTTAATCAGCGCAACATCATTAAGCGGATCACGATAGATTTTTTGCACGTCATATTTCTTATCTGTGCTTGTGATAACTTGATATTTGCCCAGCGCATCGGAGACAACATGTTTATTGGTAACAATTAAGCCGTCTTGGCTGAGGAGAAAACCCGAACCGATACTCCTTGGCTCACTTGGTGTTGTTGAATCCTGAGGTTGAGGGTTTCCAAATATAGAAAAGGGTCCAAAGTCAAAAGATCCGGTACTTCCCTGAGCGGTTAATTGTTCTGAGACTGTCACAACTGATGGCCCGCTTTTTTTTACTATATCAATTGTTACGGATTCTTCCGTTACAATTTTAACTTTTTCAGCGGACCCTGAAGGACTTGACTTTGAATTTTCGTTCAGAGATTGACGAAGTCCGGGAACATATCTTTGGGCAATGCTTGTCAGTCCCAGTAACACGAAAAGAACGAGAATCAAAAGGATAAGTCTTCGCATAGAATTATTGTTGTCATTCTGATCCGCCAGCTGGCGGAAAAGAATCCCCTACTTTACATACCCTGGTTGAGATCCTTCACGGAGCCTGCCCTGAGATCCTTTGCGTTGCTCAGGATGACCGAAGGGTTCAAGATGACAACGTGGCTGTCATTTTACCAATTCCTCTATAGCTTTTTCAAGCTGCATATCATGACTTGAGTCTTCTTTGTCTACAGTTATTTTCACATCCGGCTCAAGCCCCTTTTGATGAACCCATGTACCATTTGGGGTCAGCCATTTTGCAATTGTGACATGAAGTCCTGCTCCGCCGCCGAGATCCTCTGCCTGCTGAATCGTCCCTTTTCCGAAAGTTGTTTCGCCAACCAATGTCGCTCTTTTATGATCGCGCAGTGCTCCGGCAACGATTTCACTGGCTGATGCGGATCCTTTATTGACGAGGACAACAAGTGGCACATCGCTAAGAAGACCTTTTCCCGAAACTTTGTAGCTTGTTCTGTCTCCATTTTTATCTTCCTGCATAACCGCAACGCCGTCTTTGATAAATTCCGATGCAATATATACTGCATCTGTTAGATATCCTCCGGGATTATTCCGCAGATCAAACACAATCCCTTTTATTGATTTATCAGACTTTACTTCTCTATCTATGCTATTGGAAAGCTTAAGCCACTCATCGTTTGTCGAATCACCAAATTGCGATAATCTGATATAAATAACTTTTTTATCTCCAGCCGTTGTAAGCACCTGGCTTTTTTTATTAACATTTTCTATATCTTTTACTTTTTTAGTCCAGCTTGTGAGGCTTTTAACGGTAATTGTATCTCTGACTATCTTTACGTCTTTAGGCTGGTCACCCTGCCTGTGAACAATGGAAAGGGTAACATCTGTTCCTTTAGGCCCGCGTATTTTATCAACTGCTTGATTCAGAGACCAGCCGAGAGTGAATTGATCATTTACCTTCACAATCATATCTCCCGGTTTTATGCCTGCTTTTTGCGCAGGACTACCATCAAGAGGCGCAACGACAACAATCTGCTTCCCTTTTATCCCGAGTTCCGCACCGATTCCTTCAAATTTCCCTGCAAGCCCTTGTTTGAAATCGTTATTTTGCCTGGGGGGTAGATAAACAGTATAAGGATCATCAAGGCTGCCGACCATTCCTGCTATTGCGCCGTTGAGAATTTTCTGTGGATCAATTGCTTTTTTATCGTAGTAGGAGTTCTCAAGTTTATTTAACACGTTCCAAAAAAGGGTGAAGTCTACATGTGTTGTTGAGGGAGGTGGTTCTTTGCTGGATACTTCTACATGAGGCTGGAAGTTTTTCCAGTCAATAGTAATTTTGGTCACTCCAATGACATAGCCGATAAGAACGGCAATAGCAATTGTAACGAGATATCGTAGTTTGGATGGTCTCATGAATGTAAAAGCACTATTGATTTTGATTCTGCGTCGAGGTATGCTTTTTTACCGCTCCAAAGGCGTAATGGTTCAATTTTGCCAACTTCTATTTGAATAACTGGTGTCTCCATTTTTTTCTCTAAAATATGGGCAATATCCTCATCAGCTATATTCGTCCCTATAATTCCAATCGCTCCAATCCCTATCCCTTTGACGAGTACATCGCGTGTCAGATTGCCCCCGACTACAATTTTTCCGATTGCCCGGCTATCCAAAAAGTAAAGAAGGTTTGTATTCTCCTCTCCATTTGTCTCTGATAACGATTCCTCAAGGATAAATACCTCTCCTTCTCCGCTTGTGCCGGCAGATTTTTCCCCGGTTATAACGTTCTTCTCGGTGTTAATTACAATTTTCTTATTATCGCACATACTGACAATACCATCAACAGGAGAAATAATGTCTTCGGTGAGAGATTCACGAGACGTCCGAATGGCAAGATTTCCAGTGTCTCGTTCATAGCGTGTGACAATTCCCTCTACGCGACTAATGACAGCTTCCTGCTGCATGCCGAGAAAACCCTTTTTTAAAGCAATGACCTCTCCTTTTTTTACTCGTTCACCGGGATTTTTCTTGACTACTTTTTTAGCTTGTGACAAGGAGATTGATAGTTGTTTTGGGATATTTATAATTTCCTCATCTTTTATGAATTTTTGTGCGATTGGTTGGCCTATGGTGACAGAATCATTTTCTTTTATTAATGGTGCAAAACCATCAGGAAGTAAAATAGGAAGAGCAGTCATGTCGTTTACTCACGCGAAACAAATGGCAATAACGCCAAATGTCTGGCATGTTTCACAGCGGATGTTAGTCTTCGATGGTGTTTGGCGCAGAGACCGTTTCTGGCTCTACCGATAATTTTTCCTCTGTCCGTGACAAATTTCTGAAGAGTCGAGACATCAGAATACCACGGAGTTGCCTCTTCTTTACAGAAGTAGCATGACTTTGGAACAGTAATTTTTCTTTTTGGTGCTCTTGATCTTTCTGCCATAGTAGAGTTAGTTCAAAGTACAAAGTTCAAAATGCAAAATTGATAAAAATATACCTTAACTTTTAACTTTGAATTTTAAACTTTAAACTGTCAAAAAGGAATGTCGTCAGGCATCACTTCTTCACTGTCATTTTTTTCAGAGGGCGTTTCTTCTTCAGGTTCTTCATCTTTTTTCACGGCTTTTTTGGCTTGCGTTTTTTTAGGTTTCTCTTCTGGCTCTTGGGTTGGTTGCGGTTCGGGTTGGGCGGTTGCTGAGGCACTATGCGCTCCTTTGCTGTCAAGCAAAATCATATCATCTATCACAACCTCAGTCGTCGTCTTTTGTACTCCGTCTTGACCAGTCCAGTTCCTGGTCGAAAGTCTCCCTTCAACATAGACTTTTCTTCCCTTAACAAGAAATTGGCTGCAAAGTTCTGCCAATTTATTCCATGCAACGATTCGGTGAAAATCGGTCTCCTCGCGCTTCTCGCCCGAGTCAATTGTCCAAGACCTGTTGGTCGCGAGTCCAAAAGTGCAGACCGCGTTGCCATTTGGCGTGTATCTCAATTCCGGGTCTCGTGTCAAATTCCCAATCAATTGTACTTTATTTAAACTTCTTGCCATATCTATTTAGTTCTAAGCATTAAATGCCTAATAATATTTTCATTTCTTAATATTTTCTGTTCAAGATCCAAAGGTACGCTTTCTTCAGTCTCAAGCTGCCAAAGATAATAAAACCCTGCGTCTTCTTTTTTAATTTTGTATGCGAGAGGTTTTTGTCCCCAATCGTCCTGTTTTTTGATTTTCATTCCCTTCATCCACTCTTTAACTGAGTCGATAAGTTTTTTCCTGTCAGCCTCTTTCAAACTCGGCTTTACAATGACGACCAATTCATATGCTCGCATGAAGGCTATTGTACCACAGAGAAAATTGATATCACAAGTAGGAAAATTATGGAAAGTGCGGAGTTTTACCATACTCTTACTTGACTCTGCAATTACCATATTTTATATTATTGCTGTGTCACAAGTAGAACAGGGACAGGCAAAAGCATCACCTATTACTCGACCAACCGAGACAGCACTCGATCACCTCTCCGACTCCCAATTTAATGCGCTTTCAAAAACATTTAATGGCAAATTGGATTTAGGAGAAATAAGTAACGGATTAGAGCCTCTTCATGAAACATTAAGAGATGCCAGGATTCCAAATTTTATTATCCCCATAGCAGAGAAACGGTTGACTGCTATGTATAAAGAGAAAGTCAGGTCATCCTCTCCCCCCGAACCTGCTGTTTCGGCTCCAGCCGAAGAAAATGGTCATAGGAGAGTAAGAAAAATGGGAATAATCTTCTGCCGCAGAGGTTAATTTCACGCTCCGATTTTAAATTCAATTACACCTGCCCGCCATCAGCTGTCGCCTCAGGCGACTGCAGGCGGGTCTCCATCAGCTACCAATCTTAAACTCAATGACATCACCATCGTTTATGATATATTCTCTGCCCTCCAATCGCGCTTTTCCTATATCTCTTGCCTTTTTTCGCCCACCTACATCAATATAATCAGCATATGAAACGACTTCAGCTTTAATAAACTTTTTCATAAAATCTGTGTGTATTTCGCCGCTTGCCCTGAGCGCGGTGGAACCGCGTCGAAGGGTCCACGCGCGCACCTCCTTCCCCCCCGCTGTCAGAAAAGAAATAAGACCTAATGTTTCATACGCTTTTTTAATAAGCTGCTCGAGCCCCGGCTCACTAAGACCCAAGTCTCTCAAGTATTCCCTCTGCTCCTCCTCGGAAAGAGCGGCCAGTTCTGCTTCGATTTTTGCGCAGATAACAGTAAACTTTTCCTCAGGCTGTTTTAGAAGATCCGAATATTTTTTTGTGGCATCAGCTATTCCCTGAGGAGAATATTCTTTTTCATCAACATTTAACACAACCACTTCGGGCTTGTTTGATAAAAGAAACAAATCTCTTATCGACTCTTTCTCATCATCTGTCAAAGAAACATCTCTTGCCGCGTTGCCTTGATTAAGGGATGTATATAATTTTTCAATTGCTGATTTCTTCAAAGGATCCGTCTTCACTGCTTTACTCTCCCGCTGTTTTTCAACAGTTTGTAAATCGGCTAAGATGAGCTCCGTCTGGATCGTTTTATAATCACTCTCTACATCTATGCTTCCTTCTCTAACTACTTCTTCATCTGTAAACTCTCTCACAACATGAGCTATAATTCTGACTTCCCGGATGTGGGATAAAAATTTATTGCCGAGTCCCGCTCCTTCACTTGCACCTTTGACCAATCCTGCGATATCGACAAATTCAACTATTGCAGGTTTAATCGGCGGCAGACCGGACAGCTTTTCTTCGTCTTTTGTAATCTCAGCTAAAACTTTTAAACGGTCATCAGGAACAGGAACGACGCCGATATTCGGTTCAACTGTGGCAAAAGGATAATTCGCAGCCAAAGCCTGTTGCTTTTTCAAAAGCGCATTAAACAACGTCGACTTCCCAACGTTGGGCAAACCCACGATTCCGATTGATAGTCCCATATCCCATGTTTAGGGAGTATATAGGGATATAACCCCATACCTCCACTAATCTCCTTTCTTTTATTATAATCTTCTCAACTATATCTCTGACAGTTTTATATTTATTAGTGAGATCAAGTGATTTTAACATTTTCCTTGCTTCATCACAAATATCTTTTAGTTCAAATTCGTCTACTTTTTCCTTCTTACTTTCATCTAACTCTTTAAGCTGAGCGATATAGCTATTTTTCTTTCCTTTTAGGTCTTTCATTAGCTGAGTGAATTGATCAAAGTCTAACGAACCAATTCCGTATGCTTTTGCATATCTCATTTCTTCTTCATGGACGCTCTTAATAAGATCGCTAAGTCGTTGCTTATCTTCATTCGCATTGGTATTTGATACACTCTGAAATTTTAGCCACTCATTAGCATATTTCATAAGTAATTCTGGGTTGTTAATGAACTTTACCAACTCATTCCAGATTTGATTATCAAGTACGATTGCGTTAACTCCAGGAATCTGACATTTTTTCTCTATTGGAAATTTATAGATACGCTCTGCGCACCGATAATAATGGTTCCCTCCCTTCATGTACCCATCTCCTGCCCTTTTGTAACCACATCCACAATAAACTAATCCTGATAGTAAATAATCGTACTTTCTATTTTTCCTAGCGTATTTTTTATTCGTGTCTAAGAGCTTTTGTACTTTCTCATATATTCCGTTATTTTCTATTATTGTCGGGACTTTAAATGGCAACCATTCTTCCTTTGGTCTAACTTTCCTACTTGTTCTTTTAATCTTTTTGTAAAGAGTTTTTTTTATAGGATTTTTTGCGACTACTGCTTCTGACTTATTGTAGTAAACAAATCCCTTTGTAAAAGTAGAACATTGTAAAATTCTGGTTATTGGACCTTTAGTCCAAAATTCACTTTTTCTTTTACGAGGAGGTATTTTAAAATCGTAAAGTTTTTTAATAACCTCATAAATTGACAAACCTTCTACCCCAACCCACTGATAAATCATCCTGACTACTCTTGCCTCCTCTTCGTTGATGACGTAGTGTGTAGGCTCAGTATCCGTCTTTTTAATATAAAGGTAGCCATACAACGCACTTCCATTGATAAGAATTCCGCTTTTCGCTTTAAACATCTTTCCCCTTCTCATTCTTTCGACTATTTTTATACGCTCGTACTCAGCAAATACGCCTTGCATTGCTTGAAGCACCCTATCCTCAGCAGTCAAAGCGTTAATGTCATGCAGACTAACAAACTGAATATCCTTATCTCTTAACTCTTCTAAAACTATTTCCTGGTGAGTAAATATCCTTGATATTCTTCCTCTATCGTAAACGTATAGTACTTGAAATCTTCCATCTATTGCAGCATCTCTCATTAAGTCTAAAGATGGACGTTGGATAATCTCTCCTGTATAACCATCGTCAAAGAATATATTTTCGTCAGCTAAGACATTATTGTCTTCTTGGATTTTTCTTTTTATCTCGTCTATTTGAGAATCAATTGTGGCTTCGTTCTCTTGTTTTCCAGTGGATACCCTTGCATAAAGCGCTGCAATTTTTGGCTGAGTTAAAACGATATCGTTTTGCTTGATTTGATAGTCTGTAATCATGATTTAGCCTCAATATTATTATAAAGTAATACATACATAGGTCAAATTTTTTAATGTAAAACATATTCATTTTCATATTCATATTCTCTTCCGTCTTGAGACGAAACAATTACTTTAAATTATGGAATTTCTTCCATTGATCCATAAAATCTTTTTTCATATCCTCAGGGATTAATGTTCCATCCACTTCTAAAACTTCCCAGATATCTTTTGGAGAAATACCCCAATCCTCCATCGATTCGTATTTATATAGTTTTTCTTTTAATATTCTTTTTATTATTTCATGTTCAATTAAAATATCTCCAGGATCCCATACGGTTTTCGTTGCCATTAAAGCGTAATCCATTTTTAAAGGGTTTAGTAAAAATTTATCCATAACGTCATATCTGAAAAGAATTAAGCATTTATCACAAAAATGATAATCTTCATATTCTCTTACTGAACCATTTTTATATTGCTCGGATATTTTAAAGCGAGTTACCTCATCAATTTCTAGACTACATCGATCACAATAATATTTATTTCTCATTTCGGACATACTCTTTTTTCCTCCTTTCTTCCAGAAATTTAGTTTTAGCTAGGTTAAACAGTCGAAAATAGACTTTCCTCAGTTTTTCTTCATTATCATGATTCGGAATACAAATATATTTTATTTCTACTGGCATTGCTCTTTTCATACTACTTATCTACTCCTAAAATGTCTGCAAGAATGCCCTCTAGAAACGCCTTAATGCTCTGTCCTGCCTCTGTTGCTTTCAATTTGAGTAGATAGTGCAATCCGCTATCTATACGCACCTGTTTTGATGTTTTTCTGTCGATTTGTCGATTTTGCATATCTTTTTCTTCCTCCCCTAGTATCTTCCCTCCCTCGCTCCCTCAACCCGAATCAATCTTTGTTGCTCCCTCCTGTATGGTTTGTACTTGATACAGGTCAAGTGAACATTCGGTATATCGGTCGCTTCGGTCGGTCGCTGTTCACTTCGCTTAGTTTTATTTAATGTCGTCTAAACACTCGTAACAGTCGAGCCCTCTACGACCTTTGATCTAAGTATCAAATTAAGAGGAGTTAATGCCCATAACTCCTCTGAACCTAACGCTTAGAATGAGGAATCATCAAGATAATGAAACTCTTTCAAAATTTTTTGCTCAAATTCTTTGATATAATCCTTATTCTTAGCCTCATCCACAGATGGAAACTCTGAAATTACAAAAGATAAAGTAACTTCATCTTCTTCTTTAAAGTATTCTAATGCCCTTGCCATAGCTGTAACACTATCTCTTTGGTAAAGTATTCGCTCTACAGATCGTGAATTAGATCCCGCAAATTGGGGAATAATAGTTTTTTTTAAAAATTTACTAACTCTCCTTTTTGCTAACTTTATAGAGGTTGCGTATTCAACTCCATAAAAATTGTACTCATCTTCCATAAGCTCTTTTTCAGCTTCATCAAATAATAAAAACCAAGTTTTTACTGGAGCAAAGCAACCCGACTCCACTATCCTGGCTTTATTTTGATTTGGTTTATGAAATTCAATTTCCCAACCATGAAGAAAATCATTACCTTTACCTGAGCGTGAATTTCTTAGTGTTAGTGGGTAAATTTCTATAGCTTTTGCTACAGAAGTCACAATGGATAATTGACAAGTTTGGCGATCGTTCATGTGTCCTCACCTCCTTTCTCTACTCTTAAATCTCTAGTTCTGAATAGTCGGTCTTTAAGATCTCGTGTAGCTTCGTAATATTCCCTTGCATTAACTGTTAACTTTCCATACCAGTAAGCATTAGCTGTACTCTCACATAAATTAGCGTCTTCGAAAACGAACCAAAAGAAGTTATTTTCTTTTTCTAAACGGAGGAGTTTTGCAGATTTACAAAGAAGTCCAGACGCTTCCCCCAAATCTTTCGTTCGATATTCATCTGTCGCTTTATTATTCATAGTTACGGACTTGCGGAATGACTTTCACCAAGCCTTGCCTTGCGTTGCCTTTCCATTCGTTCCTTGGAATTGCATTTCACAAGTCCGAGAACAGCTTATCTCATTTCTGGAGGCTTGAAAATTTAAGAGGAAGTAATATGTCAAGTTTCCATAGAAACTTGGAGACTACGAAGTTTCCATAGCGAGAAGTTTCTTATATGCCTTAATACCTTGTATTACCCTATCTCTGCTTACAGTACCTTGAATCCTTTTATCTGTAGGTTTCTTCTCCTCGAGATTTACAATCTGTTGATAACTGTACTTATTATGCAACCAATACCATTCTCTGTACCATTTGATATTCGGAATGACGTCTTGTGTTTGTATGTTCAAGTTTTGCTGTCCTAGTATTAAATCATTGTATGCGTTTTGAAGTTGAGGCAAATCTCTATTTAGTATCTTTACGAGTTCGTTCATGGGAGTATTCGGAAGGAAGTATAGTGCAAGCCCGAAATACTTTGGTTGCGTAAAAAACTCTTTTCCGTCTGGTTCGTAATCCATATCTAGTGGCGGCGTGGGAGGGAATAGTTTGAGCATGGTTGTCTCATAATCAATGTCTGTTAATCTGTTAAGTATGAGCGCCATGCGAATTACTGACCTGAAATTCGTGTTTTTCTTATATCTTTTGCAGAGGAATGACACAAGATAGCCAATAACTTTTGTTATAGTAAATTTCTTCTTGAATACTTTGTGATAGTCGTGTTGGAGAAACGTCAGGGGGTCAACATGTTTCTTGTTAGCAAAATCTACATATTCACAGTCTGGTTGCTTTGTTATCCATGCCACTGCGTTTTGAAATGCAGAGTCTGATAGCTCTTCTCTCTCGCTCTGTTTGACCCACTTGCTATATTCGCTTATCTCTATTGGTAATTCCAAGATAGCTCTAAGCTCGTGCATGTCCTTTGAGAATTGTTCTTTGTCTACCAACAATGCCACGTCTGCAAAACGCCTATTATCATTAATATCAATCTCAATTCGCTCCATCTTCATCTGCCTTATATTATACTGCAAGACGAAATGTAGGTTATGGTTGGGAATTTGTCATCTGACTATTGCCATTTGAGGACTGTCCTTCTGAAACTTTTTGAGCCTCACTAACCTTGGTATTTGCTTCTCGAATAATTCCTTCGAACCATTGCTTGAGTTCATCATCAGAGTTGCTAGACCCTGCCTGTCCATTGGCTGTCCCGAATTTATTAAACTGTTGATTAACTGTGTTTCTAACACTGACTAAGCTCGTCCCCTTTCCACGTATGCCTGCTAGCTGTACGAGCATGTGCGTTAAAGTATCCATCTGTCTATCTACCATGCTCGTTGGGACTGGACTTTTTTTTTCAAATTCAATAGCTTTCACTAATCGTTCCTCCTGCATGAGAATCTGTTGCATGAGGTGTTTTTCCTCGTCAATATCTAAATCTTTATCAGCGTGTGGCAAAACAGAAAGGACAAGTTCGTTCTCATCCATTGCAGCTTTATATTTACGAAACGAATCATTGCTAATTTCTTCACTGAACAACTCTTTGGCTAGTCTTTCACACTCTCTGAAACTTTTGCCATTGATTAACCAATGCTCGTAGGTTTTGAAGTTCGGACTGTTCAATACTATTGCTGGAAGCTGTGCCATACCTAATAATCCTACACAAAAGTAGTCAGATAGTCAATTTTAAGCGTGAGGTTGACTATAAATCACAAACTTCTCGTTTAGAGACGAACAAGCCCTATTAGCCTTGAGTACCGATTGACTAGCCTTCCGTCCACAGACGGGAGACTGACTATTGACCAACTTGTATCTTCGTTGTGTCAACACCAAGTTTTGTCCCAACAGAAACCATACTCACAACAGCTTCCATCATTGCTGACTGTTGCTGTTGAACACTGTTTCTAGCGTCCTTTAGCTTTGCCAAATCATTGCTGTTAAGGAAGTCCGCCATGTTCTTCATTGCATTACTTCGTGAGTAAATAAGAGCAAACAGAGCGTCATCTGACTTCTGCAACTCGTCTTTATAGGCGCTTAGACTGTCTGGTATTTGCAAACTGACTGCTTCTCTTTTGAGTTCATCTTGTGTATCGTGAGCGTCGCTTGCTTCAAGGTATAAATCTGCTGTTGACATACCGCTTGTTCCGTTAGACGTAGCAGTAATGTCGTCCATAACCTTGTTATTTGCCTTGTCAGATTTATTGGCAATAGCCATGTACTGTTTGTAGAACGAAATATAATCATTTTTCATCTGCTGGGTTACTGCTGGTGTTGGTGTTGATTGAGACTGGTTGTTTTGAGAATTATTCGTAGTGTTAGATGTGTTCGCTGTATTCGGTGATGTAGCACTGCCAATAGCACCCAACAGCAGGATACCTCCAAACACACCAGTTACAATCCACTTTGCCTTCTTGCTCCAGTTTGACCTTGCCCACATCAGAATAATACCGATAGGAAAAAAGATAATAAGCCAGAGGATAACCCAGATACTTTTAATTGGTTTATTTTCTTGCATGTAATCACCTCCTCCCGACTATGAAAGTTGCTGGTGAGAACATACAAAAAGCTCCCCCCAGCGACGGATTACTCCGCCTACCGCACTTTCGCACGATAGCCTTTCGAACGCTCTGGGAAGAGCTTACTGGTTCGAAAGGTCTTGTCTGCCATGCCCACCATTGCTGGTAGGTTTAGGCAATTAAATTATGATTTGATTATACACTGTCATAAGATGTGTGCAAATAGATAATAGTAGCCGAATCCGTCCACAGGACGTGCGTAAAGGACAGTTCTGTTGAGGATAGTTTTTGAAGTTCCTGTAATGTAGTTTATAGGAAGTAGGAGGCTCAAAATCCAATGTTGTTAAAGGTCTCATAATAGCGTGGCAAGTCTGCTTTGCGCTTAATGTTGTCGTTATAAACTTGGAGCATTTCAAGGGAGCGGTGGCGTGTGTATCGGGTTACTTCCAGCAAATCTCCCTTGTATTCTTTAACAAGCCGAGTTACAAAAAAGTGGCGGAATCCATGCGTGGTCTTATTTATACCCAACTGCTTGAATACGCAGTTAACTATATTGCGAATGCTCTTGGTCGTTAATCTTTGACTGTTACGATAGTTACTTTGTGAAGTAAACAGCGCTCCATCTGCAATTCTGCTTATCTGCAAATACTGTTTGAGTGCCTGACAAGTCTGCGGGTGCAGGTCAATGCTTTCCTTGTCGTCCCTGCCTTTGCCCATAATTTGTGCCTGTCCACGGACGAAGTCAATATCAGAAACGTTCAGTCTGATTACCTCGCACTGACGAAGTCCTTGTAACGTGAGCAGACATAGGATTGCCTTTACACGCATAGTTTTTTGAGTTGGTGGTAATTGGTGGAGGTAGTCAGTAATTGCGGTTACCTCGTCATCTGACAGTCCTTCTCGCTTATGTCCCCGTGTCTGCCGAAATACCTTGATACCCTGCGAAATATCAACAGGAAGCAATCCTTGTCTACTTAATTCCCTGCAATAGACTTTGGCGACAATCAGATACTTATTCTTTGAAGCTATGCCTAAATCATTCCTCTTTTGCAGGTATCTTTTGAAATCAAGATAAGAGTTCCTGTGAAATCCATTCTGCTTTATAAACGACACAAAGAGCTTAATACGATAGCCGTATTCTTGTCTGGTGGTTTCCGACACGTCCAGATTGTCAAATATATCAATCCGTCCTGGGACGTGAGTGAGAACGAGTTTACTTGCTGTGCTTCTGTTCTTTAATTTTCCCATACCAAATCTGTTTAAGCTCATCAACCCACCTGTCAGGATAAGCTTCTTTTTCGATATAGCCCCACTCGGAGAACCATTTGTCCAATCTCAACTTCTCTTTGCCATCAGTTAAACTGCCAAATCTGCCATAAACTGCACGTCCCTGCTCTGTATGCGGATCAATACTGATTTCATCAATCTCAAGCCTTTTGCCTGATTTGAAGCGCTCCTCGATAAGATTAGCAATAGAATCGTTCTCCCTAGACTTCTTTGCACGGCACAGGAATAAGACAGCCTGAACGACCAAGAGAAACTTGTCGAGCGAAACTTCCTTGCTGTGTTTGTGCAGTCTTTCCCATGAGCTTGCAAGAGCGTCAATGACAATAGGAGCGTCAGATGTGGCATTACCAATGTCCTCGCAGGCTATAATTGAAAGTCGTCTCCAAATGTACCCTCCAAATCCTGACTGATGAAGAATGTACGCCCACCAGCAACTTTCGTATTCTTTGCAACGGCGAATCATCTTCTGCAAAGAGCTTGCCACTGTATCAAATTTATAATCACCAATCAATCGAAGTTCATACTGCTGACCCATTAACTCCTCCTTCCCAAAGCAACTGCTCAAAGTATCTATATGATTGGCGAGTACCTCTGTTGAATTTCCTGATAATCTGTTTCTGTGTGAGGATTTTTGATGATTTCAGTTTCTTAATTTTTATTGTCATATCAATCTAAATGTTATGTTTGATTAGATAATGTTAGTTTAACTCGTACATACGTAAAGTCAAATTCAGTGGTCTTAGTTCGATTGATGTAGTAGGCTAAAGTGCAGGTCTTTTTTGGTGGTTTGTAATTTTGATTAAACTAAGGGGATTTATACTTAAGTTTTGATAGTTTAATCATTTTTTCATCTCCACAATTTTAATTTCTTCCGGTCTAAGATCATAGAGTTTGTAAACTAATTGATCAATTTGCTTTTCGTATGCGCTTGTGTCTTTATTTTCTTTTTTACATTCAATAATTTTTTCTACTAATGTTTCAAATTGTTTTTCTTCTAGATGATTCTTTGGAAATTTTATAGGAATCTTTTTTAAGTGTATCCCTTTGATATATGGAAATACATCAGGGTTTGTAATCATTTTTTTGTTGAAATAGTATTCCAACATGGGAGAGTTTAATAATGCAATTATGATTTTAAGATTTGCTGTTTTTCCCTTTTTAGAATATAAATTGTAAATACTTTGGTCTGTATAATATTGCTCGCTGTCTAACGCTGCAATTAATTTATTCCCTGTCTTTCTTACAAGAATTTTCTCTTTCTCTTTAAAGATATTTTCATCAATACCTGTGTGAAACAATGATTTATCAAAAAGAATATAAGAATTCGGAAATTTAAGAACAAACTTATTGATATTTCTACCAACTAAAAATTTCTTATAACCATTTTTAGGTATGCTAACAATAGGAGCGTCTGCCCTTTTTATACCAATGTTTATTTCGAGAAATGAACCAAGAAAAATTGATCCATCCTCTATTTTAGAAATTATTTTGTCTTCGCTTTCATTTGTCTTGAGATTTATTACAAAGTCATTTTCCTCATCATTCCATTTCTCAGTATTGTAAGTTTTCAAGTCATCTAAATTTGAAAAGTCCAAATCATTTTTTCTTATTGCAATTGTTTTTAGTTCTCCAGAATGATTATTGTTCACCTGTAGAATAATGGAGTCTGTTACTGCTTCAAATACTTTATTAGCAAAGGATACAATTTGAGAAATATGATACTTGGTGATTAAATATTTCCGGATTTTTCTTAAGTACTCGTTTTGCAAAATTGTACCTGGAATAATATAACTAAGTGTTCCATTTTTCTTTAAAAGGTTGACTCCTCTTTCAGTGAATAAAGCGTAACTATTTACTTTATATTCAGCAGAATCCGGATACAAGCTAATTAATCGCTTTACATCTGCATCACTAATATCAACAACTTCTTTTCCTCTATATGTTATGTATGGTGGATTACTAATCACAATATCGAAGCCTCCATTTTCAAAAACTTCATTAAAGTTAAGATGCCATTCAAAATGATCTGTATGTTTAAAATCTTTCAACTGCTCTAACTGCTTTGTGTATCCACTAACATCAGCAAAAGATTGCTGATCCTCATTTTCTACAAATAAATTCATTTGATTTTTCTTACCCAAAATTTTCTGCCAAATCAACTCCTTCTCCTTTTCGGTATCATAATTGACAATCGCCCTAATAATCTCATTGATTTGCTCACGAAATAAACCTTTTTTCTTTGAACCTGATTCTGAAAAATATAGTTCCTTAGATTCCTTAAAAGCATCAATTAACTTCACGCGTTCTGCATCTAAAACCCCGCTTGTTATGGAAGTATCAAGTTTTTCAATAAGGCTATTTCCAACCATTAACTTATAATCAAGATTGGGAAGTGGTTCTATCTCTTCAAGATCATAATCGACTACTAAAGAGAGCCACAAACGAAGTTTTGCGATTTCTATTGCACCTGGATCAATATCAACACCATAGATACAATTCTGTATTGTTTCTTTTTTAAGCTGATACTCAGTCGAATTTACATTGAATGATAAATCTATATCTGCTCTTACCTTAACTATTTCCTGTAACATACCTACAAGAAATGCCCCCGATCCGCATGCTGGATCAACTACTTTAACTTTCTTGAGTGCATAGTCTAGCTTCTGATAGTTTTCCAATCCCAAAACTACTATTCTAGGTGATTCTTTTGGATCAAACTCACCAAACTTTACAAGATCACTAATAGTTTCATCAATTCCCTGAATTTCCGTTTTCAAATAATTAATAAGGCTTTCTTGACACATATAGTGGACAATCTCACGAGGCGTGTAGTATGTTCCTTTACCTTTACGTAAGTTTTCTTCGATAAGATTTTCAAATACTTTTCCAAGCATCTCTGGATCAACTGCTACTTCTTTTTCCAATGGCTCATCTTCTTTTACTGTGAAATTATATGTATCGAATACTCCTAAAATCTTGTCAAACAATTTATTTTCTAGATATATAAGGCTGTTTGCATAATCGTATTGAGGGTCAAATAATCCTCCATTCAAAAATGGAATCTTTGATTGAAAAAAATCAGAATAATTACGATCTACTTTATCGTTACGAGGATTATTTAACGTGTCGTAAAATAAAACTTCCAAATAATTATTAAAGAAGTTTTTATTCTCTGAAATTGCTTGATTATAGATGTTTCTCAAAAACATCTTATCTCCGTCACCCCATGATTCTCCTTTAGGAACTCCTAACCAACCTTTCTTTTGCAAAAAGTACAAAAAGACAATCTGTCCGAGAAGTTTCTTAGCAAAACTTTCCGTATCTATATTGTTTCTTTCAGCTTCATTTTGAAACGTATGATTAGATTTGAGTTCCGCGACAACACTCTCGAAAAGCTCTCTGTATTTTTCGAAAAATTCCTTCGTTACCCTTTCAACACCAAACGCTTCCTCGAGCTGTGCAAGAGTTGGATTCTGTGATGTTTGTTCGTAAATCTTTGCTAGTTGTGTTTGAGCAGTATGAGAAGGCTCATTTTCCCCTACAAGAAATGAGTATCGTCTAGCTGGCGTTAATTCTTCTGTTGGTTTTCCCTTGTCATCATATTTATATTCAATTTTTACAAACGATAGCCGCCAAGAAGATGAATTATCATTATGGAATGCTACTAAAGCACCATCAAGCCAGTGATCTTTTAGATACCGAGCGATGAGGTTTCTTTGCATTGTCCTAGCCTGTTCAAGTTTGGTATTTGTTTTGAGAGAAACATCAAGAATATGAAGATTTTTCCCTTGTTGGTCTTGAAATGATCCCAGGTAAATAAATGATTCAATATGAGCAGTAAAGCCTGCCTCAACAGGAAGTTCTGTATTGCCTATTTCTATATCATTTAGGAGTTCGTGAGCAAATTTCTGAAATGTACTCTGTTCATGTTTTCTTTTAAGTATTGAGAAATATTGTTGCATCATAGCTCATGTTAAACAAATGCTTCTGATAATATAATCTCCCTCTTAACAGGTTTTTTCTGATCTTCACTTTTCAAAACCTTTGCTAAATAGTTTTCGCTAATTGCATTTCGTATCTCGGATAAAATAGCGAGTGGATTATTCATCTCTTTAATTTTAGTCACCAGCTGATTGATTGATCTCTTATTGACAGCACCTTCTTCAAGAGCCAAGAACAAAGTTGATAGATATGCTTCATCATCTTCTGTCAAACCTCTAAAACTAAGGAGCGCTTTAATATGTTTCATCAAACTTTTATCTGATCCACTACCTCTTTTTTCTGTTTCTTCTTCATCTTCATCTCTTATACTCTCTTCAAATGCTGAAATATTTGCTTGCAGAAGATCGTAGAATGACTCTGGAAGTGCAGTTTTGGGATCTGAAACTTGAGCATGAAGCAATTTAACCGCCTCCCCAAATTGGATTTCTGAGCTTCCATTATTCATTGCTTTGAAAAACTTACGGAGTGAACCCCTACGGAAAAATGTTACTAGAATTCCAGAGACTCCTTGCTTCTCTCGTGCAGTTCGACATTTTGCAGGAAGCTTACGAAGCTTCTCATATAACTTCTCATCTTCATCTCTGATTTTACGAATCTGCTTAAGATATCCTAATTCGCTTTCCACATTCTCGTCCGATTCCTCATCCGCAACATTGCTTGAGTTAATATGCGTGAACAACTCCCATGAATTAAATACTTCATCGCCAGTCAGATATTGAGTATCTTCGCCTAACGTATCATGAAATGCCTGTATTTTAGCTACTGCAAGTTTTTCAAGCCCTATTTGCTCCTCCGATTGAGAAGTTGGGAAAAAGTTATAGATAAATATCTCATCATGCTTTGTTCCTACACGATTTACCCTTCCTACTCTTTGCAATATACGAATTGAATTCCAAGGAATGTCATAGTTAATAATGATATTTGCCCTGTGTAAATTAATACCCTCGGAAAGTACATCCGTTGTTACTAAAATTCTTTTATCGTTTTCACTATTTCGTGCTATTGGATCAAAATTCCTCATAACGACTTCGAACTCTGCGCGCTTTGAACCACCTGAAATACTAACTACCTCATCTTTATAAATACCTTTGAGTTTATCTGAAAGATATTTCCCAGTTTCCTTTGATTCAGTGAAGATTAGAATCTTGTTAGACTTTAATTGCTCGTCTGTCTTGAGCCTTTCTTTTAATTCATCAAATTTAGGATCGGCTGTAACTTTATTCCATTTTTCAAGAAGTGCTTTCAGGAAATCCCTGTCTGTTATAAGTAATTCACGAAAATGAGGCTGGAATTCACTAGCATCGTACTTTATAACTGAACTGCCCTCAACAAGTCCCAGGAGATCATCTTCAAGACCCCAATCAAGATAATCATACACATCAACCTTTTTACTGATATATACAGTGCCTTTATCAAACATTTCAATAAATTTGTCATAGGAATTAATAAACCTCTCAAGAGTTTGTCTAAAAGCATAGAAACTACTCTCCAAACGCTTAACTAATAAACCTTTCATGAACCCTCGTATATTCTCTTGTCCTATTTTTTGAACTTGTAAATCCTCTGTCAGCGTTTGAGCTTTTAAGTAATTTGCTGGCTCATAACGAGAGTAACTGATCTTTTTAATTATCGACAGTGTGTCAAGAAATAAAGCGTCAAGATTGTCATCAAAAGCATAATAAAGCCTAATTGGTTCTTTAACTTTTGGAAAGCGTAATCCTTGTTTCTCCATGTCCTCCTTATAAAACTTCTCAACCTCCCCTCTTGTTCTTCTCACCATTACATATTTAAGTATTTCTTCTCTAATTATCTCTGAATTTTCTTTAACAACTTGTAAATATTCTTCTTTTGATAGCTTCGAATCAAGCTTTTTTTCAAGTACATCGAAAAATGCTTTGAGATTCTTATGATTTGGGATAGTACTATTATTTTTCTTCTGAAATAAGAACATTTGACTGGCTATATCTTTTGGTCTGTTATTCAATGGCGTTGCTGTAACAAGAATAACTTTCTTACCAGCACAAATTTGGTGGAGCGTTTCAAAGCTTTGAGTAATTTCATTTCTAAATCTGTGGGCTTCGTCAATAATTACCTGATCATAATTGTCAACACCTTTGTTTAAAATCTCCTCTAGTTTTCCATGCGATTCTACTTTTGCGATTACTCCAAACTCCATTAAAGTTCTTTCCCAATATTCTCTCAAGACTGGTGGGCAGATAACTAGTGTCCTTCCGCCGAGCTTTTTAGCAATTAGAGTTGATATATACGTTTTACCAAGTCCCACAACATCGGAAATAAAAACACCATTATGCTCTCTAAGTTTGAGTAAAGCATCAGCAACAGCCTCCTTTTGGTATTCAAGGTCTAAATATCCCTTGGGTAAATCAGCAAACATTTCTTGATCGTAGTTAATTTTCTCTCGGAAGTATTCATAGAGAAACTTCAAATAAAGCTCATAAGGAGTAATTTCATCATTCACCCAGGTCTTAGTTTTAACTGTATCAATATATTTTTCTGATACATCTACGCCTTTCGCCCAAAGCTCCTCAAATTTCTGCAATGCAAATACTACATCTGGTTTATCTTTTAGCTCAACATTGAATTCAAGATTATCTACTAATCCAGCTTGAGAAAAATTACTTGAGCCTGTAATCACTTTTCCATAATCTTCGTTCTTGTCAGATTTACGGAGAATATATACTTTGGCATGGATCGGATGTTCTGGGTAAACTCTAATTTCCAGTTTTTTACTTTGGATATACTCTATAAACTTTCGTAATCCATCCTCCACATTTTTTGTATCAGGAGCATTTTCGACTTCTTCAGTAACTTCTTTTTCAAAACCTTCCTCAACTCTCTTAGTTGAAACGAAAATGTCTTGTTGACCATCTTTTGATTGCTTTAAAACTTGATATGTAACTTTATCTATGCTTAGTCCTACCAAGATACGGATTTTTTCAACATCTTTGAGCGAAGGATAAAGTTGATAAAATCCACTACTACGAAAATAGCCAACTAAAACATCAAAAAACTGGGTATCATTTTCAAGAATTTTTCTGAACCTTTCCAAAAGCGACGAATTTTTCTCATTGGTGAAGAATTTCAAATCAGTATTCATATTCATTTTATTGCTGGCTGAGCTGTAACCATTATATATCATCTCCAGCATTTGCGGTACCTGTTTTAGTCAATTATGGGAGCGAGTCGTAACGACTCTTATTAGCACATATTATTGCGTATAACTTTTCAAGATTTTCTATTTTGATACGATACCTATAATAATAAGGATCATGTAGGGATTTCTTTTCCTAACATTATTAGTTTCATTAAATCTCCTTCTCTTTCATATGCCTTTAGACTTCCAGTCAAAATGCCAAGTCTGTAATGAATCCCTTCGCTCATCAATCTCCAAGTGGTATCTTCCAGCGTTGTTTTAATTAATTTCTTCAATTGATTGCTGCTGTCATATTCCTTTCTATCTTCCTTCATATCATTCACTGAAAAATCAATTATTACGAACTGCCCCATTTCTGGTTTATCAAACTTCAAATCCTGATATCCCTCTTTTTCTATTGTTTTTTCAAGCAATTCCTTAAGCTGCCCAATCTTGAGTTTTTTTAACTGTTGTGCTTTTTGATAGGTTGGGTCTTTTTCTTTTTTCTCCTGCTCTTTCCACTCTCTTGCTAACTGCACTATCCCATCCAAGCTTCTAACCGCTTCTTGTCCTTCTGTATCGTCTAAACAAAAATCTTTTCTATATTCAGTAAGTAATTTTTTATCCCTTGCTTCCCTTTTCATTCGTTCTTCTCTGGATTTTCTGAAATCGAATACATCTTCTTTTGTATAAGAGCAATTTGGGCAAGAATAAATTGTAGTTGAAACTTCATCCTTATCTTTTGAATCAACTTTAAGGGAAGCATTACATTTCGGACATTTCGGGGGTTCGTAATGCCATTCTGTCCCATTTTCATACAATGCTTGTCGCTTTTTACACTTTAAGCATTCAAACATAAATAGGACTTGCTCGTTATCTTCATAACTACCGAGGAGATCTCTTGATGTAACTTTTGTGCGTGAAAAACACTCTTTACAGTAGATTTCTTCAGGTGGTGTGGCATTATCGAACTTCTCTTGTATTTTTCTATCTTTATCCATCCACTCCCTGATTGTTTCTGCCTTATGGCGATATCTCTCGATTGAAATTACGTTTACAGTGTAACTTGTTCCTTTGTGGACTTCTTTGTCAAACTCTTCTTTGGTAAATTTCTTAAACTCTTCAGAATTTCTTTTTTCCTCAAAACCATCTTTAATTGCCCAGTAATAATCTAAGCATTCCTCAATTGTGTGGAGGTCATAGCGGTCAAGATAATATTGCTCTTCTTTTAGATACCTAAACATTTTCAAGCCACCGTTTCATCTCTTCAAAATACTCGGGGCTACGTGCAGCAAGTTTTTCAAAAACTAATTTTGATTGATCCGTAACTGGAAGCTGTACTAATCTTTCTATAACTAAGTTTAAATCATTTGCAATAATTACATTCTCTGGATAATCGGCAAGATAATCTACCCACTTTAAAAATTCCGTTTCTCCCTTTGAATCAGCAACTTTGATAAGAATTTTGCCATTGTAATGGTAAGGCCACCAATGCATCTCATAAAGATTCTCTTTGGTGATTTTTTCTTGCAAATATGCACTTTCCATAATTAGGCATTTTTTCCACAATTCAAAACATTCTTCAAATTTTTGACCGCTGAACTCTTCAATGAAGTAATAAATATTAGTCATCACTTCATGATCATATCTATCAACAATAATTGAGAGATATTTATAAGCAATATTAAAAAATTTATTAAAATCTGCTCCCTGTTCTTTCGGCAAATGCCAAAATGCCCAGGCAAATCCTGCCCTAACGACACTTGAGGATTCTTCCAAAATCTTTACAAGTAATTCTTTAAAGTACTTGTCATCGAACGTTTTAAGTTCCTCAATTCTTTCCTTGCTGAATACGTGTATCAAATTTTTCTCATTGATTGAATTTGCCCGAAACTCAGCGAAGAAGATAAATAAACCCCTAGCTTCCTCAATAATTTTGTTACTCTTTGTCCCTAGAAAAGTATTTAATATTTCCTTTGCCTCTTCTGTGGTTACACTTCTGAAATTCGAGAACACCCTTAAAATACCCATCATAATCTGTTCTATCTCCCAATTTTCTTTATTGCGTAACATTGTATATGCTATACGTTCAATTTCTTCGGCAGTTTTATGATCCAGAAATCTTGTATTCGCATCACTTGGTAGTACGGTATGCCTATTGTGAGCTAGAAATTCTAATGGAATGCAAGAATAAGCTCTTACATAATAGTTTGGATCTAAAGTTAATTTCTCTACGAGTGGAATAATCTCTGGGATGTAATCACGACCACGTAACGTAGCCACATTTTGTAACAACCATGCAACCCAACCTCTAACAGTTGATATATTATTCACCTCTTCGCCTTTTTTGACACGCTGATGATAGTTATGTTTTCCTTCTGGATCATCGGGATCGTTTTCTAAGGTTGGATTAGGATCATTAATAAAAATCTTGGCAATTCTTATTGCAGCATCATATTTCCCAGCTTTTGCTAATTTTTCACCAAACTGAACAAGGGAATTTCTTGATTGAATATCAGGAATTCTTTTAATCAAAATGGCAATATCGTCTTTGCAATCGGTCAGCCAAACAGAAATAATTTGGTCATAAGCTTTTACTATTAATTCTTCGTTTTTATCAATACCATTAATGCCATTTGTAATCACAACCTGCTGATTTCTAGAAAGACTGTCATTTGACCATATTTCCTCCAACAATAACTTTCCTTCATCAAACTCTTCTGTCAAGACTTGAGTTAATACCTTCGCAGTTTCCCATACATCCCACAGTCCCTGTTTGTTTATAAAAAAGTCGCTATCCAAAAACTGCTTCAGAATAGCAACCCCTCTTTCTTTTGTTGTAGGGTTTGCTAATAGACCTGGGACAGTTGATGTTATATTGCCTTCAAGAACACCCTTATATTTGTTATATTCAGGGTTTTTTGCCCACCCTTCTAAGGTATCCAATGCATCTTCATGTCCTTTTTTTGCTAAATCACTAACAATCTTTTCTACATGTCCATTTACTGGCAATCCTTTATATGGCGGGTAATCAAGCTGTAATTTAACTAGTTCCAACTTTTGATCATCAGAAAAAGAGTCTCCTATCTGTTTGTAAATCAATTCAGTTTTGTGAGGAATACCTTTCTTCATCTCAACAAAATTTTTGATTATTGCAAGTGCTTCATTTTTATATTTGGGGTTTAAGTAGGCGCTCATTACCACTGGTATAACAGCTCGATTCAAATAATCAGGCTTTTCCAAAGACACTAATTTCTCATCAGGTGTAACTAGTTTTTTAGTTATGAACGCCCAAGCAGCATCAGGGTTTTTCGAAAAGTACTGGATTAATACTGGCTGTAAAATGTATGTTAGAAAATGTCTGTCAGTGTCGGTAAAACCGATATACTCCCAACCTTTATATGAGGACTTTCCACTAAACCTCATGTAAAACTTCTCATATTGTTTTGAAAGTGCCTCTGACAAAGATAAAATTCTAGCTTCAACATCACCTTCCACATATAATTTTAGGATTTCAAAAATAGAATTTGGGGTAGAATGCCAATATTGGCCGTCATCACTTACAAGATCAAAGAATTCAAAGATAAAGCTTATTATTTCTTGTTTAACGTTATCATTGGTTTTTTCGTATAGTACCTTTAATGCTTCAGTTGTTTGCTCTTGTTCCCATTCATTATCTCTTCCCTTTTTAACAAAAAATATTTCTTTAGTGTTTATCTCGATTAGGTTTTTCAAAATCCCAAATATTTGTTCATCATATGATCGCGTCACATCTTGAATTGCAGAACAAATTTTTACTATATCTACCACAATAAATTCCTGTCTATAAAAACTTAATAGCTTTTCAATGACTGTTGGTAAAAAGTCGACTAAATATTTCTGGTTTTCTGGATCGCTTACGTTCTTTTTAAGAATATCAAATACATTGAGAGAGAAAGTCCCTTTAGCGGCTGCTTGCCATAGGTTATCCCATTGATAAAGCTTGAGATCTGGAAGCTTTCCTAATTTTATAATGGTCAGGTAATAAAGATCCGGCGTTGTGGTAAGAAGAGAAATTTCATTATTACACCAATCTCTGCTTGTTGGTTTATCTATTGCTAAAAGTATCTTATCTATTCTTTCTAACTTCTCCTTATGCTCATTTCTATATCCAGCGTCTTCTTGAACTTGCTTCTTTCGTTCATCAACCATCTGATAGAACTCTTTGCGCGTAAAGATACCCCCGAATTCAGAACCTTTATAAATTTTGTCTATAAGTATGTTGCTTACAATCTCATTAAAAACCGAATCAGGGAACCAAGCAACTAAAATTTCAGATAAAATTGAGGTGACAATCAGTTCATTTGTATCACGGTCTACCTTCCAAATTTTAATTCTCGGGAATAAATCCAACTGTTGATCTGTAAATCCTTTATTCTTGAGTTTTTCTCTCAGTTCTTCAAAATATTTCAGATTTTCCACATCACTCTCAACACGTGGACTAACTGCTTGGCAAATTATTAATATCTGATCATCTTGTCCTACTTTTTTGTTGTCAACTAGCTTATCAAGGATTTCTTTAAGCACTCCATGAGTTATTTTCTCTGTTTTAGATTCACAAATAATTTTTTTCCCTGAAGAAAAAACTAAATCGAAGTCTTTTAATTTTTCCTGCTCGAATGCAATGTAATCAAGACCAGCTCCTCTGACATGCTGCAAAAACAAAGATAACGCAGCCCACGACTGGGCATTAATTCCTTTATAAGTTGCTCTCCCACCTGTTTTATTCATGAGCAGCACCTCCTTCAGGCATTGTTGCCACACTGCCAGGCTCTGGAACAGTTGCCCCAGTAGACCAAGCAGAAAACGAGGCATCAACATCTCTACGATGAGCCCTTAAGTTGCGCGAATTATTCAAAAGCATCTTTCTTCGGCTGATGAAATTTAATACTTTGTCTGTCAAGGCAGGAAAAAGGTTACTCCCAGCATTTTTTTGACAAATGTAAATTAATTCGTAAAACAAAATGTCACAAGGTAGCTCTGGCTCTGTTGCCGCTGCATCAAAATGCTCAAGAGAACAAATATCTCTTATCTTCTGCATAACCTTGTCCTCAATATCAGAATACGGGTCATTTTGATTATCGTGAGAATCTGTATCTCCTGGAGCGATTTCAAGATTTCTCACAAATTCGTACAGTTCTTCGTGTGTAGATATTTGGGGAAGACGTAGTTTCTCGTAAAGCCACTTTGTTTTTCGTTTGGCATCCAATGTAAACGTGGGAATGTTCCTTAAATCGATCAAGTGTTGCCAATACTCAAATATTCTTGGTCTTTCCTTAAAGTCAGGACTTAAAACAAACGCCATTGACGTATCTCCATTTATTCTTCGGTGCTCAGCAAATTCAATAAATGCTTCTCTAACTTCAGACGTATCTTTTTTTCTGGCATCCTGAATGAAATTCTGACCCGATTTTACCTCAATAATTTTCACAAGACCTGTGTTGAGAACAACTTTTATATCAATAGATCTTTGACCACTGAAAGTAAAATCTGTGTAAAATTCCGAAAGCTCATTTGCTTGAAAAAATTTCAGAAATTCCAGAACAGCATATATGTCCTGGTATAAAAATCCCCTTCTTGTTGCAACTATTGTTGGCATCTCAATATAAAACAAGAACTTCCTGCGAAGTTCTTGTGGGCTGGCAAATAATTGTCTGTCCAGGCTAACTTCGCCTGTGTCTTTTACTGAACGAATTATAGCAATTTCGGAGGGCAATTGCTAGCTAATTTTTATCGTCATCTTCTCCCATTAATCGTCTATGTTCAACCGCTTCTTCATCAGTTAATACATAGGAAAATGGACAGCTAGCGCATTTATTAACTATCGCACCATCATGCATTTCATAAATAGCTGTTAATCCATGATCGCATTCTTCTTCACTTAATCTTTTTTTCATAATATTTCTGGGTTGTTTCATAAGAGCCCTACTCTATACGTTCAAAATTTGAGGCGGTTTTGAATGTATGATTCTCCCCCACTCATCCCGCTCTGTAATTATTCTTTCTTTATTTGGAGGCGGAAGAATGAAATTAAACTTGAATTGTAAAAGTGGGGTTGTGAATTGTGTATTCCGACAGATAGGTTCATGATGAGATTATATCATGCAAAAAAGATTATTTCAGTCGATATTTTTGAGGTTTTGTTGAAGTTCTTTTTATAATTTTTCTCGAGATTGCTTATTTGTATTTTTCATATACCAAACTGTACTTTACGAGGTTTATTATAGCAAATATAAGCTTTAGTGATGGAGAATTCGCTTCAATAAGCATCTTATTCTAATTTAGCTATAGCAAAAGGGTCGAATCGTTGTTTAGCTTTTTCACCTAATGTCCCATTTATAGCTACCATATGAATAACTCCCCTTAATACCTCAAGCTCTTTTGCAAACTCTCCTTGTATACTTAGCTGCTCTATTTCTGCAAATACTTTATTGCCTGCACTCCTTAGATATAGGTCTCTGGTAGAGAAATTCTCGCGAATTTTTTCTGCAAGTGCTCTATGAGCTCTTAGTGAAAGGTTAAACGCTTCTCCTCCTAAAGAATCTTTGTAATCTATATCTCCATAAGCGAAAAGATGATTAGTTGTACCCAGTGCAGTTTCATAGTCATCTTCTTCCATAGCGATAGCAGCAAATTGTTCATTTGTTTCAATGATAGGATTTTTCTGTGCAACAATTCTTATCAACTGTTCTCTTGAACGTGTTGGAGGCATTATTTTCTCATGCTGAGCTTCCATAGCAGCTTTTGCATTTTTGAGTCCAGTTTTATTATCTGGATAGTTTTCCCCAGTGAAGCTTCGTGCCATTTGGATGTAGGCGGATTCTTTATCTAAGGGATTAAATCTTCGTTCTTGGCTCATACTCTTTATGAAGCATTATACTATAAGCTATCGTATATATCAATGCTTTGGGGGTGAGGTAAGGAATTCTAAAGATCGAAGTTTCTTTTAAGCATTTTTACAGATTGAGATTGTGCGCAAAATGTTGCCTAATCCGTCAGACATCAGCCTATGGATAAAACACGGAATCGCATCATGTCCAATTGCGATAATTATAAAGAGTGTACCCATTCCAATGATAATCAATGCTAAAGGACTGGCAAAAAGTAACGTACTAATAGTTAGCTTCTTCTTATCAAGCCTTAATGAAGATATAAAAGGAATAAGATTTAGTATCACAGCAAGAAGTGGAGAGATCACAAGAATTGCCCAGAGCAAGAAAGCCTGTCCACGAAATTCGGAGTACAGAATAGTTTGGGACAAATAGTCATAAACTGCTGTGTTGGGGTGAGAAAAATTTCCCTGAATCAAACGACCGAGATAATCGGAACCAAGAAGAAGCATGAACGGCAGTAAAAGAAAGAAACCGAGAACATTAAATTTATTGACATGGAGTGTGTGATGTAAATAGTTTTTCATTCCTTGTTGTTCAAGCGTATCCCTATGTTGTGCAATAATACTTTTTACAGTATCGATTCCTATTGAAAACCAAAACCCCACTCCTGCCTTTCCGTGTTTTGCCAATTCATCTTTGTACATATCCTGAAAAGTAAGAAGCATTTCGTGTCCAAACTGCCTTCTGTATTGTTCGGGATAGAAAAGTAAAAGTGCCTTATAAAATGCATCTCCACTTGTTATAGAAAAAGCCGCTTCTTTTGTCTTATGCATAAGAAAACCTTAACTTTGCTGTTGATAGACTTCCAAACAAGCTTCTTTTCTTGGCAAGTTCCACTGCTTCATTGTACCTTTGCAGTTCCTTTGAGAAAATTGCTCTCCCCTTCTCTGTCAGTTTGTAGTATTTGCGTCTTGTATGTTTGCTATCTGTTTCAACAATTAATTTGTCCTCAAGCATTCTTTTTATTCCTCCGTAGAGAGTTCCGGGTCCGAGGAGTACTTTTCCATTTGAATCGTTTTGAACTTGCTTCATTATGTCATATCCGTGGCGCTCTTTTGTAGCTAAGGAGAGAAGGATATAAAAAATAGAAGGGTTATCCTTTACGCTGGCGGATATTAAAAATATTGAATATATAGAAAAAGGTTAGGAGTACGAGGATAAGATTTCGAATAGCAATGCTATTGAGAAACAATGGAAAATTGATATATGGAGTAAAGAATGTTGTGTGTCCGTATGAAAAAGGATAAATCATCGTCGTAAGGAAAGCAATAATATATGTGATAATAAACCATACTTTGTCAAACCGATAAATATATGCAATCAATGGAAATATCCATAAGAGATACTGAGGGCTAAATACTTTACTGGTTGATAGAAAGAGCAAAAATATGCCCAGATAAAAATGGGAAAGAGTCATTTTTTTTGAGAGAAACAATTTACTAAGGTACATAAGTCCAGATATGAATATAAGTACACCAAGTGTTGTTATCGCCTGAAAAAGCGAATTAAAAAGAGCATAGTTTTGAGCGTTGCATTTTTCTTCTTGCAAGCCATACACATTAAATGACCCAAACCCCGAACCAAAACATGTATTGACTATGTGAAGAGATGAAAGTTTAAGCATTATAGTTGCGGGAACGGATTCGATTTGCATGGGGCGTTCAGCATTATATGTGAGTGGAGAAAAAGTACCCTTCGCATCAATCCCCAATGAAATGATAAAAAATATAAGGCAAGTCAATAAAAATATACCAAGACCATAAAATCTCTTTGGGGTCTTTTTTCTAAATTCGATCTGCTCTGCAAGGAACAACGGCAAGACAAGAAAAATTGGAACAAGTTTAAACATTGTTGCTATAGCAAGAATAATGTATGAGCTATAGAATTTCTTTTCATTTGCCAGATACAAACTCAAAAGCACAAGCTCCCCGACAATAATATCAAGTCTTTCAAGAGCGATACCAAATCCCCCGACAATAACATAGATGAGATATGCGAATGCCGCTTTTTTGGAAGCATAGTAAAATAAAAAGAAATAAATACTGAGTAAGACAACGAGTATTAAAAAAATAAAGACAGAAGAATACATTGCATTTCCGCCAACCATTGCAAGAAGCATCGGAATTGTTGACAGTAAGGGATATTCAGCCGGTAATTTATTATATGATCCCTCATGCATAGTCACATTTGACAAACATGCTGCGTAGTTTCGTGCCTCAGGATGGGTTTTAAAGAAATTTGGACCATGTAAAAAAACATTCGCATAGCATTGATATAGGTCAATTCCGGTACCAAATGTCACGGATTTACCATAGAGAAGCAATAATCCGAAAAGAATAACAACGACAGTGTGAAGAACAAAGTCACTTAAGTAAACCTTAGACATACTGAAAACACAGACTAAAATGGAATTATACCACTTCCTTGACAAACTCATCAAAAACTGCCTATATTTATTTAGGTACCTGAAAAATACCTGATATAGTTTTCTATCTGAACATATGTTCAAAACAGTACCAAAAGTTTGGACGGCTTTATTTATTATCGCAGCTCTTGTTATCATCCCTGTAACGGTCCTCCAAATTCAACAGCAGCAAGAAATTAGACAACACGCAGAGTCAGTTTTGTGGAATGTCGGACAATCCGCCTCTACGAGCTGTCCGATACCCGGGAATGGAGTTGATATCAAAGTTACATTCTCAAATTCAGAGCCAAATCAGTCCTCAACCGCAATGACTGTAACTGCGACAGATCAACAAACCGGAAAAACTGTAGATTTCGGAAGTATTAAAGGCGGGCAAACAGTTAATGAAACAATTCATACGGGCAGATCAACACTAAACGCTGGGACTGTACTATTTAAATTTAAATGGACAGACGGCCATTTTGGCTCCGATACAAGTTCGGCAAGTTATCAAGCAGTTCGCAATTGTATAGCTCCGACCTCTACACCAACTCCAGAAGTGACATTGACACCAACTATTACTCCAACTATCCCTCCTGGTGTAACCCCGTCGACCACACCGACACCGACTATTTGTCCAACATTAGGTCCTGTCAAGAATGTTCATATTGAATGTCCAAATTGCCCATAAGAATGCGTGAAGATACTAAGATTTCCTAAACCATCAAAAAATGCTCTCATAATCCTTCTCCTTGTTGTGGTGAGCATCCCCGTAACGCTGTATAGTCTTTTATCGCGAACAAACTTACTTCAGCACGCATGGGAAACTCAACAATCCGCGGACGCTGTTTGTGCACCTAACAGCAATGCAGTTATTGAAGTCAGTTTTAGGAATACTGAAGCATCAAAAGCCATGGACGTAACTGCCAAAGACCTTCAATCTGGAAAATCGATAGATCTCGGGACTATTGCACATGGAGAGAAGGTAACGAGCCAAATTGATACGGGAAAGCCTTCGATACAGGGTGGTGCCGTGCAGTTTACTCTTAAATGGACAGACAAATCACCGGGAGCTAATATTAGTAGTGCAACGTATAACGCAGTTGAAGATTGTTCCTCGCCAACTCCACCACTTTGTCCGCAGGATCAACCAAGAAACCTGGGATATTGTGTATGGGATACAAAAAATGGCGCATCTTCCTATGAGGTAGTAGTAAAAGAGGTAGAGTCCGGAGATATTGTGAAATCCGAAGTCCTTCAACATCCGGCATCTCGAACTGGGTTTTTGATTGATCCGGACAAAACGTATCAATGTAGTGTAAGTGCAAGTAATGTCTGCGGAGCTGGAACAATTGCAAAAAGTCCCGAAAAAAGTTGTCCGGCGCCAACTGTAACGCCGACACCAACACCGACGGTACCAATTTGTCCGGTAGGGAAACTAAAAAATGCAATTTGTGTATGGAATCCACTACAGGGAGCAATCGAGTATAAGATAATCGTAAGAGAAGTTCCATCCGGAAAAATCATCAAAGAAGAAACAGTGAAACATCCGAATAACGAATTACTGTTCCCGCAAGAACCAGGAAAAAAATATCAATGTAGCGTAACTCCGGTTAATTTATGTAGAGAGGGAAAAACAGTCAAAAGTCCTGAGAAAACATGCTCGGTTCCAACTCCTACACCATCCAAGACGCCAACTCCTTCCCCAACGCCCAAAATTTCTCCAACCCCGACTCCAACCTTGACCCCAACTCCGAAGCCAACGTCAACCCCTACGCCGACAAATACTCCGACTCCTTCCCCGACGCCAAAACCGACTTCAACCCCAACTCCAACTAATACACCTACGCCAGTGCCGACGAATACTCCTGCTCCGACAGCTACACCTCAACCGACATTGCCGCCTCTTATCATTACACAGCCACCACTGCCGCCGAGAACAGTTATTGTGCAACAGCCTCCTCCGCAGCAAATTATAGTTCAACAACAGCAGCCGCCTGGACAGCAAGTTATTGTACAACAGCCGGGACTAAAGCCGGGTGTTGTTGTCCAGCCGACTGTCGCACCAACCGGAGATAATAATTCTACAGTGTTAATCAGTGTCGGAGCATTTGCTCTGACAGTCATCGGAGCCCTCCTCTTCTTCGTCCTCTAAGAAACTAAAGTCTAAAATTTTTATGTGTCTATATGAGATTTGAGTATTCTATTTATTTCTCTTTCTTCTTGCGGGGTTTGTGAGAACTGCAACAGCTCCCATGAATAAGTCGCGATACATATTGGAATCTTAAGAAGGAAAGATTCTATGAGTGACGCACATCATAAAGATTACCTACTTCCAAAATTCTCCAAGAAGAGTTATCGTTTGTTGATGAAAACGATGCAGAACTCTTTTGCGAT
>ORMF011529691.1_pt1 | contig 110744 bp, 65 predicted proteins | sample 1779871 | NCBI WGS metagenome assembly ORMF01 (sample SAMEA104232316, study PRJEB22302) | groundwater metagenome | biome: forest; feature: aquifer; material: groundwater | place: USA | collected 2011-08-07 | depth 5.4 m | reverse complement strand
GGATTTCATTTCAACACTCCCGCGCTGGTTCCCATACCTCCCGGACTCTCATTTGTGACGGGACAGCCGCCGGGATCCTTGCTTCTGGGAGCCGGCAGCGCCACCGGGGCTTCGGCGCTAACAGCGGCCGGGGGACCCAACAATCCGAGCAACCATTTCATGAGGAATCTCTTCACGTACTCGGACGGGGTTCAGATCGTCAAGGGAATGCATCAAATCAGCGCCGGCGTATGGTTCCAGCGCATCCGATCGAATGAACAGGCAACCCCTCGCGCTTGGGGGAGCGCCACCTTCGGCACCTTGCAAGGCATGCTGCAAGGAACCGTGACACAGTTCCTGGTTGCACCGAATTCTACTCCCATGGGGTGGCGGTCCCTGGAAGGCGCTTGGTATCTCCAAGACAGCATCCAATTGCTGCCCAACCTGAATCTGAGAGTGGGGCTGCGTCATGAATTTACAAATGGTTGGAGCGAAGCCACGGGAAGAGCTTCGAATTTCGTATTTGAACGGCAGGGTGTCGTTGCGACCAGCCCACTCGTGGGTAGTTCCCCGTTTACCGAGAACAATTCAAAGTGGCTGATTAACCCGCGAGTCGCACTGGCATGGGACCCGTTTGGGAAGGGAAAGACTTCGGTCCGCGCTGGATTCGGGATACATGACGATCTGCTGGACTCGACGATCTTCGTGCTCGATGGTGTAGCTCCCTTTAATGGTTCGGCCGCGTTTTCCAACGTTTCGCTGTTCTCGCTGATTCCTTTTGGGCCTGGAGCCTCTTTGCCGCGTCCCTGCGGCCCCGGGGTGCCCACTCCCTGCGTCATTGGCACGCCTTCGGGATTCCAAAGCAACTTGAAGATTCCGACGGTCAATTCATGGAACTTCACCGTGGAGCAGCAGATAACAACGGATACCGCTCTTCGCGTTGCCTATGTAGGTTCGACGGGAACTCACCAGTTTGTCGGCTTAGACCCCAACGCAATCCACCCCCAAGTTTGCGCCAGCGCCGCCGGTTGCTCAGCCGGAGGATTGCTGACCGCGGCACAAAAGGGAGCGCCCGATGTACGAGTGCCACAAGGCGCGCTGTACATCCCCGCAGGTCCCGGCGGCGCACAAGCGATTCGTCCCAACCCGTACCTTGGGAATGGCTCCATGTTGATGGCCGAAGGCAATTCCCGCTACCATGCGCTGCAAGTGGAATTGACCCGGAGGCTCAACAGCGGTCTACAGTTCCGAGCCAATTACACTTGGTCCAAGAACTTGGATATGGGCTCTGGGTTAGCCGCCAGCCAATCCATAAATCAGGCGCAGTCGGTGATGAACCCGGACGACCCGAAACGGGACCGTGGACCATCGGCTCTCAACGTCAAGCATCAGGCCAGCGGCAGCTTTAGTTATGAAATTCCGCTCGGACATGGGAAGCCGTGGCTGAACGGGGTCGGCGGAGTGGCTGATCAGATCGTCAGCGGCTGGCAAGTGAACAGCATTATATCGTTGCTAAGCGGCTTTCCTTTTACGCCCCAGGTGGGCTCCAACCGCTCCGGCAACGGCGATACTCGGAATCCAGACCGGCCTTCGGTGAACCCGGCTTTTTCAGGCCCGGTCATCCTCGGGACTCAAAAGCAGTGGTTCAATCCGAACGCTTTTGTTCTGCCGGCGCCGGGAACCTGGGGGAACTTAGGACGAGGCACGCTCAGTGGCCCGGGAATGGCCACCGTCGATTTTTCGCTGTTCAAGAGCACGCAGTTCTCGGAGCGAATTGGATTGCAGTTTCGGGCCGAGTTCTTCAACATTTTCAACCGCTCCAACTTTGGAACTCCGACTCCGATTGTATTCACGGGAACGGCGATCAGTCCGACAGCCGGCGCCATCAATAGCACGGCGACGACTTCCCGTCAGATCCAATTCGGTTTGAAGTTGATGTTTTAGTATGGAAAAACCGGCTCCGTAGGTTGATCGTACTGCTTTGTTATTCCGAAGCTAGGGGAAAGCTGCGCAGGTGACAGTCGAGGCGATCATCGCTGCGGTTTTTTCCCTTGGACCAAATTCCCGCTGGTGGTATAGTGGCGGCAAGGCCGGTTCAACATTCAAAGGCGGTATTAGCATGTTCAGAACGACCCTGATGTGGATGGGCATCGCGTTGGCCGGGATCGGGTACCTCCATGCGGCTCAGGCGTCTTCGAGCCCCGCGCCGACTCCCGCCTCGCAATATCGCGCCGTTCTCGATCGCTATTGCGTCGCCTGCCACAACGAAAAATTACGCACCGCGGAACTGGTTCTGAGCAAAATGGACGTCGGAAACATCGGCCCTGGCGCGGAGGTGTGGGAAAAAGTAGTGCGGAAACTTCGCACCGGCGCTATGCCGCCTTCCGGAATGCCGCGTCCGGATCAGGCTACTTACGATTCCTTCGCCACATATCTTGAGACCGAGTTGGACCGGGGCGCAGTGGCCAAGCCGAATCCTGGCAGGACCGCGATTCATCGCCTCAATCGTGCCGAATACACCAATGCCGTCCGCGACATGCTTGCGGTCGAAATCAATGGCGAATCCCTCCTTCCCGCCGACGAGTCGACCTATGGTTTCGACAACATCGGAGACGTCCTCTCCGTGTCGCCGGCGCTGCTGGAACGATATATGTCCGCGGCGCGGAAAATCAGCCGTCTTGCAATTGGAGATCCCTCAACCCGCCTGGCCTTTGAGACCTATGAGGTCCCCAAGCTACTCAGCCAGGACGAGCGCATCGGCGAAGACCTACCGTTCGGCTCGCGAGGCGGAATCGCGATTCGCCACTATTTCCCGGTTGACGGCGAGTACGTGATTCGAATCAAGCTGCAACGAAACTCGCGGGATTATATCAAGGGCCTAGGCGAGCAGCACCAATTGGACGTTCGCCTGGATGGCGCAAGACTCAAGGTGTTTCCGGTTGGCGGCGAGCACTATGGCAAGACCTCGCCGCTCTATTCACGCGCGTCTCCCTTGGGCGACCCTAAACAAGAGGAATACGAGCACGGTATGGATGAAGGCTTGGAAGTTCGCTTCCAGGCGAAGACGGGTACGCGGCGCGTGGGAGTCGCATTCCTCGACGAAGACACGGCGCCCGAAGGTCCGCTCCAGCCGCCTTTGACACAGTTCGACGTAACGTTCAAGGGAGGAGACCCCGCTGTCGAAAACGTTACGATCGGCGGACCCTTCGATGCAAAAGGGCTTGGGGAGACTCCCAGCCGCCGAAAGATTTTCTTGTGCCGCCCAACTGCATCCGAGCCGCCCTTCGACAAGCTCAGGGCCCCGAGCGGAGCCGAGGGGCGATCGAAAGGGAGCGGTTCTTCGGCCAATGACGAGGCTTGCGCTGAAAAGATTCTTTCCTCGCTGGCACACCGTGCTTATCGCCGGCCGGTCAGTCAAAAAGATGTCCAGACCCTGCTGACCTTCTATCGATCTGGACGGGACTCCAAAAGCAATGGCGGCGGTTTCGATGCCGGAATCGGAAAGGCGCTGGAAAGAATTCTGGTCGGCCCCGAGTTCCTGTTCCGTTTAGAACGTGATCCTGTGAATGTGGGGCCAAACAACGCCTATCGCATCAGTGATCTCGAACTGGCCACGCGTTTGTCATTTTTTCTTTGGAGCAGCATACCGGACGATACACTTTTGGACATGGCCGAGCGAGGCAAGCTGAAAGATCCTGTCGTGTTGGAACAGCAGGTTCGGCGAATGCTCGCCGACTCCCGTTCGAAGGCTCTGGTAACCAACTTTGCCGCACAGTGGCTGAACCTGCGAACGATACAGAGGGTTTCGCCCGATCCCGAGACGTTTCCCGACTTCGATCAGAACCTGCGCGAGGCGTTCCAGCAGGAGACGCAACTGTTCTTCGAAAGCATGCTGCGCGAGGATCGAAGTGTAATGGATCTGTTGAATGCGGACTATACTTTCCTCAACGAACGCCTGGCTCGTCACTATGGAATTCCCAATGTATACGGGAGCCACTTCCGGCGGGTCAAGCTGAGCGACGAAGCACGGAAAGGCTTGGTGGGCCAGGCCAGTGTCCTGACGGCAACGTCCTACGCCACCCGGACTTCGCCAACTCTGCGCGGCAAATGGGTGCTGGAAAACATCCTCGGCGCGCCGCCGCCGCCGCCGCCGCCCAACGTTCCTTCCCTGAAGGATCGCGGCGAAGATGGCAAGATCCTCTCCGTGCGCCAGCAGATGGAGGCGCACCGCGCGAATCCAGCCTGCGCAGTCTGCCACACGCGGATGGACCCGCTCGGCTTTGCGCTTGAAAACTTTGATGCCATTGGAAAATGGCGCGCCACCAGCGGCGCGGAGAATACTCCGGTCGATTCTTCCGGAGTGCTCCCCGACGGTACTAAGTTCAACGGGCCTGCCGAGCTTCGGAAATTGTTGCTGCGCCACCCGCAGGAATTTGTTACTACCGTCACGGAAAAACTCCTCACGTACAGCCTGGGACGAGGGGTCCTGTACTACGATGCCCCGGCCATCCGCAAGATTACCAGGGACGCCGCCGCCAGCGACAACCACTGGTCCTCGATAATTCTTGGCGTAATAAAAAGCACTCCGTTTCAGATGAGGATGTCGCCAGAACCTGCGACGGGAACTACGGCTAGCCTTCGCTAATACTAATGTATGATACCGAGCACGCTCGGCAGAGGGGGTCACTCAGAGTTATGATTATCACGAAAAAGGCCATGCCGCGCCGGACGTTCTTGAAAGGCGTGGGCGCCACGTTGGCTTTGCCGCTGCTCGATGGAATGGTGCCGGCGTTCGCTGGTGCGCTAGACACCGCGTCCAAACCCACCATCCGCCTTTCGACCGTCTATATTCCAAACGGGGCCATCATGGAAAAGTGGACGCCGGCTACGGAAGGCGCCGCCTATGAACTGACCCCGATTCTGGAACCGCTGGCCGCGTTCAAGGACCGGATGCTGGTGCTGACCGGACTCTCGCACGTGAGCGGCGATTCACTGCCCGGTGAAGGCGGGGCGGGTCCGCATGAGCGTGCTGGCGCTACCTACCTGACGGGCGTCCACCCCAAGCGGACGGACGGCGCTGACATCCACGTTGGGATCTCGATGGACCAGATCGCCGCGAAGGAGATGGGCAAGCACACGCAACTAGCCTCGCTCGAGCTCGGGATGGATTCCTTCGGAATCGGCGGTGCATGCGAAAACGGCTGGAGCTGCGCCTACATCAACACCATCTCCTGGCGTACTCCCACCACGCCACTCCCCATGGAGACGAACCCGCGCGCGGTGTTCGAGCGCCTCTTCGGCGACCGTGACACGACGGATGCGGCCGCTCAGCGGGCTCAGATTAAGGACAACCGCAGCCTGCTTGACTCGGTGACCGAGGCGGTTGCCAGTCTCATGACCGGAATTGGTCCCGCGGACCGAGCCAAGCTTTCCGAATATCTCGACGCCATTCGCGATGTCGAGCGCCGCATCCAAATGGCCGAGGAACAAGCCTCCCGCGAGCTGCCCACTTTAGAGCGGCCACCGGGCACCCCGGCCACTTTCGAAGAACACGCCAAGCTGATGTTCGATTTGCAGGTGCTGGCGTTCCAGTGCGACCTGACCCGCGTCATCACCTATATGATGGGCCGCGAAAAGAGCGACCGGCCGTATCGCGAGATTGGCGTCCCCGATCCGCACCACCCGCTCACGCACCACCAGCACGATGCCGCGAAAATCGCGAAGGTGATCCAGATCAATATCTTCCATTCCAAGATGTTCGCCTATTACCTGGAAAAGCTGCGATCTACGCCGGACGGCGATGGTTCGCTCCTGGATCATGTGATGATCCTTCACGGGAGCAGCCTGAGCGATGGCAACGAGCATTCGCACCACGACTTGCCAACCATGATGGTGGGTGGGGAAGCCGCCGGAATCAAGGGAGGCCGTCACGTCCGGTATTCGAAGGATACTCCGATGCCGAATCTCTACTTGACGCTGCTGGATAAGTTGGGAATTAAGTTAGACAACCTCGGCGATAGCACCGGAAAACTGGAACTGCTGTCGGTGTAGGTAGGTTTTGGTAGCCACGGCGAGCTTGTCCCGAGCGAAGTCGAGGGGCGCCTTTCTCGCCGTGGGGTCGATCTTCAACGCGGTGGCCGCCGCCAATGCCCTCTCACTGGTAAATGGTGCTTCGATGTCCTATGGCCACCACGAGCACCACGAACCGCTTATCTTGAAGTTCACAGACGATACGGTAATCGCGCACGCGAAACCGCCAGAGTCCAAATTTGCCGCCTCGCAGAGGCTTCCCGAAATTGCGGGGGTTTGCAGCCGCGTTGATGCGGTTATCCATGTAGTCGAGGATTTCCCGCTGTATCGCTTGGTCGAGCTTCCTGAGGTCGATTAGCGCCCGAGGATCGTATTCAATGCTCCAGCCCAAGGCTCTTGCGTACCTGCTTACTCGTGAGAGATGGCCGCCGCTTTTCCAGGCGCGATTCCGCCAGATAGCGGTCTTCCAGGTCCTCAATGTTTACTTCGATGAGTTCGCGGGCATAATAGGTCTTCGTCCGCCCCGTCCGCTTGGCAAGCTCGGACAGCCTTCGCTCGATATCAGGGTCTAGCCGGATGGTAAGCATGAATTATCCTACGCTATTGTACAACAACCTCGGTGCAGTGCCCGAGCCGGGATCGAGAGACGTAATCGAACATCGCCCCGTCATTCTTTCGCTTTGGGAGTCTTTGCGGCTTTTGGTTTCGCGGCGCCGCTGTCGGAGCGCGCGGTCGGAGCGTTCTGCGGGTTGGCGCCCAATTTCAGCAGCAGGTCCGCGGAAGGTTTGTGAACGACGGACCCGCCATCGCCATTCGCGTCCTCGGGAACAAGGCCGGACGCAATACTCCAGGGAGTCTGCCCCAGCTTATCCTTCGCGTCGACGGCCGCGCCCTTTTCCACTAGATATTGGATGATGGAATTCGCTCCCATGTAGGCTGCACCGTGCAGCGCGGTGCGGCCACTCTTATTCGTGGCGTTGATGTCGCCACCTAGCTCCACCGCCGCCTTGACTGCTTCGAGAGCGTTCTTCTCCAGCTTCTCGGTCAATTCTTCGTCCGGCCCCCAAACCACTCCGGCCGCTGCCATTAGCGGCGTAATATTCCCCTTCGCTGCCATTTGCGGGTCCGCGCCCTTCGCCGCGAGTGTGCGCATGATGTCGGCATCGGCCGAAACCGCGGCCAGCAAAAACGGCGTTGCGTCAACCAAGCTCATTCGCTCCGGAAGAGGTGAGCGGGAATGAAACGGGAAGTCCTTGAGGATTTTGGCGTTCGGATTGGCCCCATGAGCCAGGAGCGCCTTAGCTAACTCCGGCATGGTCGGCGGGGGAGGACGGAAGGATCGGTTGTATTCGACGCCGCTGGCCGGAGCGAGTCCCTTCTGCACCGTGTAGTGCAAAGCGGTGATCCCATAGGCATCGGCTGCATTGGGGTTCGCGCCTTTGTCCAGCAGAAACATCGCGAAAGCCTCATGGCCGCTGGAGCTGGCCACCACCAAGGCGCTGCCGTCTAGCGGGGTGGACTCATTCACGTCCGCTCCGGCTGCCAGCAAAATCCGCGCCGAGTCGATGTCGCCCTGTTGCGCCGCAAAAAGCAACGGAGTGAATCCGCTCTTGGATCGGGCATGGACGTCCGCGCCGTGCTCTATTAGCAACTGCACTGCGTCCGGGTGTTTCGCCGCCACCGCCCACATCAGGGCGTTTTGCCCTCGCAAGATTTCCTGCGTGTTCACGCGGGCTTCGTGGAACACGATCGATTTCACTGCGGCCACGTTCCCCGTGCGAGCGCACCGCATCAGAGGCGTCGCTCCCGTGCGCGCCAGCGCGGCGTTGGGATTCGCTCCAGCCTTCAGCAGCTTTTCGACCATGGCCCCGCTCCCGTTGGTGCAGGCCAGCCACAGAGGAGTAACGCCATAATCGTTTGCGGCGTTCACATTGGCTCCCGCGCGAATCAGAAGATCCGCGGTTTCCAGATCGTCCCAGTGAGCCGCCCAAGCCACCGCCGTCGCACCATCGGCCTCTGCCGCATTCACTTCGGCACGCTGCTTCAGCAGGGAACGCGCGGCTGTCTTATCTTGATTCTTGACCGCATCCACGAGGCGAAGATCGTTGCCGGCGGCGCTCAACGAGGCAATCGACAGTAAAGATACCGTCAGCCAGCAGCCAGCACTCTTGATGCTGATACCCATGTTCATTCCTCCCGCCTATGGCCGGTTTTTCCGATAGCCGTCTGATGCATATAATACCAGAGTTCCAGTGCACTACCAGGGACGATTCTGGATGGGCGGAAGCAAGATCGCCAAGATCGGTTACGTCGAAATAAGCCAAATGAAGCAGCGGAGTGGAGGGAGTCATGGGAAGTTTCCAAGCCGGCAGCCGCGTTGTGGATGGTTCGATAGAAACGTTCCAATTCCAACCTGGTGAAGAGCAGCAACCAATTCTGGTGGACACGGGTGTGCCGGGCACGCTAGCCATAGCCTGGCTGCAAGGCGGTCTGCGAGTGACCGCCGGCACCGGATTGCTGCTAGGTTACGTCGTATTGGACGCCTCGTCCTCGCAGCCCCTCACGCTCCACTTCTATCACCTCGATGCCACCACTGGCACCGACGAAGAGACCGTCCCGCTCACGATCCGCTCCCCACGAGACCTCTTGGCGTCCGCTTGGCGATGAGTTACTATTGCCGAAGTAGCCTGGCGCATGTATCCGCACAGAAGGAGACCTATGAAACTCGTAAGACGAGTTTGCCTAACCCTCTTGATCGTCAGCCCCGCGAGTTGGGCTCAAGTAACGGGTGTGGTCCGATACGCTACGGGTAACTCCGTCGCGGGAGCCATGGTCAAGGTAAAGAGCGCGGATTCCCGTCTCACATATCTCGTCGTATCGCAGGAGCAGGGGCGCTACAGCACTCCCAAGCTGCCTCCAGGCAAGTATACGGTTCAGGGATTCGGGGGCGTGTACCAAAGCTCATCTACGGAAATCGGCGTTGACTCTGCTGGAGCCACTGCCGATATTAGCTTGAACTCACTTCGGGAAGTGCGTACTCCAGCTAGATCCCTGACCGATGCAGAGTACGTCGCACTCATGCCGGAAGGCGAGGCTAAGAAGATTCTGCTGACAAAATGTGTCGTCTGCCACGGACCCGGTAACTTCATTTCCAGACCCGGCACTCGCAAGGAGTGGGAGCAAAGGTTGAACGAGATGGTCTATTACCTGGGAATGAACCGGAATCTACAGGTAGAGTTTAATTCGAAAATGGGAATCGATGCGGCAATGCTCACGAGCCAGGAGCGGGAGTTGATTACCGATTACCTGGCGAAGTATTTCAACCCGGAAACCGCGCCACCGGTTCCTCCGGTTCCACCGCCGTTTGGATCCCGCTTTCCCGTCTCCGATCCGAATCAGCATATACCGATGACTCTTCAGAAATCCAAATACGTTGCGATGGAATTGGATCTAAATCCGGTGCAGGTGGGGTCGTTCGCGATTGATCCGCAGGGAAGGATCTGGGTCAGCGAGAAAACCACGGGCGCGCTCGGCCGCTTCGATCCGAAATCGCATCAATACACGCGCCTTGCTCCCGCCACCGCTGAGTTCACCAAGGATGACTTCGGCGCGGTTGGCGTCGATCCGCAAGGTATGGTTTGGTTTACCTCCACATACGATCCCTTCAAAGGCGGTCTCGGCGCGCCTCCGCAAAATGCAAAATGGTTTCAATACGATCCCAAGAGCAGCAAGGTAGTACGGGAGTATGAGGTGCCGATTCCTAATGTTCCTGGTGGAGACATTCTCTACAACACCTTCGCTTTTCCGCCCGACGGCAGTGTCTGGGTAACTCAGACGGCGAAACACCATCTTGTGAAACTCGATCCCTCGACCGGCAAGGTGACACCGTATCCGCTTCGCGTCGGCCAGCATACGTTCGGTATCACGGTAGGAGGAGATAAGATGATTTGGTCCGCGGGCGATAATGACAATGTGCTTCTCCGCGTCGACCCAAAAAACGGCGAGATGACAAAGTACGCGCTGCCTACCGTAAAATACGACAGTCCCTTCCCCAGCCTTGAGAATTACGGCGAGAAACCGTGGCGTGTGGCAGCCGACTCCGACGGTAACATCTGGGCCACGACGCTGGCGGGAAAGTTAGTCAAAACCGACTACCGCACCGGAAAGATGATTGAGTTTACACCGCCTACGCACGATGCTCTGGGAGGTCTGGATATAGATATCGCCGGGAAGATCGTCTGGTTTGGCGGAGCTGGTGTTCCCAGGATCAGCAGATTCGATCCTGCAAAAAATAGCTTCGCGGAATTTCCTTTAACTAGCGCCGGACAACGCCCGTGGATCATATCCGTGGATCCCGCCAACCGGAATCGGATTTGGTGGAATAGCCGGGATGGCAGGATCGGATACCTCGAACTGACTGACTAACTGACAAGAGTTGCCGGAACTTGGCAATGTTGGAGGTGCTTATGGGTAGGAAGCGTCTGGATCGTAGACAATTTCTTCAGGCGGGTGGAGCCGCACTGGCCGCGGGAACGGTCTTTGCCCAGCAGCAGCCGAATTTCCCGTCGTCCCCCAGCGTCGGTCCTTACGGAGCGCGGTCGCGCTTTGAGACCTACGGCCGAGTTACGTTGGGCGTCGGTGGAGCAAGACTGACGCCGTTGCGCGAACAGCCCGGAATCATAACTCCCGCCGCGTTGCATTACTACGTCAACCACACTGCCGATTACCCGATGATCGACCCTAAGCAACACCGGCTCATGATCCATGGCATGGTAGACCGTCCCGTGACGCTGACTGTCGAGGAACTGAAGCGTCTTCCTTCGGTCTCTCGCATTTACTTCATCGAGTGCGCGACGAATACGTCGCCGAGTAGCTCGCCGGATGCGGAGACATTGGAAGAACGGTTTGGAAGAACAAGCTGTAGTGAGTGGACTGGAGTACCTCTTTCACTTCTGCTACGTGAAACGGGCGTACAAGAAAAAGCGGCGTGGCTGGTGGCGGAAGGGGCGGACTCCGCGAAGTTTACGATGAGTATTTCCCTGGACAAAGCGATGGATGACGCTCTCGTTGCTTACGCCCAGAACGGCGAGCCGATTCGCCCGGAAAATGGATACCCGCTGCGGTTGATCGTGCCGGGTTGGGAGGGAGTTCGAAACGTAAAATGGTTGCGCCGGATCAAGGTTGCCGATCAGCCGTTTATGACCAGGATGGAAACCGCAAGTCATGCGAGCATGCACATAACCGATGGGAAGTCGCGCTGGTTCGAGGTTGAAATCGGCCCTAAGTCGGTCATCACTCATCCAGCCGGTGGACAGCAACTGTCCGGCCCCGGCTTCCATGAAATCACCGGACTGGCTTGGTCCGGGTGGGGTTCCGTCCGACAGGTCGATGTCTCCACCGACGGAGGCCGTACCTGGCGGGAAGCGAAGCTGAATGAACCGGTTCTCCGCCTAGCCTACGCCAAATTCTCTCTCGACTGGACTTGGAACGGCGAGGACGCCGTAATTCAATCCCGCTGCACGGACGAGCATGGGAATGTTCAGCCTTCCGTAACGGAGTTAACCAAGCTATGGGAGTTTCCCGATTCGACTTACTTCAGAAAAGTGACCACCTACGTTAGCCTATTCAATGCTATTCAACCTTGGCGGATAAGCCGTGACGGGAGCGTGCACAATGCGGTTTGGTCTTAGTCTCCTCCTACTGGCTGCTACCGTGAGTATCTCCTGGGCGCAACTTCCTACCTACGGTTTGGGAAAGACTCCCTCGAAAGAGGAGTTACAAGCTTGGGATATTGCGATTGGGCCTGAGGGCAAGGAGCTGCCTCCCGGCCGGGGAACTGCCAAGGATGGAGCCAAAGTTTATGCGCAGTGGTGTGCCACCTGCCACGGGCCAACTGGAACGGAAGCCAAGTTTCACTGGGGAGTTCTCGTCGGAGGGAAGGGTACTCTTACTTCGACGGCCCCCGTTGAAACGGTCGGCAGTTATTGGCCCTACGCCACTACGTTGTGGGACTTCATCAACCGTGCTATGCCACGGGGCAAGGAAGGAGTACTCACTGCGGATCAGCTATATGGTGTGACCGCATGGATACTGTGGCGGAACGGCATCGTCAAGGAAGACGAGGTAATGGACGCGAAGACATTGCCGAAGGTAAGAATGCCGAATCAGGATGGATTCATTCCTCCGGTAAAGGAGATTCGCAGATGGCGTTGTCCCCGGGGTGTCTGTCCGTAGTCTTTTAGGGCTTTTGCCGGGTTGGTGTATAGCTCTCGGAAAGAACGGAGAAGGGCAGATCCCTCACTTCGTTCGGGATTACATCGTATGTGAGCTATACAGCAACCTGAAATTGGTGTAGGGTGGATAGCAAGTCCGAATCATCGCCAGGTAGTTTGTCCTTCTAACTTCAGTGCACCTGCGATTTTGGAGACTGCCCTTCATAGCTGACCCTCCATACGGCGTTACCCGCCTGGTCCACCACCAGCAACGATCCATCGGGATTGGTCTCCAGGTGCTATTCAAAAAATCAATTTCAGCCCGAACTGGAGCTGCCTGGATGATGTAACGGTATTCGTAATCGCACCCGCCGTAGCGATTCGAGCCCCTGTATTTCCGTTGACCGCCGCCGTGGCGGAAGGAATTGCAAAATTGGCTCGGTTGAACAGGTTGAAGCAATCGGAGCGAAATTCGAGCTGACTTCCTTCCCGGAACTTCAGTGCAAAATTCTTTTGCAGGCTCATATCGAAATTCACCAGTCCAGGTCCCAGGAACGTATCGCGGCCGAGGTTTCCGTAGACTTGCGGCGGAGGAGTAACGAAAGCCGAAGAATCAAAATACTGGTTGGGATTTCCGTGGCGGATGATGCTGGAGAACGAGCCGGTTCCAATCCAGTCCGGCATCCGAAGCTTCGAAACGCCGGCGACCCTGCCATTATCCTGTACATTGGTTCCCGACTCGGTTACCGTGAACGGCGCACCGGTGTTAACGGAAATAATGCCCGACCACTGCCAGCCGCCCAATACGTACGAAACGACGCGGGGACCAACGGGAGAAGGAAGAGCCCATAGCCCGTTGACGACCAGATTTTGTCCTTGGTGCAACGCGGATAAGCCCCGGTCGGCCTTGGTATTCCAAATTTGAGAACTGTATCCTTGGTTGGAATAGTCGGTGCCTCCAACGCCGGTCGAACTGTCGTCGACCGCCTTGGCCCAAGTGTAGGAAGCCTGCAATTGAAAGCCCCGGCTCAATCGCTTCTTGACGCCTAGTTGCAGTCCGTTATAGAACGACTGTGCGTCCAGACTCATAATCGAACCCGCGCCAAAGGCGGGATTCGGCCGCTGCGCAGGGAGCGGCACAAGAACGCGCCCATTCACGTTGACGGTGTAGAAACCGTTGATCTCGGATTGGCGCGTGAGGTGAATGCCTCGAGCCCCGATATATCCGAGTGTAACGGAAACTCCCGGTCCAACTTGCCGCTCCACCGCCAGATTGAATTTCATTTCGTATTGAGCGGGCGGATTATAAGGATAAAGCACGAGCGCGGTTTGGGGAGAAAACTTGGCCGAGATGAGCGAAGGCGCAAGCCTCAGCAGCGTTTCAGGAAGGTTAGCAAGCGTGACGCCCGGTATTACCGTTCGGATGACCTCGGTGAACGGCGGGTTGCTGGCGATGGTCTGTTGGACATCGTTAGGCAGATACAGCCGGTCAAATACTCCGAACGCACCGCGTACCGCTGTCTTGCCCGCTCCTCCGGGACTCCAGGCGAAGCCGAGGCGCGGAGCAAAATATTTTAGCGACGGGTTCTTAAAAGCCGCTCCTCCAACAGTGAATTCGGTTGCCGTCAGCCAGTCTTTCACATAGGGAAGCCGCCCCCATTTTTCCGAGGGTATCGTGTAGGGCTCGAAACGGACCCCCCAGTTTACCGTTAGGTTTGGGGTCGCCTTCCAATCGTCATTCCAGTAAAATCCCAGAACCACCTGCCGGAAGGTGCGCTCGTTGGTGCCTCCAGGCACGTTGATGGTCAGACCCGACAGCGGCTGATCCTGCAGAAATGCCGCGAGCGATGGCCAAGTATATTGCGGGTTCGTATTCGCGCCGTTGCCGACGTTATATCCATTATGCTGGTAGTCAAACCCGAATTTGAAAGAATGGTTTCCGGTTGCGTACGTGAATGCTTCCTGGAATTCATAACGATTCAGGGCCCTCTGCGAGACCGTGGACGACGTCGGTCCAAAGTTGGTAAATCCCGGAAGAATGAACTGGGGAGGAACCCGGTGGTCCAAGAAAAAGAAGAGGTCCGCTGGATAATTGAAGTTCAGCGCCACATCGCTGATCAGCGTGGTACGGTTGTATCCGACTCGTGAAGTGGATAAAAGCTTCGGAGACCAAATGCTGACGAGTTGGACGGTGGCGGAGCGCGTTCTGGTTGCAATCACGTTGGTGTCGATCGGAATTGTGTCCGGCACAGCAAGGCTTCCCTGGTCGAAGGTGAAGCGCGCGAAAACGGATTGCTTATCGGTCAGGTGATGATCCACTCGATTCAGAAAATAGTATTCGGATGTTCTCTGATTGGCGGAAGAAAGCAGCGTGCCCGCCCCGCTGTTTGGCCCAGATGCCGGGCCATTCGGCAGAGGCCAGATCTTCAAGTATGGGGCGATTTCCGGGGCGATGGGCACTCGTTGCAGCGTGCCACCCGCGGCCGGAATCAGTCCCTCGCGAACATTGGCGTCGGGAACGAATGCCTTTGAGGTCAATCCCAAGGGCGCTTTGAGTTCTTCAAAATTCCCAAAGAAGAAGGTCTTATCCTTCCGGATCGGTCCACCCACCGAAAATCCAAATTGGTTGCGCTTGAAAGGCGGCTTCTGTATATCGAAGAAGTTTCGCGCATCCAGCACGTTATTGCGCATGAATTCATAAGCCGACCCGTGGAGGCCGTTGGTTCCCGACTTGGTAACCATGTTGATCACCCCGCCGCTGGTTCCGCCGAACTCCGTGCTGTAATTCGTGGTCAGCACCTGAAATTCGCGCACCGCATCTACTCCCAGGAGAAGTCCGGAAGCGCTTGCCGGAGTGCCAAAGCCCGAGAAGCTTTTGATATTCATGCCATCGAGCAGCCAACCCGTCTGGTCGGGACGCGATCCTGCAATCGAGATTCTGGTTCCGAACCCCTTGTTGGGCGCGGCAGAGGTATTTCGCACGCTCATGACCGCCGGTTCCACCAGCGCCAGTTGTGTGAAATCCCGTCCGTTCAGCGGCAAATCTTTGATGCGCTGTTCTTCGACCAGCCCTGAAACTGCTCCTTCCGTGGTATTCACCATCGGAGCCTCGCCGGTAACCGTCACTTGCTGGTTGACCGCGCCTACCGTCATGGGAAGCGTCAGGATCGCCTGCTGACCCACGGCCAGCGTAATTCCGGTTCGGATCAAGGTATCAAAGCCCGCCATCGTAACCGTAATTTCGTACGATCCGGAGGGTAGTTCGGGAAGCAGAAATCGGCCTTGTTCATTCGTACTGGTCGAGCGCTTCTCGCCCCTGGCGGTATTCAGTGCGGTTACTTCCGCTCCCGAAAGTACGGCGCCCGTCCCGTCTTTAACACTTCCGAGAATAGCCCCGGTGGTCGTTTGCGCCATCGCGGCCACGCTGAATATGGAAAGTCCAATCCAAAGAAAACCCACAACTCTGTATCCAGTGAACTTCAAAGCGATGCCTCTCATGCCGGCTCTCCTTCATGTCTAACGGATCGAGACCACACGATCGAGAATCAACCACCGCTGTGATCTTGCGAATCGGAAGCTAGAAGATTAGCTTCGCCCCAAACTGAATCTGACGCGATGAATTTACCGTTGCCTGGATTCGTCCCGCCGATCCTAGCGTCGATCCACTGGCCGCAAACACGGAAGCCCCCGAGCTTGCTGGCAGATCGAAATTCGGATGATTCAGCAGATTGAAGAATTCGGCGCGAATATCCTCCCTGGAGTGCAGGACAAACGCTGCGAGTACGGCCAAAATACCGGCGAGCACGCAAGAACCTACTTTTCGCCGCACCAAACGGCTATCGCTCATAGCAGTTCCTCCGCTCTATATACTTTTGTGATGACGAGCCGCCCCGGAAACCGCCTTCCGGCTGTTGGAGTATACACCCACAGGGTTGTCCTCCGCAAAGATTTCAAGGGCCTGATGATGGGTTGCGCAGACGGGAATGAAATAACGAAAAGAGGGAAACAAAAACTGGCTATGCCCGAACAGGACCAGGCTCTCGAGGAAGGGAAAAAACCGTCTTACCTTGATAACACTTCCGATTCGAACGGCTTCTCTTGCGGGACTCCCAAATACTCGGCGTACGTGCCTTTGAAGTCGTGGATGCGGCCGCCTTCGAAGTGCCAGATCCGCGTGGCCACTTCGTCGATCACATCGTGATCGTGAGTAACCAGCAGGACCGTACCTTGATAACGCTGCAAGGCGATGTTCAGGGCGTTGATGGATTCCAGGTCTAGGTGGTTGGTCGGCTCGTCGAGCACCAGGAAGTTCGGTTTCTGCAACATCAGCCGGCAGAAGATCAGCCGCGCCGACTCACCGCCGGAAAGCGCGTCCGTGGGTTTCAGGGCGTCTTCGCCGCTAAACAGCATCTGACCGAGCAGGCCGCGAAGTTCCTCCTGCCCCGCTTGCGGATCGAACTGGCGCAGCCAATCGAGCACCGTCGTTCCCTTGACGATTGAATCGGTGTGGTCCTGCGCAAAGTAGCCCACGGCCACTTCGTGCCCCCACGCAATCGTGCCTCCGTCAATCGCAAATTGCCGATCCGCATCATCGACGTGCCCTGGCGCGTTGCGGATCAGCGACTTCAGCAGCGTGGTCTTGCCCGTTCCGTTGCGGCCCATCAAGGCAATCTTTTCCCCGCGCGAGACACTTACGGTGAAGGGTTGGATCACTTTCAGATCGTCGTAGGATTTCGCGACTTCCTTCGCCTCCAGCGGATGCCGCCCCGATGGCCGCTTCATTTCAAAACGGATGTATGGCCGCTGTATATTCGACCGTGCCAGTTCTGCGGACTGCAACCTTTCGACTTCCTTCTTGCGCGAGGTTACCTGCGAAGAACGTGTGCCCGCCGAAAACCGCGCGATGAACTCGTTCAACTGCGCAATCTTTTTATCGCGCTGCGCATTCTGCGCTTCGATGCGAGACCGGATCTGTGTCTTGGCCACGAACATGTCGTCGTACCCGCCGGTGTACATAATGACCGTTTCGTAGTCGATGTCAGCCGTATGAGTGCAGACGCTGTTCAGAAAATGCCGGTCGTGCGAGATAACGATCAGCACACCTTCGTAGTGGCTCAGATATTCCTGGACCCAGTGTACCGAATCGAGATCCAGGTGATTGGTAGGCTCGTCGAGCAGCAACGCCGGCGGGCTGCCGAAAAGCGCTTGCGCCAGCAGGACGCGAATCTTCTGGCCTCCCTGCAATTCGCCCATCCTGCGCTCATGGAGCTTCGATTCCACTCCCAAGCCTTCGAGCAGCACCGCGGCATCGGACTCCGCCGTGTAACCACCTTCTTCGCCGACGATCCCTTCAAGCTCGCCGAGTCGCATGCCGTCTTCATCGGTCAGCGCGTCGTGGGACTTTTCGTAGAGAGCGTCGCGCTGTTCCAGAGCTTTCCACAGCACGGGATTGCCCATGATAACGGTATCGATCACACGGAGCTCGTCGAAGACAAATTGGTCCTGGCGCAGGATACCGAGCTTCTTCGGCCGCGTGACCGACCCTTTGGACGGCTCGATCTCGCCCGTCAAAATCTTCATGAGCGTCGATTTTCCGGCGCCATTCGGGCCGGTGATCGCGTAGCGGCGCCCCGGGAGGAACGTGCAGGTGACGTCCTCGAACAGAAGCTTGGCGCCGAAGCGCATGGATACGTTGTTCAGAGAAAGCATAATAGTTTAATGAAACAGCCGCGCCGAAGGTGAAATTGTACGATGGGATATCGGAAAGCTAAATCAACGTCCCATTTGCACTCGCAGTTACTCTTCCACGGCAGAATTAAGAGGCGGGATTTTTCAGATCCGATGCTCAATCCGAGCAACCGCACCACACAACCGCGGTACTAAGCGCAAGATAAGTATATCACGTTATGACTGCCTGTCTGATCGCTGAGTCTGTTTGGCGTGTATGCTTAACACAGGAGACGAGCAGTTTGATTCCGATCATCAATGCACAAGGAATATCGAAGAAGTACGGGGTTGCCCCGCTCTTCGAAAATATCTCGTTCACTGTTTCCGAGGGTGATCGGGTCGCGCTGATCGGTCCGAATGGATCGGGCAAGTCGACATTGCTTGAGATATTATACGGCCGCGTAGAGCCAGACACCGGGGAAGTAGCGACACGGAAGGGCGCCAGGATCAGTTGCGTTGCTCAGATTTCGGAATTCGCACCCGGCGAAACAGTCCGATCGGTGATCGAGAGCGCTCTCAAGCAAGCGGCCGTGCCGGATGCGGACCGTCCTTCCCGATTGGCCGAGTGCCTTGGCCGCTCGGAATTTCCGGACTTTGAAGCGCTTACGGCGGAACTCTCGGGCGGCTGGCGCAAGCGCCTCGCAATTACCGAGGCACTCGTCCAGGAGCCGGACATTCTGCTGCTGGACGAGCCGACCAACCATTTGGACCTTTCCGGGATTCAATGGCTCGAAACACTTCTTCAGAATGCGCCGTTTGCGTGTGTGGTGGTCAGCCACGATCGCTACTTTCTGGAAAACGTCTCGACCGATGTCGTTGAGCTAAATCGTATTTATTTGGATGGCTTGCTGCGAGTAAAGGGAAACTACAGCCGGTTTCTAGAGTTGAAAGAGGAATACCTACATGCTCAGGGGAAGCGGCAGGATGCCCTCGCAAACCGCGTCCACACCGAGATGGAGTGGCTGCGTCGTGGTCCCAAGGCCCGGGCGACCAAAGCAAAGGCGCGAATCAATAATGCTCACGAGTTGATCAGCGAACTAGCGGATCTGAACGCAAGGAGCCGCAGCTCTTCTGTAAAGATCGACTTTTCAGCGACTGACCGGCAAACCAAAGACCTGATCAGCCTAGTGGGTGTTTCATATGCCATTGGTAATCGGACCCTGTTCGAAGGCGTTGATTTCACCGTCAAGGCGGGAATGCGAGTGGGACTGGCCGGCCCAAATGGAAGCGGCAAAACGACGCTGCTTCGTCTGTTGCGCGGAGACATCGAGCCTACAGGCGGAGAGATTCGCCGGGCGGACCGGTTGCGGATTGTGTACTTCGACCAGAATCGCGCACTGGACCCGGAGGTGACTCTGCGCCGGGCTCTCGCGCCGGATAGCGATTCCGTCATTTATCAGGAGCAAGTGATTCACGTCGCATCATGGGCAGCGAGGTTCCTGTTTTCCGGTGAGGACCTGCAACAGCCCGTCGGCCGGCTTTCCGGCGGGGAGCGTGCACGGGTGTTGATTGCGCAGCTTATGCTGGAACCGGCGGACGTCCTGTTGCTGGATGAGCCGACAAACGATTTGGATATTCCGACTCTGGAAATACTGGAGGAGAGCCTGCTGGAATATCGCGGAGCATTGGTGTTGGTCACGCATGACCGTTACATGCTGGACCGTATCTCAACCGTGGTGCTTGGGTTCGATGGCCGAGGCGGGACAGAACGTTTTGCCAACTACCTGCAATGGGATGCGTGGCAACAATCCCAACAGACCAAGGCCACAACCACGGCGGCAGCCGACGCCCGGCGCTCACGTGCCGCAGTAGATATCAGCCAGCCAGCAGTGGTAAGAAAAAAACTCTCGTATATGGAGGCCCGCGAGTTTGCCACCATCGAAGAGAACATCGCCAAGGCGGAGCAGGAGCTGCAGGCGAAACGCGCGGCGCTGGAAGACCCGTCGATCCTGAGCGATGGGCCCCGTCTTCAGAGCATCTGCGCTCAACTGGAAGAGATCGAGAAAAACGTCGATAAGCTCTATGCGCGGTGGGCGGAGCTGGAACGAAAACAAGGCTGAGACAAGGAGAGTTTTGACATGATAACCCGACGCACGGTCCTGCTTAGTTCGCTCGCCGCCGGAGCGACGGCGCTTCTTCGCCACACTGACGCAGTGCATGCCGCTGCTTCGCAGCCGTCCACTCCCTTGAGCTTCGCGATGCCGGCGGGCGCCTGCGATTGCCACACGCACGTCTTCGGCGATCCACAAAAGTTTCCCTTCTGGTCCGGCCGGACTTATACGCCCGAGGCGGCTTCGGTGGATGAAACCCGAGCGATGCATCGGGCGCTGCACATGGATCGCATCATCGTCGTTCATCCGAGCGTATACGGCACGGACAACTCCTGCACGCTCGATGCGCTGCGTCAACTCGGCTCGCGCGCCAGGGGAGTCGCCGTGATCGACGACAAAACATCGGACGCGCAGCTTGACGCGATGCACAAGGCCGGCGTGCGCGGTATTCGCCTGAATTTCGAAACCTTCGGGCAGAGAGATCCTGCCGCCGCCCTGCAAAGCTTTCAAACCGCGGTCCAGCGGGTCAGCGGACGGAAATGGCACATTCAGATGTACACGCGGCTTTCGGTCATCGAAGGATTGCAAAAGGAAATTATGGCGGCTCCGGTTCCCGTGGTGATCGACCACTTCGGCGGCGCTCAGGCGTCGCTCGGCCTTGGTCAGGCTGGATTTGAAACCCTTTTGGGCCTGGTCCGTGCGGGAAAGGCGTATGTGAAGGTTTCCGCCGCGTATAACATGTCGACCGAACGGCCCGATTATCCCGACGTGCTGCCGTTTGCCAAAGCGCTCATTGCTGCAAACCCGCAGCGCATTATCTGGGGCAGTAATTGGCCGCATCCGCCGGAGGCAGAGGAGCGGGCCAAGCGCCCAGTTACGGATATCTCTCCACTGCAGCGGATTGACGATGGCCACATGCTCAATCTGCTCTCCTCCTGGGCGCCGGAACCGGCTTTGCGCAAGACAATTCTCGTGGAAAATCCCGCCCGATTGTATGGGTTCTAGAGCATTTTTCGTATTGGTGTAGACCACGATTTACTGCAAATGGGGCGACGAAGAAAGTGCAGATCCCTCGCCTTGCTCGGGATGACAGCCACTTGGTATGGTCTACACCAATTGTGAAAATGCTCTAGTGTCCTGAGTCATTAATTCGTCGAATATATCTCGGCCAGCGAACATTGCAAAAGAAAGGCTTACCGATCGAATTGCACCGATTTTGATGTGACGAACTTCCGACTCAGGACACTAGTCCCAACTCAAATGGTGGAAGTTCGGCGGCACGACCTAATTTTGGAGAACGACAAGCGGTCTTGCGGGCTGTGGATTTCAGGATTTGAATTGTGGGTGAAATTCCCCATCGTGGCGTATAATGACCCAGGCGACCAGCAGACTGTGGATTGCTAGCTTCTTGCCAGGATCAGTGAAAGAAGCCTATTTTTTCACGACTTAGCGTTGTCTGAGATCAGTCCCTGCATCGACAGGGCAAACTGAGAAGATTGACCTGTTTACCTGAGGGGCAAAGTCTTGGGCTGAAAACCAAAGACCGATCCAAAGCCCAGCCTCTACTTTCTCTCATGGCTCTCCCAAGGTCCCTAAACACCCTGGCAACTTGCGTGCTGATATTTGCTGCGCTGGTCAAATACCCTATCTCTGTCGCTGGAGTGAATAAAACCGATTTCCGGAAATGCCGGAGTAATCGGGGAGGTTTCAGATGAAGTCGCAACGCGTTGTTTTATTCGTGGCGGTTTTGCTCCTGGTAGCGTGGATGGATACCGATTCTGCAAGAGCTCAGCAAGCTGCTCTTCCGCCGGAGGTCGTCGCTTATGCCGACACCATCGTGTACAACGGCAAGATCCTGACCGCGGATGAGAAGTTTACCATCGCCGAGGCGGTTGCGATTCGGGATGGCAAGTTTCTGGCTGTTGGGAAGACCGACCGGATCGTGCAAATGGCGGGGCCGAACACCCGCAAGTTGGACCTAAAGGGAAAGGCCATGATCCCGGGAATCATTGACCTACATCAGCATCCCTTTACGGAAGGAATGCTTTCGTACTGGGCCGAGAAGTGGCTTCCCAATGAACCGGAGTGGACCAGCGTGGAGGTGGCGCTGAAGGGTATTCAAAAGGCCGTGGCAAAGTCGAAGCCAGGCGACGCCATCATGATCCCGAGAATCTACATTGGGCCCGGAGCGGATGAGGAAGGGGGAAGAACGGGCGAATCGATCTGCGACATGTGGACGGTGGAGCAAAAATTCACTTCCATCCTGCCCTGTGCGTCGCGCAATGCGGGGAATATCTGCCGCGTTTTACCCCGCGATCGACTCGATTCCGTATCGCCGAACAACCCGGTCGTGTTCGTCGGAATCGTGAATCTGGAGCCCTACGCAATGAATAGCAAAGCGGCGGAGGTGATCCAGCCGCATCTTCCCAAAGGAAGTCCCGCCTTCCAAAGGGACGGCAGTCCGTGCGTGGCAAGAGGGAACGATATGAACGTCGGAGGTGAGCTGTTCGTCGCCGCGCGTCTGGTGAAAGACTACATCATGTTTTGGTCGGAACCGTTGGAAGACACGATGGAGGCTTTTAGAGCCACCTCAAAAGGAGTCACTGCGGCGGGGATTACCCTCACAAAGGAGCATACGGCGTTGCCGTTGATTACCGGGATCCACGAGCTGTGGGACCGTGGTGAGTTGACCGTGCGCATGCGGATGCCCTACCCGCTCACACCGTTCAGCGCCGTTGGCAACTCCATGTCGATCGCACCGGATCAGGCGGAAACGCTGTTCCGGCGCATCGGCGTGATGAGCGGCGTGGGGGATGACATGCTGCGGTTTGTGGGAGTCCGTCCGGAGGGAATTGGCGGGAACATGGTGGCAGGCGGTGTATGGATGATCGAGCCGAAGCTTCATACCTACTCCAACCGGGAAGGCGGGGACGATCTGCCCTTTGGCGGCGGTGGTCCCGGACAAAAATACAAGGCATCATCATCATCCGACGACATTTTTGAAGGGCGGTCGGCTTTGGTGCAAGCGGTCCGCTTTGGCTGGGATGTCAGCACCGACCATACCCTCGGGGATCGGGCAGTTCACGAGGTGATCAATGCCATGGAGGAAGGATTGAAGACCCAGATCGTCAAAAGAAAGAACCAGCGCCTCCATATCGGCCACACGCCGCTGGCGCAAATCGAAGACATTCAGAAGATGAAACGGCTGGGCATCAAGGCCAGCATCGGCCCGTGGCATATCTTCCTGCCGGATATGCTGGAGGCGGGACTGATCCAGTTCGGGACGGAACGGTATAGCCATATGGCGGCGCCGATGAAAAGTTACATCAAAGAGGGATCGCATCCCGCACTGGAGGGAGATGTCGCCGGAGCCATTTTCTGGCGCATGGAGAAGGCCATCACGCGCAAGGACGACAAATACAAACGAACCTGGAATTCCGCGGAGGCCGTCACGCGGCAGGAGGCGTTGTGGATGTCTTCGTTGTGGGGGGCCGAGGAAATCGGGGAGCAAGCCAAGGTGGGAAGCATTGAGCCGGGCAAACTGGCTGACTTCGTCGTAATCGGAAAAGATTTTATGACGGTCCCCGAGAATGAGATCCATTTGATCAAGCCCTTGATGACCATGGTGGGAGGGAAAGTGGTTTACGAGGCGGCGGGAGGGCTCCAATAACCCACTACTCCACCAGGGCGAGCGAGTTCGTTCCGGGACACCCAATGAGCGTGGGTTAGCACAGCGAGGAATGACGCCTTCCCATTTCAGGGGCCGGAGAGCAAAGCCAGATAGAGATTGCAACGTTTCAATGGGAGGGCAACATGGCCGGAAGACTAGCGATCGCGGGAAGACTAACCATTTTGTGCGGATTGATTGTTTGCACTCAGGCGAATGCGCAGGTTACAACCGGGAGCATCTCCGGGGTCGTTAAAGACGTGAGCGGCGCCGTGATCCCCGAAGTGGCGGTAGTGATAAAGAACCTGGACACCGGACTCACTCGTACGGTCACGTCCGATGCCTCGGGCCGTTATCAGGCTCCCAGCTTGACGTTGGGCAACTACGAAATACAGGCGCAGGTCTCCGGCTTCCGTACCGAAGTGCGCAGCGGCATCCAGCTCACGGTGGGCCGGGAAGCGGTGGTGGATTTTACGCTTGCCGTTGGCGACGTGACGCAGAGCGTGCAGGTGACGGGCGAGGCGCCCATGATTGACACCACCAGCGCCTCCATCACGGGACTGGTGGACGAATCCACCATTCGCGATATGCCACTCAACGGGCGCAGCTTTGACCAACTGGTGCTGTTGCAGGCCGGCTCCATTGGCGCCCGGCGGTCTACCTCGCCCGGCGGAAGTGTTTTGTCGGGAGGCGCCAGAGTTTCCATCGCGGGCGCCCGGCCGCTGCAAAACACCTTTTTGCTGGACGGCACGGATGTCAACGACTATCGCGGCGCCATGCCGGGCAGTGCGGCGGGGGTGTTTCTGGGCGTGGATACCGTCCGGGAGTTCCGAGTCCTGACCAGTTCCTACAACGCAGAGTATGGCCGCTCGGCGGGCGGCACGATTACGGCCGTCACCAAGTCGGGGACCAATGACTTCCATGGATCGGCGTTCGAATTTCTTCGCAACAGCGCTCTGGACGCTCGCAACTTTTTCGATCCCGCTTCCATCCGTCCGTTCAAGCGGAACCAGTTCGGGCTGACCGCGGGCGGGCCGGTTCGAAAGAATAAGTCCTTTTTCTTCGGTGGCTATGAAAGTTTGCGGGAACGCCTGGGGGTCAGTCAAATCCTCACCGTGCCGAGTCAGGCGGCCCGCGCGGGCGTGATTCCAGGCAGACCCACCGTTCAGGTGCCTGCAGCGGTCGTGCCGCTTTTGGCTCTTTACCCGATTCCCAACGGGCGCGATTTCGGCAACGGGATGGGAGAATATATTTTCCCAACCTCGCAGTCCACGGACGAAGACTTTTTCTCTCTTCGCGGAGACCACACCCTCTCCGCCAAACACTCCATGTTCGGCCGCTATACCTTCGACAATGCCAAGAAGGGAATTCCCGGAGGCATTCCGATCGAGCGATACGATACGGAGTCCCGCAACCAATACGTGACCATCGCGCTGGACAGCATCTTTTCACCCACCGTACTGAACTCTTTCCGGTCCGGCTTCAACCGGTCGCACGCCGGGGAAAGATTTTACTATCCCGGCGGGACTCCCGCTGCGCTGAGCTACGTACCGGGTGTGCCTTTCGAGCAGGGAGGGCTGATTCAGGTTGCCGGACTCCCCAACATCGGAAACCAGCGGGATCCGCAGGGTTTCTTTTATAACCTGTTCGAGTGGTCCGATGACGTCACCATGATGAAAGGCAGGCACTCACTGAAGACGGGACTAATTATCAAACGGATTCGGTCGAACCGGAGTACCGTGAGCGCGCAGGGAGGGTTGTATAACTTTACCGGCGGGGTGTCGTCCTTGATCCAGGGAGCGCCGGGCCAGTTCCAGGCACAGGTTCCAGGGACGGACCTGAATCGCGGGTGGCGCACCTCGCTGTTCGGTTTTTATTTCCAAGACGACCTCAAGCTGACGCCCCGGCTGACCTTGAATCTGGGAATCCGGGAAGAGTTCATGACTTCTCCCAATGAGGTCAACGGCAAAGCGGCCAACTGGCCCGATGTCATGCTGCAAGACTCGATCGTCGGGAATCCGTTTTTTGAAACCCACAAGTTCAACCTGGCTCCCCGGTTCGGGTTCGCCTGGGACAGAGGGGGAAACGCCAAGCTGGTGGTGCGGGGAGGTTTTGGCTTTTTTTATGACCAGCCGTTTCCCACTTACTGGGAGGCCGCGGGAGGTCTGGTCCCGCCCTACAACAAGACCATCCTGCTCTCCCCCGCCCCGCCTTATCCAAATGCCTTCCAAACCGTCACTCCCAGCAATCTTTCCATTGGGGATATGCGAGGCTTTAACTACCGGGGCACGGGATATTCCATGCAGTACAACTTCACGATTCAATCGCAGATCACTCCCACTACCGCTCTGAAAATCGGCTTCCTGGGCTCTCAGGGCCGCAAGATGATGAGGACGGGGCAGATGAACACCAAGATCCCCGTCATCCTGCCCGACGGGAGGCAATTCTTTCCCGCCAACGCCCCGCTTAGAAATTCCAAGTACGGGCAAATTCGCATTGAGCAGTCGGATGCCAACTCCAGCTACAACGGTTTTGTGCTGAACATCGAGAAGCAGTGGAGCCGCAGAATGCGGGTGCAGGGTTCCTACACTTTCTCGAAAGTGATGAGTGTGGCCGAGACAGTGCATGGGGCCGACTTTGTCTCCGGCGAACATCAGGTGATGGATCCTTATAATCTGGGCACGGATCGTTCGCCAGCGTCGTTCGATATCAAGCATAATCTGGTTTTCAACTACAGCTACACCCTGCCGTTCGAGCGGCCGGGAACGATGGGAAAGGCCCTCAACGGCTGGGAGTTGAGCGGGATCACCACCATTACCACGGGCGTTCCGTTTCCGGTCATGAGTCTCTGCTGTTCCGGTATGGGATCGACGGGGAGCGCCATCAACGAGCGCCCCGATTTGCGACCCGGGAGCAGCAATAATCCGGTATTGGGTGGTCCGGATATGTATTTCGATCGCACTGCCTTTTCACTCCCGCAGCAAGGGTTTTATGGCACGCTGGGCCGCAACACCGTGGTCGGTCCCGGGCTGTTCAATTTCGACTTTTCGTTGATCAAAAATACACCGATTACGGAGAAAACCAATCTCCAGTTCCGCGCGGAATTCTTTAATCTGTTCAACCGCGCGAACTTTGGGACTCCCGCCAACCAGATATTTGATGCGCGAGGCACCGTGATCGGAAATGTGGGCCGGATCACCACCACGGCAACCACATCCCGTCAGATTCAGTTTGCCTTGAAGATTGTTTTCTAGGCCGGATTATTCGTGATCCGACGTCATAACGAATGAATCTTTCAGGCCAGGGCCGCTCCAGGCGGTGGCTCGTGGAACTTTTAGCAGAAGGAAGGGGAATATGAATCGCAAACATCTTTCTTGGTATTGGCAGGGTTGGTACGTGCTGGCTCTTTTCATGACGCTGGAGTTCCCGGGCGTTCCCGCAAGAGCACAGCAAGCAAATCTCCCGCCGGAGGTTGTTGCCTATGCCGACACGGTTTTGTACAACGGCAAAATCCTCACCGCCGACGACAAGTTCACCATCGCGGAGGCCGTGGCGATACGCGACGGCAAGTTCCTGGCGGTGGGCAAGACGGACCGGATTCTTACGATGGCCGGCCCCAATACGAAGAAAATCGATGTGAAGGGAAAGACCGTTACGCCTGGAATCATTGATCTGCACCAGCACCCCTTCACCGAGGGCTTCTTGTCGTATTGGGCCCAAAAATGGGTTCCCAACGAAACGGAGTGGAGAAATCCCGACGAGGCCCTGAAGGGAATTGCCCGGGCAGTGGCGCGCGCGAAGCCGGGAGAAGTGGTGCTGATCCCCAGACTCTACATCGGGCCGGCGGCGAACGAATTAGGCGGACGAGTGGGGGAAGCGATCTGCGATTTCATGACGCCGGAGGAAAAATATAAGACCACGGTCGCGTGCGCCGCCCGGCAAACGGGAAATGTTTGCGATGTATTAACGCGGGCGCAACTCGATTCGGTCTCCCCCAATAACCCCGTCGTCTTTATAGAAATCGTGAACCTCGGACCGCATGCCATGAACACCGCGGCAGCCGAGGCGGTCAAGAAATATCTTCCGGCAGGCATGAATCCCTTCACCAAGGAGAACGATGTTTGTGTTTCGGGAAGCGGCGGCGATACACGAGCGGGGCTCCAAGGGTCGGGAGGCGCAGTCACCGCGGCCAAGATCGTCAAGAATTATCTGATCTTCTGGTCGGAGCCTTTGGAAGATCAGCTGGCGGCCTACCGGCTGGCGACGCGCGGGGTCAGCTCGGCCGGAATCACGCTGACCAAAGAGCACACCGCAATGCAGATCATGGCGGGCATCCGGGAACTTTGGGCCCGGGGGGAATTGTCGGTGCGAATGCGGATGCCCTATCCCATCACGCCCCTGAGCGCCCAGGGCAACGAGGTGGAAGTCGCGCCGGAGCAAGCCGAGATGCTTTTCCGAAGCATCGGCAACATGAGCGGTATCGGCGACGACATGCTGCGGTTTGTTGGAATTCGTCCCAATGCGGTCGGCGGAAATCTTTATATGGGACTGGCCTGGACTATGGAGCCGAAGCGCCGGCCTTATAAAGGACCGGATATTCGCGGCGAGATCTCCAATTACGGGGGACCCGGATCGGGACCGACCGGCGAAATGGAAGGGAAGGAAATCTTCAACGGGAGAACGGCTATCGTACAGGCCGTCCGCTTCGGCTGGGATGTGAGCGCCGATCACAGTGTGGGAGATCGCGCCGTGCACGAGATTCTCAACGCCTTCGAAGAAGGTTTGAAGACGCAGGTGGTCAAGAGGCCCGGGCAGCGGCTCACGCTGAACCATACTCCCATGGCCGCCCTGGCTGATATCAAACGGATGAAGGAGATGGGTGTCTATGCCAGCATCGGTCCCTGGCATGTCTATCTGCCCGATATGCTCGAAGCGGGCCTCACGGCCTACGGTACGGAGCGGGTCAATAACATGTTGCCGATTAAGAGCTACCTCAAGCTGGACATGAAGCCTTCGCTGGAAGGGGATGTTTCGGTGGCGCCCTTCTGGAGAATGGAGAAAGCCATCACGCGGAAAGACGATAAATACAAAAAGGCTTGGAACCCGACGGAGGCAATCAGCCGGCAGGAAGCCCTGTTGATGTCCACGAATTATCCGGCATACGCCATTGGGGAACAAGACAAATTGGGAACCATTGAGGTAGGGAAGCTGGCCGATCTCGTTGTGATCGATAAAGACTATATGACCGTTCCGGAAGATCAGATCCGCGAGATTCATCCGACCATGACGATTTTGGGCGGCAAAGTGGTTTTTGAGATCGGTGTGCCGGCAAAATAATGCAGGGATGGAGTTCGCCGGCAGTGTAATGCCGTCGAACAATTAAGTTTCCGGAGATGTCGATCGGCAATAAGGAGAACGCCATGCGTGAAAAACTATGGGCCGGTTTGTTTTGCGGGATTCTGTGCGGTCAGCTTGTATACGGTCAAGGCACATCGGGAACCATCGCAGGCACGGTGAAGGACGCCTCTGCCGCCGTCATTTCCGGCGTTGCCGTCACCATCAAGAATGTGGATACCGGAATGACCCGGACCGTCTCGACCGACGATCAGGGCCGGTATCACGCGCCGAATCTGCTGCCGGGCAACTACGAATTGGATGCCCAGACCACCGGGTTTCGAGGCGAGAAACGAACTGGAATCACGCTTTCCGTCGGCCAACAAGCGGCCATCGACTTTACTCTCACGGTGGGCACGGTGGCGGAGCAAGTGACGGTGACGGGCGAAGCGCCGCTGGTGGAGACCACCAACGCGACGCTCACCGGGTTGGTGGATGACAAAACCATTCGGGATCTGCCGCTCAACGGCCGCAGTTTCGACGAACTGGTGCTATTGCAGGTAGGCACTATTTTGAGCAGACGGTTCACCGATTCCGGCTTCCTCGGGGGCGGCCAGAAAATATCCATCTCCGGTGCCCGGCCGCAGGCCAACAGCTTCTGGCTGGATGGCGCCGACGTGAACGATTCCCGGAATACCATGCCCGGCAGCGCCGCCGGAGTGTTGCTGGGAGTCGATACGGTCCGGGAGTTTCGAGTGCTGACAAATTCTTACTCGGCCGAGTACGGCCGATCCGCCGGAGGAGCGATCGTCGCCGTAACGCGATCGGGCACCAACGAACTTCATGGCTCGGCTTTCGAGTTTCTCCGCAACAGCGCCCTCGATGCCCGAAACTTTTTTGATCCCGGCGCGCCGCCTCCATTCAAGAGAAATCAATTCGGATTCACCACCGGGGGACCCATCCAGAAAGACAAGACCTTCTTCTTTGGAAGTTACGAAGGGTATCGGCAGCGGTTGGGCCAGACGTACCTGGCCAACGTTCCGAGCCTATTAACTCGGCAGGGATGCCTGCCCACAGCGGGGGCGCAGGAGACGGGCTGTCCGGCGGGATTTCGCAATGTTGGTGTCGCGCCGGGCGTGCAGGCCTGGCTGGGCGTTTATCCTCTTCCCAATGGGCGCGACTTTGGCGATGGGACTGCCGAGTATTCGCATTCGGCGTCGCTGAACGTGGACGAGAATTACATGGTAGTCCGCGGAGATCACAGCTTCTCTTCGAACCATTCTCTGTTCGGCCGGTATACCTTGGATAGCGCCGATAAGAATACCCCGCAAAATCTTCCCATGCAGTCCCAGGTTTACCACAACCGGAGCCAGTACGCGGTAGTGGAATGGAGCAGCATCCTTTCTCCGACGACGTTGAATTCGTTGCGCGCCGCTTACAACCGGACCTATCTTCAAAGCGCGACCGTATACGACGGTTTTCCATCCGGACTGGGCTTGGTTCCCGGCGTCCCCTTTTCCAATGGCGGCTTGCTCGAAGTGTCGTCGCTGGAATCGGTGGGGAATCAACGGGACCCGCAATGGAATGCCTATAATCTGTTCCAATGGTCGGACGATGTAACCCTGAGCCGCGGAAGTCATTCGCTCAAGACGGGATTAATTGCGGAACGGCTGCGGTTCAATTTGAATGCGGCCAACTCGGACGGTGGCAACTATCGCTTTACCGGCGGTCTTTTGTCTTTCCTGCAAGGACGCCCCGGTCAGTTTATCGCGATGATGCCGGGTGCTTCGCGGTATCGCGCGATGCGGCAGTCGCTGTTCGGGTTCTATTTCCAGGACGAATACCGCGTCCGTCCCAGGCTGACTCTCAACCTCGGACTGCGGGAAGAGTTCATGACCTCTCCCAGCGAGGTGAACGGACGGCTGGCGAATCTGATTAACGTAATGGCGGACTGGCCCAAAATTGGGAACCCGCTGTTCGATACCTTCAAAAGGAATTTGTCTCCGCGCTTTGGTTTCGCTTGGGACTCCTTGGGCAACGGGAAGATGGTGCTGCGAGGCGGATTTGGCGCGTTTTACGATCAGCCCTTCCCCACCTATTGGAAAAGTCCCAGCTATTCCGGCGGGCCGCCTTTTACCGCTCTGGCCCAACTCGACAATCCTCCATTCCCGAATGGTTTTGCGGCCATCGATCCGAAGCGCCCAACCTACGGCGATATTCGCCCGTTCATCTATACGGGAACGCCGTACAGCATGCAGTACAACTTTACGATCCAGAGCCAGATAACCGCCGACACGGCAATCACCTTCGGCTATGCCGGCTCGCAGGGGAGAAAGTTCGTCGAGACCGGTAATGTGAACATCAAGAATCCAACTATCTTGCCCGACGGGAGACAGTTCTTTCCCGCCAATGCTCTGCGCCGCAACCCGATCTGGGGAGATGTGCGCGCCGAGCGAACCGATGCCAACTCGAACTACAATGCGATGGTCTTGAAAGTTGACCGGAGGTTCCGCGCCGGTTTGCAGTTGGGCGGGTCTTACACCTTCGCGAAAATTATGAGCGACGCGGAAACCGTGTTTGGCGCCGACGGCATCAGCGGAGAACATCAGGTGATGGATCCGTTTAACGTCCGGCTGGATCGCGCGCCCGCTTCGTTTAGTGAAACGCACAGTCTTTCCATCAACTACAGCTACTCGCTGCCGTTCAGCGTCCAGCGTCCGGTGGGGAAACTGGTGAACGGCTGGCAAGTGAGCGGCATCACGAAGGTATCCTCCGGCGCCCCCTTCCCGGCCAGGAGCCAGTGCTGTTCCGGCAACGGCTCCCAGGGCTCGGTGATTATCGAACGGCCAAACCTGCTTCCGGGAATGAGCAACCATCCGGTGCTAGGTGGTCCGGACCGTTATTTCGACACGGGCAGTTTTGCCAATGCCGAGACGGGCTTTTATGGCAACTTGGGCAGAAATACGCTCGTCGGTCCCGGCTTGGTGGATTTCAATTTTTCGCTCGTGAAAAATACCGCTCTCACGGAAAAGTTGAATCTGCAATTCCGCGCAGAATTCTTCAATCTGTTCAATCGGGCTAACTTCAGCACACCGCAGAACCTCGTGTTCGATTCGCGCGGGAGACTGCAAGGCAGCGCAGGACGAATCCGAAGCACCGATACCAGCTCGCGGCAAATTCAGTTTGCGCTAAAACTGGTGTTCTGAGATAGGGAATAGGGAACAGGGTACAGGCCTCGTGGCCTGTACCTCGTGTCCTGAGCCGGTGGGAGGTTGGATGTGAAGAGGAGTGACGTTGTTATTGGTGCGATAATCATCCTGTTCGCAGCGGCTGTGTGGATTCTCTTCACCGGACGCACTAATGGCCCGCAAGGGCGCGCCGAATCCCTTGCAGCGGCTCGATGGGCCAGCGGCAATCCCCAGTTGATTTCCGTCGAGCCGCTGCCGGCAGCGGACGGAGAAATGTGTCAGTGGACTCCCGCCAGCGCGGTCGTCGCGCCGGCGCTCCATCCGCAGCGAACCGCTGAAATGTTGAAATCAGCCGCATCCGATCAGCCGGCGCCGCAGGAGATGGACCGGGCGCCGGTGCGGCAGCTACGAGATACCTATCCGACCTATAGCGCCGTGGCCGTGGACCTGCAAACGGAGGAGGTCTACCTCCAGGATGAGAACCTCTATGGTTACAAGGTGTTCGATCGGATGGACAACACTCCCCCTACGGCTGGTTTCACTGAACCGAAGCGAGTAGTGCAGGGAATGCTCACCAAGATGGAGTACAACTGCGCGCTCTACATCGATCCCAACAACGGCGACGTCTACTCGGTCAACAACGACATGGTGGACACGCTCGTCGTCTTCCCGCGTTCCGCCAAGGGCAACAGCGCACCGAAACAGGAACTGCACACGCCCCACCGCACCTATGGCATTGCAGTGGATGAAACGAGCCGGGAGCTCTATCTGACCGTGCAACATCCCGCCCAGGTGGTGGTATACAAAAAGGAAGCCGCCGGGGAAGACAAGCCCCTTCGAATTCTGCGGGGAGATCGGACGCAGTTGGCGGACCCCCACGGATTGGCCATCGATCTGAAGAATCAATTCATGTTTGTCAGCAATCACGGAAGTGTCAGCCAGGAAGGGGTTCCCGGCTCGGGCAAATTCCTGCCTCCTTCGATCGTCGTCCACCAACTCAAGGCGAGCGGGAACGCACCTGCGTTGCGCACGATTGAAGGGCCTCAAACGCGATTGAATTGGCCGGCCGCGCTGATGGTGGACTCGGAGCACGGGGAACTCTACGTATCGAACGATGCCGACGATTCGATTCTGGTGTTCCGCGAGACCGATTCCGGCGATGCCGCGCCATTGCGAATTCTGAAAGGCCCCCAAACCGGACTGAAGAATCCCACCGGAATTTATTTGGATCCAAAGAACAATGAAGTGTGGGTTTCGAACATGGGCAACCACACGGCTACGGTCTACACGCGGAGCGCCAGCGGAAATGTCGCGCCGCTGCGCACCATCCGGAGCGCCCCGAGCGGCAAGCTGGCGCTGGCGATTGGAAATCCGGGCGGTGTCGCTTATGACGGAAAACGGGACCAGCTTCTGATCCCGAACTGAGTAGCCCATCCGCAGATCGCGGTCTTCCCGAGGATCGGGAAGGAAAACTCCCCGCCCGCCAGGCTCCTGGCCGGCCAGCAGACTAAGTTATCCCGAACCATGCACGATATCCGCTACGATTCCATCCATGACGAAATCCTGGTTACAAATCCGTTCGCTTTGGCGCTCCTGGTGTTCCGAGGAGATGCGAAGGGCGAAGAGCCGCCGGTCCGGACGATTCAAGGTCCTCATACGCAACTGGCCGGCTACGGGGAAGGGGGCTTGGATCGCCTCGACGTGGATCCCGTCCACAATGAGATTTTCGTTCCCAACGGAAATTCGGTGCTGGTGTTTCCTCGAACCGCCACCGGCGACACAGCTCCGATCCGTGTCATAACGGGGCCGGATACGCGAGTACGACGGACGACATCGCTTGCCGTCGATCCCGTCCATAACATCATTGTGGTTCTGGAAAACCGGGCGCTGTTGATTTTCAACCGCACCGACGAAGGCAACGTAAAGCCGCGCGCTGTGATTACGCCGCCGCCAGACACGGACTACCGGGTCAGCAGCCAGATTCAAGTGTACCCGCCCAAGGGCTGGATCTTTGTCTCCACGCAGCGGAGCCGGGCATCCAATGAGAACACGCGCCAGGTGGAATTTGAAGGCGCCGGGCTCGGAATCTGGAGCATCAACGATAACGGGCAGGTTCCGCCCCGCTGGAAGATCACCGGCCCCAAGAGCCTTTTGAAGAGACCGCGAGGAGTTGCTTTTAACGCCAAAGACAAAGAAGTGTATGTCGCCGAGATGCGGCAAAACGCCATCTTGACCTACTATTTCCCGGAACTGTTCTAGGGTCGCCGCGAGCGGGTGCAACTTTGGGCTGGAGCGCACGAAAACGCCGATTCCGAGCCGCGACCGACAGGGAGCGGTTTTCCGCGAGTTTAAAAATAACCCGATTCACAGTTGCGCGCGCGGCTTACGGAATTGAATTCTCAACGCAATGCAAAAGACCGCTCCCTGTCGGTCGCGGCTCGGAAGCCGCACACGAGGAGACAAAATGAAGTCGAAATATTTTACATTCGCAATGGTTTTGCTATTCACCGTGATCGGAGGCGACCGCTACCGTGCGGAAGCCCAGCAATCCGAGGTTCCGCCGGAAGTGCTGCACTACGCCGACACGGTCATTTACAACGGCAAGGTAATGACCGCGGATAAGAACTTCTCGATTGCCCAGGCGGTCGCGATTCGAGAAGGAAAGTTTCTGGCCATCGGGGACACCAAGCGAATCCTGGCAATGGCCGGTCCGAACACCCGCAAGATAGACCTCAAAGGGAAGGCGGTAGTCCCCGGTATTATTGACTTGCACCAACATCCGTTCACGGAAGGGATGTTGTCCTATTGGGCCGACAAGTGGTTTCCGAACGAGCCGGAATGGACCACTGCGAACGCAGCCGCGGAGGCGATTAAACGAGCCATCGCCAAAGTCAAGCCGGGGGAGCCGATCCTGGTTCCGCGAATCTATATTGGTCCGGCTGCAAACGAGCAGGGCGGAAGAGTGGGTGAGGCGATTTGCGACATGCTCACCGTGGAGCAGAAATACACCTCGCCGATTCCGTGCGCGGTCCGCAACGCGGGCAATCTGTGCCGTGTCCTCAGCCGGGAACAGCTTGATTCGGTCTCGCCCAACAATCCAGTCGTTTTTGTAGGGATCGTGGATCTGGAGCCGTACGCCATCAACAGCAAAGCGGCGGAAGTCATAAAGCCATACGTGAAAGGCAACACTGAAATCTTCGAGAAAGCGGGCAGCGCCTGCGTCGTCACGGGAAGAGAGAGCCGCTTGCCGGGAGGCGATGCATTTGCGCCTCGCCGCCTGGTGAAAGATTTCCTGATGTTCTGGAATGAGCCGCTGGAAAACCAGTTAGTGGCTTACCGGAACGCCAGCAAGGGAATCAGCGCGGCGGGAATCACGCTCACCAAGGAACACACCGCATTGCCGGTCATCAGCGGCATTCGCGAGCTGTGGCTGCGGGGAGAATTGACAGTGCGCATGAGGATGCCCTACCCCATCACGCCGCTCACGGCGGTGGGCAACGCCATCTCAATCGACCCACAGGAAGCCGAATTGCTTTTCCGGCGTCTGGGCAACATGAGCGGCGTGGGAGACGACATGCTGCGGTTTGTGGGAATCCGTCCGCCGGCGGTTGGGGGCAACATGGTCGGCGGGGCCGTGTGGAGTCTGCAGCCGAGGATACGGACCTACACGAACCGGGAGGGCGTCGAATCGAAACCCTATGGCGGAGGAGGACCGGGAGAGGGACAGTTTGGTCCGTTGCAGCCAGGACAGGAAATCATTAACCAGAGATCGGCCATAGTGCAGGCCATCCGCTTTGGCTGGAGTGTCAGTACGGACCACACGATCGGTGACCGCGCCGTCCGGGAAGTAATCAACGCCATGGAGGAGGGCCTGAAAACTCAGGTTGTGAAGACCACCAACCAGCGGCTGCACGTGGGCCACACGCCTCTGGCCACTATCGAAGACATCCGCCGGATGAAGCAACTCGGCATCCGCACCAGCGTGGGGCCGTGGCACATTTTCCTGCCCGACATGCTGGATGCCGGCGTCTACCAGTTCGGGACGGAACAATACGGCAAGATGGCCCTGCCCATGAAAAGTTACGTACGAGAGGGATTGCCTCCGGCTTTGGAGGGAGACGTGGCCGGGGCTATTTTCTGGAGAATGGAGAAGGTCATTACCCGCAAGGACGATCTCTATAAACGGGCGTGGAATCCCGCCGAGGCCGTCTCCCGGCAGGAAGCGCTCTGGATGGCCACCATTTACGGCGCCGAGGAACTGGCGGAAGACACCAAGCTCGGAACCATTGAGGTCGGGAAATTGGCAGACGTTGCGGTGATCGACAAGGACTATATGACCGTACCGGAAGACACCATCCATGAGATCAAGGTGCTGCTGACCATGGTCGGAGGGAAGGTCGTGTTCGAAAAATCCGGAGGACTTCAGTAAGCGGCGCAGTGGCTACCAACATTGCGAGTGCGCTCCCGAAACGTTTTGACTTGGAGGACATAATGCCACGCCAATTATTTCTTTTGCTTTCCGGACTCGTTCTTTGTACTCAGCTTCACGCCCAAGTCACTACCGGAACCATTTCCGGAGTCGTAAAGGATTCGAGCGGTGCGGTTATTCCGGGCGTTGCAGTGAATATAAAAAACATGGACACCGGAATTGCCCGAATGGTTTCCTCCGATTCTGGAGGCCGTTATCACGCCCCCAACCTGGGCATAGGCAACTATGAAATACAGGCGCAGGTGTCTGGCTTTCGCACCGAAATCCGCACCGGGATCGATCTCACGGTGGGCCGGGAAGCGGCGGTGGATTTTGTCCTCAACGTCGGGGAGGTGGCCGAGAAGGTGGAGGTGCGTGGAGAAGCCTCCGTGGTGGAGACGGCCAATGCCGCCATTACCGGGCTGGTAGATGACAAGACCATCCGGGAATTGCCGCTGAACGGGCGTAGTTTCGATCAGCTAGTGCTCCTGGAAGCGGGCGCAGTGTGGGCTAGGCGCGCGACCTACGCCGCCGGAGATTTACAGGGAGGCGGAGCTAAGATTTCCATATCCGGCGCCCGGTTCAACCAGAACAGCTTCCTGCTAGACGGAACAGACGTGAACGGGTGGAACAACACCATGCCGGGAAGTGTAGCCGGGGTGTTCCTGGGCGTGGAAACCGTCCGAGAATTCCGCGTGGTCAGCAACGCCTACAATGCGGAGTTTGGGCGCTCCGCCGGAGGCGTCATCACCGCGGTTACCCGGTCCGGAACCAATAGCCTGCATGGAAGCGCCTACGAATTTCTCCGCAACAGCAAGCTGGACGCCCGGAATTTCTTCGACACCCAAATTCCAGCGTTTAAGAGGAATCAGTTTGGGTTTACCGTGGGCGGACCGGTTCGCAAGGACAAGACGTTTTTCTTTGGAAGCTACGAGGCGTTGCGGGATCGATTGGGTCAGACGGTGTTTGCCACCGTCCCCAACCAATTGACCCGGACGGGAATTATTCCGATCAACGGCCAGTTGGTGAACCTGGGCGTGGCGCCGGGAGTAAGGCAGATCCTGGATCTTTATCCGATGCCGAACGGCCGTGACTATGGCAATGGAACCGGAGAATTCATTACCGGAATTTCCATCCCGACAAACGAAAACTATTGGAACGTTCGGGTCGATCATAACTTTACGCCGAATCATTCTATTTTTTCCCGTTATACTTTTGACGACGGGACCAAGACGCCTCCGCGGTATCTGCCCTTGAATACGGCGCCAACCAAGACTCGAAATCAATATTTAACGGTTGGGGAAAATAGCGTTTTGTCCCTGGCTACACTCAATGGATTTCGATTTGGTTTTAACCGCACCTACGGCGAGGAGGGAAATGAGTACCACGACATGCCCGCTCCCCTTCCGCAATTCGTTCCCGGCGTGCCCTTTGAACTGGGAGGCGAGGTGGACGTTTCGGGGCTTGTCACGGTAGGAACGCAGCGCGCGCCCCGGTGGACTGTCTATAACTTGTTCGAGTGGTCGGACGATCTCACGTACATCCGCGGAAGCCATTCGTTCAAGACGGGAGTGAACATCAAGAGAGTTCGATTCAGCCATCAGCGATTCGATGCCAACGCCGGGTTTTATAATTTCCGTAACGGTCTGACATCGCTCTTGCAAGGCCGCCCGGACCAGTTCCTGGTCGCCATGCCTGGCGGGACGACCAACCGCAATTGGAGGATGACGTTTGTTGGTTTCTATATTCAAGACGACTACAAATTGAAACCGAATTTGACGCTGAACCTCGGCTTGAGGGAAGAGTTTATGACGTCGCCCTGGGAGACCAACGGCAGGACCGCGAAACTGCTAAGCGTCATGGATCAGCAGTTCACGGTTTCGAACCCGTTGTTGGAAACATCCAAGAAAAACATCGCTCCGCGGGTCGGTTTTGCATGGGACCCGAGAGGGACTGGGAAGATGGCGGTCAGCGGAGGCTTTGGGCTGTATTACGATCATCCCTTTCCCACCTATTGGGCCAGTTCCGGACAGACCTCGGGACCGCTTTTCCAAATCGCGCAGGTCGTCAACCCGCCATTTCCCAACGGCTATGCATCCATCGATCCCAAGAATTTCACGCTCGGCGAAATCCGGCCCACGAATTACACCGGCACAGGCTATTCGATAATGTATAACCTTACGGTCCGCAAGGAGATCGCTTCCGGCACGGGTCTGACGGTCGGCTACGAAGGTTCCCAGCAGCGGAAGCTCATGAGAGACGGGCAGATGAATATCAAGTACCCGGTCATCTTGGATGGCAGGAAGTTCTATCCCGCCAATGCCCCGCTGCGGAATCCCAAGTGGGGAAACGTTCGGGTTCAGACCACCGATGCGAACGGAAACTACAATGCGTTGATCGCCAAATTGGAAAAAAGGTTGAGCCACGGATTACAGTTCCAGGTATCCTACACGTTTTCAAAAATCATGACGGAAGCCGATAGCGTGCGCGGATCGGACTTCGTCAGCGGGGAACACCAGGTGATGGACCCCTATGACCCGAGGGTGGATCGGGCTATGTCCGGTTATAGCTTGAAAAACAATCTCGTCTTTCATTATGGTTATGAACTGCCGTTTGCTCAAAAGGGCGTGGCAGGGATCGCGCTGAATCATTGGCGTATTAGCGGCATCACCAGCATTGCCTCCGGCGCTCCCTTCCCGGTAACCAGCGATTGCTGCTCCGGGAGTGGTTCGTCGGGTTCCGCGATTCAAGATCGGCCGGACTTGGCGCCGGGAAGGGATAACAATCCCATCCTGGGCGGGCCCGACCGGTATTTCGATGTGACCGCCTTTGTACCGGCGAAGAGCGGATACTACGGGAACCTGGGAAGGAATACAACCATTGGTCCGGGATTGGTGAATTTCGATTTTTCGCTGGTTAAGAATACCGCGATCAGAGAGGGAAAAAATCTGGAATTTCGCGCGGAGCTTTTTAATATATTCAACCGCGCCAACTTCGGCACCCCGCAGTTTAAGATTCTGGACGGCCGCGGGAACCGGATCGGAGATGCGGGCCGGATCACGAACACCGCCACCGCCTCCCGGCAAATCCAGCTTGCGTTGAAGTTCGTCTTTTGAAGTTGCTGTCGTGGCCGCAATTTCGGCATGATTGATTGGGAGAGCAAGTCTCCGCCACCTGAGGAACTTTCGAAATTCGCCGTCAGGGCACGGCTTCAGCCGCTGAGGGCAGCGCCGTAGAGCCAGCATGGGACAGCCGAAAAGACTCACCTCAGGCGCTAAAGCGCGATTTACAGCGCTCGCGACGGCACGGCTGAAGCCGTGCCCTAACGGCTGCAATGTAGGAATTTTGCGAGTTACTCACCTGCCCGCGAAGCAGGGAATGCGTTGATTGGCAAGAGCGAAGGAGTTTTCCGATGTTTTCAGAATTGTGTAAGCGAGCGAGAAACGGGGCGGCTGTTTTGATGCTCTGCCTCTTCGGCATGGCTGCGTGGTTGCTGTTCGGCGGAGGCTCGCAACAGCCTTTATCGGGCCTGGTTGCCAGGGTCGGTAAGCTGAGACCTGCCGGGTATCCCCAACTGGTGTCCGTCGAACCCATGCCTGCCACGGACGGGGAGATGTGCCAATTGGTTCCCGCAACCGCCAATGCCAGCCTGATGGCATCCCTCGCGGAACAAGCCAGGGCTGCGGCTGCCGGCGCGGGTTCTTCCGCCGATGCCGGAACCGGAGTCGATGCCGACCGGGCTCCGCTGCGAGTCATCCGGGATACGTATCCTACTTACAGTGCCGCCGTGGTGGACCCAATCCGGAATGAAATTGTGGCTCAGGATGAAAACCTTTTTCAAATTTTGGTCTTTGACCGTTCGGCAAATACTCCGGCCAAGGCCAACTTTACCGAACCGAAGCGAGTGATTGCGGGACCCAATACCACGCTGGAATTTGAGTGCGGGCTTTATGTAGACCCCAAGACCGGCGATATCTATTCGCTGGCCAACGACGTGGGAGACCGGCTGGCGGTGTTTACGCGTGAGGCCAAGGGAGACGTGGCGCCAAATCGGGTGCTGAATACGGAGCATGGGATTTACGGGATTGCGGTCGATGAGGCACGCCAGGAAATGTATCTGTCGGTGCAGGGCGGCGCCGTGCTGATGTACCGCAAGACGGCGGTGGGCAACGAGAAGCCGCTCCGGACCTTGCGGGGACCGCGCACGCATTTGGGAAGTCCCTACGGGATCGCCGTCGATACCAAGAGGAATCTACTGTTCGTCGCCAGCCATGGAAATTTCGGCGACCGGCGGGCCGGCGAGAGCGGCCCGAGATATGAAACTTCCTTGATCACCGTCTATCCGCAGGATGTGGATGGAAACACCGCTCCCCTCCGGCTCATCCAGGGGCCCAAGACCCGGTTGAACTGGCCCGCGCTGATGTTTGTGGACGAAGAACGCGGAGAGCTATATGTAGCCAACGACGGAGACGATTCCATCTTGATTTTCCGGGAAACCGATGAGGGAGACATAGCGCCGAGCCGGGTAGTGAAGGGTCCCAAAACCAACCTGAAAAATCCGAGCAGCGTATATATAGACGCGAAGAACAATGAACTCGTGGTGTCGAATCTCGGCAACCATTCGATTACCGTTTATCCGAGGAATGCGAGCGGAAACGTGGCGCCGCTGCGGACGATCCGGAGCGCGCCGCAGGGTATGCTGGCGCTCACCATCGTGAATCCGGGAGGCGTGGCCTACGACAAGCGGCGGGACGAACTCTTGACGCCCAACTGAGTGGGCCATCCGCAGATTGCGGCTTTTGCCAGGACGGCAAAGGGAATCCCGGCGCCCAAGCGAACCATCGGCGGACAAATCACGCAACTGACCCGCGGGACCCATGATATCCGCTATGATGACGTCCATGATGAGATTTGGCTTGCAGCTCCTCATGCGGACGCGATCTTAACCTTTCGCGGAAACGCCAATGGCGCCGAACCGCCGCTGCGTGTCCTGCAGGGGGCGAAAACCCAGATCAGCGCCGACCGGCTGGATGTGGACCCGATCCACAACGAACTGTTTGTTCCCGCTCGGGACCGCGTCCTGGTTTTCCGCAGAGAGGCCCAAGGGGATGAGGCTCCCATTCGCGTCATTCGCGGCCCCGATACTCAACTGCGGAGTTCTTCGGCGTTGACGGTGGATCCGGTTCACGATCTGATTATCGTGGCGGCGTATGCCAAGAATACCAAAGACACCAGAGAAGAGCCCGACATCAAACTGCTGTTCTTCAACCGGACCGACGAGGGAAATGTGAAGCCGCGAGGAGAGATACTGATTCCCAAGACCGGTCCCCAGCGAACCTCCGAACAATTGTTTGGTCAAATGCAGGTGTATCCTCCCAAAGGCTGGGTGATCGCCACGATACCCGGCGCGGACCGGTCGTGGGAAGGAGGAGAGTTCACGCCGTATATCGGAATTTGGAGCATCAACGATCGCGGAGCGGTTCCACCCCGCTGGAAATTGGGAGGGAAGAAGAGTACGCTGCTGCGGCCCCGTGGCGTGGTTCTGAACCCGGAAAGCAAGGAACTCATCGTATCCGACATGCGCCAGAATGCGCTGCTGACGTATTACTTCCCGGAACTGTTTTAGCTTTCGCTGTCCGGAGCCGGAGTCTGCTTGGAGCCTGTGGAAGGAAAGAACCAGTTTGCCGCTCCAGTTGCCGGCAAATCATTTCTGCCTTTCCTATTCACATAGTGGGAGAGAGAGGGCACATGACCCGCCACAAATGCCTGTTACTAACATTACTTTTGTCTGCGTTATTGTGTTCAACATACGTGCGAGCGCACGACGATGACGAAGAAGAACCCCCTTCGGTTTGGGCCCAACACAACGAGGCCGGCAAACATGCTTTTGGGCAGGGCGATTACACCGAGGCCGAGAAGGAGTTTTCGGCAGCCCTCAAGGAGGCGGAAACCGGCGGGCCGGAAGACCCACGCGTCGCTGTCAGTCTTAACAATCTGGGGTTTCTCTTTTATAGACGCGGCAAGTATTCCGAGGCGGAACCGATCTATCGCCGGGCGCTGGAGATTAACGAGAAGGCTGTGGGCCCCGAGAATCCCCTCCTGGCCGTTGGCCTCAGCAATCTGGCGGAGCTTTACCGCGCCGAGAAAAAATACGCCGAGGCAGAACCGCTCTACAAACGGGCATTGGAGATCCGCGAGAAGGGCCTGGAGCCGGGCGATCCAGCGGTGGCTGTGACTCTCAGCAACATGGCAGCCATGTATCGCCAGGAAGGCAAACTCGCTTCAGCTCGGCCACTCTATCAACGGGCACTGGAGATTTTCGAGAAGGCCCTGGATCCGGCCGATCCCATGCTGGCCACGGCCCAGACGAACCTGGCGTCATTATATGTCGCTCAAGGGTCCTATGCGGAAGCGGAACCCCTCTTTCAGCGTTCGCTCGATATCCTGGAGAAGAGCCTGGGTCCCGATGACCCGTATGTGGGGGTGAGCCTGGAAGGTTATGCCGCCCTGCTGAGGAAAACGAAACGGCCAGCCGAAGCGGAAAAAATGGAACAGCGCGCGAAAACGATCCGGGCTAAGCAGGCTCAGGAGAAGCCGGCGAAGTGAATCCAGGCTCCTTGCCAACGGCGATTATTTTCGCAAGCCTTTCGTAGCAGTTCGCCGCTCTGGCTCCGAATCATTCCTTTTCATGAAGAATCCGGCACGGCTTCCGGCGACCATAATGAATCGTGGTCTCAAGGGAGGCGCGGACACCCGGATGGGGCGAAAACGGATCCGGAACGATCACCAAGTCCGATGCGTGCGACTCCGGAACGGGGCAGGGATATCGGAAAAATCTTGAAGCCGAAGAGATAGAGCTTCCATGACCTTCCAGAACCTCCAATGGCTTTACGTGGCGGTTCCACTGCTGATCATATTGGCTGCAGTGCGCTTCTGGAGAAGACATTACTGGGGGCACTCGCTGGTGGAGCATTTCCGTCGGGAGTTGGGCGGCCCGAACCCGATTCTTCGATTGCCCACGCTGCTCGAAATCCTGGCGGTTGGATTTCTTCTCATGGCGCTGCTCGGTCCCGTTTATCCGTTCGTCTTAAACCGGATCGAACGCGGCGGATTGCAGATCATGATTGTTTTGGATCTTTCGCAGAGCATGGATGAGGTGCTGGCGAAGGGGGGGTCGGGTAAGCTTCAGCCAGCCATCGGGTTTCGGAGGCCGGGAACCCCCGGTGCCGCCGAGGTTCACAGCAAGATGGAAGCCGTGAAGGCCAGCGCCACGGAATTTATTAAGAAACGCCCGGGCGATGCCATCGGCCTGATCGTCTTTTCGAACAACGCTTACCTGGTTGCGCCGGCCACCTTCGATCACGACAGCCTTCTGGAGTATTTCCAAAGGGTGAATGTTCAGACCTTGGTGAACGAGGGGTTTACGGCAATTGGAGAAGGTCTTTCCCTGGCCCAGCGATTTTTCGCTTTCAGCAGAGAACGCGGCAACCGCTCCAAAGGCCAGGTCATCGTTCTTTTCAGCGATGGAGATAACAACTTCGGCCGGGATCCGATGAAGGAGATCGAAAAAGCGCGAATGGAAGGCACCCACGTTTACTTCATCGGAGTGGCGCTGGAGCCGGGAGCATCGCAGCAGATCGCGGACGGAGTCGGCACAACCGGCGGCAAATTTTTCGATGTGCGGGACCCGCAGCATCTCGAGGCAGCTCTCGATGACATTAACAAAACGGAGAAGGGCCGCTTCTATACGCTGCAGTTGACGCGGCAGCAGCCGGCCTATTTTGTCTTCGTACTGCTGGCCTTTGCGGCTTTGACGGCGCGGATGATTCTCAACGGCATTCCTCACTTCGTGGAGATCAGCTAGCTCGCCGCCAGCCCCGTTTGCATTCGTTGCCGTCGGCAAGAAACGGACCGGCTCCTGAGTCTTTCCGACGGAATCGCAATAGGAGAATACCAATGAAGAATATGGTCTGGAAGTTGTGTTTGTGGAACGTAATGTTTTTGGGCTTGCTGGGATCTGTTTCCGCCGCACAGACAAAAGAGCAAGAAAAGCAGGACGCAGAGGCCAAGAAATTTACGCGAATTAAACTGGGTGACACAAGCGCCGTACCGGGTCAGCCGGCCCTGGTTCCTATCTACTTGACTCCAGCGGAGGGCGTGGAAGTGGGTAGCGTGAAGATGGAGATAACCTTCGTCAGCGCCAACATGAAATTTGAAAAGCTGGAGCGGGGAATCGCCGCGGAGATGGCGGATATAGATCTGACTGGCGACATAAAAGCTGGCAAAAACGATAAGGGTGTGGAGACCTCCACCGTGATCATTCAGACGAAACCTTCAAACTCCGAGCCGCGCACTCGGGGTATTTCGGCTGGCTTGTTGGGCTATATGACATTGAAGGTCAGCGAATCCGGCCGTCCCGCCGTAATCACCTTGCATACCGTCGCAGAGGTGCGGGATTTGGGTTCCAATAAGCCGATGACGAATGTACGAACCGGTGACGCCATCCTGGAGGTCTTTGCGCCGGGTACGCAGCCCGCCGTCTCCTGCTTTTTCTTCTCCCATTAGAGCATTTTGACAATTGTTGTATCCCTCCGCGACCGGAAGAGAACGCGGTGCAGATCCCTCACTCCGTTCGGGATGACGACATCGTGGTTTGGGATGACGAGTTCGTGCAGGGAGGGAAACGGGAAACACCTTTTGGAATACGGGTCTAGAGCGCCGGATCGGATCCCTGCGTAACCTTTACGGCGGTTTTTGCGGGTGGGAAAAAAACCTTAAATACGGAGCCGCCCGGGCCAGTGCTTTCGACGGACACATCTCCTCCATGGTCTCGCGTTAACTTTTGAACCACGGTGAGTCCCAGCCCAGTGCCTTTTTCCTTTCCGTGGCTGACAAAAGGCTGGAAAAGATTTCCCCGAATCGGCTCTGGAATACCCGAGCCATTGTCGGCTACCTCAATCTCCAGCCCCTGATCCGTGGCGCGGCTGCACACTTCGATTCGTCCCGAGTCGGGCGCAACAGCCTCGCAGGCATTGAACAACAGATTCAATATGACTCGCTCGATCTTTCCCGCGTCGATCCATGCGCTGGAATCCCCTTCATGCGAATACGTGATGACAATATTTTGAAACTCCGGCAGTATCTGCACCGTTTGAACGGCCCTTTCGACAATCTCCGCAATGCCGCTATAAGAAGGCCTCAAGGCCTCTCGCTGCTTCGAAAATCCAAGGAGCTGATTGATCTCGTCGGTCATACGAGTTACCGCGAGGCGAATTTCCCGATAGAAATCCTCACGCTGATCCGCGCTTAAGTTTCCTTCCGAGAGGAACTCCGCATAGGCGAGGATGGCGGTCAGGGGGTGGCGGAGGTCGTGTGAGATGGTGCTGGCCATGCGTCCGATGGTCGCCAGCCGTTCCGCATCCAGCAGCTTCCTTTGCGCGTCCTGCAACGTCAGCCGCATCCGCTGAAAGGCCGCCGTCACCACCGAAACCTCGTCGTTCCCGCGCGCCTCCAAAGGAAATTCAAAGTTGCCCTCTTCGAGTGCATGGACGCCTTGAACCAGGCTGTCCAGAGGGCGCGTAAAGGTCGTGGAAATCAGGAAAATCAGCACGCTTCCCGCGAGGACGGCGGCAATGCCCACGCCAAGAATCCAGCGATTCAAGTTATTGAGAAATGCGGTGGCCTCGTCGTAGGATTTCAAAACGGTCAGGCTGACTTCGGGCGAACGGCCGCGAGACAACGCGACCGTGGTGGCCAGAAATCTCTCGGTGCCCAATTGAACTTCCTTGGGTATGGAATCGCCCGTCGCGAATTTCACCGCGTGCCGCGCAAGATCGCCTCGCTGAGATTCGGGAACCGTGCTGATGACGATTGTATCTCCGTACCGGAATGCAACCTCGCTGGAAGCCACGCGACTGACGTCCTCCGCCACGCTCCGATCAATCTCGTAGCCTACAGCCAGAATCCCGATCTCGGTTTCGTCGTCGGCCGATCCGGAATGAATCGGCTGAAGAAAAATTTCGAAAAGATGGCCGTTGCCAAACCACCAGTCGCGGGCTTCGCCCTTAGCGAGAGAACTTTGCAATTGTCCCTGGGCCTCGCTCAAAGCGAAGCCGGAAGTTGCGGTGTGCAACGCCACCACCTTCCCGGACCGATCCGCCAGCACCAGCAATTGGCTTCCGATCAAATGCCAGAAATCGGTGGAGGCGTCCTGAATCGTCGCCGCGTGCTGCGAAGTCATCACCGCCTTCAAGGGAGGAAGGCTTGCCAGCAGCGCCGCCGACTTCCCGAGAGTCGAGGCACGCTGCCGCTCCAGACTCTGGAAAGTCACAACCGAGTTGTGCAACACCTCGGCGATCTGCTCCCGCACACGAACTTCTACACGGTGGCGCACGATCAGCAGAGTAGCCCACGTCAGCGAGGCCGAGATCAGCGCCAGCGAAAGCAGAAATTTAGTTCTCAGTTTTCCTTTAAACATCGTAGTGAGAAGAGGAGCGAGTCCTCATACGCATCGAACACGGCTCACCGGCACTTGTCAAATTTCTCGCACAAACTTATATCCGGCGCTATGAACCGTGAGAAAATGAACCGGATTGGAAGGGTCTTTTTCGAGCTTCTGCCGCAAGGTCAGAATATGAGCGTCCACGGTGCGCGTCGAGGGATAAGAGTTGTATCCCCAAACCTCGTTCAGCAGTTCGTCGCGCGCTATCACGCGCCCGGAGTTCTGAGAGAAATACTTCAGCACTTTGAACTCCTGAGGCGTCAGCGGCACCGGGCGCCCGGCGCGTGTCAGCTCCATCTTCTGGAAATTTACCACCACGTCTCCGAAACTGAACTGATCACCGACCACCGGACCCCTCTTCGAGCGCCGCAGTACAGCCCGCACACGCGCCAGCAGCTCCTTCGGGCTGAAGGGCTTCGTCACGTAGTCATCGGCACCGAGTTCGAGCAGCAGAACCCGGTCCACTTCGCCGGCCGATCCGGTCAAGACAAGAATCGGCACTTCCGGCGAATCTTTCCGAATCTCGCTGCAAAGATCCCGGCCTCCCAGCTTCGGCATTCGCAGATCCATGATCACGAAATTCGGACGCGAGGCGCGATACGCGGCCAGCCCGGCCTCTCCGTTTTCGGCGATCTCGACCGCAAACCCCTCCGCCTCAAACAACTGCTTCAGGGCTTTGCGGGTGGCGCGGTCATCCTCGACAATCAATATCTTTTCCATAACACAACCAGGACTCGACACTATCTTAGGTTAGCATAAGCCAAGTGGGTTGGGTTTTGAGTCCTGCAGGCTCATAATTAATTGAGTAAGGTCCTGTTGGTTCAGCATCGTAATACGGTTGTATTGACGGCGGCTGGCCGCGGCCTCACTTAAAAAGCACGACGCCAACAAAGGAGAAGTCTATGCTTTGGCTTGGCCGGCACTGTTCTTCAACGGCCGCAACACTCATCTTGGTGGCATCTTTAACCTCACCAATCTCCAGCTTCGCTCAACAGCCGGCGCGTGCGGATGGCTTACCCGCGCCAGCCAGCGCGGCGGCAACTGACGCGATTGAGTACCTGAAGACTCAGGTTCAGGAACTCCACGGAGCGCTGGGAGAAATTCGCCAGCAACTCACCAACTCGCGGCGCGAATCGCAGGAACTGCGCCAGGCGCTCCAGGAAGTTCAGGAGCGACTGATCTCGCTGGATCGAGGCCAATCCGGGCCGGAAATCCGGCTGGCGAGCCAGACGCGCGACCGCGCGACCGTTCCATCCTCCTCAAGTGGCGAGGTCTCACAGAGGAGCGAACCCCTCCTCGCCGGGCAAGCGGCCAATGCCGGTGATCCGGTGGCGACGCTCCAGGAAGAACAGCAGTTGCTCAACTCCAAGGTCGAGACTCAGTACCAAACCAAGATCGAGAGCGGCTCCCGGCACCGAGTCCGAATCTCCGGGTTGATGCTACTCGGCATTTTCGGAACGCGCGGTGCGGTGGATAATCTGGATCTCCCGTCGGTTGCCGAACGGGGCGGTGCGCTCGATTCCAACGGCAGCTTTGGCGCGTCGGTGCGGCAATCCCAGTTCGGAATCGAGGTCTTTGGGCCGTCCCTGGGAAGAGCGAGAACCAGCGGAGAGATCCAGTTTGATTTCTTCGGCGGCTTCCCTGCCACGGAGAACGGCGTGAGCTCCGGATTGATGCGGATTCGCACGGCCAAGGCCAGCTTCGATTGGCCTCACACGTCGGCCGTGGCGGGACAGGATGTTCCATTTTTCTCGCCTCTTTCGCCGACTTCGCTTGCTGCAACCGCTGTGCCGGCCTTTTCCTATTCTGGCAATTTATGGTCGTGGACTCCCCAACTTCGAGTGGATCATCACATGGCATTGTCGGATGCCTCCAACCTTCTATTCCAAGGGGGAATACTCGACCCCTTGACCGGAGATGTGCCCCCAAGCCAGTTTGAACGAACTCCCAGTGCCGGTGAGAAGAGCCGCCAGCCGGCCTATGCGACGAGGATTGCATGGACTCATGCTGCATACGGACGTCAAATGACGGTGGGCGGAGGAGCCTTCTACTCGAGGCAGAACTGGGGCCTCGGCCGCGCCGTGGATTCCTGGGCAGCAACCGCCGATTGGGAACTGCCAATGGGCCGATGGCTGACGCTCTCCGGCGAGTTCTATCGCGGGCGCGCCCTGGGCGCGTTTGGAGCGGGCAATTTTAGTAGTGTTCTCTTCAGCGGCCCTCTGGAAAACCGCGCGAGTTCCGTCTGGGGCCTGAATAGTTCCGGAGGATGGTCGCAATTGAAATTCATGCCCACCGAGAAAATCGAATTCAATGGAGCGTTTGGGGAGGATTACCCGTTCAGCGCCGACCTGCATCATTTTCCTGTGCAGACCTTGCAGACCTCGTCCTACGGCGAGTTGCACGGGCGCAACGCCAGCGCCTTTTCGAATATTATTTTTCATGCCCGCTCCAACCTCTTATTTTCCGTCGAGTACCGCCGCTTGTGGACGACCGGACTCTATGGTACGAAACGAACCGCCGACCATGTAAACGCCAGTGTGGGAGTGCTATTCTAAATGGAGATGAGAAGCACCTTCGTTCAAGTCGGTTCGATCTTCTCGGCGTTTGGCTGGGCGTTTCTGTTTCACCTCCAGGTAGCCAATGCGCAGACCGTGGGCGTTACCGCCACCGTTGCCATTGTTAGTAGTAAGGAGAAGGGCGACGGCAAACCCAACAGCTCGGACGTAGTGGTTTGGCTGAAGCCACTCTCCGGCTCGGCCAAACGGGAACGGGAACCACCGATACAGGGATCGCGGTCCCGGTTCCGCCTGGTGCAGCATCACAAGCGCTTCGATCCGCACGTTATGGTGGTTCCGCTTAACTCCGTCGTCGAGTTTCCCAATCTCGATCCATTCTTTCACAACGTTTTTTCCATGTATGACGGAAAACGGTTCGACCTGGGCCTCTATGAAGCCGGGGCCACTCATAATGTAACCTTCGACCGACTGGGAGTCTGCTTTATCTTCTGCAATATCCACCCGGAGATGAGCGCCGTGGTTGTGGTGCTCGATACTCCTTATTTCGCGGTCTCCAAGAGCACCGGGGAGCTTTCGATTCCCGGAGTCCCTCCAGGCCGTTACCTTGTTTCCGTGTGGAGCGAGCGCTGCCAGCCCGGCTCCATCACGGGCTTTCCCCGCGAAGTTACGATCTCAGAAAGCAATGCCTCACTCGGCGCCATCCGGCTCGTTGAAGCCGGAAGCCTGTTGTCTCCGCACAAGAACAAGTACGGTTATGACTACGAAACGCCGAATCCGCCCATCGGCATCTACGACCGGCGCTAATGCATTTTGACAATTGGTGTATCCCTCAGCGAGAGGAAAAGAACGCGGTGCAGATCCCTCACTCCGTTCGGGATGACGACCTCGTGCAGGGATGGGATTGGGATACACCTTTTGGAAAACCGGTCTAACTACGAAATTCCACTCAAATCGGAGCCGATGAAAGAGGGGTATGAGCTTGCCGCCCATACCCCTTCTTTTGCCACACACGGACTGGCAAACTACCGGAAGTTAGCGGTCACCGTGGTATCCGCGTTCATGGTTACCGTGCAGGTCAGCGAAGTGCCGGTGCAAGCGCCGGTCCAGCCGATCCAGGGTACGCCGGCCGCTGGCACCGCTGTCAGTGTCACCGCAGTACCCGCGGTAAATGAAGAGCCGGTGGGGTTCGTCGTAACGTTACCGCTGCCGTTCAACCTGACAACCAGTTTGTAGGTAGGCGTGGCAACGACTCCACTGAAGGTGGCGGTCACGGCTGTGTCGGCGTTCATGGTCACGGTGCAGGTCAGCGCGGTGCCGGAGCAGGCGCCGGACCAGCCGGTGAAGGTGTTGCCGGCGCCGGGGGCCGCCGTCAGTGTGACCACCGTGCCGTCGAGGAATGACGAACCAGTCGGATTCGTCGTCACCGTCCCGGTTCCCTTGGTGCTCACAGTCAACTTATAGGGCGTCAGGAAGGTGGCGGTAGTGGGGGCTTCCGAGTTCACCGTAATGGTGCAGGTCAGGCTGTTGCCGGTGCAAGCGCCGGTCCAGCCCGAGAAGATCCCCTTGCCGTTCTTCGCCGTCAACGTTACAACCGCTTGGGGCTTCACCGACTCGGAGCAGGCGCCCGGGCAGCGGATGACGCTATCGGAAGACTGCACTTGGCCGTCACCCACAACTGTGACTGTGACCGGATATGTGAGCGGCACATTCAGGTTGGCAGCGGCATTTTGCGCGCCGATGAAATCTCCCACTTCGCCGGGGCCCGGAGCGTTGCACAACCCATCGGCGCAGAGAGCCTGTCCCGTGACCGGGTCGACCGCGCCGGTGTACTTGTAGAATTCAAAGCGGCGCACGACGGCTTGCGATCCATTGCCCAATCCGCCGCGCTTCTGCTTTCTCTTGCTGTTGCTGGTAAGATCCGTCTGCATCAAATCCCAAGCAGTCTCGATCTGAGCTGCGTCTTCCGGCACCACCGGATTGTCGGCAACCAATTCATCCAGGTTGGCCAAACGCGCAATCTCCGTCTTGTAGGTCTTCATCCATTGCGCATCGCCAAACAGCTTGGCTGGCGGAGGCGGGATGGGCGGATCCACGGCTGCCACGATCACCACGGGTTGTGCGGGCTGGGGCGGAGGTTGGACCGTCCAGATAGGGGCCGGAATCGCTACCCGCGAGCCATAGGTGATCAATTGTCCGGGATTGGCCGGATCGGCAACAAGCCAGTGATATATGACCGATGTCGGGTTGCCGGTGGTGGCTAAGCCGAAATGTTCGCAACCGCTGGTGGCATACCCCGGCGTGCCAATAATGCACTGGTGACCGGTCATGACGGTAGGCTTCACCGCCTGTGGAGTTCCGGTGATAAAGGTCTGGGAGGCCGCGTCCCATGGTGACATCCAGCGCGCGTACACTCCGGTACCGCCGGGAATCGGAGTAACTTGCGGAGCGCCGTAGCGATTCCAGTTGTAGTAGCTGGTGATGCCGGAAATTCCCTGGAATTCGATTTCGAAGCCATGAACGTCTCCCCCGGTGTCGTTGACGACGTCGAAATTCGAGAGCGTGCCATATAAGGTCACCGATTGCGCCTGCATGGCGACGGGCGCGGCTAATGCAGCCACCAAGAGCACAGCGCTCCAAAGGACCATTCCGAATGCTCCATTCTTTTTCCCAAAGACCGATTTCATTTCTTTCTTTCTTCCTTCCAATTTGTCTGGTCTCATTCGACCAATGCGTGCTTACCGGCCGGATCCAATTGCGTGTCGAACGCGCCGAACTTGATTACTCCGATCCTGCCTCCTGTCGCCCGCATTGTGAGAATATCCGGTGACAGCGCCCGATGTGTTATGGCGTTGTTGGCTGTTCGTAAAAAAAATGTAAATTCACCGGACGAGTGGAAAAAAGCGGGAGGCGGCAGAGGCTGTTAAGTAGCCGGCGGACTCGCGGCGAGTCGGCAGGCCAGAGGAGGATGTCCGTTATCAGTTTTCAGAGTTGGTATTTAGAGACCGAGACTGAGATTCAAATGCTTAAAGTGTTTTGACAATTGGGGTATCCCTCTGCGAGAGAAAGTGAACGCAGTGCAGATCCCTCACTTCGTTCGGGATGACATCGTTATGGTTCGGAATGGCTGGCGTCGCGCGTGGAGGGAAACGGGATACACCTGTTCGAAAACGGGTCTGGGAAAGAATCGGTATCTGCACTTGCAAGAATTACCGCACGGATGGCGGAACAGAATCCGGAGAGCGCGGCGGAGGTTCGGGCGGCCAGTGCTTCTCCTGGAAATTTTCGTCCACAATCAAGTGCGCGGTTCCCGGCGGAAGGACTTGCAGCGTCTTGAGAAATTCGATGAGCGAGTCTTGATCGTATTGTTCCAAAGAGGCGAATTGCCTCCGCGACTCCAGCGCTTCGCCGGAATGTGCCATCACCGACTGCCGCAAGGTGGTAAACAGGCCGTGATGAAAGAACGGCGGTTCGTTGGCGGAGCCCCACAAGCGCTTGGTGAGGAAGCGGCGATTGCCTTGCCGGAATTTCGGCGTCCACGAAGTCTGATTCATGTCCAGAGGCTCGCCGGGTTCATCGGGATCGGAAATGTCGTGCAGTTTGAAATCGGTGAATGCCTCGACCCAGACGGTATCCGGCCTTGCGGGATCGGGGCTCAGGCGCGGCAGCGGCAAGTCCGCACTGTTGAGATCGACGGCGAGCGACTTCGCCGTTCCGGTGCGCAGGTTCAGCGGAGGGTTGTACGGATTCGGTTCGCTGTACATCCAGGCTTTTCTGTTGAGCGGCAACTGTGGGATGTGGCAGGTAGCGCAGCCGATGCGGCCGAAAACCTTTTCGCCGTTGAGCACGGCTCGCTCGATCTCCGGGTCGTTAGGAATCACGCGGCCCGGCACGGCCATGGTGGCCTGGTACAAAGCGACGGCGGTAATGTCGGCGCGGGTCAGTTCGTTCTTCACGCCATCGCCGTCGGGATCGGTATCCACGCCGAATCGCTCGGTCGATTGCATTCCGTGATGCTGGTTGAAAGCCGTGTTCGTGAATTCCCGCAAGGAGACAACGTTGCTCGCCTGATGCCAGGGACGCAGGATCAAACTCGGACGGTCGACCGGAGTTGGCGCAACAATGCTCGCGCGAGGAAGCCCTTCGACCCGGCTGGTGTTCCACATCCCGTCCTTCTGGCGCGTGAGCCAGCCGAACGAAATGCCCTTGGCCACGAGCTCCTTGGTTTGTCCCAGCTCGAGAGTATCGCGGATGGCTTGCAGTTCGCCGGTGATCTGGCGCGCCAGCATTTCCAGGTACCCAGCGCCGAACAGGCCCGTCGTTGCGCGCTGGTCTGCTACGGTCTGAAGCGTGACCGGCTTTTGTTCCTCATCGACGGCGCCCCGCGTGGGCAGACGGTCGGAGGAGTCGAAGGTGAGGAAATCGAAGCGCTGGCCGAGAACGAAAACGTTGGTGACAAAATCCCCCCCGCCGCCGGGAATTCCGTACGGTTGATTATGGCAGCCGTAACAGGAGTTTGCGTCCGGGGCGGAGACGCGATTGAATTCGCGCAGACCGGTCAACGGATGAGTGGGATCCGAAAGCGCCGTTCCGTTCCCTTTGGTGAGTGGCCGGCCGGAGCCTTCCTGCTCCGTCCAGTTGGCCATGAAGAGTTTTTTCCCGTGCTCAATCACCTGTTTCAGTGAAAGCGAAAACTCCTCATCATCTTTGAGGTGCCGGGGGACCGATAGCTCTTGACCGATGCGGCGCACCGGTTTCTGATCGGAGGCGACGAGCGAGGGAAGCGCGATGATCCAAAGCGCCGCGACGCAACCAATAAAACGCCACTGGAGACGCATGCATTTTACCTTGGGCTCTTACTTGAACGGCCGGTTTGACTGAGCGGCGGAGCCGTGATCACCAAGACTGGGCCTGGGCTGCCCTTTCCCTGCACCGCGACGATTCGATGACCCAATATCAAGGCCGGTTTAACCGTGGCCGCAAAGGCTCCGCGCTTGTCGATCCAAGCGCTTCCACCCAATTTGGTTTGGGTCGGATAGGAGATGTCGTAGATGGTGACCGGGCCGGCTCCGGGAGTCACATGGCCCGAAACCGTTACCGAGCCCGCAAAGGCAGGGTCCAGCACCGGAGGCGCTTGCGCCAACAGTACCTGCACCGAGGCGAATACGAGCCCCGCGAGAAAGAAAGAAAACCTTCTCCGATTATTCTGCATTTCAATTCTCCGTTTAGAAACGCGTCGGCGTGCCATAAGAAATGGTGTTGCCGGTTCCGACGCTATAGACGGTGATCGGGAGCGTGGATGTAACTACGTTTTGGCCGTCGGCCGCGGTGGCTACGGCGTACTGGAATGCAGCGCCCGGCAACGCGGAAAATCCCGTCACCACGTTTCCATTCAATTGCACCGCGCCGACGGCGGCGTTGGGCGCGATGATGACGGCGTAATGCGCGTAACTCTGATTTGGCGGCGCATAGAAGCGGAACGATTGCGCAAAGAGCGCGACCGGAACCAATTGCATCGAGGATGGATCTCCCGTGCCCCCGTTGGCGCTCGAACTGGCCAGGTACTGCATCACCAAGATGGGCAGGTTGCTGGTAAAGTGCGCGCCGGCCTTGAAGGATATCTCCTGGAACTGCCCCTGGTTCAGGTTGAAGGTTTGTATGCCGCCAGCCCCTTTGTCAACCGTGACCGTCGTCCCGTTCGCCGATGCCAGGACGCGATAGAAATCGAGGCCGGTGCCGGGCAGCGGCGCGGAATAGATGTCCGTGCTCCACAAACGCCCGACCGGGAACATTTCCTCCGAGATGACGTCGCAGTACAACCCGCCAACTGGAATGTCGGTGCAATTCGCGCCGGCCAGGACCGCGACGGGATTGTTGCTGGTTACGTGCAGTGCGCTCACGTCCGTGCACTGCAGTTGGTAGGTTTGTCCTTGATTCAACGTGGCGGTGAATGGTGTGGTGGAGCTGCAACCGGCATTCGCCAGGTTTCCGATTGTGATATTGGTGGTGTTCTGGGTGCCGATCACCGTCAATTGACTCGGGAATCCAAGATCGTTCAAGTAGCTCAGGCCGTAATAGTCCGTACCCAATGCCGGCGTGGGTATTGCAAGATACGTATCGGCGGTGAAGTTGGTACTGGACGGGTAATAGAAGAAAACGGACACGTCCGCATCGGTGGTGACGTGAATGCCCTGGTTCTCAATGACTTGATTGGACGATATGGTCAGCGTGCCGGGGATGGCGACGACAGCCGGCGCTTGAGGCGTCACCGTTCCCGTAGCGGTAAAGGCCGCGGAAGCGTTGCTCACCGTATAATTGGCCGTGCCATCGCTCACAATGAAAAGCTGCGCCGTGGGCTGCTCGACGGCGCTCGGGAAAGCCACCCAGAAGTCCCGGCCGCGGCTGCCCAGCAGCGAGAGAACGATCGTTCCAACGTTTGTCACTCCGCCCCGAACGGGAGCAACGCCCAGTGAACTGCCGCTAATGGACACGCCGCCGATGATAGCCGAAGCCGTGCATATAATCGGACCCTGAACGGTGCTGAGGCCCGTGATGCTGAAGCTCCCGTCGGCGGCGCTGGTGCCATTCTTGCCTGCGCAGACCACGGCCGCACCCGGCACGGGAACATTCTTTGCGTCCACCACGATGCCCTGGGCCGTTGTGAGCGGATCGGGAATGGCCGTGACGCTCACCAGCTTTGCCGTTCCGACATTATTACCAAAGTCGATGGCTTGGGCGCCGATGGTCAGCGTGGTCGCGTTTGCCGCCACAGAATAGGTGAATTGGTAAGGCGCCGATGTCGCCGTGAATACGATCTGTCCGTTGACCAGAATATTTACCGCAGCGACGCCCACGTCGTCGGTTGCATTAACGGTGATTTGCAACTGGCTTCCCTGAATGACGTTGGAGCCATCCGTCGGCGCCGTAATCTGCGCCATGGGAGGAACGCCGTTCTTGTCCCCCGTTGTATTGTACTGGCCGATATACAGACGGGTATCTCCCGTGACTCCGTTATCGTTATCCAGGTCCCGGCCGGCGGTGACGTATACGTATGCGCCATCGACGGCGATTCCATAGGAATTATCGTCGCGGAACCCATTCAAGCATGTAAAGTTGGGCAGGCAGAAGTTGAGAATAGCGCGTGGCTGCAGCGCGGGCGCGCCGCTGATGTCAACGATTGGAACGCCATTGACGAACTTCACGTCGGCGCCGATTGCAAAATTGCCGGAAACCACCACGTCGTGCAGTAAACCCCCGAGGTTGGGATCCGTCGAGACCTTGTAGATCGGAGTCGCCGGATTGGTGATATCGATGGAACTGAGGCTCAACGAGAAGTCCGCCACAAAGGCGAAATTGCCCTTCAGCGCGATATCGCGCGGATCGCCGCCATAATTGACGGAGCCGACGAGCGCCGGCGCTTTCGGATTCGCGATGTTGACAGTGAACAGGCCCCCGCTTCCCACCGCCACCACGAGGTTGCGCGACAGATCGATATCCAGCCCTTTGGTGGTTCCCGTAAGAGCCAGCGAACCCAGCTTCGCCGGAGCGGCCGGGGTGCTGACGTCGATCACCTGAAGTCCGGATGTGTCGTCGGCAACGTAGGCGATTCCGCCACTCACCGCCAGGTCCCAGGCCGCACTCGGCGTGTTGAAGCTCCCCACGATCGCCGGCGCGAGCGGGTTGGTTATATTGACGATCTGAATGCCGGAAAAACCGTCGGCGACATAGGCAAAGTTGCCGACCACTTGAACGTCGTTGGCATTGCCCGGCGTATCCACTGCGGCAACCACCTTCGGTTTGGTGCGGTCCGTGACATCCACAACCTGCAGGCCGGTGGAACCGGCCGCAACGTAAGCGTAGTTTCCGCTCACGTCCACGTTATTCGCGTAGCCGGGAATGCTCACAAAGGAAAGCGGCGTCGGCGTAAATCCCGACACGATGCCCGTACTGATGCCCGTGAACCCGTTGTTCGTGACGGTGATCGTACACGAACCGCTGGACCCGGCGAATACGTTGCCGTCGGGCGCGCCAAAGTTGCAGATGGTGAGATTGCTCGAAGCGTAGTTGGTCCCTTTTTGCGTGGAGGTCAGGTCGATGGTGGTCTTTCCGTCGGCGAGATGTCCGATGACGGACAGTTGTTGGGATGCAACGCCGACGAGCGAGTTCACGGTGAGTACGAATGCGCTCGGCTTTACTTCCAGCGAGCTCAACGCCTTTGCCAGATTGAAGCTCGCTTTGTTGAGAGGATCGGTGCCCGCCTGGACTTCCAACCCGTCCGGTATGCCGTCACCGTCCGTGTCGGCAAGGACGGGGCTCGTGTGATAGGCCAAAGATTCCTGCCCGTCGGTCAAGCCGTCGCCGTCGGTGTCGGGATTTTTCGGATCGGTGCCCTGCTGGAATTCCTGCAAATTGGTCAATCCATCATGGTCCGGGTCCTCAAAGGGCAATGCCGGATCGTTGGGATCGAGACCGAAGGAGATTGTCCAGGAATCGGGAATACCTCCATGCACGGCGCCGCCGAGAACAATGTTGAAGGTGAAGATTCCCTGGGTGCCCTCATTAATGGCCTGAATGACCGCCGTGCCGCTGCTGACCGCGGTCACTAACCCGCCGGCGCTCACGGTGGCAATAGCGGGATTGCTGATTTTATACTGCGTGCCAGTGCTCGCCGCAGTTACGTTGGCCGTGGTCCCGTTCGGATAAGTCGCGATCACCGTCAACTGAGAAGTCTGCCCTTTGGTCGTGAGCGAGGCCGGAGTTGCGGTGACCGCCATGGAGGTGGGGATGGGCGTCGTCGAGCCGAGAATAATGTTGGCGTTGAAGCCGGTCACCTGGTTGGCATTGATCTGAAACAGGTCGGATTGGCCAAACTGCGTGACTCCATTCTGCACGCAGGTGGCCCGGGCACGCACCAGCCCAAATCCCGCCGGCACGTTGTTGATGATCCAGGTCCCGTCATGCTGCACTTGTGCAGTCCGGTTCAGGATGCTGACCGTGCAGTTCTCGTTGAGCTGGGCATGAGCGCCGGGGAGCAGCAAAATGCATTCCGCTAAAAGAGAAATAGCGAATGCGGCGAATCGCTGCCGATATGCGGATTTGTTGTTATGTCTCATTGCCAGTTCAGCGCCAATCTGTCGGAATCAATTCCGCGCCTCGTTATCGCCGGTTTCCGCCGGCCAACTTTTCCATAGCCTCTCGCAGATAGGGAGCATAGGTACTGTTGGGATACTGATTGCGCAAAGATTCCAATTTACTCTTGTAGCCGGGCTCAATGTCCGATCGCGGATTCTGCAAATAATATGCGATCTGTGGATCGGCCTTCATGATTTCCCAAATGGCGGCATTGTCGCCGGATGGTCTTGCGACGGAAATCTGGACGATGTTGGAAGCCCCTACCGGCTCCTGGTCCGCTAGCTGGACGCGCAGCCAGTAAGTCATGGCCTCCGGAAACGCGAAATCTCCGACCAGGGTATCCCGTCCCCCTGGAGTTGGATGATTCCACAAAACCGTAAACTCCTGGTCAATCTGCTGGCCCGGCTGAAGGCGTTTTGGCTTGGCGTCCACGTCCGCAACGCCCCAGTCGGGACCCAAATAATTCTTGAAGGTTCTGTTGTCGTCCGATATTCCGAGCATCAAGCTTCCAAAACGCGGCGCCATGAGCGCGAGAAGATCCAGCGGCTTAGTAGAAGCATTCATCAGGGTCGCTTTTAGTTTAACGGGCTCGCCCAATAGATATTGCCTCTTCGGGGATACCAGACTCAGTCGAAGCTCGGCGCCGGCGGCTTGTGCAAAGACCGCGGACACTCCGAGCGTCCCTAGCGCCAAAAGAAGGGCCAGCCGCCGAAAACATCGCAGGATCTGTGGAGTTTTACGCATAAATTCAAAACCCCTCGCCTCTAAGGATGCGCCACGCTTCGAATCTTGTTCAGCGACTTGAGGCTGAATGCCGCGCTGGTCCGTGTGGTTGTCTGGGCCATTAGGCCGCAACCCGAGGCTGGCTGGGCAGGATGAGCAGCGTCAACAGCAGGAACAGCAGCAATATCGCAATCCACGTGCATCCCATTGAACAGGTGTCCGATTTCATGAGCGGTTGTGGCCGCTTCGTTTTTAACTGCGGTCGGCGTGATCTCTTTCAAATCCTCTTCGAAGACCTTGGCGCCGACACCATTGATCTTATCGACGATTCCCAGAGTTGCACCTTCATCGTCCGGATCGCCGTCCTCGTTCGTTTCCGGCTGATATGTACCCAGCAGGTATACCGTCCAGAAATCGACATCAGCCTCCGTGGCGATGTTATCGAATCGATACACGTCCTTGGTCCCATCCGGAGTGATATTGAGGACAAAGGGCACGTTATTTTGACCGCCGGCCAAGTCAAATACCGGCAAAACGTAGGCCGGAGCAAAGGCCGCCACCAGCATCGACGTGTCGGGCGTGTGCGGGGTGTCCTTAATCTTGTCGTCGTCTATCATCGAATAGGGGATCCTCAAGCTTCCCAAGCCAATCTCTAGCGTGCTGGTGGCGGCGGAACTATCGACGATGGGCATCGCCGGTCCTCCCAGAACGGAGATCGTGCCCCCGACGAAATCGGGCCAATCGATTGGAGTCTCGCTGTGAGCGGCGACGCTCAACCTCAGCACCCAATGCGAATTCGCCTGGAAGATGCTGGTGACGGTTCCCGACATGGTCGAATTGCCGAACGAATCGTTGTCGATCGCGGCGAATGGCAGCGGGTTCGCCGTAATATTCAGACCGGCGGCACGAGTGACCTTGAAGTTTCCGTTGGCATCCAGATTGGCGATCACGTTCGGCCCAGCCGTCAGGGTTCCGTGTTCAAACCGGCCTTTGCCAATTGCGCCGAGACACGGTGTTGGCGGGTCGCCGCACATACCCTGGTCCAGATTATCCGAACCATCGTCGAGTGAGTTATCTACATCCACGAGAGTGGCCGTTCCCGATGTCGTGGGAACTAGGCCGGTGATGTTCCCGCTAACCGAATTACCGGTGACCGGACCCATGGAATCGATTTCCACATGCACCCGTCTCCAGACGGTGAGCATGTCGGTAATCTTGCCCTTCGCGGTGGGGAGCGGCGCGCCGTCCGAGTCCTTCACGTTCAGGCTATCAACGGTCAGTCCGGCCAAATAGTCGGAGTTGCAGGTGGCAATGACTTTGTAGTTGTCGCCGGGCTGGCCTATGGACGTAAACTCGACCGTCGCGACTCCGGACGCGTCGGTGACGGCGGAAGCGGCGCTGAGCTGCCCGACCTTCGGATTCGCGCGGTTGTCATCCCCGGCGGCTGCGTTGGCGTCGAGCAGTGGATCGTTCGAGCTGGGATCGTCCACGTCGAACGACTTAAAATAAACCGTGATCCCGGCCACCGCGGGTGTAACCGTCGCCTTCACGCGCACTTTGTTTCGGTTGACCTTGTCGGCAGCAGAAATCTTTTCGGGGAAAAAGCGGAGTCCGCCGCCGGCATTCGGGTTGGCGTCAATCGGACTGTCAATGGCCTCGAATACCACGGAATTGACGGAGCAGACCCGCACCTTGACCGTGGTGGTAGCGCTGGCGCCGGACTCACACTGATACCTCACGGTTACCGTGGTTTCTCCCGGCCCGACGCCGGTAAACGTCGACCGATTCGCATCGGTCTGGCTGTCCGTTCCCGTGGCATAAGGTGTGGCGACAACCGCTCCATCGGCGGGGGCCCAGGTATATGCGGGCGTGCCAATCGGCTTGGGGCCTCCGGAGGCGAGAACATCCACTTTCTGGCCGACAGCGAGGTTCACCAGCGCCTTGGATGCCTGAACGACTACGTTTTCCGCGCCGCCCGCCGCATTGGGATTTCCGCCGCAATGCCAGCCCGCCTTCAGCACGCCGACACCGGGATTCGATGCAATGACCGAACCGTCGGCGCTGACCGTCCCCGTTCCGATGGCGATGAACATCCCCAGATCGTGGTCGTAGGAATACATCTCGGTAATCGAACTTGGAGTCAGACCGTCGACGTTCGGCAACGTGATGGGCGCGGGCGGGTTGAACAATGTGCCGACAGGCTGAATGGTTACAATGTAACGCGGTTGTTGCCCGAATCCGGGCACCATCGGAACTTTGTCGCCGTTGACGGGCGTCACCGTGACGCAGCCGGTCTTGGTTCCGCCGGGGAAGGTCGCAGAACCTGGCAGCACGGTCAGCGAAAACCCGGGCGATTGCGGCAGCGTCAGCGTTCCGCCATGCGTCGCATCAACGCATAGTTTCGTGACGATATCGAGGGCGGGAAGAAAGATCGGCGAGCCAACGGTATTGTTCTGCCCGGCAATCGTGACGATGTCATATTCGAGCGTGGGGTAGCTCTTTGTCCCCAGAGCCGTGGTTCCGTCGGCCATCAATTTGAACGAGCCGACCGGAGCCGAAGAAATCAGGAAGGTGCCTTGGGCATTCGTGACGACCGGCGTTCCGATCGGCACGGGTAGATTGTTGTTGTTGGCCTGATTGGCTTGGAACAGCCGGATGGTCACGCCTTGAATCGGAGTGTTGCTGTTATCGAGCACCACGCCGCTGATGGTCGTATTGGCCGGATTAGCCGGCGCAACGGCCGACGCGGTAAACGTTGCGGGAAGCCCGGGGTTTCCCGGAAAGTCCGCCACGACTACGTTGTTTCCATTGCCCTCCTGGGGTCCCAGTGTCAGCACGACAATCGCGCGCCCGTTGCTGTCGGTGTTGACGGTCTTGGTCAGCACGCCGCCTAAGTTTCCGCCGCCCGGCTGCACCGTAAACGTGACCGGCACGTTGGGGACACGGTTGAACCCGGAATCGGTCACCACCGCCACGAAGGGGAACGGAAGCGGCTGGCTCACAGCACCGGTCTGATTATTTCCGGAATCCACATTGATCTTGGAGGCGGTTGACGGCAGTGCTGTCGCAGAGAAGTTTTCCTGTCCAAAGGCCACTGGAGAAGAGACCTGCACCGTATTGATACCCGCGCCCGAGCGCTGTCCCAGCGTCCAAAAGACTTTCGCCTGGCCGTTGGCATCCGTTGTAACGTTCACGGCGGTAGCGCCGGCCCCTCCGACGTTGACCGTTCCATCGCTGCCGGTGACCTTGAATACAACGGTCTGGTTGGGAACAGGATGGCTCAAAGAATCGAGCAGCACCACAATTAGCGGCGCCGCCAACTGCGTCCCGATGGTTCCGGTCTGGTTGTTTCCCGAGACGATGCTGAGCGAATCGTTCACCACCGACTGTCCGATCGTCGGCGCGGGGGCAGAGCCGGGCGCCACGCGGGTGATGGTAATGCTCGCCGTAGTACCGTTCCCGGCGCGGTCGCGGCCCGTGGCCTGAATGCTGTTCGCGCCGATGGTGAGCGGAACGCTCAAAGACGAATAGGTTCGGTTCGCCACCGTCGCCGTGACGCCGTTCACGGTTACTTGCACGTCCAGGCTGTTGACGGTGCCGACGACAACGTCATTCGCCGTGCCGGTAATGGTTGCCGAGGTGGCGGTAGTGGAAGTGCCGTCGGCGGGAGACTCAATGGTGATATGCGGCGGTGTCGTGTCGAGTGTCACCTGGACCGTGGCTGTGTTGGTCACACCGGCCTGGTTCCTTGCCACCGCGGTCAGAGTGTTCAATCCTTCCACCAAAGGGATGGCGACGGAAAAGGTGCCCGAACTCTGCGGCGTGGTAACTCCGTTAATGTTAATCGTGGCTGCAGGATCGTTGATGGTGCCGTTGACGGTGACCGGACTCAGATTTGTGGTGGTCAGATTGGCCGGTGAAGTAATCGTGATCTGAGGTCCCGGCGAAACGATCACGTTGAAGCCGTTGGCCAGGGAAGCGATCTCCGCTCCGGTGGTCAGAGTCGCCGTACGTGCCCCCAGCGCCGCCGCCGGATCGATGTTCACCACGGCGGTCGCAGCCGTTGGCGAACTGACCGTGACCGATGCGAGCGTGATACCCGCCCCGAAGTTGGCGGTGGTCGTTCCTTGCACCCAGTGAGTGAACTGGCCGGTGATGGCTACGGAAAGATTTTGCTGGCCCTGCTGGCCGCTAGTGATACTGAGAGTTTGCACAACGGGCGTGCCCGGGGTCACCGTGAACCCATTCGGCAAAGAAATAATCTGGCTGCCGGTGGTCATCGTCACCGTGCGGGCCCCCGCCGCTGCGGCCGCGTCGATATTCACAACAGCAGTCGCCGTCACCGGTGAATTCACGGTCAGCGATACTACGGTGATTCCCGCGCCGAGGCTGGCCGTGGTGGTTCCCTGAAACCAGTTGGTGAACTGGCCGGTAATGGCTACGGAAAGATTTTGCTGGCCCTGTTGGCCGGCCGGGGGAGACACCGATGGCAGCGTGGGCGTAACCGCGGTAACGGTGAAGCCGTCCGTAAAAATGGCGGTGGGGCTCTCACTTCCGTTGGTCAGAGAAACCGTTCGCGTTCCCGGAAAGGCCGCCGGATCGATGTTCACAACCGCGGTTGCGGTAGTCGGCGAGTTCACCGTGAGGGAAACAATGCCGATTCCCGATCCAAAGCTCGCTATGGTCTGTCCCTGAACCCAGTTGGTGAACTGGCCGGTCAAGGCAATGGATAGGTTCTGCTGAGCCTGCTGGCCCGTATTGGGAGTGACCGAAAGCAGGAGCGGCGTAATCGGCGCCACCGTGAATCCGCTGTTGAGCAGGTCGACCACGGCTCCCGTAGTCATGGTGACCGTCCGCACGCCCGTTGCCGCCGCAACATCTACGTTCAACGTCGCCGTCGCGCTGGTCGGCGAGAGCACATTCAGCGAAGCGACGGTGATCCCGGCACCGAAGCTCGCCGTGGTGGTTCCCTGCAACCAGTTGGTGAACAATCCGGTAATGGTGACCGCAAAATTCTGGGTGCCCTGCGGAGCCGTGGGCGGACTGGTTGAGGTCAGGGCGGAAACTCGGAAAGTGTTCGCGAGGGTAGCAACCTCAGTGCCGGTAGTCATCGTGACGGTCCGAATGCCGGGCACCGCGAGCGGTGACACATCGAGCAGGGCGGACGCACTCGTCATCGTGTTCACCGTCAATGATGAGACGCTAACTCCGTCTCCGAAACTTGCGACGGTAGTCCCCTGGACCCAGTTCGTTGCCTGACCGTTGATGGTTACGGCGAGACTCTGCTGGCCCGCAGGGCCAACAGACGGCGTGACGGAGGTCACGGCCGGCGTTGGCGGTGGGCCTTGGACCGGAGGAGGAGGCGGGGGTGGGGGCGCATTTACAGTCAAGTTCGTGGAACTGACGTTTCCCGCCACGTCGGTCACCTGGACGGCCACCGAAGTCGAACTGGAAGATGACAAAACGGAGCAGACGAAACTCGACCCGGAGACGCTTGCCGGCGACCCATTGCAGGTGACGCCGGCTATGCCGGAAAGGGCATCGCTGATGGTGCCGTTCACGGTAATCGGGTTGCCGGCCGCCGCAGTCGATCCATTCGCCGGACTGGTGACAGCCACGCTAGGGGCAGTCAAATCCAGATTAATATTCACCGCGGCCGCGGCCGTGTTTCCCGCCTTGTCCGTGGCGGTTCCCGTCGTGGCAATGTTTGCTCCCTCAGAGGACACGGTGACAGGCGAAGGGCAGGTGTCGATTCCGCTGGTCTTGTCAGAGCATTCGAAGCTTACGGTGACACTTGTGTTGTTCCAACCGGCGGCGTTCGGCGCCGGGCTCACCTTCGACGTAATGATCGGCGGATCGTTATCAATTCCGGTGATCTGAAGGGAGATCGCGCTATTGGCGTCCGGCAACTCGACGGCAAGCACGTTGCTCGCCAGGAGAGTGACCGGCTTGTCGACGGATGCGGCATTCAAATCGCTTGGCCCCACCACGGCAACGCCGTTCAACAGCACGGTGGCGTTGGAGGCCTTTCCTGCACTGCCGCTGCCGCCGTTAGTGAGATGGAGCGTGTATTGAACATCGGTATTCTGTACGCCGAAACTGCGCGTGAAACCGGCCGGCCTGTTGGCGCGACGGCCGCCAGCCCGATTTGCGAAACCCACCGGCCCAAAGACCAACCACGTTCCGCCGAGGCAGAGCGATGGGAAGAAGGGAATGAGGAATAAAATTAGGGCAAGGCAGGCCAGTTTGGGTCGCGCGGCTGGAGTCATCGGCTCGTCCTCACTACCATCCCTAATCATTCAAGAACTCTCCGGTGACAGCGGTGTCATCTGTCGGAGAGCGTAATGGATGCAACCTTCTGCAATAAGATCGAACGTTTTCCGCCACGATTGCTTTTAATGCTATGCACCTATCCCTTCGGACAATGCATGCAGAAAAGGGGGAGGCAATCTTGTAACCGCCACGGCATTTTCAACCGGAGGTTGCTAATTGTATACCTTCCCAATCTCCATTTGTCAAGCTATTCAAACAAAAATGTCAAAGCTCTTTTAAAATGTCCCTTATTCAAACAAAAAATGTTGTTGCGGGACGCTACTGCGGTGAGTTGCGCGTGGCGTTCCTCGGCGGGGTCGGCCAAATCCATTTCTCTGTTAGAATTTGACGGAGCGCGTGCGGCGTTGAAACTCGGTGGGTCGGCGTTCGGTTCTGGTTCGCGCGCATTTCTTTGGAGAGGGTGAACATGAGAAACCGAAGAGTGTTCGGGATGCTCCAACGCAATCGGTCTATCGGAAACGCCGTGTTCGCAGGCGTCTTATTGTTGTGGGCAGTGTCCGGCGCAAGTCTCGGGGTCGGCATGGCTGCGGGCGGCGATCCGGGCGGCACAATCTCCGGGACGGTGAAAAACGCTTCCGGCGAACCGGTCGAGGGCGCGCTGGTGCGGGTTAGAAGCGAGGACCGGCGGCTGGGATTTTTGGTGGTAAGCCAGGCGCGGGGGCGCTACGCAACGCCGCCACTTCCGCCGGGCAAATATAGGGTCGAGAGCTTTGGAGGCGCTTGGCAGAGTCCGCCGGGCGGAACGGTGGAAGTTCGCGGCGGCGAACCGGCCAAGGTCGATCCCGTCTTGAGCGCTCCGCGGAAAGCGTCTACACCGCCTCAAGAGGTGACATTTCAGCAACGGCTGAAGAACGCCGATTATCTGAAAGCGATGCCGGAGGGCAACGGTAAGAAGCTGATTCTGACCCGCTGCGTGTTCTGCCACGGCGTGGAGCGCATCGTTCCCAGACGGGCGTCGAGGGAGGAGTGGGAAAAGTCGCTCGACGATATGATCGCCAATCTGAAAGACCACCGGATTCCCGTGACGGATCAGGAGAAGAAAACGCTGCTGGACTACGTGGTGGAAAATTTTGGCCCGGACAAACCCGCCTTTGCGCGGCCAGAGAAAGGTCCGGCGCCCGACCCGGACTCGAACCTGCCGACGGCGTTGTTGCAGGGTCCCGAGGCGAAGTTTGTTTCGATGGAATTCTATATCGAGAAGGGCACGTGGTCGCATCATCTGGCGGTCGATTCCAAAGGCGTGGCGTGGTTTAGCGAAACCAACGCGGGCATGCTGGGCCGCTTCGACGGCAAGACGCTCGAGTATTCGCGAATCGCGCCTCCGCCCGGCAGGACTCCCAAACGGTTCATCAACGCGGTCCAGGTTGACCGTCACGACAACGTATGGTTCACCGACAACGATCCCAACGGGCTCTTGATTCAGTACAATCCCGCGACCAAAGAGTTTGCGACCTACGACATTCCGGTTCCACCGGGACTGAAGCCCAACATGAACACCATCCGATTCGATGCGGACGGGAACGTATGGGGGACGGGCATTTCTTCAGACCAGATCATGAAGCTGGACCTCGCGACGAAGAGGTGGACACAGTTTCCCGTCGTCAAGGGAACGCACCCCTACGGGATGGCGATCGGCGGAGACAAGATGATTTGGTACGCGGCGCAATACGACAACGAAGCCGTGCGGCTGGACCCAGCGACCGGAAAACTGACGCATTACAAAGTGCCCACGCCGCGCTCCGACGTGCGCTGTATGCAGGCTGACAGCGAAGGCAACCTGTGGATGGCGGGACACGAATCGGGAAAACTGCTGAAGGTGGACTACCGCACCGGAAAAATCACCGAGTACGAGCTGCCCACGAAACGCTCGGGCCTGTTCAGCGTGGACGTTGATAGGAAACAGGACCGGATCTGGTTCGGCGAAACCTACGCCGGGAAGCTGGGGCGTTTCGATCCGAAGAGCAATACATTTTCGGAGTTCCCGTTGCCGGGCCTTTCGAATGGAGAATGGATAGCGGAGTTTTCCGACGCCAACGTGCTTTGGATCCAGGTCGATCCCACGAACCCCAACCGGGTTTGGTGGAGCGGCGGCGGAATGGCCGCGCGGGTGGGGTACGTGGAAGCGCTGGAATAGGGCGGAAGGACGAGGTCCAGAGGATTCTTCAGGTTCCTGTAGCACACTCGGATCGCAGGAAAAAACAGGTTCTTCGCTGCGCTCAGAATGACCACCATCGTTTTTGTTGAAAACTGATTGGACTACAGCAACCGGAAAACAGGTTTCGCTCCAGCAAAGGCAGCCGCGGCACGGTTAGTCATGTCGTGGCTGCACAAATGCGTCAAGCGGAAACGAGCGCGCCAGGACGGCGCGGGTTGCGTCCGAAGTAGATACGGCGTGAAGCCAACCGCCGTGTTACTTGATGGCGAAGCAATAGAACAGGCCTGCGCCGCCGGTGGCCACCAGATTTTCCTGGCTGCATCCTCGGGAGGGATGGGCCGAGTTCCAGGAGGTGTTGCCGCCGCCATTGCGGTCGGAATGGCCGAGCTGGGCGGTGCCGTCGGAGCTGGAGGTCCAGTTCTTGCAGGTATGGTCGGCGCTGTCGGTGAAGGCCTTGCCGTCGGGCTGTGACCCCGTCAGCATGTCGTGCGTGTTGGGCTTGTCGCCGACGCCGTTCACGATGTCGCCCTTCTCAGTGAGCGCCGACTGCTTGCCCAACGCGTTGCCGATCCGGGCTTGGTCGAGCGTGTCACCGTGCAGGTCGCCCGTGTCCTTTGCGATGCGGGCGCCCTTGGCGTTGTACCAGGGACCTGCGCCAATGCGGTCGCGGGCGTTGACGGCGCCCGGCCCCTGAGTGCTGAGGTAGGCGTGCCAAGTGCGGTCGCCGGCTCCGGCGGCTGTGGCCAACTTCTGGCAGTGTGCGTCGGCGCCCGCCAGGCCGCCCAGATCGGCTCCCTTGCCGGGGCCCGCGCTGGTGACGAAAAAGCTCATAGGCTGGGGAGGAGTTTGCGGAGGATTTTGCGCCAACACGACGAACGATCCCAGCACACACTGGGCGATCACGCCGAAAGCAAATTGCCGCTGATACATATCGGTTCTCCTTGTCGTTGAGGTAATGACGATGGCCAGCGACGGCCATTCGCCGCCAAAAGAAGTCTAGCATATACGGAAACCGTGTTTGGCCTGAGTTGTGGAAGCCGCATTCGCGAAGACGCCCAAAAGAATTGCGCTTGACGCGATAAGGCAGGAGGTGTCTAATTTGTTTGTCGGGCGGCAGCTCAAAACGAATATTCGGTTAATACACATCTGAAATCCGGTACGGATGGGGCAGAGCATAATTTCAAGGCTGGGATTGCCCCGCCTACGGGGTGGGTCGGGCAAATCTCTATATACCGCAGTGAAGAGGAGATCTATCTCATGGGCAATACCAAGTTGACTATCACCAAGTTGAACCGTGGAATCCTTGTGGTTCTTTTCGTTTGCATGGCTGCCTGCTGGGCATTGGCCCAACTGCCAACGGCGACCATTCTCGGTGTCGTGAAGGATAGCACCGGCGCTGTCGTTCCGGAAGTTACCCTCTCGGCGTTGAACCTCGAGAATGGGCAGAGCCGGACGGCGATATCCGCAGGGGACGGCTCCTTCCGATTCGCGGCATTGCCGGTAGGGAACTATGAAGTGCGGGCGGAACATCCGGGCTTCCGCACCGGCGTGCGCAGCGGCTTGGTGTTAACGGTGGGTCAGGAAGCGGCGGTGAATTTTACTTTGGAAGTGGGAGCGATCGAGCAAACCGTCGCAGTGACCGGGGAAGCTCCTCTGGTCAACACCACGAGCGGATCGCTCGGCGGCCTGGTTGACGAGCAGAAAGTCGCCGATCTGCCTCTCAACGGCAGAAACTATATTGATCTCACCCTGCTGCAACCGGGAGTCCAGAGGCTGGTCAACCACAACCCTGGACAGGTTGGCACTTGGTTCAGCAGCAACGGCGCTCCACTGCGATCCAATTACGTATTGCTGGACGGCGCTCCGATGGTGAACATCATTGGCGCCAGTTCGTCATCGATCAGCGCAACTACGCTCGGGATCGAGGGAATTCGTGAATATCGCGTGGTGACCAACTCGTTCAGCGCTGAATACGGGATGACCATGGGCAGCCAGATGGTCATCGTGAGTAAGAACGGAACGAATGCGTTTCACGGCTCGCTTTTTGAGTTCCTGCGCAACAGCGCGCTCGACGCGAGAAATTTTTTCGACTATACGACGCCCACGCAGCCCCGGCGGCTCCCTCCGTTTGTGAGGAACAGTTTTGGCGGAGCTATCGGCGGTCCCATCAAGAAAGATAAAACTTTTTTCTTTGGGGTGTTTGAAGCTTTGAGGGAGAGGCTGGGAGTGACCACCGTCGATAACGTGATGGCCGCGGGGTGCCACGGCCCCGCTGGCGCTACCATCACGAACATTGCCTGTCCACAATTGGGATCACCATCGGGACCGCCCATTTCGGTAACCGTAGCGCCACAGATTGCGCCCATCCTGGCCCTCTATCCAAATCCCAATTTGCAGCCGGGCGATCAGTACACCTTCCCGTTCAGCCAGCCCAACACGGAGAACTATGGCCAGATTCGAGCCGACCAGAATATCTCTTCCAACGACACGCTGTTTGCCCGTTATACGATCGACGATGATGCACAGACTTTGACTCTTGCTTACCCCAAGTTTGCTGTAGTTGATCTCAGCAGAAATCAGTTTGCAACGCTATCGGAAAGCCACATATTTTCTCCGGCGCTGCTGAATACGTTTCGGTACTCTTTCAGCCGCGTGAATTTTGTGAGAGCATCGACCTCCGACATTATTGGCCCGCAGTTTTCGTTTGTGAATGGCCAGGATATCGGAACAATCAATATTGGCGGTATCGCCGCCTTTGGGCCCAAGCCGACCCCATTCGGCGTTCAGCTTCAGAACGTCTTTACGTGGAGCGACGATCTGTTTTACTCACGGGGACGGCACGCATTGAAATTCGGCACCCTCATCAATCGCTATCAGCAAGTGCTGATCAACGCTTCCAACATTCGGGGAACGGTAAGTTTTGGTGGCGTATCCAACTTCCTGCAAGGCGTCCCCAGCTCCTACTCGGCGCTGACTCCGGGATCGGTCGCCAACAAGGCGTACTTCTTCACAACCGCGGGATTCTATTTCCAGGATGACTACCGGATTCGTCCTACGCTCACGTTGAACTTGGGATTGCGCTACGAATTCTACACCACCATTAGCGAAAGGCACGCGCACATCGCTTCGTTGCGGGACCTTCGCAATGACGCGGCTCCGACGATTGGGCCGCTCGCCGAAAATCCATCGCGGCGGAATATCAGCCCGCGTTTCGGTTTCGCCTGGGACGTAAACGGCAACGGTCGAACGGCAATCCGAGGCGGCTTTGGTTTGCTTTACGACATTAATAATATCGGATCAACGCTGTTCACGACGCAATCGGGAAGCCCGCCCTTTGCCACCAGCAGCACGGTTTCCGGCCCGCCCACGCTAGTTCTTCCGCTGACTTTCCCTGCGTCGGCTGTGGGAAAATCGCTGAAAGGCTTGGATTACCACCTGCAACAGCCGCACATGCTGCAGTACAACTTGACAGTCGAGCGCCAGCTCCCCTGGTCCATTGCGGCGACCGTGGCCTACGGCGGTTCGCGCGGGATCAACCTCATGACTATCACCGAGGGAAATCCGACGGTTCCCGTGGTTCAGCCGGACGGCCGCAAATTCTGGGCCGCGGGCCTCCCGCGCATCAATCCCAATTGGGGCCCGATTGAGTTGCACACCGCCGCTGTAGATTCTTGGTACAACTCGCTGCAAATCGGGCTGCTCAAACGGGTCAGTAAGGGGCTGCAGTTCCAGAGTTCGTATACCTGGTCGAGAGCGCTGGACGACAATCAGGGCCAGTTGGGGGCCGATTCCTTGGGAACCAACGCGTACCCCGCCGATCCCAGCAATATCCGTTTGGAGAAAGGGCTGGCTTCCTTCGACGCCGCGCAAAGCTGGCATTTCAACACCATCTATCGTCTCCCCGACTTGACGAGCACGCAAGGCGGAATCGGTAAACTGGTGAATGGCTGGGGAGTCAGCGGAATTCTATCGGTGCAATCGGGCACTCCGTTTACCGTCGCGCTACAGACCAACCGCTCTCGCTCCAGCATCAACGGTGGAGCTTCTTCTTTTGGAGTTGCATCCGACCGGCCCGATCTGGTTGCAGGCCGCAATAATTCCAACGCCACCAGCGGAACGACTGCCGGATGTCCAGGAGTAACGGCTGGACAGAAGTTGGGGACCCCGAACCTCTGGTATGATCCCTGTGCGTTCACGGAGCCTGCAGCGGGATTCCTGGGGACTGCGGGGCGGAATATCCTGCGGGGCCCGGGCGTTTTTTCGCTGGACTTTTCTGTTACCAAGGATACGGCGCTGCGGTTCCTGGGCGAGGCTGGCAAGCTGGAATTCCGGGCGGAAATGTTCAATATTCTGAACCATCCCAATTTCACCGTTCCCGAGTTGGGCGGCGGCTCCAGTGACAACTCCGCGGGAGTCGTTTTTGCCGGATCGCGCGACGGAGAACTTCCGTTACCGGCTGCCGGAAGAATCACCAGCACCAATACGTCAGCGCGGCAGATTCAATTCGCGCTGAAACTTCTTTTTTGAAGTTGGCAGCGAAGGGGATGGTCTTTCTTGCACTATTGCGGCGGTGTGAAAACACCGCCGTGGGTATCGCGCGGAACGGAGGAGCTTGTCCAATGAGCGATCAATCGGTAATCGAAAAACGTTTCAGCCGGCGCAAATGGATGAAGGGAGCGCTGGGCGTTGCCAGCGGCCCGGCTGTATCTGCCGTGCTATCGGCAATGACCTTTGAAACCACGGAAGCCGGCGCTGAAGCGAAGTCCGCAGGCGCCGATCCCAAGACCGCAGCTCAAAAATCAGCCTTCACCGTTGTAGCCTCCGATTCCAATGCCGTCGTTGAAACCACGGCGGGCAAGATTCGCGGCTATACGCAGAACGGCGTCTTCACGTTCAAGGGCGTTCCTTACGGCGCGTCAACAGCGGGAGCGGCTCGCTTTTTACCGCCCGCCAAACCGAAGCCGTGGGCTGACATCCGCAGTTCGATGGCCTTTGGACCGCCCTGTCCGCAGATGCCCTGGATTGACACATCGCTGGATGAGATGGCGTGGCTGCTCGAACCCGACAACGGCCGCCAGGACGAAGACTGTCTGCGGCTGAATGTCTGGACGCCGAGTATTCATGACGGCAAGAAACGTCCAGTGATGGTCTGGTTCCATGGCGGGGCCTTCAGCTCCGGATCGGGTCACGAGCTCAAGGCCTATTACGGCGAGAACTTAAGCCGGCGCCGCGATGTCGTCGTAATTACGGTCAATCACCGGGTGGGAATCTTAGGGCTCCTGAATTTAGATGCGCATGGCGCAAAATATTCCGGTTCCGCGAACGCCGGTATCCTGGATCTGGTGGCTTCGCTCGAGTGGGTCCGCGATAACATTGCCGGCTTCGGCGGAGACCCGGCTAACGTAACCATCTTCGGGCATTCCGGCGGAAGCATGAAAGTGGCATCGCTCATGACCATGCCTGCCGCCAAAGGGCTGTTCCATAGAGCGATTATGCAGAGCGGCAAACCAACTCCGGACACTTCTGAAAGAACCGCGAAAATGGCAGCAGCAGTTCTTGCGGAACTGGGACTTGGCGGCGAGAGAATCGATGCAATTCAAACCGTGCCCGTGGCGCGCCTGATTGACGCGGGAGAGGCGGCACTGAAAAAGTTAAATGCGTCCGGCGGGCAGTATTCATGGGCTCCAACGGTCGATGGCAGCATCCTTCCCGCTCAACCCTTTGATCCGGTGGCTCCGGCCATTTCGGCGCATGTCCCGCTGCTCATCGGAAATGTGTTTAACGAAGCGGTCGCGCTGCGTAACGCAGGCCATCCGGAAAACGAACTCATGACCGAGGAGGAGTTGAAGGCCAAGGTAACCGCCGGTTTTAACGACAAGAGCGGCCGCATCGTTGCAGCGTATCGTCGTGCGCATCCGGCCGCGAAGCCCGTGGTGCTGTGGGAACTGATCAATAGCCCCCGGCCGCTGAATGTCGCAAGGGCCGAACGAAAAGTAGCGCTGGGAGCCGCTCCAGTTTACATGTATTGGTTCACCTGGCAGTCGCCGGTTCTGGACGGCAGAATGCGTTGCTATCATGGCTGCGAAATCCCATTTGTGTTTGACAACACCGAAGCGTGCGCGCATATGAACGGCGGAGGCGGAGCAGCTCGCGAGCTGGCCGAAAAAGTCAGCGCAGCATGGACAACTTTTGCGCGTGCGGGAGATCCCAACCACAGCGGACTTCCCAAGTGGCCGGTGTTCACGGCCCAGAACGGCGAGACGATGATCTTCGACAAGAAATGTGAAGTAAAAAACGATCCCGACCGTGAAGAACGCAGAACTCTGGTATCCGCGAGCGCGTGATTGCCAAGGCGGCAATCGGAGTCTCAGGGTGTTGCGGTATCTCCGGGGTCGAGCACTCCGATTCTTCCCGTATCGAAATCCACATACCAAACCCTGTCCTTCGGGTCCAGCCCAAAGAATCGGACCATCCCATCCGGCGCGGGCAAAGGATATTCGGTGAACTCTTTCGTGCGGGGGTTAAAGCGCGTCATCTGGCTTCCCGCGAAGTCACTCAGCCAGATGTTTCCTTTCTTGTCTTCCACCGGCGTATAGAAAGAAGCAAAACGGGTGGGAGGCCGGAAATATTCGACTTGTCCGGTTTTGGGATCGAGCTTGCCGAGGGTGCCATGCAGAAAATTGCCGAACCAAACCATATCGTTCTTATCAACCATGATTCCCTTGATCCAAAGCGCGCCGGGAATGCGGTACATCTTAACGTCTTTGGTCCTGGGGTCCAGCCGCCCGATCTGGCCCACGTCGTACGCGGTGAACCAAACGTTGTCGCGGGAATCGACCGTCAGTGCGTAGGTGCCGTAATCAAACTCTTTCTGGCCTTCTGACTTCGAGTTTTGAATGTTCCGGTAGTAGTCCTCGGGAATCGCAGTAACTTTCGGCAAGGGGAAGGAAGCCAGAGTTCCTGTCCGCGGGTCGAACTTGCTCACCTGGCGGCCGCCGGAAAGCCAGACGTTGCCCGCGGAATCGTTGGCCATCGGCCTGCCTCCGCCCTCTCCCGCATCTTCCTGTACATTGCTGGCGGCAAGCGAGTGCTCGGTCACCTTGCCGGTTTCCGCGTCAATTTCATACATCTTTTTGCGGGCGGTCACCCAGACTTTCCCATCCTTGGCAACCGTGAAAGTGCTTCCGGGCGCCGGAAGGGGAATTTCCAGAAATTCTTCCGCCGCGATATCAAAGCGTCCCATTCTCTTCGAGATATTGTCGAACTCCGTAAACCAAACGTATTTCCCATTATGGTCGGGGTGGATAGTGTGAATGTAACTCTTCGTGGGAACCTTGTACTCGCGGAAGGTTGCGCGCAGAGCCGCATCGCTCATCCTCGGATGCGTAACCTGCTCCCGCGTTGGCAGCGGCGAATTGGGACCAAAATATTTGGTCAGGATGGCGGTGACCTTTTGCGCCTGGTTTTCGGTGATGCGGATGCGGTTGCGGTCCACATTGGGATCCCATTTCCCGTACAACCGGTCGCCAAAGTCGCCCATTTTGATCGTATCATTATACCAACCCTGCGCCGACAGGCCTTTGTTTCTGACCATCCAGGAAAGATTGTGGCACTTGATGCAGGTGGCGCGAAGCTCCTGGGTCTCTTCGTTTTCGGGGAGGGCCGTTAATAAATCCGCAGTGGAGATCTTGCGGACATCCCAGTGCGGTGCGAGCGCAAAGTTCATCTTGGCATCTGCTGATAATTCCTTATCGTACTTTTTCTCTTCGAATCCCCAGGCACCGGCGGAGAGCGCATAAGTGCCGGGTTTCAGGGCCGTGATTTTGTATCGTCCTGCCCCATCGGTAAAACGGGAGACCGATTTGAATCCGGAAGTGGCTGTGATGCGCGCTCCGCGCACGGGCTTGCCACTATCATCCTTGACCACTCCGGCAATGGATGCAACGGCAGCGCTCATGGCGGGCCGGCTGAGCGAACCGACCAAGCACAGTCCAATGATCGAGTTAATAACGATGGACGTTACACTCGTTAAAACGGATCTTCCAAACGCCATTTGGATCTCCTCTCTACCAATTAAAGGCTCCTCGTATCAAAATACCAATTTGAGTCCAAATTGGATTTGACGGGATGTGGAAGTTGTACTACTAATCCGGCCGGCCGCAGTTCGAGTCGTTCCGTTCGAATTGAACGCGATATTACTCGGCAGGCCGAAATTGGCACGATTCAAAAGGTTGAAGAACTCCGCCCGAAAATCCAATTTTGTCGTCTCGGTGATTCCTGTCACTTTGACCAGAGTGAAATCTACACTCGAAAAGCCGGGCGCAGTGACTGTATCGCGGCCCAAATTCCCATAGAAACCCGGATCGGGAAGTACGAATACACTCGAATCGAAATATTTGTCCGGCCCGCCTAGAACGGGATTATTGCTCGCTCCCGCCCGCAGATTAGGGCGGTCCGCGGTGATGTTGGCCTGATCTCTGGACCGGTTGAACCCTGTTAGCACGGTAAACGGCGTGCCATCGGAAAATGTGGCGATCCCGCCCACCTGCCATCCACCCAACAACTTTCCGGCCGCTCCCGAGAAGGAGTTCAAAGACAGATCATAGGTAAAGTTCGCTACCAGGTTTCGCCTCAGATCAAACGCGGAGCGCCCTCGGTCCGCCCGAAGGTTGTCGGGATTTTCCGTGGAGGCGGGCGTGCCGAGCGCGAGCGACGAACCGTCACCAGAGGAATCATCTATATTCTTTGAATACGTGAAGGATACTTTGGATCGCAGCCCGTGACTGAGGCGCTGCGACAAATCCAGTTGCAGTGCGTTGTAAAACGACGTGGATTCGGTGCTAATCACACGACTGGATGCTAAATTCGGATTGATTCTCGGCGTATTGGCAGGATAGAACCTCACACCGCCAGGCAAGATTTGAGGCATGGTAACGTTGGCGTCCGATTCCCTGGTCAGATGGTAGGAATGCGAGCCTACGTACCCGATGTTCAATGCGGTATTGGTTGTAAGTTGCCGCTGCACTCCCAAGTTATATTGCAGCCGCGTCGGGACATCCAGATTGGGATCCATGGTATCGGCAGCGGGCAGGGGGATCACGCCCGCGCCACCCGAAAAACCAAGTGGAAACGGTGGATTGGTCACTTGCGCGAGACTGTAGAAAGGAGCATTGCCCGTAGTGAAAAAGCGATACTCGGATTGAATCTGATCAAAGAAAACCCCGAACCCGCCGCGAACCGCCATCTTGGCATTGCCGAAGGTATCCCAGGCAAAGCCGATGCGGGGCGCAAACGTCAGCCAGTTGGTTTTATAGAATGGGGCGCCGAGGGTGGGATTCGTGGGAAGGAATCGCAGGCCATTGAGTGATTGGGGCCGGTAGTTGGAAATGCGATTTCCGCTGGCTTCCGTAGGAACTGTCAAAAAGTCCCATCGTAATCCCATGTTCAGGGTCAGAGAACGGGTGACTTTATAGTCGTCTTGGAAATAGGGAGCGATATAGGTCTGCCGATATGCTTTGGTAGCATCGCCGCTGCCGGTTGGAGAAGGCGCCCCAAACAAATCCGGCTTCGCCTGAATGAAATTGAGCAAACTGGGGAATCGGAAGTTCCCTAATTTAGTTGATCCATTATCCCCGTTGCTCTGAAATCTTTGAACCTGCATCCCAAACTGAAATGCGTGAGGCCCGTGCTGGTGAAAAATCTGATCGGCGACATCGAACTGATTGAGCGCGAAATGCCTCCGCACCGATGATCCGCTGCCTTGGGCCGTCAAGGCCGCCGCAGCCGCGCCAGCTGAGGAACTGGTCGAGAAGCTGATGTTTCCTACGGCATGTGCTCCGGGCAAGAACTCCAGGGAGGGATCTACGGAGGTGGTAGGACGGGTGTCGCTCAGAGTCGCCGCCCGGGTAAATCCGATTCGAACCGTATTTACCGTCGTGGCATAGCTTCGCGTCTCTTCCACAGTTATCAAATGGGATTTGGTGTCGCTGAATGATCCGAACAGGAGTACCTGAGGGCTCTCCAGGTGCTGATTCGCCGGTGTGTAGTTGTAGCGGACGAACAGGGAATCCTTGTCCGAGAGCTTGTGATCGATCCGGCCCAGGTAAAAATCTTGGGTGCTTAACTGAGTAGGATTGACAATAGCCTCCGCTGACCCATCACCAAAATTGCGCCCATTGACCGGCGGGAAAAGGATCAGGTAAGGCTTGATTTGCGGCGCCACTCCCACGTTCGTGAATTGTCCAGGACGTTGTGGATCGGGAATCAAACCTTGCCGCACATTATTGTCCGGCACGGTCTGGATCGTCGTCCGCCCTAAGTTATCCCGCAGCCCCTCATAGGTGCCAAAAAAGAAGGCTCGATCTTTGCGAATTGGCCCCCCCAGTGACGCGCCAAATTGATTCCGCTTGAACGGGGGAGGGCTGGGCGTGGGATCGAAAAAGTTGCGCGCGTCCAAGGCCGAGTTACGGAGAAACTCAAAAGCGGAGCCGTGGATTTGGTTGGTTCCGGAACGTGTGGCGATATTGATGATCCCTCCCGCGCGTTTGCCGTAAGTCGCACTGTAGTTGCTGGACAACACGGTGAATTCCCGAATGGCTTCGACGCCCATGTTCTTGCCCAGCGCCCCGCCCGGCAACGTGGTAAATGAACCGGCGCCAATCATTTCGGTGCCGTCCATCAAGAATAAGTTAAACAGGCCCCGGGCGCCATTTACGGAATGGAAATCCGCCGCACCGGTCAGAGGGCTATACTGAACCAAGCGAACCACCGGCGCGGAAGATTCCAGGCTGATGAGCTGATCGAAACTGCGCCCGTTCAACGGCAGATCCCGAATGGCCTTGTCATCCACCAAACCGGACACGGTTCCCGAAAGCGTCTCCACCAACGGCGCCTCGGCGGTTACCACGGTCTTTTCCGAGACTTGCCCCACTTTGAGCGCCACATTAATTTCCAGGTTAGCGCCCACTGTCAGTTGGAGCCCTTTTCGGATGCTGGTCTCAAAGCCAGCCATCTGAATCTGCACTTCGTAGTGATCCGGAATTAAACCGGGCATGTTATAGCGGCCAGCCGCATCGGTGACAACCGACCTGCCAATTCCGGTGTCCACATTGGTGACGGTAACGCTAGCGCCGGGCACCACCGCGCCGCTTTCGTCATCCACCACTCCGGATATGGAACCGGTGACAGTCTGCGAAACCAAACTGGAACTGAAAAAGAAAATAGCCGCAAACAGGATCGCGTCCCATTGGAAAGTTTTCATCTCCAGATGCCTTTCAGCCAAGATTTTAGAACGTCAGCTTCAACCCAAATTGAATCTGGCGAGAAGAAGTGGCGGTGTTCGTGACCCTTCCCGCCGACGGGCTCACCCCGGCTGTGGGTGACGTAAAGACCGTGGCATTTGGGATACTGAAATTCGCCCGATTGAACAGATTGAAGTACTCGCTCCGGAATTGCAACCGTGTGCGTTCGGTCAGTGAAAACGTTTTGCTGAGGGTGAAATTAACGGTTTGCAGGTTTGGACCGAGAAGCAATCCCCGAGCGGCGTTGCCGAGGGTTCCCGCCGCCGGAACCGTAAAGGCGGAGGTGTCGAAAAACCTGTCGGGAGGCCCTCCCGTCAAACTGTTCACGTCGATTCCCGGCTTGAGATTGGGCCGGTTTGCCGAAAAGGCAAAGCCCGTGTACTTTGCGGTGGAAAGCACCGTGAAGGGAACGCCTTGCTGAAGGGTCACGATGCCGCCGATCTGCCAACCGCCCAGAATTCCGTTGGCGACACCCCCGGAGTTTAGCCACCTCTTGCCCACTCCAAAGGGCAATTCATAGACCCAATTTCCAACAAAGGAATGGGGGATGTTAAACAGGCAGCGACCTCGGTCCAGCTTGCGATCCGGACCATATTGCGCGGTGCGGCCGAGACCGACGAAATTCGTCTCGGAATTCGAAAAGTCGTCGATACATTTGGAGTAGGTGTAGCTGGTCTGGAAGGTGAGACCCTGACTAAAGCGCTTCTGAAGGGTTACGACCATGGAACTGTATTCGGAGTTGGAATCGCTGGTCATGAACGGAATATTGTCAAAGTTGGGATTGATAAATTGGGGAACCGGATTCGGGCAGGTGGGCGAGACTGCGGGGCCGCAGGGGAACAACAGCGATCCGTCGGCCTGCTTGACGGGCGCCGGAAACACATTCAGATTTTGCTCACGAGCCATATGGAAACCAGTCGCCCCCACATAGGCGACCCGCAGCGCCATCCCTCCCGACAGTTGCCGCTGTATCCCGAGGTTAAAGCGGTAAAACGTCGGCGTCTTGAAGTTATCGTGATCGAAGTGGCGGGTCACGCGGAAGCTCGCCACGGACGCGATCATCGCCTGGATATCCGGGAACGTGGCCACGGCATTCAGGTTCGGAAACGTGCCGCGGAAGTAGAAGGGTAACTGGGCCCGGTAGGAGACCATCGCGTTGTGCAGAATCTGGTTATGGAAAACACCGAATCCGCCGCTCAATACCGTCTTCTGATCGTTGTCCAGAGACCAATTGAAGCCGATGCGGGGCTCGAAATTCCGAATCCGGTTCTGATACATCTCGCCTGTAACCAAGTCGCTATTGTTGGAAAGCAGCGGGCCGCGGCGCAACCAGGAGAGTCGTCCGTTATTCTCTTTCAGTCCCGTAGTGAACTCCCAGCGCAGACCGAAATTCAGCATCAGATTCGGTGTGATTCTGTAATCGTCCTGACCGTAAAAGCCCAACAAGGTGGAGCGGATGGCGCGGTAGGTGCTGGACTGTGGAAGCAATAAAGTGGCGCTGGTGCCAGTGGGACCCGCTTGCACAAGATTGTCCACATTGCTGAAAACGATCTGACCCTGGATGAAAGCGGGTTGGTCCGTATTCCACCGAAAACGTTCGGCCATGGCTCCGAACTTCATGGTATGCGCACCCCGCGTGTAAGTCAGGTTGTCCTCGAACTGAAAGGCGTGTTGCTTCTGGACTAAAGCGGTGATCCCGCCGGGACCCAGCGTGGAAAGCCCGCCGACGCCCAATTCTCCAATGGGCCGCCCCGGCACATACCCCAGCGACACCGGAGCGCCCGGCACGTTGGTGGCGGCGACATCGGTCAAAGACCGGTTGTACCCCGCTCGGAAAGTGTTGAGCAATGTCGCAGAGAAGATGTGGTCTTCTTGCGCAGTCCAATAGTGATTGCTGGTGTCGAAGACCTGATTGGAAAGCAGGTTCAGAACCGTTTCGGATTCTCCCCGGCTGGTGGTATAGCGGCTGAAGAAGAAATCCTTGGAAGAAAAACTATGGTCGATCCGCGCCGACCCGTAGTTTTCTCCCGTGGGCTGGCTGTCGTCGTTGATGAATTCCCCGATGCCACCCCCCAAATTTCTCCCGTTTGGAGCAGGATAAAGATTGAGATACGGAGGCATTTTAGGGTTCACCGCAACCGTTCGCAGTACGAGCCCATTGGCATCTGTGATGATTCCCTGCCTTGCCTGCTGCGTCGGGACAAACCAAACGTGCGTGTCATTCAGACGCTGCCGCAACCCTTCATATCCAAGAAAAAAGAAAGTCTTGTCGCGCTTAATGGGTCCGCCAAAAGTAACGCCGAATTGATTGCGCTTGAAAGGCGGGACGCTCTGTTTATCGAAAAAATTCCGAGCGTCGAGCACCTTGTTCCTCAGGAACTCAAAGGCCGAACCGTGCCACTCATTGGTTCCAGAGCGGGTGACTGCATTGATGATGGCGCCGGCATTGCGGCCATACTCCGCTTTGGGATTCGAGGTGATTACCTGGAATTCCCGTATGGTATCGACTCCCAACTGCACTCCGGCGGCGCTGCCCGGAGTGTTGTTCGATGTAGCATTCATGTCGGTACCGTCGAGCATAAAGCTGTTTGCATCGGTGCGGGCGCCTGCAACGGACAACTGTGCACCGGAGCCGTAGTTCGGGCCTCTGCCTTGGCCAGTGCTGGGCGTATTGGCTCCGGCCTGCAGGCTCACCAAATCCACAAAACTTCGTCCGTTGAGGGGCAACTCCCTGAGTTGCTCCTGGCTTACGGCAGCGGCGACCGCGGCCGTGGTCGTCTCGACCACCGGGGCGGCGCCGCTCACGTCTACTTCCTGCTCCACCGTGCCAACTTGCAGCGTGAAATTGATCGAAGCCTCTTGACCCACGATCAAGACCACATCCCTGCGCGTCTCCTTGGAAAAGCCCGCCATGGAAACCGTGATCTGGTAGGTGCCGGGAGGAACCTGTCCGATCCGAAAGCGTCCCTGAATGTCGCTTTGCGACGAACGCGTAATTCCAGTATCGACGTTGGTCGCCGCAATCGACGCCCCCGAAACCACCGCCTGAGAAGCGTCCTTTACTACTCCGGAAATTGCGCTGCTGCTCGTTTGCCCCAAGCACAGCGATGTGGCCACCGACACTAAAACCGACAAAATGAAAAGCTGCCCCGTTGCTTTCATGGTTTCTCCTCTATCGGCCCGGAGTCCACACGTCCCCGCGACCTTTGTTTCAGAATCGAGATTGATAGCCGTTTCGACTGACTGGATCGTATCGCCTCGCGCTTGGATTATTCGGCCGGTGGCGCGGAGTACCGTGCGCCATTCTTAAATTCAATTTGAGGGCCGACAGCTTTGACTCCAAGCTCTTTGGCGAATTCCTCCCGGATCACTTCGACTTTCCCGCCCACCACGGTCATCACCGGATAGGTGTTCGGAAGCTCTGCTTCCGGGACAGTGAAGTAATCCTTGTTCAAAACCAGGATGTCGGCGAATTTTCCGGGCGCAAGCGTCCCGATCTTATCTTCGCGCAAGACGTATTCAGCCGGCCACGAGGTCATCATCTTCAGGAGCGTCATGCGGTCAACGGCCTCCTCCGGCGCAACCATCTTTCCGTATTCGTTCTTGCGGGTGATCAGAGGATATGCGCCATAGAAGTAGGTCTCGCTGACCAGGCCATTCACGCCGGACTCGTCCTCGAAGACCGGTTTCACTCCACCCTTGAGCAAACTCTTGATCGGCGAAATCCAGTTGGCATATTTTTCGCCGTAGCGTTTCAGCCAGGGATAACTGCGGCCCAGCGTGTTGCCGCCGCAACTGATGATCATTCCGTATTTGGCCATCCGCGGTATTTGCGCCGGCCTGGGATAAAAGCCGCAGTGGTCGGAGCTGAAGCGGCGCGAGCGGATGTAATCCAACGTGATCGTCGGATCCATCTTCATCGCCTCGTCGAGCGAATCCATGAAATAATCCACGCCCTTGTCGCCCCAGGCGTGTCCTACCGCCACGCGCTCCTTGGCCAGGATGGCGATCAGCGTCGCCTTACCCATCGGACTTCCCGGCCCGTTCCTGCACCACTCGCGGTCCTTCAGCTCTTTGGGAGCCTCCATGGTGCTGCAATACATCGGCGGGCCAGAATCGATATTGCCGAGCCCGGCTCCAATCGACCAAAAGTAATCCGTGCCCAGGCCGGCCATATCTCCCAGCCTCATATAGAAGGCCGCCGGATCGGGATTGTCCTGAAAACCGAAGTAATGAGTGTAGGCGTAGCGGACCGGCAAGCGGTCTTCGCGCGCCAATTTCTGATAAGCGTTCAGATATTGCAGCCCCATCATATGCGAGGCAAACGTGGTGATCCCGACCGCGGCGTTCTTTAGCAGACCCTGTTCGACGATGTCCGCCAGTTCCTTCGGCCTCACGCGGAAATATCCATCGACCAGGAGCGCTCGTTCATACTCGGTCAACTCGCCGAATCCGGTTTCGTCGGCGGTATCCATCGGCGGGAAGAATCCGTATAGCTTCTCTATCTGCTTCTTGCCAGCCGTGTTGATCATGTAGCCCGGATGAGACTGCAAAAATACGGGATGGTTCGGCGACAACGCATCGAGATCTGTCAGGGTAAGCCCCCGCTCCTGGAGAAATTTCACGCCGATCCCGGTTCCCGACCCAGGGTCTTTGGGATCGTTGGTAGGCAGGTTGATGAAGGCCCATTGATCCGGGTTCGACGTGCCCATGCGCTCCTTTAGCACCAACTCGACACCGCGTTTCAGCTCTTGATAGGTGTTTCCGCCAACGACGAACCGCTTCGCCATGGACTCAAACGCGGAGGGATTTTCCTTGACCCACCAGGCGACTTCGTTGTTGTGAATGTGAGTGTGAGAATCGACGATCCCGGGAATCACGGTCTTCCCCTTCACGTCCACCTTTCGCGTATGCGGACCGGCGTATGAAAGAATCAGGGCATCGGTTCCCAACGCTTGTATCTTGCGGTCCCGAACCGCCACGGCCTGATAAATGTGACCCGGGGAAGGACCGGTCGAGGTGTCGTCCATGGTCACGATCTTCCCGTTATAGAGAATCAGGTCCGGGTAGGAAACGATGGCCGCGGGAGCCGTTACGGTTTCCTGGGCGATCGATATGGAAGCCAACATGCAGCCAAGTCCAAAAACGCGAAGCAAGACTTTCATGGCGATTCGACTCCTTCCAGCAATCCGAATAATCTTCGAGCCCGAGCGCGAACTTTATTCCTAATACTCGAACGGCGGCTTATTCACGAATTGGACCTGGATGCCGACCGGTTTCTTGCCAATCTCCGGAGCCCAGTCCTTATGCAGAAATGCGACGTTGCCGCCGACGACTGTCATATAAGGGTAAGTGTTCGCAATTTCCTCCACCGGGACCGTGAAATAGTCCTTGTTTAGGACGACGAAATCGGCGAGCTTTCCCGGCTTCAGCGACCCGAGACGATCCTCCCGCAGCATGTAATAGGATGGCCAGGAGGTCATCATCTTCATTACGATGTTGCGGTCGACGGCCTCTTCCGGCGCCACCATGTGATTTTTGTAGTTCTTTCGCGTGATGAGGGGCACGGCCTCGAAGAAATACGTGTTGCCACGGGTTCCCTGGACGCCCGTCTCATTCTCAAACACCACCCGCACCCCGCCATCGACGAGACTCTTGATGGGAGAGATCCACTTCTGATACTGCATGCCGTACTTTTCCAGCCAGGGATAAGTCCGGTCGAGAACGTTCCCTCCGCAACTGAGGATCATGCCCAGCTTTGCCATGCGCGGGATCTGGTCCGGGCGCGGATAGAGTCCGCAGTGGTCGGAGCTGAAGCGCCGGGAGCGCATGTAGTCGAGCGTGAGGGTCGGCTGCTCCTTCATCGCTTGTTCGATGAAGTCCATGAAGTAATCCACACCCTTGTCGCCATAGGCGTGACCGATGGCAACGCGTTCGCGCGAGAGGATGGCGGCATACATGCCCGCACCCATGCTGGTAGCCGGCGTGGCCTTGCAGTATTCCCGCTTTTTCAGCTCGGGCGGCGCGGGGATGGAGGAACAGAACATCGGAGGACCATCGTCGATGTTTCCCATTCCGACGCCGGTCGTCCAGAAATAGTCGCTGCCCATTCCGGCCATGTCGCCGAGCCGCCGATAGAAGTTGGCCGGGTCCGGATTGTCCTGGAAGCCATAATAATGGGTATAGGCAAACCGGATCGGCTGCCGCTTCTCGTGATCCAGTTTTTGATAGGCATCCATGAAGCGCAGGCCCATCATGTGCGACGTGAACGTGGTGATGCCGACCGCCGCATTCTTCTGCAACCCCTCGCGTACGATCTCGGCCAGCTCCGGAATGTGATCCTTGAAATATCCGTCTACCACCAGCGCGCGGCCGTAGAGCACCAATCCGCCCTGGCCGTTCTCGTCCATTTCCTCGCCCTCGCCGATCAGCGGCTCGAAACCATAGAGGTCCCGGATGGCCTTGCGGGCCGCATCGTTGATCATATAAGCGGGATGCGAGGCGATAAAAACGGGCGTCTTCGGCGCCAGCGCATTCAGGTCCTTCAGTCCCATCTCGTGATCCTGCACATACGCCACGCCCGGTCCCATGCCCGAACCGCCGTCGTTATTGTTCAGATTCAAGAATGCCCATTGGCCCGGAGGCGCCGTTCCCATGTTCTCTTTCAATGCGACTTCGATCCCACGGCGGATATCCGCCGTCGTCTTCCCCGCAATGTTGAAGTTCCGCATGTATCGCTGCACGATTTGGGGATTCTGGCTGATCCAGTAGTTCACTTCATTGTTGTGGATGTGGGTATGCGCGTCAATGATACCGGGGATGACTGTCTTGCCGTGGAGATCGATGCGTTCGGTTTGTGGGCCTGCCAGCGCCAGCATCTCATCGTTGGTGCCGAGCGCGAGGATTTCTGCACCTCTCACGGCCATGGCCTGCACAACCGTGCCCAGATTCGTCGTCGTGGACTCATCATCCATGGTCACAATCTTGCCGTTGTAGACGATCATCGTGGGGTAGGAGACGAGCTTGGAGTTGACAGTAACCGTCTCCTGAGCGCTCAAAAAGCCAGCCAATGACAGGACCCCTAGGGACCCTAAGGCCAAACGCGAATACCAATTCATCGATTCCTCCAATTCATGAATACGAATTCAGTTGCCTCTTCCGAGTCAGGCGGACAGGGTCTGATTCCCGATGGTTTGACAGACGCGGATGGGGCGTTCTGCCAAACGGATTCTTATAGCATTCCCCCTGAAAGATTCGCCATTCAAAGTTTCTTATTTAGCAGAAGGTTACGCCAGGCGTGCCGTCGAGTCAAGCGCAAAACACCTTTTAGGATTGGACCCGGAAGGCCCGCCGGCGTATGATTCTGCCGGGAGAACTAATGAGAAACGAAAGGGGAATTACGAAGATGCGGTTGAAGATCGGCCACTGGAGTCTCGCGCACGAAGGTTGATCTTCCATCCCGATCTTTTATGCCTAGAGGATTTCTCCCGATGATGTAATCAGGTCACAAGACTGAGAAAAGTTCTACCTCTAACGCTGTCCTCCTGGTCCCGCTTGGCGGGAGAAGGACCTGCTTTTCATTGCCACGTAGCAAGCTACATCAAGAGGAGAAATGCTGCTAATTGATTTTTGGGATAGGCACAGTCTTTCAATACTCTTGAAACCGAACCACTCTGCCCAGTCGCTGGTTTACAAACCAGAGCGCTGGCGGGTTAGAGTTCAATTCAATATCTATATTGCGAATTTCTTTGCCCCTGCTCGGTAACGGGAATTCGGTAATCTCTCCCGTATTGGCGTTGACCTTCACAATACGGTTGGTTACATCAGGTACTGTCCAACCGATGTTGCGCGCGCTGTCGCCGACTGCATTATACGGACGCGCCCAGGGAGTCACTGTAATCGGGAAATCGGTCATTGTTCCCGTGGTGGGATTTCGATAGCTGATTACCCTTTTCCCGCCCCCTGCCGTACTCCATCCGTTATGCCAGGGATTCTCGTCCGTGCTCGTGTCACATTCCGTAGAGCGTCCTCGCGCGCCCGCTTTGACTTCGGTAAACTTGCCCGTTTCGGGGTCCAGTACCCAACTGGTTCCGATCAGAGCATCACTGACCCAGTAGCTCGCGGAGCCATCCTCGCCGTACCGGCAAATATCTACGCTACCGACGCGCGCCCATTCTTGCGGAGCTTCCCAATTCCCCGTGATCTTTTCATTCTTCACGTCAAAGCGAATCGCCCTGCCCGACCAAATTTGCCCGACCAAGAGATTCCCCGCGCGATCCCAGCGCGTGGCTTGCAGTCCGTGCGGACGCCCCTCGCGGTCCGGAATCGAGTATTCCTTGATTTCGCCAGTCTTGATTTCAATTCTGCCGATGTAGTTGAAGCGCCAGTCGCTGTACCATACGTACTCGCCGCGCGGATCAACGGCAACGTAGCGAGGCTGTGCACCCACTCGGGGAATCTGATATTCCGTAACTTTCGCGCGGGTCAATTTGCCCGCAGGACGGGCATGGAATCGGATCGGGAAATCCGGACTCTGGGGCCCCAAAATCTGCGCCAACGCGGCTGCGATGGATTCAACGTCGGAACCGGGCGGAGCTGCGCTGAGAGGCCGTCTCTCGGTGGATTTGAACGGTGCGGGCGGAGACAGGTCTCCCGCCGGCGTTATGAAGCGATCGTCCATCTTGGAAACGATCAGCGTCCAGTCGTGCAGCGTGAAGCGGCTCTTCGCGATGTAGTATTCACCGTGACAGTCGCTGCAACGGTAATCGAGCGCCTGCTTCTGCGCCTGTGAGAGTGGGAAGCTCTCGAGTAGCTCGGAATTCGTCGCCTGTTCGACCAGTCTCTGGAAATCGGTCTCAGGCTGCACGATAAAATCAGCAACCGCCGCTTTTCCTGTCTCAACTGTGATGCCATTTTTCTGGGCCGTGCGAAATCCGGCAATTGCTGTAGCGATAGTGTAATTGCCTGGAACGAGACCGTGAAAGGTATACTGACCGCTCTGGTCGGTCATCACATATGTCGTATATGTTTTCGCCGCCGCATGTGCTCCGATGTAAGCTCCTTCCATTGGGCCATCTTTACTCTTCACTTGGCCGTGAATCGAAACCCAATCGGCCGCCCTCAAAGCACTCGACCAGCCGCTCAGAATGATCGCTAGCGCTGAAATCCCAAAGGAAACTCTAATGCGCATGTTGGTAGTTGACATGGCAGGAACGCAACAAACAGGGAGCACCGTCACAGCGCCGAACTTGCCGTTCGGTTACGGCGTGGTGTATTCCTGGAACCGAACGATGCTGCCGTCTCTCTGATTGATGAACCAAACCGCCGGCGGGTTCGCGGACATCTCCATATCCAAATTCCGTATCTGATAGCCGCGGCTCGGCAGCGGGAATTCGACCACTTCGCCCGTCTTAACGTCTGCCTTGACCATACGGTCGCTCATGTGCGGAACGGTCCAACCCACTTTGTGAACGCCATCCCCGATTGCGTTGTATGCCAGGGACCACGGCGTCGGGATCAGAAACTCCGTTATTTTGCCAGCGTGCGTATCCAGCATGCCAATGTGCCGGGACTCCCAATCGCCGTACCAGATATTTCCGTCGCTATCGACGTTCAATCGGTTTTCATTGGCCAATGCATTCGGGGTTGGGGTCGGGTATTCGGTGTATTTTTGCAGGCCGGGCTCCGTCTTGCGAATCACGCCGGGCTTTATGAATCCATAAAGATTCCCGCTCTTGTCGCAGACGTTCCAACGAGCGTTCTTCACCACGGTGAACTTTTCCGTCTCGGGATTAAACGTCCATTGAGTGCCGATCAGCGCGTCTTGCGTCCAGACCGGGCCGTCCGGGTGCGTGAGGTTCTGGCACACCACGATGGTTCCAGTGCGCGCCCATTCTTGAGGTACTCCCCAACCGCCGGTGGTCTTGCCGGATTTAACGTCGAAACGAATGATTCGTCCCGACCACAACTGACCCAGCCACAAGTTGCCAAACTGATCCCATCTTTGGGAATGAAATCCTCCCGGGCGGTCCTCGCGTCCCGGCACGGGGTATTCCTTGATCTCCCCGGTCTTCATGTTCACGCTGCCCACAGCATTGGTGCGCCAATCGTTATACCAGGCGTAGCCGCCGCGCGGGTCCAGCAGCACGTCATGGGCGTAGGCGCCGGGGCGTGGAACCTGATACTCGGTTACAACAGCGCGGGTGAACTTGCCCGTCGCGCGCGGCTGAAATTTGATGGGGAATCCCTTACTGTCCGGTCCGCTGATCTTCGTCAGATACTCGACGATGTGAGCATCGTCCCGAATCGAACCTCTTTCGCCCGAGGTCGAATATACTTCGTCATCCGTCCCCGTGTTCGATCCGCGCCGGGGAGGCTCGGCCGCGCGCTCCGGGCGCGTGATGGGAGGATTCATGTCCGCCACGGTGGTGATGGATTCCATCTTGGACACGATCAGCATCCAGTCTTTAGCTGTGAAACGCGCTGTCAGGTAATATGAGGCGCCGTGGCAACGTCCGCTGCAACGGCTGTCTAGCGCGTTCACCTGGGCTTTGGATAGCGGCAGGCTTTCCAATAACTCGGAATTGCTGGCTTGGCCGACCAGTGTCATGAAGTCCGTCTCCGGCTCCACTTGAAAATCCGCCTTCGCCTCTTTTCCTTGCTGTACAGTGATTCGGTCTTTGACCACTTTCCGGAATCCCGGAATTTTTGTGAATATAGCGTACGAGCCGGGCGCGAGCCCCCGAAATGTGAACTGCCCGGTATGATCGGTCATCACATACGTAGTGAATGTCTTCCCGTCTCCGTGGGCCCCTATATAAGCGCCCTCCAGAGGCCCGCTCTTATCCATCACTTTGCCGCGAATAGATACCGGGTCCGCTGCCGATGCACTCATCGCACCCAAGACTCCCCATACCGCAAAGAGGACGGGAACGATAAAGACTGTGCTGCGCATGTGCATGCTTCGATTCATATGACGCTCACTCGAAAATGAGGATGATCTTATTTCGTGGGTTGCTGTGAAGTGCCGTCCTGCCGCGGCGCGTTCGGGAACCCGCCCTTCAGGTACGTAATGATCAATCCGACCTGCCTCGCATCCAAAGTATTCTTAAACGCAGGCATATTCTGACTGCCTTCGTTGATCCACTCAGCCACGGTTTGATCGTTGATCGGTTTTCCGTTCAGAAGTTTTGCATCTTGCTTCGAAAAAAAACCTTTGAGACTCGGTCCCCATTTCGCTCCCCACCGTACGTCCTGCTGATCGATGAAGTGACACAAGTAACAACGCTGCTTTACCAAGTACCACGCTTCACGCTCCGGAGTCGTCTCATGAGCCGCCTGTGTCGGGCGCGCCCAGAACGTCGCCACAAGGACTGCGAGAATCGGCAGCAATCGCGGCCGGTGCCACAAAGGGGTTCCTTTGTGAAATGAATGAATGGTACTCATGCCGTCTCCGCTTGGCTGCATCAAAACGTCAGCCGTAAGCCCAATTGAATTTCCCGAGCCGTGGTTACTGTCTGAGAAACGCGCCCGGCGTTTCCGTTGTAAGTGCGGTTTCCGGAAAAATTCAGGCGTACCGGCGAGTCGAGATTCGTGTGGTTGAATAAATTGAAGACTTCAGCGCGGAAGTCCAGGTTCATCTTCTCACGGAGGGGAGTGCTCTTGGTCAACGCGAAATCCACATTGGAAAGAGCCGGCCCGGTGATCGTGTTCCGCCCCAGATTTCCATACGTTCCCGCGGCAGGCAGCACGAAAGCGCACGGATCGTAATACCGATCCGCTGTCCGCAACTTTTGTCCCGCCGGAATGCCGGGGCAGCCAGACGTAGTTCCGTGAATGGGGTCGTTACTGCGCCCCGGAGCCAGGTTGGGACGGTCCGGCTGGTTCCTGTCTGTATTCAGAGAATTGTTGAAACCGGTTTGGAGGTTGAACGGGAAACCGGAACCGTACTGGAAGATACCCTTGATCATCCATCCACCGAGAATGGCTTTGGGAACTCGGGATGTGATCTTCGCATCCCACGGCAGCTTGTACTGCGTGTTCATTACGAACGTGCGGCGCTGGTCGTAGGAAGATCGTCCGTAATCCCGATCCAAATTGTCGGGGTCCATGGTCACGGGCGCTGTGGTGAGTACTTGAGAGTTCGATACGGTATCGGCGTTGGAGAGCGTCTTCGATACCGTAAACGCCGCCGCCAATTGCAGTCCATGAGACAGCGCCTTCTGCAACTCCACTTGCAAAGCATTGTAGTTCGAACGGGCATCGGTCCACAGCATGGCTATGTCGCCGAATCGCGGATTAATCGGTGGATGGGTCGCGTTGTTCGTGGTGAAGAATTTCGATCCGTCTGGCAAGATCGTCGGTATGCGGATGTCGGCGTCGGTGGAGCGAGTCATGTTGTACCCGTGCGAGCCAACGTACCCGACCCGTAGGGTGAGAGACGGTATCAATTGCCGTTGAATTTCAAAGTTGTAGTGAAACAGCGTCGGGGTTTCCGTGTCCCAGGCCACGGATTTCGTCTGGGCAGATCCTTGAGTGAGGGTGCCTGCGCTGCCCCTTGGGAATGGGGGGTTTTGGACTATATATCTGGCTGAGAACCGCGAATCGGCGCTGCTGAAGAAATACCACGTGCGTCCAAGTACTTCGTTGTGGAAGAGTCCGGCTCCGACACGAATTGACATTTTCCCGCTGCCGGTCGGGTCCCAGGCCATTCCCACGCGGGGGGCGAAGTTCTTCTTGCTGGTCTGGAACGGCGGTCCAAGAGTACTCTCCGGATCGGTGATGTGGCGCATGTTTGCGCTCAAGCCGTTCACTTCCTTCGGGGATGTTACGAACTCATGACGGAATCCGAGGTTCACGGTCAGGTTCGGCCGCAAGCGAATATCGTCCTGGACAAACCAGCCGGGAAGGAGTTGCCGGTATCCGCGCACCAGGCTGTGAGTCGAATCGATATACTGGAACTGGAACTGAGTAGCCTGGCCCTGCAAAAATTGTGGCAAAGAAGCAAATGAATAGGATCCCCTCACGTTCGAGGATTGCGCCACGTTGAGCTGGATGCGCTCGACCGTCGCTCCGAACTTCCAGGAATGTGCACCCCTTACGGTGCTGAAATTGTCGCTATATTGGAACGTATTCTGAGTGAAGGTTTGCGGATTTGCGCTGGAAGTTCCCCATTCGCTGACAGACGTAGCCAGTGCGCCCGACGCAGTGGTAAACGAGATATTACCTACTCCGGCGCCAGGAACGAAATCAAAAGACGAATCAAGCGGGATCAGAGGCCGTGTGCCCGTGCGGGGCACGCCGCGATTCATCGAGGCCCGGAACTCATTCAGAGTAGTACCCGAGAAAATGTGCGTCTCGCTGAAGACCAGAAAGTGGTTGGTGCCTGCCTGGGAATCGGTGAACGTCGCCAGTGCTCTGGGGATAATCCCTTCCGATGGATCATAAACGTAGCGCCCGTAGAAGTTGTCCTTCTCGGATAAATGAAAATCCATGCGTCCCATGTAGTAATTTTCATCGGCGGAGGAGCTGAAATCCGTCACGGATTCCGCAACGCCGTTTCCGAAGTTCCGGCCATTCGGCAACGGGTACGACAGCAGATAGGGCCGGACAGTGGGATTGATTGCTATCGTGGTAAAGCCTCCCGCACCATTCCCAACCCGGCCTTCCCGCGCGTCCAGGTCTGGAACGGAAGCTATGACCGTTTTGCCGCGCCGCTCGCGAAAGCCTTCGTAATTTGCGAAGAAGAACATTCGGTCCTTTAGAACCGGCCCTCCCGCCGAAGCGCCAAACTGGTTCCGGCGGAAAGGAGGCAGTTCGCCGGGATTGAAGAATTCACGCGCGTCCAGCACGTTGTTACGGAAAAACTCGTAGGCGCTGCCGTGGAACTGGTTACTGCCGGAGCGCGTCACAGCGCTGATGACTGCGCCGGCGTTGCGCCCGTATTCCGCGCTGAAGCTGTGCGTGAGGATGCGGAATTCGAGAATCGCTTCGATTCCGAGGCTCTGGCCCGCGGCACTGCCCGGACCTTGGCTCGAATGATCGTTTACGACCGTGCCGTCAAGAAGGTATAGGTTGGCGTCCGCGCGAGCTCCATTGCTGGACAAGCGAAGTCCCGCTCCCTGTGTTTGATTGCGAGTGCCGTCAGGTTGAGCGACCACACCCGGCGAGAGCAAAGCCAATTGATCATAGCTGCGACCATTGAGCGGAAGCTCCCGCATCTGCTCTGGGCTGACCAGGCTGGAAAGAGTTGCCTGGGTAGTCTCGACCAGCGGAGCCTCTCCCGATACCATGACCGCTTCCTGTACGGTCCCTACGCTCAACTCCAGGTTAACGACCACTTCGCTGCCCACGTTCAGAGTAATGCCGTTGCGAATCTGTTTTTGAAAGCCCGATTGCTGTGCCGCCACGGAATACAATCCAACCGGAAGATTCCTTGCAACGTAACGACCGGCGGAATCGGTATCAGCGTTTCTACTGAGACCCGTCTCCAGGTTTTGAATTTGAATGGTAGCGCCGGGAATAACGGCTCCGGTACTGTCGGTGACACGCCCGGAAATGGCTCCGGTAACCACCTGGGCGGCCAAAACCGCCGGAAGGAATACGAAGAGTAGCGCTCGTGTCCAGATTCGGTACCAGCGGTTTCGATCTCCTCGCATGTCTCCTCCAATATTGCTCGTCGATTGAAAAATGACCGCTATTTGCCCATAGCGGGATTTCTCATTTGTTGTTGAAACGCTTCTTCCTCCGACCCTACGCAGTAACCTTCCTCAATCAACTGCTGCGGCTGCAACCTATAAATTTTCTTGTCGCTGACCCACTGTTTTGTATAGAACTTAGGGTCATCCAATGTGATTGTCAGCTCGATCGTGTCGAAATCCACGCGCCGATAGCGCTCTTGAAGACGCATTGCGTCGCTATGAGGATAACCGAGCGAGTCCAACCAGGTTCGCTCATCGAACCCCATGGTATCGACGACAAAAGTATCACCCTGCCATTTCCCAACTGACGTGCCGAACCATTTTGGGTCCGGGTCCTTGGGGAGTTCACGGCCGTCGGTCCAGATATCGCGCCAGGTGTGATTCCACTCCAAGAATTGTAAGGTCCTGCCGGGCGTATGTAAGAACTGAATAGGCCGGTCGGAGAGCAAACTGCGCGGTATGCCCATTGGATCGCAGTGGTTGATAGGGTCGTTGCCGCCAGGAGTTGCCCTGGGCCCAAAACCGGGAATGTTGGCTTTGAACTGTGCCTCACCGGCAGGCGTAAACGGGGGAGCCGCATTGCTCAACGATTGCGCTCGGCTGGCAATTAGCCAAACTCCAGACAAATCGTGCTCGGGAGCGGGAGCTGCGGGCTTGCCCGAGGGAGCGTCGCCCGCCCCGCGCCTTTGAGCCGGCGCGGCAAATGAGATCAACAGCATCGCGGACACAGCAATGAGCGAAGTTGTTATCCATCGTGGCATCACGGACTCCTTCCTAAGAACGTCGGTTTAACCCGCGGCATTATTGGCGCGCCGCCAATGGGATGGACCCGCCCTTCCGCACCTATTTGCCGCCGGTGGCGCTGCCGATTTCCCCTCGCGAGGCAGCATCGTCGGACGAAATTAAAGTCAGAGTTTGACCGTTGGCCAGGGTGAGAGTCTGGACCAGTCCAAAATTGGTCCCGGCCTTCGAAGGAAACAGAGTAATCGTGATTGGATCGCCGGCTTTCATAAGGCCCTTGGTCAGGCCTAACTTAATAACGAGGCGCGGCGCCATCGTCTCACCGCCCCAGCGGACCACGTTGCCTTTATCATCTTTGACATCGAAAAAAAGCTGGCAATGCGGATTGGTGAACACAAATTCGGCAACCGTGCCCTTCAGGGTGATCGTCTTTTTCATGTTGTAGCTCACGGAAGAACCGTGGTGGGCAAAAACCGTGACGCTGGTAACCAAAATCGCTACTACCACCGCTAGACTCGGCGCGAGTCTGCTTTTCATTGCAACATACCTCCCCAAAGCAAATTCCTGCTGCGCATGCACTTAGACCATTTTCACGAAAGGTGTATCCCTTTTGGGAGCCCCGGAGGGGCGACAGAAACCGTCTGTCGATTCCGCTGCTGATCGGGCAGGATACACCTTTTCGCAAAATGCTCTAGATGCAATGCGACAGCCAATTCCCATTCCGGCAAAATCTATGTTATAAAACGGACTTCCCGCTCTTTTGTGATCGAGTAGAACAATACGCATTTTTCGCGTCGAAGTCAATGAAAAATATCCTCGGTGGATGGTCTGGCAATACTCATCCGAGCGCACCAGTCTGCCATCAGACGCCGGAAAGCCGGAGCGCTTTGTCGAATACGGAGGAATCGTGACACATAGGAATACTTGGGCAATCAGTCTGCTGCTCACTTCCGTTTTTTTCTGCGGCGTATGGGCTGCTCCGGCTCAGCAGTTGCCGGATTTCGACAAGGTTGTAATCAAGCCGGTGAAGGTCACGGAGGGCATTTACATTCTGTTTGGCGCTGGCGGCAACATTGGTGTGTCAGTCGGAAGCGACGGTATCTTGCTGGTGGACACGCAATATACGCCTCTGTATGGCAAGATCATGGAAGCACTAAGGAAAATCAGCAGCCAGCCTATTCGTTTCGTGGTGAACACGCACTGGCACGGAGATCATATTGGCGGAAATGAGCTCATGGCAAAGGCGGGCACGATCGTCGTGGCGCATGACGATGTGAGAAGGCGACTGATCAACCAACGTACCAACCCCAAAGCCGACTTCCGAAATCCTCCCATGCCCGACGGCACGCTGCCCGTCATCACCTACTCAGACAGGATGACGCTGCACTTCAACGGAGACGATATCGAGATCTTTCACGTCGGCCCTGCGCATACGGACGGCGACACGGTCGTTTATTTCCGCAAAGCCAATGTTCTTCACACCGGCGATCTCTTGGGGTCGGGCCGGTTTCCCGTTTATGTCACGGATAATGGCGGCACGATCCATGGGATGATTGCCGGTCTGGACCGAATTCTGACCGTCGTGAACGCTGATACGAAGATCATCCCCGGCCACGGCGAAGGGCCAACAGATCTTAAAACGGTAAAACAGCAGCGCGACCTGCTGGTGGCAGTGCGCGACCGCGTGTTGACGGGAATTCAGGAAGGCAAGAGCTTGCAGCAGATCATCGCTTCCAAGCCGACTGCGGAATTCGAGTCGCCGAAAATGGAAGGCAGAACTCCGGACGAGTTTGTGACCATGGTCTACCAGGACCTCTCGCGCAAGTAGCGGGAACTTCAAGCCAAATGGATTCTTGCTGCCAGAACATATCCGGCTAGGTCGGCGGGAGGCGCTCTTGCGTTGACTTAACCTCACCTGTTGTGGTACCAAAGAGCAGTTTTTTCACGCACGAATGGCGAGGACAAATGGAGGCAACGAAATGCGTGTGAGAGGTGTACCTTTTCCGGCGGCCTGGGCGATCTTTGCGGCTGCTGTCGCCTATTGCTCTGTGTCGAATGCAGCGACCAAGGAGGAAGAGAACCAGGCATACACGTTGTATAAAGTTCGCTGCGCGTTGTGCCACTACATCGATCGGCCTGAGGCGAAATTCGCGCCGAGCCTGAAGGATTTATTCAAGAAGGAAAAGCTGATGAACGGCAAGCCAGTCAACGATCAAAATGTCGCCGATTGGATCGCCGAGGGCAGTCAGAACATGCCGGGATTCCGTTACACGTTAGACCAGAAGGAAATCCAAACGATCGTTTCGTATATCAAGGGCGAAATGGGAAAGCAGAGTTCAAGATAATCGGCGATTTCATGCCTGTTTTGGTATTTATACCGATGGATCACGAGGGCAACGCCGGGGGGCGCTTCGAATGAAAGCCAGAAGAAATAGGATCGGCACGTCAGTTTTGTTGGGATTGATATTGACTGCGGGCATCAGCGGCCTGAGTGCCGCCGAGCCTGTCTCCATCACTGGCAAAGTAACGGCCCAGGAAGGACCCCTAGAGGGAGCCTACATCGCAGCTCGCGGCAGCGGATCGATGATTCGTTACGTGATGACGGATAAGAATGGCCAGTATACTTTTCGGGGGCTGCCCACCGGAACGTACGAAGTGTCTACACGGATTCCCGGGTTTCAGAACGCGCGTAAAGAGAATGTTGCGGTACAGCAGGGCAAAGCCGCCGCAGCGGATTTCCGCGTGGAAGCCGAGAAGGACGCCCGTCAACTCATCGAGCAAGCCACTAATTCGGAGTTGATGGAAAGTTTTCCCGGCACAAAACAACAGAAAGGCTATCTATTTTCTCGCTGCGATGGATGCCATGGCGCATACTACATCGCCAAATCGCGTTTCAGCAGGAAAGATTGGCTGCTGGTTATAGGCAAGATGAAGAGCTCGGTTTCTACTCCGGTTGGGGACATCGCTCCGCCGACTGCCAGCCGTCAGGCACGCGAGGCCGGCCAGGAGCGCGGCGAAGAAGAATATTTCACCAGCAACCATGAAGGATCCGCCAATAGTGACGAAGCAATCGCGGATTACCTGGCCGACATTCGCGGACCGAACAGCCCTGACCTAAAGATTAAGTTCGAGCCGCGTCCCACAGGAGCGATCACGCGGGCCGCCGTAACCGAATACCAACTGCCACGCAGAGGATCGACCCCGCACGATGTGCAGCTTGATCCCGATGGTCGTCACGTGTGGTACAACGATTGGAAGTTCAATTATCTGGGTCGGATTGATATCAAAACCGGGGAGATCAAAGAATATGCGATCCCCGGAACGGATCATCCCGAAGGATTCTTGTCGTTGATGTGGGACAACCAGGGAAATCTATGGGCCGGGCAACTGTGGTCCGGGCGCGCAGTCCGGTTCAACACGAAACTCGAAAAATTCACGGGCGCATGGGAGGTGCCGCAGGAATGGGCGCGCACGGGATCGGTGGGTGTTTGTCGTACCATGGTTCACCCCGACGGTCCGGTCTGGGTTGACGATGCACTCAGCGGCAGATCCTGGACCTTCAATCCCGAAACCGGCAAATTCACGGAGCGGCCGAAAAACCTGAAGGGATCCCGGTTCGCCTGTGACAGCAAGGGAAACATCTACAGTTTGCGCCCAGGCAGGATTTTGAAAATGGAGATGGGCACCAAGAAGGTCACTGAATATCCTGCGCCTACGCCCACGGCCGATCCTCACCGGCTTACTTTGGACGGTGCAGAGAACGTGTGGTACGGCGATTGGGAAGGCGCCAAGATCACGTACTTGGACACCAAGACGGGAAAGGTAACCGAATTCCCCGCATTAACTCCGTGGTCTCGCGTATACAACGCGGTCGGGGACCACATCCGCAAGGTAGGTTGGGCGGTGCCACATGTTGCCGACCACGTGATGCGAGCGGATGCAAACTCGGGCAAAGTCACCGAATTCCCACTGCCCAGCCGTGGCCATGCCGTCCGCAACGTGGAGATTGAAATGTCGGCTAGACCACCAGCGATTTGGTTCGTGAATCAGCGAAATGGAAAGATCGTTCGCTTCCAGGAGTACGGCGAGTAGGTTCCGACTACTGTGAGTCGGGCGGTTGACATGCCTGAAGTTAAGGGAGGAGAGGTCAATGAAACACGGCGGTCGGGGAATAGGACTGGCATATTTTATTTTATTGATGGTGGCGCCGATTCGCGCTCAGCAGATCGTTCCTGCTCTGCCGCGGACCGGGATACGTGTACTGAAGGATGTTCCGTATTACACCGGTCAAGGTACTGAGCCCAAATTCCATTCCCTCGACCTTTACTTACCAGAGGGAAAATCCCGCATGCAACTGGTGATGTTCATCCATGGCGGGGGCTGGAGAGCCGGCGACAAATCCATGGACGATATCAATTCATTCCTGGATATCTGGACGCGGCACGGCATTGCGGTCGCCTCCGTCAATTACAGACTTTCACCAGCGTTTAAGCACCCGGCACAAATAGAGGATGTTGCCCGAGCGTTTGCATGGTTGCGCTCCAATGCCAACCAATACGGTTTCGATCCCGAGAATATCTTCGTCGTCGGTCATTCTGCCGGCGCACACCTGGCGGCGCTCTTGGCGCTGGACGGAAAGTATTTGCAACAAGAACGGCTGTCGCGCACCGCGATTCGCGGCGTTATCGCAATCAGCGGATTATATAACGTGGGAGAACTATTCGAGCCGGATATAACTCCAACCAGGGTAGAGCTAACTTTTCCATCGGACCGAGCGGTTCTTGACGACGCTTCCCCCATTTACCACGTGGCGAACGCTGGAGTGGATACACCTCCCATCATGATTGTCTATTCCGACGATGACATGTTCGGTCTCAGCCAGCAGGCCAAGGGCTTTTATGCGTTTATGCTCGGGCATAATCTTCCCGTGCAGTTGGTCAAGATAGCGAATCGAACGCACTCCGGCTCATTATCGGGAATTAACAAGCAAGTTCCACTCAAAGACTCGCTGGGCCGTACGGTTCAACCGATTGATGACATGCTGGGTCCGGCGATGATGCACTTTGTTCAAATCGTTCAAAATGGCTCGTTCACTAAGTTATTCCATGTGACTTGGGGCGAAGGAGGGCTGGCCGCCGCAGCCAAGACCCCATCGCCGCCCATGAAAGAGTTTCTGAACGTACAGTATTATTCCGGCGCCGGATCCGATCCGAAACTCAACGCTCTGGACCTTGTGATTCCACAGAGCAAAACCAACGTGCCTTTACTATTCTCTGTTCATGGCGGTAGTTGGAGGGGCGGAGACAAGCAGATTCCGAAAGCATTAGCTAATTTATTCGGAAGGTTGGGATGGGCCGTTGCGTCGGTAAATTACCGCTTATCACCGGCTGTCAGGCACCCTACTCATGTGCAGGATGTCGCTCGCGCCCTTGCCTATCTTTACAAAAACTCCTCGCAGTATGGTATCGACCACGACCGTATTGTACTCCTGGGGCATTCGGCCGGTGGCCACTTGGTTTCTTTGCTCGGATTAGATACACGCTATCTTGAGCAGGAAGGAATTCCCGCCAACGCAATCAAAGGTGTAATCGGAACCAGCGGAATGTATGACGTCCCCAAATGGTATGAGCCGCATCGCGTACCCTCCACCAGGTCACAAGCTTTCGGAAGTATGCAAGTGATGGAGGAAGCCTCTCCGATTCGGAACATTCACTCACCAGCGCCGCCATTCCTTATCACCTATACAGACCGCGACGCGTTCATGCAACCGCAGCAGGCACATTGGTTTTACAGTGCCTTGCTGAAGCAAGGCTTGGCAGCGAGATTAGTGCAGGTGATCGATCGCGTTCATCAGGAGTACCTATTCGGTGTTGGCAGTCCAGTCGTGCAGCCCAGCAATAGTGCCGAAGATGTACTTGGCTTCGAGTTGGTTCAGTTTGCTGCTGAGGTGGCCGGGCCGGACATGCATGCGCGCATGGTTCCAGGTAGCAGATAGCGTTGGGCTGAATTATCGCTGAGGTGTATTAACCAAGGTTGTGAATGATGAGGCGAGCACGCCTGATAAAACCGGTCCTACTAATTGCGCTTTCCGCAGTCTGCCTGATTTCCGCCGGTCAGCAACAAGGAACGCTGCCATCTGACCGGTTACAATCTGTCAACGTTCTGGTCGTGCAGGGAGGTCTTCTAATTGACGGGCGCGGCGGTGCCCCCGTTCCAGATGCTGTCGTCGTGATCCAAGGATCCAAGGTATTGAGCGCCGACCGTAAAGGGCAAGTGCCAATACCGCCGGGTGCTACTGTGATTGACGCCACCGGAAAAACAATCATTCCCGGTCTGGTGGATTCGCACGTGCATCTCGCCGACTCCGAGCTGCCTCATTTTCTCTACTGGGGTGTGACCACCATCGGAGACACAGGAAACGTGCCATCCTGGATACGCGCGCAGAAGGAGGGCGTGGAAAAGGGCGCCGTTGTTGGCCCTACCATTCTGATGGTCGGGTCTGGTGTGGACCAGCCGCCGCGAAAGATGGGGTCCGACTCGCATCAACCGATAACAGACGAGCGCTCCATGGAAGCTGCGATTCTTCTCGCGAAGCGGTCCGGCGCGGACGCCATCAAGATTTATTCCGGAATCTCTACGGCACTGATCAAGTACGGCGTGCAAATAGCCCACCGGGAGGGTCTGCCCGCTTTTTCACATTACTCCTCGCAGACGGCCGGCCGGGGAACCGACGACATCATCGACACCGGGCTCGACATGCACGTTCACACGCATGGCCTGGAGAAAGCCACCGTGAACAAGGAACTTCGCGAGCAAATCATCGCAGGAAAATTTCGCAATCCGCATTATTTAATGGACTCTTCAAAGTTTCCGGCGCTGGCACAGCAGATGGTCGATCGTAAAATGTCGCTGAATCCGACCTTGGACTCCTTCTGGGTGAAGGTGAGCAAGAACCGAGCAGAGTTCGACAAAATCAACAGCACCTTTTGGAAAGGTCCAATGGGCACGGTGCTCGGTGACGAGGAAGGCCGGCAGCTTTTTGCCAGGGCGTATGAGCCCGGAACCGGAGATCTTGCAGAGATGGCGCAAGGCTACGCCAAAGTAGGGGAGTTCATCAGGATCTTCGTAGGAAAAGGCGGAAGAATTGTCGCCGGCTCGGACTGCGGGAACGCCAGAAGTCCGATTGCCATCAGACCTCCGGGGACTGCTTTGCACGTTGAGATGCAGATGCTACAGGAAGTCGGTCTCTCTCCTATGCAGGTCCTACTGTCGGCCACGCGCTGGGCTATGGAGGCGTGGCACAAACAGGCGGAGGCCGGCACCATTGAGCCTGGCAAGCGAGCCGATCTTGTCATTCTGAATCGAAATCCGCTTGAAGATATAGCAGCGACCTGGGATATTGACCGGGTGATCAAAAGCGGCCAGATTGTAGATCGCGGAGCGTTGGTACGGTGGACAAATCCGCTTCCATTGCGACCTCAGTTCGACTAGACAGTCGCAGCTCCCGGCGATTCAAATGATCGCGGTATTGCTCCAACACAACCCACTCAATCTTTTCCCCCACTAGGATTCTAATCTGGACCAACGGGTTATGAGCGCGCTCTGGCGAGCAACAGCAGCCAACCGAAAACAACTCATTCCAAAAGAAGTCTAGCATATACGGAAACCGTGTTTGGCCTGAGTTGTGACTTTTCGGCTACCGTTCGCGGAGAGTTCACCCAGATCAAGAAGCCGCCATCGTGAAATTCTTAAAGGCGCTGTCAGGCGGTTATTCGCCCGCGGCCCAATAGCGGCGCAATTCTGCGGGCAAACAGGATCGTGGTGGGCCCACCAGGATTCGAACCTGGGACCAACGGATTATGAGTCCGCTGCACTAACCGCTGTGCTATGGGCCCGGAAATCGCTGCGGGCGGGGCGTGTTGAGCGCGTTCCATTCCGATGGAACTACGGTCGCAGGCACGGCCAGCCGGCTGCTCCGGCGGACCCCGGCCTGCGCCGCGGGTGCGCCTGAAAAAGTGTAGCACAGAGTTGTTGGCGCCGGCGTGGACCTTCATTTGGCGGATGTGGGGCGGTTTTGCGATTGACAATGGAGGGTTGTGGCATTAGGGTGGAGTTAACATTCTGCGAACGAGCGGTTCCGGCGCCGGATGGGAAACGGGGCCGGGCTGGGAGACTTGGACGCAAGGACGTGTCGCTTCGGTGGGCCGGTGATTATGCGGAAGAAAGTTTTGTTGGCCGTCCTGGTTCTTTCCTTCGGGGGATTGTTGTTGGCCCAGAAAGAGGAATGGGAAGTTCAGCGGCTTTTCCAGGACCTCTCCGCTCACCGCCAGCCGCCCAATAACACCGAATTTGTTTTTGCACGCATTCAGTTCACCAGCCACGGTCCGGGCCGTCGCAACTTCGGCGGGATGAGGCCTTGTATGCCGGATATTCCTTACGGCCGCGTATGCGGCTGGGCACACGACTATCCGTCCGCCGAGGAAAACATCCTGCAGATTGCCCGCGAAGCGACCGGGATCAATCTCAGCAAGGATTCCTACGCAATAGTGCGGATGGACAGCGACGATTTGTTCAAGTATCCCTTCGGGCTTCTGAGCGAGGTCGGCGAGATGACGCTGACGCCTAAGGAGGCGGCGAACTTCCGCGAATATCTGAACCGCGGCGGATTTGTAATGGGAGACGATTTCGAGGGCGACAATCTGCAATGGTTCGCCGAGCAGATGAAGCTGGTATGGCCGGACCGCTCCTACGTCGAGCTGACGCTGGACAATCCGATCTTTCATACGCTTTACGATATCAAGACCCTCGACATCGCGGCTCCCTACCCGCAGCAGGGACTGCCGAAGTTCTACGGCTACCTCGACGACCACGGGCGGGTCAGCATCGTCTTGAACGCGAACAACGATTTGGGCGACTTCTGGGAATGGGTCGACGAGCCGCGCTATCCCTTGCCGCCCTCCACCGAGGGACTGCGGTTCGGCCTCGATTACATCCTCTATTCCCTCACGCATTGAATTCCGGGATGACAGATGGGAAACGCCGGGCGATGGGCCGAGCGACCTCGCTGGACCAGGATTGGCTGGGGATGGCTGGCCGCAAGATTGCGCCTCGGGCTATAATCGGAGAACCAATTTCTGAAGGATGGCAGGAAATAGAATGGACCGATTCAGAATGAATACAGGCTCGGCGACTGACACAAACATGGGGAACTCGGGACGCATCGGATGGCGGATGTCCTACGCATTGCTCTGCTTCTTGTTTTTATTGGCGGGGGCGAGCCTCGCGGGACAATTGCCGGGAAACCGCTGGGAGTTGCTGGCGATCGTTTATCCTCCCGACAGGGAGATATTGATCGAGATGGGGGGCGGAGAAAAAACGCTCACCGTGAAAGGATTTTGCAAGGTGCGGGCCAAGAAGGACGCGACTTCGCTGGAAATCGAGGTGAAGGGATTGGCCGCGCCCGGCGAGATCGGATGGAGCGGGAAACAATACGTCCTGTGGGCCTTCGACCGGGATAAACGCGCGGTCAATCTGGGGCTGGTCCCACTAAATTCGAAAAGCGCCAAATGGTCGTTAAGCGTTCCGTTCCGGGCTTTCGGCCTGCTGGTTACAGCGGAACAGGATCCCAAAGCGACGACGCCCAGCACTGCCGTCGCGATGGAAGGACTGCTGCCAACCAACCCGGACCTGGTGGTTCCGATCTATCGGCTGGAGATCGGGCTGGCGCCGGCAGGGAGTTAGTGGCTTGTGGGGCTGCATGGGACGCTAAGGGCCGCGCGTTCAACTGCGGCGCGAGCCTTTCTTCGGGCCGTCGGCTGCAGCGCTTTGTTGGGCAGCCAGTGTGAACAACCGGCGCAGCGTTGGATCGGTGGGCGGGTTCGAGCGCAACCACTCGTTCTGTTCGTCTACAGACATGGACGCAATCCTGGTGCTGAGAGCGGCACGAGCGACGCGCATCGATTGCACGGCATCGAATGCCTTCGTAGTTGACTTACTCATCGCCAAGCACCTCCTGTGGCGAACGAATCTCGATAGCCGGATACCCAAGCCGGCGGTTCACTGCATGGTAACCGTGAATCCGCTGTAGATTGACGACATGTCGGAAATTCCAGCTCACGAGCACATCCACGTACGCGACCGATGCCATTGCGATGTGCTCGGCGTCAGCCAGCATCCCTGACCCCAACACTCCTTCCGCCAGATAGCGCTGCGCGAGTTCGGCAGCCGGCGGTGTCAGTCGCACAAATTCGATGTAACGATCCGGCACCGCTCCCAGCACTGAGCGGACTGCCGGAGGAGCTGTTTCAAGCTCCCGGAGTGTCAGTTCCGAAAGGACGAGACGCAGATCGCCACGCACGAACGCTTCCAAAAGACGCCGCGACGGAACGCGGAACTCATCATCTTCACAGCCTCCGATGACCGACGTGTCCGTGTAGATCCGAATTGCCACATTTCTATTGTACCAGCCCCCCACGGTGAAAATTGTTCCGATGTCATGACCATCCTTCGCATCCTTACCGTCCCATTCTGAACACCACCTGCAAGCCTTCCCTCCACTGCTCATTCAATCCAATCCGGACCGCCTCGACGGTGGGAGAAAAATATCGCAGCACCGTTTCGCAAGCGGAATGAAATTGGAGTGCCGGACTCACCAGTAACAACAGCGGCGGCTGGCCGCTCAGCGCGCGGCCGGAGAAATATCCCTGGCGCTGGAGTTCCCCTCGTTGCTGGTGGCGATGCACGCGGATCCAATAGTCGAACGCCTGCAACGGCAGGGGGATATCCTCGGAGGCTTTGAACTCTACCACGGCCAGGCGGCCGTTGGAATCGACGGCCAGCAGATCCATCCATCCCGCTTCGGCGCCGGAAGCGGCGGGCACCTGTTCGTAGAGGGCGTCGGAGGCCAATTTGTATCCCAGAACGCCAATCTGGCGGATCACCATGCTCTGCATCCATTTTTCCGCCTGGAGCCGGTAATAAGGATGCTGCCGGGATTGGGAGTCCTTCGTCTGCGCCCCGCGGAATCGCAGAATGCTTGTTACCAATTTCTTCAATTGACCGAAATTCTTTTCGTCCACGAGCGTCTCGGCGCGGCCCACTCCAAAGATCACGCCTTGCGCCGTTTCTTTCGCGAACGGCAATCCATGCACGGCGAACACGCGCAAACCGCCGGGTCCCAGATGAGTCTCGATCTGGGGACTGATCTCGACAATTCGCTCGATGACCCGCTCGATAATTCGCTCGATCCGGCTGGCGGCCGAGGGACGAAGCGTGAAAGTGCCTCCGGCCGGCGCCAGCATGATTTTCAGATTTCCCACATCCGCCGCATCGCACCGGCGGACTTCCTCTCCCGTCTCGTAGAGCTCCCACTGCGCGAGTTGGGAGTCCATCCAAGCCAGCCGCTGCAGGGTTGTCGTGCCTCGCTTCGCGGGAACGAAGATCTTGAGGCCCTGGTAGACGCGGCGCGTGTCGCTCTGGCGGAGCCAGTCGAGCCAGATCACCCCGTAAGTCAGGATGCCGTCGATGGTTTGCGCGTCCTCCTCCTCGCCGGCTCCTATCACGGCCCACGCTTGTTGTCCCCGGCACAGCACGCCCCGCGTGTAGAGTCCCGAAAACGAACGTTTCAAATCCGGCTCGGCACCGATGTTTTCGGCCTTCCATTGTGGGAACATCTGAGACAGGTATCGCCGGAATTTTTGGGAATAGCGGAGCCGCTCGCTGCGCCGCTCGAGCTGTTCGGCCGCCGCGCGAGATTCCCCAACGAGCAGTGTGCCGGGCGGTCCCTTGCCGAACTTCTGGAAACGCAGCTCCATACGACCCGCGCTTTCCTTGTGGATTCCCGTGATCTGCCGGACGACGTTGGTGCGCTCGTTCCAGATGTGCCACAGCAGCTTGTTATATTCGGTCGAAAGCGAATAGTTGCTGGCGGAGAGATCGATCACTTCGCGCCCTGGCTCGGTGACCACCGGGCGGCGGAGTCCAAGCAGAAAGGTCTCGATTCTCTCGCGCAAGTCTTCGATAGGATTCGGGATGGGACTCGGGATGGGACTCGGGGTGTCCTCGGGCAGCGCGCCGGGAGTGGAATTGGATTTCCGCATGGCAAGCCATTATAATCCACGCGTCCCCGGAGACTTCTTCCGGATGCAAGCCGGGCGTGCCGTTACGGCCCGGTCCGGGATGTTTCGGTGCCCTCACCGATCCGCCGCGTTGCTCAACGAAAATGACCAGTGGGAAAAAGCGGGAAGGACATTTATAATAGGAAGAGCGCGCTCTGGAGTGGGGAGAGTTGGCCGCAAGAAAGAACCGGGTCCCACGATCGCAAGGAAATCTGGAAATTTTGAAAACGTAAGGCTTACACGATGCTAAATATTTTTCGGCAAAGACAGACGCTGGTCAAGGCGGTGTTTGGGGTCATTCTATTCCTGGTTGTCGTTTCCATGGCGATCACCCTCATCCCCGGACTGGGGGGAGATATTGGCGACCAAACCAACAATCCCGTGTTGGCGGAAGTGGCAGGCGATAAGGTCACCGAATTCGAGGTTCAGCAGAGCCTTCAGCAGGTGAGCCAGAGGAACAAAATACCGCCCGAGATGATGCCGTTCTACACCAACCAAATCCTGAATGAAATCGTTCTGGAGAAGGCCAGCATGAACGAAGCCACCCGCCTGGGTTTGACGGTGGACGAATCGGAGTTGCGGGAGCAGTTGAAGCGGGACCCGAATCTGTTCCCGAACGGAGGCTTCGTGGGCCTGGATCAGTATGAAAACATCATCTCGGAAAAAGCCGGAATGAGCGTGGCGCAGTTCGAGGAACGCTATCGCCAGGCCATGTTGCTCGAAAAACTGCGCGAGTTCATCACCGACTCCATTGTGGTGTCGCCCGAGGAAGTCCGCAAAACGTTTCTGGCAGAGGGCGAAAAAATTGTAGTGGACTACGTTGCCTTGAACCCGGACGATTACAAGAAGGAAATCACTCCTTCCGACAGCGCGCTCGAAGACTATTTCAAAACCAACAAGGACCGTTACCGGGTTCCCGACAAACGATCGGCAAAGATCCTGTTTCTCGACAGCATCAAGGCGAAGGCGGGCGTTACCATCACCGATGCCGACCGCAAGAAATATTACCAGGATCATCTGGACAGCTACCGGGTGCCGGAACGGGTCTCGGTCCAACACATTCTTTTCAAAGCCGATCCGAAAAATCCGGCCGAGCTGGAACAGGCCAGGAAAAAAGCGGAGGATGCGCTCAAGAAGCTGAAAGCCGGCGGCGACTTTACGGCTATGGCGAAACAGCTTTCCGACGATAAAGGGAGCGCCCCCCTAGGCGGTTTCCTGATCAACGTTGTGCGCAAGCAGACGGTTCCGGAGTTCGAGAAAGTAGCCTTCAGCCTAGCCCCCGGAGCAATGAGCGACCTCGTTTCGACCCAATTTGGGATTCATATCATTAAGTCGATCTCCCACGAACAGGCTCATTTGCAGACGTTGGAGGAAGTCAGGGCCGCCATCATCGACCCACTGCTCCAGCAAGAGAAGGGCAACAAAATCGTGGCCGACACCGCGGATAAAGCCTCTCGGGAATTGGCAAAAGATCCTTTGCAAATCGAGGCCATTGCAGCAAAATATCAGGCTGAAGTGCTGGCCCCTCCGCCGTTCACGCAAAATGAAAACATTCCGCGCGTCGGAGCTTCCGGCAATTTCATGCAGGAGGTTTTTGGACTGGAAAAGAATCATGCCGGCCCGGCGATGGAAGTGCCCGGCGGCTATGCCGTTCCGGTGCTGCTGGACATACTTCCAGCGCATCCGGCCGCGCTGTCCGAGGTCAAGGACCAGGTCAAGATCGAATACATCAACGAACAGAGCCGGGCCAAGGCGACTTCGAAGGCCATGGACCTAGCCAAGGCACTGGAGCAGCAGGAAACCAAGGATATAAAGAAAGCCTCGAAAAGCTTGGGACTCACCGTCAAGACCAGCCCGCCGTTGACCCGCGACGGTACCATTCCGTCGGTGGGTCCGGTCAAAGACTTAAGCCCCAAGATTGCCTCGATGCCGCCCGGCGCGGTAGACGGTCCAGCCAATCTTCAGGGATTCCAGGTTGTCTTTGAAATTGTCTCGCGGGAGCCTCCCAACGATGCCGAGTTTGCCGTCAAGAAGGCGGAAGTTCAAGCCCGGCTCCTGAACGAAAAGCGCAGGCTCGCTTTCGATGTGTTCCAGGACAGCCTCAAGAAGAAAATGATTTCCAGCGGCGACCTGAAGTTTCACCAGGATGCCATTGCCAAGCTGACGGCGGCTACGAACCCGAAGCCTTGATCGCGGAACATTTCCGCCGGACACGCCGTTCCTCGCTGTACGGATGGTTCGGCGCCGTAGCGGTATCGCGCCGTCTTGAAAAGGGATAGGGAGAAGCAATCCGTTTTGAACGCCGCCGCCAATTCGCCGCTCCCGGCCCCGGCGCCCGGAAGTCCCCGTCTGAAAACGCTCATCAAAACCGAGGATCTGTGGAAGAGCTACCAGATGGGTTCGGAGACCGTCCACGCCCTGCAAGGCGTCAATTTGGAAATCGAGCGGAACGAATACGTCGCCATCATGGGACCGTCGGGCTCGGGCAAATCCACATTGATGAATCTGATCGGGTGCCTCGATAGTCCCACGCGGGGCAGCTACTGGCTGAATGGAAAGCTGGTAAGCGAGTTCGACGACGACGAGCTGGCCACGATTCGCAACCGCGAAATCGGCTTCGTCTTCCAGACCTTCAACCTGCTGCCGCGCGCCTCGGCGCTCTCGAACGTGGAGCTGCCCTTGGTTTACAGAGGAATCGCGCCTACCCGGCGGCGCGAGATGGCCCGCAACGCTCTGCGGTTGGTCGAGCTCGAAAACAGAATGGATCATCGCCCGAGCGAGCTTTCCGGCGGCCAACGCCAGCGAGTCGCCATCGCACGCGCACTGGTTTCGAATCCTTCCCTCCTGCTGGCCGACGAGCCGACCGGCAACCTCGATTCCACAACCGGCACGGAGATCATGAGCCTCTTTCAGCGGCTCAACGAGCAGGGCAATACGCTGGTCGTCGTCACCCACGAGCGCTCCGTCGCCGAATGCGCCCGCCGCATCCTCCATATCCGCGACGGCAAAGTGGATAAAGACGAGCGGTTGCGGTAAGAGGCTTGACTTTTTTCTGGTAGGAATAATTGCTACCATAGGGGAGGGTGCCTTAAGGGAGGTGTTCTATGCCCACCGTTGAAAAAATCAGTGTGGCGTTGCCGCCTGAGATGATCGCCGTGCTTCGAGCCGCCGTCGAAAGCGGCGAATATTCCAGCGCGAGCGAGGTGATCCGAGATGCCCTGCGGGCCTGGAAACTCAAGCGCAAGGTGGAGGCGCTGGAACTGGACGAGCTTCGTCGCCTTGTCCAAGAGGGTATTGAGAGTGGCCCGAGTATAGACGCCGATCTGGTCTTCTCTCGCCTCAGGGCCAAGTACGCCGCGATGCCAACCAGGAAAAAGAACGATGAGGCTTACCTTCTCGCCGAAAGCCGCGCGCGACCTGGAAGAAATAGGCGATTACATCGCACGTGACAATCCTCGCAGGGCGCTTTCATTTATCGAGGAACTCCAAGCGCAATGCCGCCGCGCAGCGGAATTGCCCGCCGCTTTCCCGGCGCGAGAAGATATTGCGCCGGGCATTCGAATGGCCGTGCACGGAAACTATCTCGTCTTGTTTCGGGTACGAAGCGATTCCGTCCGCATTGAGCGCGTTGTTCACGGGGCCAGAAGACTCCTTGGTTTGCTCTAAACGAAGTTCGAACGGTCAATCGAATTGGTGTTGGATGAGACGCATTCTTCGAGGAGATTCCTCGCTCAATTCATGGGGGCTACTCCGCGTGGTGCTTTATGGTACGGAGGCCGCCGCGAAGGCCGCTGTCGCGGGAGTTGATCTGTAGAGGACAGGCGCCTGGACCTCGGATTTGCCTTCGGCGGGGCGGGCTTTTGCGGAGCTGGCGG
>ORMF011235868.1_pt1 | contig 111261 bp, 41 predicted proteins | sample 1779871 | NCBI WGS metagenome assembly ORMF01 (sample SAMEA104232316, study PRJEB22302) | groundwater metagenome | biome: forest; feature: aquifer; material: groundwater | place: USA | collected 2011-08-07 | depth 5.4 m | reverse complement strand
GGAGGCATGCCGCCGCATCGCTTCGATGACCAGGAGATTGATCACGCGGACGACCGGCGCTTCCTCTTCCCCCCGCTCATTGAGGAGAAGGGCGACCGCGCTGTCGAGCGTGTCTTCCTCGCCTTCGGTCTCTGCGGTGATCCGGGCGGAGGCCTCCGCCAACGACGCTTGATTGGCGTACACCTGCTCGATCGCCCGAGAGATCTCGCTCTCGGGCGAGAGCACCGGGTCGATGGAGAACTGCGTGAGCGCCTTGAGATCGTCGATGGCGAAAATGTTCTGCGGATCAGCCATCGCCACCACCAGCCGCTCGCCGAACTTCGAAAGTGCGACGAGCTTGTACTGGCGCGCGAGCCGCTCCGGGATCAGCTTGGCCGCCACGGGATCCACCCGGTACTTGGCCAGCGAGATCATCGGCAGCCCCAGCTCTTTGGAGAGCAGCTCGGCAAGTTGTTGGTCGGTCACAATCCCCCGGTCCACCAGCAAGCGCGCGAAGCTCTTGCTGTTGCGCGACACCTCGCTCATCATTTTGTCCAACTGCTCCTGGGTGGCCAGCGACTGCGCGATGAGCAACTGGGAGATGCGCTGCTTGAAGCTGATCATCCCCCCACCTCGCCCACTGTCGTCCGGAAGATCTCCTCAAGCGTGGTAATGTGGCCCTTCACTTTGGCAAGCCCTTGCTCGCGCAACAGCGTCATGCCCTGCGTGCGGGCCATCTGCTCGATTTCGCGCTCCGGCGCGCGCTTCAAGATCAAGTCCCGCACCTCAGGGCTCAGCACCAGCAGCTCCGCGATCACCTCGCGGCCCGCATAACCGGATTGAAAGCAGGTGCGGCAGCCCTTGCCGCGCGCCAGCTCCAGCGGTTCGCCGTGCTTGTCCAGGAAGCCCAGCTTCTCGGCCAACCCCTTGGCGGGCCGGTAGGTCTCGAGGCACTTGGTGCAGATCTTCCGCACCAGCCGCTGGCCGAGCACCGCCATGAGGCAAGAGTTCAAGAGAAACGGCTCGATGCCCATATTGACGAGGCGCACCACCGAACCGGCCGCGCTGTTGGTGTGGAGGGTGCTGAGTACGAGGTGGCCGGTCAGGGCCGACTTGACCGCCATGTCCGCCGCCTCGGCATCCCGGATCTCTCCCACCATGATGACATCCGGATCCTGGCGCAGGATCGAGCGCAGCGCCTTGGCAAAGGTCAGGCCGATGTCCGCCTTCACGATCACCTGGTTGATGCCTTCGATGTCGAACTCCACCGGGTCCTCCACAGTGACGATGTTCTTCTCGGGCGAGTCGATGAGCTTGATGAGCGCGTAGAGCGTCGTGGTCTTGCCGGAGCCGGTGGGGCCGGTGGAGAGGATCATGCCGTGCGGCCGGCGGCCGCAGGCCTTCAGCCGCTTCAGGTCCTCTGGATCGAACCCGAGCGTATCGAGGTTGAGCCGAATCTCCCCTTTATCGAGGATCCGCAGACAGACGTTGCCCCCGAAGCTCGAAGGCAGCACCGAGACGCGGAAGTCGATGAGCCGCTCATCCACCTTGAACTTGAAGTGGCCGTCCTGCGGCAGCCGGCGCTCGGCGATGTTCAGCTCCGCCATCACCTTGATGCGCGAGACGACCGCCGAGTGCAAGTTCTTGGGAGGCGCCGGGGCTTCCTGCAGCACGCCGTCCACCCGGTACCGCACGCGCACCGAGGTCTCACGGGGCTCAATGAGCACATCGGAGGCATGGGCCCGCACCGCCTTGGTCAGCAGCACATCGGTAAACCGGATGACCGGCGCTTCCAGCGTCTGGCTGAGCAACCGCTGGGGATCCGACTCGTCGGATCCGTTGGCCGACACCACCTCGATCGAGTCGGCCTCGGCCTTGCGCACCATCTCCTTGAGCGTCTCTTCCACGCCGGTGCCGTAGTACTGGTCGATCGCGTCGCGCACATCCTTGATGGTCGTCAGGAGCGGGTTGATTGACAGCCCTGTCATGGTGGAGATGGTGTCGAGCGCAAAGATGTTGAGCGGATCGACCATCGCCACCGTGAGCGTCTTGCCGATGCACGAGACCGGGATGAGCTGATACTGGGAGGCCATCTCGCGGGACACGAGCGCCTTGAGGGCTGGATCGAGCTTCATCCGGCCGAGGCTGATGGGAGGAATGCCTAACCCTTCGCTGAGCGCAGCGAAGAGGTCGCTCTCCTTGACCAGCCCTTGCTCGATCAGCAGTGCCTGCAAGCTCTTGCCCTGCGCCCGTTGGAGGACGAGCGCCTGATCCAGCTGCTCCTGCGTGATGAGCTGGCGGGAGAGCAGCACATTGATGATGCGCTCCTTAAGGCTTGCCATTCTTGCCCGGCAGTTTGTAATACTTGTCGATCGCGCGGCCGATGTCCGAGGGGGTGCTGACAAAGGTCTGCACCACGCATTTGGTCAACAGCTCGACGTCCTCAATGGCCTGGATGTTCGAGGGGTCGGCCATCGCCAGGGTGAGCGCGTTGCCGATCCGGGCGATGGGGATCAGGCAGTATTGGCGCGCCAGCTCCACGGGAATGATCGCGGTCAGCCCGGTATCGATCTCGTAGTTGTCGAGCGGCAGATACGGAAAACCGTACTGGGCGGTCAGGGCGAGCGCGATCTCCTCTTCGGACACCAGGCCGAGCGCGATGAGGATCTGGCCCATCAGCCCCCCATGCTCGCGCTGGTGGGCCAGGGCCTTCTCGAGGTCCTTCTGGTGGATCAACCCCCGCTCCAGGAGGACTTCGCCGATGCGTTTGGTGATGATGCGCTTCGCCATGCCTCTGCCTGTTACCGGTTCATCAGCCTCATCAAGTCATCCGGATCGCTGGAGCGCCCGAGTGCATCCTCCAGGCTGATCACGCGGTTGACGTAGAGCTCATACAGCGTCTGGTTCATGGTCCGCATGCCCTCTTTCTGCCCGGTCTGAATCACCGAGTAGAGCTGGTGGATCTTCTGCTCGCGCACCAGCGACCGGACCGCGTGGTTCACCAGGAGCACCTCGCCCGCCAGCACGCGTCCGCGCCCGCTCGCCTTCGGGATCAGCTGCTGGGAGATGACGCCCAGCAGCTCGAGGGAGAGCTGCACCCGCACCTGGTTCTGCTGGTGCGCGGGAAAGACGTCGACGATACGGTTCACCGTCTGCACCGCATCCGAGGTGTGCAGCGTGGCCAGCACCAGGTGGCCGGTCTCGGCCACGATGAGTGCGGTCTCGATCGTCTCCAGATCGCGCATTTCACCGATCAGAATGACATCGGGATCCTGCCGCAGCACGTGCTTGAGCCCCTGCGCGAAGGACTGCGTGTCGTTGCCGACCTCGCGCTGATCGATGATGGACCGCTTGCTCTGGTGGGTGTACTCGATCGGGTCTTCAATCGTCACGATATGGAAGTCCTTGTTGGTATTGAGATAATCTACCATCGCGGCGAGGGTCGTGGTCTTGCCTGAACCGGTCGCCCCGGTGATCAGGACCAGCCCCTTCTGCTTGTTGCAGAGATCGGTGACGACCTGGACCGGCAGGCCGAGCTCCGAAAACCCCAGGATCCTGAAGGGCAGCATGCGGATGGCCACCCCCACGTAGCCCTGTTGGATGAAGTAGTTGGCGCGGAAGCGGGCCAGCCCTTCGACGGAAAATGCGAAGTCGAGCTCCTTCCACCGCTCGAACCGCTCGATTTTGTCGGCCGAGATCAGGCTATAGGCAAGCTCCTTCACCTCATCGCCCGAGAGCGGCGCGTGATCGGTGGCCACGAGGCGGTCGTCCATCCGCAGGAAGGGGGACAGATTGGCGCTGAGGTGCAGGTCGGTCGCTCCTTGCTCGACCACCAGCCGCAGCAACGATTCCATGGTAGGCTTCGCCGACACCGTCATCGCTCCTCCTCGGTTTCCTGTCGCCGGGTGGTCATCCGCGCCTTGTGCATCATCGCATCCACGATCCGCTGCTCGAACTGCTCCGCCGTGGTCACGCCTTCGCCGGTGAGGTTGAGCCGCTTCAGAGCGTTGACCATCGCGGCGAGGATCTGCGTCCGGGAGAGCTTGACCCCTGAGGAGAATTGCGCGTCTTTGCCGAGCTTGTCGAGATAGTCGACCTGCTGGCGATTGAGCGAGGCGATCACGCGGTGAGCGTGACCGTTCGATAGATCATGCCGTCGTTGCATGGAGCGTCGTCACCTCTGCGATGACCCAGAAAACAGTTCAGGCGTCCCGTGAAAAGGACGCCTGTATCTGCTGCCGTTGGCAGCCCCGCTATCCGCCAATCACCATTGGCGGACCGGTAGCTTTGCGTCCCCCGCTTACGCGGGGTTTGCCCTTTTCACACGGTCGACCGAACTATACCACACGTCGCACAAAATCATCAAGTCGACTATTGAAAAAATGGTGGTGGTGCAAATTGTCACCAGTCGATTCGTGCCCTTGGTGACGTTATCGCTCCTGCCGATGGATGCTCTGCAGTAACCCCAAGGCGATCCAGATCATCACCATGGAGGAGCCGCCGTAGCTGACCAGCGGCAGCGGCACGCCGACCACGGGCAGCACCCCCATCACCATGCCCATGTTCACGAACGCCTGGTACGCCAGCCAAGAGAAGACGCCGACGGCCAGCAGGCGCCCGTGAGGGGCGGCGCTGCTGGCGGCGATGCGCAGCGCCCGCAGGAGCAGCAGCCCGAAGAGCGCGATGACCGCGACACAGCCCAGCCAGCCCCACTCCTCGCCGATGACGGAGAAGATGAAATCGGAATGCCGCTCCGGCAGGAAGCTGAGCTGGTTTTGCGTCCCCGCAAACCATCCCTTGCCCCACAGGCCGCCCGAACCGATGGCAATCGTCGACTGGATGATCGTGTAGCCCGCGCCCAGCGGATCGGCGTGCGGATCGATGAACGCCATCAGCCGGTCCCGCTGGTAGCCATGCATGTGGCGCCATCCAAGCGGCAGGATCACCGCCAGTCCGGCCGAAAACCCGGCTAACATCTTCCGCGGCATGCCGGCTGCCCACACCATGCCCAGCCAAATGGCGCCGAAGATGCTGGCGGAGCCCAGATCGGGTTGAGCCAGGATGAGAAGCGCCGGCGGAGCGACCAGCAGCAGCGAGCCCCAGACAACGCGGGGGGGCAAGGGTGTGGGCTGGCCGGCGAGGTAGCGCGCCAGCAGCCACATCGTGGTCAGCTTGGCCAGCTCGGACGGCTGAACGCTCAACCCGAAGATCGACAACCATCGGGTGGCGCCCAGACGCACCGCTCCGGCGATTTCAACCAGTCCCAACGCGAACAGGCTGAGGCCATAGGCGATCCAGGCCAGGTCGCTCCACTGCCGGTAGTTCGTCCTGGCCATGGCCACCGATAAGCCGATCCCGATCACGATCCATACATCATGACGCACCGCGAGCACCGGATTGACCGTCTTGGCGGCGCTGGCCATCGTGATCGCACTCACCAGGGCCAGCCCTGCGGCGGCGGCCCATAACGGCCAATCGAACGAGGAAGCGCGCAGGGAGAGCCGCATCGTCACAGGGGCGCCAGGCTCAGGTACTCGCAAATGGACTTGGTGATTTCGGCCGGCAGATCTCCTCCTGATCCGCCGAACTCAGCAAGAACGGCCAGAGCGGCGCGCGGCTGGTCGACCGGGCAGAAGCCCACGAACCAGGCGTGCGTGCGGCCAGCGACATGGGTTTGGGCGGTGCCGGTTTTCCCGGCGATCGTGATCCGCTCGCTGACCGCCCGGTGGGCGGTCCCATATTGATCCGCCACCACCGCCCGCATGCCGGCCCGGACCGCCTCAATGGTGGCCGGCGACCAGGGCATCTTCCGTCGGGGGGTTCGCTTGCCCACCGGACGGTCAGCCACCGTCTTGACCACCCAGGGCTCTACGAGCCAACCGCCGTTGGCGAACACCGCCGCCATGAGGGCGGCCTGCAGCGGAGTGGCCAGGATTTCTCCCTGGCCGATGGAGAGCAAGGCGATTTCCCCCTCAGACAACCGCCGGCGCGGCAAGTGACCGGGGTCTTCGCTGAGCGGCCATCCGGTGGTATGAGAGAAGCCGATGGTCTCCTGGGCGCGGCGCAGCGGCTCAAGGCCGAGCCGTCGGGCGATGGTCATGAAGTAGACGTTACAGGACTGCATCAGCGCTTCGCTGAGCGTCATCGGCCCATGGCCGTCCCGGTTCCAGCAGTGAAAGTCCCTGTCGCCGATGCGCATCGCGCCGGAGCAGACGATCGACGTCTTGGGCGTGATGATCCGGTGCTCCAATGCTGCGGCGGCGGTCACGATTTTCATAATCGACCCCGGCTGATAGGCTGAATAGACGGCGCGGTTCACCAGCGGCGAGCGCTCATCACGCAGATACTGGCTGACCAGCGCGGAATCCGGTGCGACGAACGCTTCCGGGGCAAACGACGGCAGGCTGACCATCGCGAGCACCTCTCCGGTCTGCGGATCGAGCACGACCGCCGCCCCCGGCTGCGCGCCGAAGGCCTCCTCGATGAGCGATTGCAGCTGCGCATCGATCGTGAGTACTACGGTCGCTCCGGCCTGCGGCGCGCGCCGCCCAACGGTGCGAATCTGCCTGGCGCGATGGTTCACCTCCACGACCAGCCCACCCGCCTTCCCTTGCAGCGCATGGTCCAAGAGCTGCTCCACGCCCTGGCGGCCCACAAGCCGCTTGGGATGGATGCCATACTGTTTCAACAGCGGCAACTCCTCCGGGGTGGGTTGGTTCAGGTAGCCCAACAGGTTCGCCGCCGTCGCCCCAAGCGGGTAATGGCGTGCCGTCTCCGGTTTGACCATCAGCCCCGGGAACCGCCATCGCTCTTCTTCGACCTGGATCGCCAGCTCTTTGGGCACGCGCGAGACGATCGTGGCCGGCAGGAACGAGAAACTCCGTGCTTTCTTGAGCTCACGGGTCAGCGCGTCCACCGGCCGGTGGACCAGCGTGCTGACATGGCCGAGCACGAGCGGCAAGTCGGCGACATCCTGCGGCACCACCGCCAGGCGAAAGATGGTCTGGTTGGAGGCCAGAATCGTACCCCGGCGATCAAGGATGAGGCCGCGCGGCGCCTCTTCCGGGACAACCCGAAGGCGGTTTTGATCGGCCAAGCGCCGGTAGTGGACACCCCGGACCAGCTGCAAGTGCATGAGGCGAACGACCAGCACCAGGAACAACACCAGGTAGACGAGGCGCAGCTGAGCAAGCCGGTTCATGGCATGAAGCGAAGGACGCGCCGGGCAACCGGAACGGCGAGCGCAGTCAGGAGCATCCGGGCCACCAGGAGCCCTGCAAGGACCAGCGACCACGTGTTATCCAGCCAGAGCGCGCCGAGCGCCATCAGCAGGCTGACCAGCGCGGCCAGCGCGCTCTGCGCGCGCCACTCGTTCATGTCCCATCGGGTCGCCAGCGCCTGCAGCACCCAGCCGAATCCGACAGAGCCGAGCAGGATCGCTGAGGCGAATCGATCCGTCCAGAGGATGGTGGCTGCACCCGCGACAAGCGAGAGCGGAAGCCAGCGGTGCGGGGCGCGCGTGACGGCCAACAGTAGGCCGATGACCGTCAGATCAGGCACCCACCAGGGAGAAGCCATTGCGCGGGCCAGGCACGCCTGGGCGAGCAGACAAAGGACCAAGAGCATCATGAGGGTTCACTCAGTCGCTTGCGGGCACGCACAACACCTCTTCCAGTCGGCTGAGGCGCGCAGCCGGCGCAATGGTCGCCCGGGCTGATCCGGTGGCCTCATCACGCATGACGCGGGTCACCGTCCCCAACACCAGGCCCTTGGGAAACGTGCCGCCCAGCCCCGCGGTGAGAATCCGATCGCCCGTCTCCACATCGGCCTGCTCATCGAGATAGATCAGCTCGCACTCCCCGCTGCCGCGGCCGACGACCAACCCGGTTTCGCGCGAGCGCTCCACCAACGCAGCCACGCGGCTCTCGGCATCGGTCAGCAGCATGACCAGCGCAGTGTCCGGCTGGATCTCGATCACCCGTCCGATCACCCCTGAAACATCGACAATCGTGCTGTTCAGTGTCAGGCCGTGTCGGCTGCCGTGATCCAGGAGGAGGGTGTGCTGGGTGGGCAGTGTGGAGCGCGCGATGACCGAGGCGACGACGGTCCGCTCAGCCGGAACCGCGTCCCGCAGGGCGCCGGCTTGCTCGGCATGGCGCGCAAGCTCATGCAACCGGCTCACCTCCAGCTGCTGTTGCGCAAGGGCGGAGCGCAGCTCGGCGTTCTCCCGGGCCAGCGACGGCAGGCGCGGCAACCCGACCACGATCTTCACGGATGTGTTGACGACGGTAAAGGGAAACCGGAGGAACGAGAGGGCGACGTGCCGGACAGGCGCCTGAAACAGGAGGAGCACCGCAAGCACCGAGAGGCTGACGAGGAACTCACGAGAGAAACGGGGCACGGGATGTCGCGAAGAAGCCGAATCGGTTGTCGAATCCCTTGCGGGATGAGATTAAAAGTCCGGCCGGGCCGTGACCGCGATCCTGGTGCGCAGGTAGCGAATGTCATCAAGCCCCTTGCCCACGCCCATGGCCACGGCCGTCATCGGGTTTTCCGCAATATGGACCGGCAGGCCGGTCTCTTCCGCGAGGCATTTATCCATGCCGCGCAGGAGCGATCCTCCGCCGGCCAGGACGATGCCGCGATCCACCAGGTCCGCGGAGAGCTCTGGCGGGGTCTTCTCCAGGGTCAGGCGGGCCGCCTCCACGATCGTGCGCACCGGTTCGGAGAGCGCCTCGCGCACCTCCTCCGAGGTGATCGTCACGGTCTTGGGCAAGCCGGTGACCAGGTCGCGCCCGCGGACTTCCATCGTCAGCTCTTCATCGAGCGGATAGGCGGAGCCGATGCGGATCTTGATCTCCTCGGCCGTCCGCTCCCCGATCATGAGGTTGTAGGCCTTACGCAGGTGTTCGATGATCGCCTGGTCCATCTCATCGCCCGCAATCCGGATCGAGCGGGAGACCACGATGCCGTCGAGCGAAATCACCGCCATCTCGGTCGTGCCTCCGCCGATGTCGATGATCATGTTGCCGCCCGGCTCGTGGATCGGCAACCCGACGCCGATGGCGGCGGCCTTGGGCTCCTCCACCAGAAACACCTCGCGGGCGCCCGCGCGCAGCGCGGAATCGCGCACCGCGCGCTTCTCGACCTCGGTGATGCCCGAGGGGATGGCAACCATGACGAGCGGCTTGTTCAGCTTGCGGGGCTGCACCTTCTTGATGAAGTAGCGCAGCATCGCCTCAGTCACCTCAAAATCGGCGATGACGCCGTCCTTCATCGGGCGGATAGCGGAGATGTTGCCCGGGGTGCGGCCGATCATCCGCTTGGCTTCCTCGCCCACGGCCAGGACGCGCGAGGAACCGCGCTGAATGGCCACCACCGAGGGCTCGCAGAGGACGATTCCACGGCCTTTCACAAAGACCAAGGTATTCGCCGTCCCCAGATCAATGGAGATGTCCTGGGAAAAGAGGCCGAGAAGAAAGTTGGAAGAGTTCCGGAGATTGTCCCGCAACCGCTGGAATCGCTCTTTCAGCATACGGAAGGTGGGATCCTCGCTTACGATCGACTGACCGACGACGCGCACGTGCAGAATTCCGTTTATCCTAACAAAGGGTCCCTCCCTTGTCAACGGTTTTTACCGTCGAAGAACCGGCCAAACCGCCCAGCCGCCCGAAGAAGTCTGGGAAGGACTTGGCTACGCACTCCGCCCCCGCAACTCTGGTCTGGCCGGCGGCCGCCAGGGCGGCCACCGACAGGCTCATCGCGGTGCGGTGGTCGCCGGCACTCTCCACGCAGGCTCCGGAGAGCGTGCCTCCCGTGATCTCCACCACGTCCGGAGCCGGCAGCGTCACCTGCGCCCCGAGCCGCCGGAGTCCCTCCATCATCGAACGGACCCGATCCGTCTCCTTGACCTTCAGCTCGGCAACACCCTCAAACCGCGACGTCCCTCGAGCGCAGGCCGCAGCCACCATCAACACCGGCAGCTCATCGATGACGGCCGGGATCTCCTCCGGCGCCAAGCGGACCGCCTGAAGCGGCTGCGCCTCAACGGTAAGCGCTCCGGAGGGCTCCCATCCCTCGTCGGCATGCGTCTCCTCAATGCGGGCCCCCATGCGGCGCAGAACCGCCAGCACGCCGGTTCGACTCGGGTTGAGGCTGACATCTTCGAGCACCACGCGGGATCCCGGCACGCACAGCGCGGCCACCACAAGAAACGCCGCGCTTGAGAGATCGCCGGGAATCCTGAGCAGACCCGGCGAAACCACCGTTCCCGGCGTGACGGTCACCCGGCGACGCTCGCTCGCCACGGAAATTCCGCAGTGGCGAAGCAGCCGTTCGGTGTGATCGCGCGTGGGAGAGGGCTCGATGACCGTCGTGGGTCCATCGGCGAACAGACCGGCCAGCAAAATGGCGGACTTGACCTGCGCGCTGGCCACCGGCATCTCGTAGGCGATGGGATGCAGGGGGCGCCGGCCATGGATGGTCAGGGGCGGGTACAGCTCCTGCGCAGGCTCCGATGAGGCGCGTCCCTCCATGCGAGCGCCCATCCGGGTTAACGGCTGGACAATCCGCTGCATGGGCCGACGAGCCAGCGAGGGCGAGGCCGTCAACTGCGCGGAGAAGGGCTGGCCGGCGAGAAGGCCGGCGGCCAGGCGCAGCGTCGTTCCGGATTCCCCGCAATCGATGGGGTCCGCCGGAGCCCGAAGGCCTCCGAGGCCGCGGCCATGGACCGTCACCGCATCCGTCGACCGGTCAATCGTGATGCCAAGCGCCTCGACCGCCTTCGCCGTGCGCTGGCAATCGTCGCCGGAAGGCCAGGGGCGGAGCTCGGTCGGACCATCCGCCAACGCGGCAAGGAGCACCCCGCGATGGGCGATCGATTTATCCGGGGGGACGCGCACCGTTCCGCGCAGCGAAGCGCCTGACTGCAGGATGACGTCCATGAGAGAGGCTCAGGGAAGAAAAATCCCCCGCGAGCGGGGGAGAGGTGATCGACCTGACGACATCAGCGCGGCCGGGCCGCCGCGCACCGGACTACAACGCTTTCACCAGATCGCCTTCGCGGATGCTCTCCTTCTTGGAGTCCGGCAGGATCGCCGCGGCCGAGAGCTCGTCGTACACCTTCTCCAGCTTGACGCGCCCCAGCACCTGGTTGTCGCGCACAATCTGGCACTCCTGGCCGACGGTCAACCCCTGGTTCTTGCCCATGTTCACCACCACGAAGTCGTACTCGCGGTTGACCACGACGACCTGGCCGCTCGTGGTCGAGTTGGTTGTCGCGCTCACCGTCCGCACCGACGCCGCGGCCGGGGCCGTCACCGAAACGCCCGGCGCGGAGGAACCCTCCTGGCCGCTGACCATCACCTTCTCGAGCTCGACGGTCGGCCGCTCGGTCAGCTCCATCACCTTCGCTTCCAGTTGACCCTTTGCCTGCTCCAGATCGGTCATCTGCTGCTTGATCACATCGCGCTCACTCTGCAGGTCGGTCAGCTGCGCGGCGACCTTCTTTGACTCTTGCTGAGATTGCGCGAGCTCGCTCGTCAGGCGGGTAATTTCCTTCTCTCGGTCTTCGACGGAGCGGCTGAGGGTGTCTTTCACGCCCACCGCCTGGCCGAGTTCGTCTTTGAGCTGGGCGAACTCCTTCCGGAGCTTCCCCAGATCCTCCTCGGCTCGCGACTTGGCGTCCTGAATCTCGTCCAGGCGGGTCTTCAGCTCATCCTTCTCGGCCTGGGCGAAATGCAGGTCGCGCTCCCGCGCCTGGCGCGTCTCGCGCTCCTGGCTCCACTGGAGAATGGCGAAGGCGGCAACCCCCACGGCAAGCGCAGTGAAGACTCCCAGCAACGGCACCAGCATCTTCCCTGCCTGCCCTTGTCTCTGCATTCAGCCGCCCTCCTTCAGGATGGTGTCATGATCCGATGCACAAAGCCACCTGCACAACAATCTGACTGTATCACAGCGCATGAAGCGTGTCAATCGACCGGCGCCAGCCGGCGAAGGAAGCGCGGCGCGAAGTGCGCCCCGGCCCAACGAGCGAGCGCAGCCGAGGAACGGCGTCCGCTCCCAAACGGCAGGACCGCCACCACCGGCACGCCGGTGAAGCGCGCCATCGCCTGCGGATTGGTCCGCTCGGCCAGGCGGGCCATCGCCCCACCCGAGGGCGGCCGGACGTAGTTGACCACGATGCCGAGAATCCGCAGCCCGCGTCGGCGCGCGCACTGCACCGTGAGCAGCGTGTGATTGATCGTCCCCAGGCCGGGACGCGCCACGATCAGCAGCGGCAGTCCCAGCCGCGCGGCCAGGTCCGCCACGGTCGCCGTGGACGTCAGCGGCACCAACAGCCCCCCAACCCCCTCGACGATCATCGCGTCGCGGCGCGCAGACAACCGCGAGAAAGCACGGGCCACCGCGCCAAGCGAGATGGATTGATGGGCGCGTCGGGCGGCCGTGGGGGGGGCCAGCGGCTCCGTGAAACAGACCGGATTGATCAGCGCCCAGGGATCATCGACCCCAGCCGCGCGCGCCAACCTCACCGCATCGTCCGAGACCCAGCGTGTTCGGCCATGCTGTCGCCGCGCAATCCCTCCGGTGGCGACAGGTTTCATGACCCCCACGTTCACCCCCTGCCCGCGGCACCACGCGGCTAACGCGCTCGCCACCACCGTCTTGCCCACTCCGGTGTCCGTTCCCGTGATAAAGATCCCCCGCTTCCTAGACATCGCGCATCACACCTGTGAGCGCTTGGGCGAGCTGGCGGATCTGCGCTTCGGTGTGGCGCACGTTCACGCTCAGACGCATCCGCGCCGTCCCCCGCGGCACCGTGGGAGGACGGATCGCCGGCGCCCAGATGCCGCGCTGAAGCAGCGCTTCGGCCATACGGCTGGCACGCGCGCTCTCCCCCATGAGCACCGGCACGATATGCGACGATGACGGCTGTCGAACAAGGCGGTGGGTCCTGAGGAGCTCGTGCAGCTGCTGGACCCGCTCGTGCAGCGTGCCGCGCAGCGCGGGCTCGGTGTCAAGCAGCTGGAGGGCGGCCGATGCCGCAGCCGCAACCGGAACCGCCAGTGCGGTGGCATAGATGAACGTCTTCGCCCGATTCCCGAGGTACTCGATCAACCCGGAGGGACCGATGACGAACCCTCCCTGGCAGCCCAGGGCTTTGCCCAGCGTCGCCATATAGAGGAGGCGGTCGTGGCTGACGCCGGAGGCCTCCGGTGCGCCGCGCCCCCGCTCCCCGAGCACGAACGCCCCGTGCGCGTCATCGAGATAGACCAGGGCGTCGTGCCGTTCGGCCAGCTCCAGGATGTCGGCCAGCGGCGCGGCGTCGCCCTCCATGCTGAAGACGCCCTCGGTGACAATCATCTGTCTGCGGCCGCGGCGGCCGCGCGCAAGCAGCGTCTCCAGGTGCGACACGTCGTTGTGGCGAAAGAGGCGCACCGTCGCGCGGCTGGCCCTGGCCGCATCGATCAGGCTGGCATGGGCGGAGCGATCCAGGTAGGCCACGTCCTCGGCTGACAAGAGCGCGCCGAGGGCGCCGAGGTTGGCCAGATACCCGCTGGGGAAGACGAGCGCCCGCTCCGCGCCGAACCACGCGGCCAGCCGCTCTTCCAGATCGACGTGCACGGAGGTGGTGCCGGCCAGCAGGCGGGACGCGCGGGCGCCGACGCCGAAGGCGCGGGACGCGTGTGCTGCGGCGTCAATCAGCGCGGGATGGGTCGAGAGGCCAAGGTAGTCGTTCGAGCACCATGACACAAGGGGCTGGCCGTTGACGCGCACCAACGGACCGTCAACCGATTCGATCGCCGTGATCTGGCGGCGCAATCCTTGCCGTGCAAGGTCGCGCAACGCTTCGTCAAGGTCAGCCAGGAGGTCGCGTTGAGCTGAACGGGCCGTGGCGGTCATCGATGAGGAAGCGACAGCCGCGTATGGATGGTCGTCCTAACGGACGACCATCGGGAGGAAATCGGTGCAGCCGAAGACGCCGAAGAGGCCGCGGGCCTTCAGCCACAAGCCTCGCTTCAGATAACCCAGCGCCGGACCGATGACGTTGGCCGCCATCGTGGTCTCATCGCCGAGGATGAACTTGTGGCTCGACCGCTTGCCGTCCAGCGTGATGCCGGTCAGCGTCATGGTCGTCGAGACCGGTTTCTTCGGGTGCCGGGTGTCCATGACGCCGCCGACCTCGACTTGCTCCAAGCGATCGACGACGCCGACCCGCTGCAGCAGCACATCGTCCGCATGTTCCATGTGCCGCAGCTCCAGCAGGCCGTTGGTGCGCGCCAGCAGCTCGTCCACCTCGACATCGGTCATGGCCTTGGCGCGCTCGACGCTATACCCCGGCAGGTGGGCGATGTCTTCGCGGATCGTCGCCTTATACGCTTCCCAGTTGGCAATGCCGACCCCCCACCAGATGTCCACCTTCTCAACCTCCACGAACGACTGCGCGGCCAGGACCGCGGCGGCGGCCAGGGTGCCTGGGGTCGCACCGCAACCGCTGAGCACCACGCTGCGCGCCCGTTTGACCTCGGCATCGAGGGCCAGCATCTGCTGCACCGCTCGGGTGCGCTTGAGCACGTCCACGAAGACGAGCGACGCCGAGGCGTCGGCGAACCGCCGGACGACGTTGGGAATAAACTCGTTGGGCAGGTTGGGCAACGCGATCAGCACGGCATCCAGCGAGTCAGCCATCTCCAGCACCGCGCCGATCGGATCGTCGCAGTGCGCGGCTTCGATGGCGGTCGCGGTGGCCACTCCGCCCTGCTCTTCGCCTGCGCCGTTGGCCTGCTGAAACTGCCGGTACCCCTCGACCAAGTCGCCGGAGATGGACAGGAACGGTTCGGCCGCCAGCCCTTCGGATGAAGAGACCACGCCCCGGCTGTCACAGACCGCCGCCAGCGTCAGCTCTCGCTTGAGCCCGATGAGCCGGGCTGCCGCCTTGCCAAGGCCGCCGGCACCGAGCACCGCGACGCGGGCGGTCGTCCTCTCCGTCTCCTGCATGGGTCCTCCTGCTCTGCCGCTCAGCGATCCAGCCAGGTCTGCCGGCAAGAATCCCGCTCAATCAGTTCCGTCGGCAACAACAACTTCGTTGGCGTCTGTCGCTTGCCGCCCATCACCTGCATGAGGACCTCCAACCCGGTCTGGCCCATCTGCGCCAGGGGTTGGCGCACCGTTGTCAGCGGCACCCGCCCATGCATCGCCACGGGGTTGTCGTCGAACCCGATGACCGACAGCTCTTCCGGCACGCGGATCCCCTTCCCTAGCGCCACGTTGATCACCTCAAGCGCCATGTCGTCGCTTGCCACGAAGATGGCGGTGGGCCGGTCCTTCATGGCCAGCAGCGCCTCCGCTGCGGCGCGCGCGCTGGGCAGGCCGAAATCGCCGAACTTGATGTACTCGTCCCGTACCGGCACCTGCCGCGCCTTCATCGCTTTGACGAACCCGTCGAGCCGGTCCAGCCCGGCTTGCGTCTTGAGGTCGCCGGTCACCGTCGCAATCTCCCGGTGGCCGAGCTTGACCAGAAAGTCGACGACCCGTTCTGCCCCGCTACGGTTGTCGATCGCGACACAGCTCACCGGTAAATCCTGCAGGTAGTGGTTCAGCACAACGGTGGGCACGCCCTGGTCCAACATCTGGTCCAGCAGCTCCTCGCAGCCGTAGATGTCGATGAAGATGACACCATCGATGGCTGAGGGACTCGGCACCGTTTTGCCGTCGGTGATGTGCAGCAACAGGTCGCAGCGGATGCGCTCGGCGGTCATCCCCACACCCTTGATCACCTGAAGCGCGTAGTAGGAATGAAAGATCCCCTCGAAGCGCGGGATGATCAGCCCGACCGTATTGGTCTTCCCCGACGCAAGGCGCTGCGCGCTGGGGTTGGGATGATACTTCAACCGCTTGATCGCATCCATCACTTGGCGTCGGTTCGTCTCGGACACCGTCGAGACGCCGTTGATGACGCGTGAGACGGTCGTGGTGGAAACCCCCGCGGTCTTGGCAACTTCGGCAATGTTGATCTTCTTCATGGGTTCGACAGACGCACAGCCTCCTTCATGAGTGGCACGGGTCGATCACGGAGTGGTGGAACGAGCGGCCAGCAGCTGCTCTCCGGCGGGGTTCACGAGCGTGGCGGTCACGAAGATGAGCAAATTGGAGCGCTCGGCGGACTCGGCCTCTTTCCGGAAGAGCTTGCCGATCCCGGGCAGCGAGCTGAGCACCGGCAGGCCAGTCACCGTCTTGGACGTCGTATCCTTCATCAATCCGCCCAGCACCACCGTCTGGCCGTTCTCCACCACGATGCTGGTCTCCAGATTGCGCTCGGTAAAGCGCGGCAGCGTGACTTCGCCTCCAAAGCTGTCATCGGTCTTCTTCTCGCTGACCTCCGGCTTCAGCGCCAGCGTGATGTGCTTCAGATCCTGGCCGACGCTGGGGGTCACGTGCAGGACGATGCCGAGGTCCTTGGTCACGAAGTCCTGCGGCACGTTCACGAACCGCGTCTCCCGGACCCCGTTGACGATCCCGGCGAAGCTGCCGTCCCCGTTGAGATCCTCGCGGACGACCGACGCCTGGTACTTGGTCGCATAGACAAACTCGGTCACGATTTTAATGGTTGCGGTCTCATTATTCAAGGCGGTCACGCGGGGGGAGGAGAGCGTCTTGGTCTGTTCCGTCTCTTCCAGGGCATGCAACACCTGCTGGAACTGCGTCCCGGTGAGCACACCCTGCAGCGTCAGGTTGAGGCCGTTGCCCGAGGTCTGGTTGGCGAAATTGCTGAAGGCGATGCCGGTTCCGCGGGCCAGCGACGTCCCGACGCTGGAGAGCTGCAAGCCGGGGCTGCGGGTGCCGTCGCCCTTGCCTTGCTTCGTCAGCGCCACATTGCCGTTGAGCTGCTCATCCAGCGACCACTCGTCTGTTTCGGTCAGCGTCACCTCGATGAAGCGGGCCTCGATCAACACCTGCGCCGGGGGCACATCGAGCTGTTTCAGAAGCCCGGCGATCTGGTCCAGGTAATAGGGCACGTGCGTAACGACCAAAGCCCCGGTGCGTTCATCCAGGAAAAAAGAACTCTCGCCCACGACGGGCACGACCTCTTCCAGGAGATCCTTGATCGTCCGCAGCTCCTTCACGGGTTGCGGCTGCACGGAAATGCTTGCGCGGGTGTCGGCCAGCGGCGCAAAGGACGCGGTCAGCCCCGGCCCCTGGTTCAGGAGAAAGACGCGGGTCTCCAGCGACTCGGCCTCGATCTCGTCGCGGGTGGCGACCCAGATGGTCTGCTGATCGAACCGGTATAGCAGCCCCTGCCCCTTCAACAGGTACCCGAGCGCGCGGTCGAGCGGCATGCCCACGAGGTGCACCGTGACCGGCCGCCCGAGCGTCTTGGCTTTCTCGGAGAGGACGATGTTGATGCCCGCGCTTTCCGACAGAAACTGCACGGCGGAGGCGAAGTCCACCTCCTTGAAGTCGGCGGTGATGGGCTGGGTGAGGCGCTCTTCAAAGGTGACGGGAATCGCGGAGGCGGACGCGCCGCCGAAGCCGCCGGTCAGCGCCACCGCGCACGCGAGAAGGGTCCAGCGGCTCCTCCGCATGTTACGTGGTCTCGCCGCGGGGGGCCAGCAGGCGCGCCGTGATGAAGATCAGCAGGTTCTTACGCGTGCTCGAGGCTTCCGTCTGACGGAACAGCCCGCCGACGACGGGCAAATCGCCGAAGAACGGGACCTTGCTGACCTGGTCTGACGTGGTATCCTTCATCAGCCCGCCCAGCACTACCGTCTGGCCGCCCTGAATCACCACGCTGGTGGTGAGCTGGCTGGAGGTGAATTCCGGCACCGTCACGCCGCCGCCGAGATCGCGGAACTGGCTGAACGAGCTGACTTCGGGGGCCAGCACCAGCGTGATCGTCTTCAGATCCTTGCCGATGCTCGGCGTCACGTTCAACAGGATGCCGATGTCGCGTTTCTGGAAATCCTTGGGGACATTGGCGAACTCGGTTTCGCCGGCATCGTCGAAATCGCCGTCGCCGTTGATGTCGAACTGGATCAGCGAAACTTCATAGCGGGTGGGGTAGTTGAACTCTTCCACCACCCGGATGTTGGCGGTCTGATGGTTCAGCGCGGTCACGCGCGGGGCCGACAGCGTCTTCGTCTTCTTCGACTCCTCGAGCAGATGCAAGACCGCTTCAAACTGCGTGCCGGTCAGGACGCCCTGCAGCGTCAGATTCAACCCCTCATCCTCGCGCGCCAGCGCCGCAAATTTCGATCCGCCGCCGCTGGTGATCTGCAAGCCAGGGCTGCGCGTCCCATCGCCGGGGTCCTTCTTGGTCAGCGCCACATCGCCGGTCAGCACCGACTCCAGCCCCACCTGCTTCAGGTCGGTGTCCGTCAACTCGATGAACCGGGCTTCGATCAGTACCTGCAGCGGGGCCACATCGAGCTGGGTCAGCAGCTGCTCGGTCAGACCCAGATTGTTGGCGGTGTTGGTGGCCACCAGCGAGCCGGTACGCTCATCGATGACGAGCTTGCTGTCCGGCGGCTGCGGCACCGTCTTCTCGACGAGCTCCCGGATGGACTGCATCGTCAGCGCCGGGTTCGGCTCGATGGCCGCCGCCTGGAGCGCAAAGGCCCCCAGCCCGTTGTGCAGGAAGAAGATGCGGGTCTGCAGCGGCTCGCTGGAGAACTCCTCGGAGGTGGCGATAAGCACCGCGTCCTGCTCGATGCGATAGGCCAGCGACTGGTTCTTCGCCAGGTATTTCAGCGCCAGCTCCAGCGGCAGGTCGGTGACGTTGAGCGAGACGCGCCGCGTCTTGAGGTCCAGTTGAGGCGAGGGAATGATGCTCACGCCGGCGGTATCGCCAAGGAACTCGAGCACGTCGCTGAGGGCGACGTCCTTGAAATTGAGGCTGATCGGCTGCTGCAGCTTGGCGTTCATCGCCGGCGAAGGTCCATGGCCGGCCGGCGTTTCCGGCAGCGCCGCCACACGGGCTTGCGGCAGCAGCTGGGCTTTGACCACGTCATTGACCATTCGCTGCTCATCCTGCGCCACGCGATCCATCAGGCGGCGCTCGTCCTCTTTCAGTTTGGCGAGCTGCACCTCCTGCACCAGCTGTTGCGCCTGGCGATGCTGCGGGTCATGCGCCAGCACGCGCTGCAACAGCTCCAGCGCGGCGTCGTAGCGGCGGTCCTTGAGCGCGAGCTTCGCGTACTTGAGCGTCGTGTCGATCTCGATCCGTTTCAGCACCAACTGCTCTTCAAGCTCCGGCACCGCGGGCGTAGCACCCGGCCGTAGCTGCGCCGAGGCGCGGGCGCGCAGCTCGGCCTGCTTGATCTCCGCCTGCGTGATCACCCGCCTGGCCTCGCGGACGAGCGGATGCCCAGGGTCCAACACGGCCATGCCCTGCAGCATGTCGATCGCCGCCTGGAAGGACCCGCGACGGTAAAGGCTGAGACCCTGCTTGTAGAGGAGTTTCAGCTGCTGCTCACGGGCCTGTGCGACTTGCGCTTTGGCCTGCGAGTCCAACTTGGCGCGCGCCTGCGCTTTCTCGCGGGCCAGCGTGACCGCCAGCTCCTCCGCAGCCCGCCGGAGCCGCGCCTCGTCCTGCTGCGCCTTGGCGCGTTGCGCGTCCAGACGCCGCTGCGCTTGCGTCAAGAACCGGAGGGCCTCGGGATGGGTTGCGTCAAGCTCCAGCACGGCGCGGAAATGCGCCTGCGCGTTCACGAGGTCGCCGCGCTCAAGCAACGCATGGCCGAGCGCAAGATGCTGGGCGATGGCTTGGAGTGGATCGGATACGGCGGGTGCGGAGGACTCCTGCGCGTCTTGCGCGCGGAGGTCCCCATGCGCGCTGAAGAAACAGCCTAGCACGCCCAGGAAGAGCACGAGCCTCCTGGCGTGTCCTTGAGAACGAATCTTCCCCTCCTACGGATTCGTGGCGGAGGTGAGCGACACCACGATCTCCTCGTTCGTCTTAAGGTCCGATAATAGCACCCGGTTTTCAGCGATGTCAAGCACTTTGCATCCCGCAACCTCTTGTCCCACTTCAAGAAAAAATGTTTTCTTGGCGGAAAGATCTTCCACGATGGCACGCACCCGCGCGCCCAATTTGATCTGCCCCTTGTAGACAAATTTCGAGGCAGGCGGAAGCGCCACCCCGCCCTCCTCCCCGGCCCCCCCCGCATCCGGAGGCGGAGGCTTCAAGCGCCGTTCGGAGGAGAAGGGGTTCGCCTGAATCGTCCCATCCAGCGCTTCGGCGGACAGCTGCGCGCGCGCGCCGCCCGCCTCCGGAATCGGATAGTCCTCTTTCAGGCGCTCCCATGACTCGCTGCGAACTTCCATGCGCTGCGCGCGGAATACCGAACCCCGCCAGACCCAGACCGCGCCCAGCATCAGCAGGCAGCACACCGCGATGACGAAGGAGACATCGAGCGAGGCCTGCGCGCGTCTCATGGGGCGGCCTGCAGCGGAGCGCTCACCAGGTATCGGGCGAGCACCAGCTCCACGTCGAGCGTCTCGGGAAGCGTCGTACTCGCCGCGACCCGCACCGCGCGCACGTCAATGAGCGGCGCGGCCCGCTCAAGCGCGGCGAGGATCTTCATGAGCTGCTGGAGCGAGCTGGTCAGCCGCACGCGCAGCGGCAACCGCGTCAGAAACGGCGCGCCGCCGTCTTCTTCGGGAACCGGTTCGGGATCTTCCACCTTGAACGAGGCCACGGTCCCAACCCCTTGCTGCAGCATGAGGGCGGCGGCGTCCTGGATCATCACGAGCTGCACGAGCAAACGGGGCACGGTATCGGACGGCGGCAGCTCCTTGGGAAATCCGAGCGGCTCCGGCACCGGCAGCTTCCTCGCGGTGGCCAGCCGCTCGAGGGTCCGCTGCATGTCATGGAACTGCTCTTGAAAATAGAGCTGCGGGTCTGCGCTCACCGCCTCTGCCGCCTCGGGTACCGTCACGGCCTCAAGCCAATGGCGGTACCGCGCGTCCAGCGACTCCTGGCGGGCGGTGAGATAGTCCATGACCTCCTGATTCGGCGGGATGCCGCCGCTGAGCACGAGCTTCTTCAGCGCGCCGTGTTTCTGCTGGACCTGCCGGTCGATCGTCCGGAGATTCACCCGCCACGCCAGCACGCCCATCGCCGCCGCGCCCGCCACCATCGCGCCGATCACCGGCGCCCATTTCACCGCGCGCGGGTTCATGGCGCGACCAGCGGGCGCTGCACTTCGACGACAAACGCCACCACTTCCTTGCCGGTGGCCGGATCGGGCGTGACGTTCGTCGAAAGCGGCTTCACCGTGGCCATCCCCGCCGCTGTCTTCAGCCGCTCAAGAAACTTGGTGACTTCTTGAAAGGATTTGGCCCGGCCCTCCAGCGTCCCCTCAACCAGCCCGGTCTTGACGCACTCCGCCTTGGCGAGCCAGACGTCATCCGGCAAGGCGTCGGCGATCTGCCCGAGCACCTGGGTCAAGAGCGGCACCTGATTGGCCAGCCGCTCCAGCTGCTGCGTACGCTGCTGCACATGCTGCTGCTGCTGGAGAAGCGCACGCACCTCAGGCCGCAGCGACTGATAGAGCCGCTCGCGCGCCTCCAACGATTGCAGAACGAGCAGCCGGCGGCGCCGCACCTCGGTCATGCCGTTGAAGCCCAGCACCAGAGCGGCGGTCAGGCAGACCGCGCTCACCGCGTGCGAGATCCCCCTGGTGCGGTCAGCCTGCTGCTGCCGCTGCGAACCGGCCAACAAGTTGAGCGCGACTGGAGCCAATCCGATCGCTTGAAGGGCTAAGCCGGTTGCGGCAAGATAACGGGCCGGCTCCTCGATCCGCGCAGAACCGCGCAACAGCCGGTTCTCCTTGACGGGCTCCACAGGCACGCCAAGGCTCTGGGCGCAACGAACGGAGGCGTCAGGTTCTCCCGAATCAGCTTGAAGCAACCGCACAGGTCCTTCCCCTAGCTCTGGGTAGTCGGCACGCACCTGCTGCCAGGATGCGGCCAGATCTTCCCACAGCGCCGCGGCCGATGGACTGGAGACGGGGATCACCTGAAGCGATTTGGCGGTGCGCACGATCCATTCTGCGGTCTGACCGTTGAGGAGGTGCAGCAGAATCAATGGACGCCCGACCCGGATCCCCTCCTCGCCAAGGCACGCGTTCAGCGAAGCCATAGAGTTGATGGTGACCGCCCGAACCGCCACGCCGGCCCGACGGCAGCTCGCGAGCCGCTGTTCAAGAGTCGTGCGCCGCATGGCGGCGGCGGCCGCGCTGGAGAGTGCGGCGGGGTCCGGCCGACGAGCGCTGCCGTTGGCGCGCCCATTGTGGGCGGAGAGCCATTGATAGTGCCACGCCGCCTGCGCGAGCTCAAACGGCAGGTGCTGCTGCAGCTCGAACTGCACCGCCAGCTCGGCCCGCTGCGCGTTGACCACCAGCGGATTGACCGTCGTGAGGATCGCGGCGGCGCCCGGAAGGCCGAGCACGATCGGCTGCGTCAGCCGCAGCGCTTGCCGCACCTGCAGCAAGGCGCGGGCGAACGCTTCAGGATTCGCGGCATCGCAGGGCGTCTCGCGTGCCGACACGAGCGTGATGGCCGCTCCGGCGCGATCGAGGACCACCGTGCGGAGAACGGAGGGGCCGAGTTCAATGCCGACGCCGAGAGCCATGCGCGCTATTCGAGCCGCCACACTTTGATGGGAGGGCCTTTTGGCACAGCGAAGAGCGGCGGCTCCACCCCCGCCACCCATGTCCGTTCGGCCGGCGAGGGATCTTCCTCATCCGGCTGAATGCCCTCGGTCCCATTCACCTCTTTCGCCGCCTTCACTCGAAAATAATGGTTGCCCAGCGCCAGCCCGCCGGCGGTCGCCGTGGTCGCCGCGCTCCACTCCGACCATTCGCCGTGATCGAAGGCGTACGAGAACACGCAGTTGCCCTCCGGACACATAAACTCGAAGGTCACGCTCAGGACAGGGCTATAGCCGGCCGGCCCGCTGGTGATCACCGTCTCCGGCGAGAGCAGGATTAGGTCGATCTCATCGGACACCGGCACGGAGATGTTGCCCGCCCGGTCCACGAACTTCGCGTAGACGCGCTGGGCCCCGCGAACGGCGTTCAGCTTCCAGAGCTCACGCGACGCGACATAGGGCTCCTCCACATAGCCGGAGGCCTCCTCGTTGCTGAGCAGCACCCGCGCGATGCCAGAGGTGGCATCGGATCCGCTCAGCCCGAGCGTCACGTAGAGGCTTGTCGTCATGGTCGCCCCGGCGTTGATCTCAACGGCACCGGAGGGCGGAACCGTATCCACCGTCACGCTCCAGATGAGCGGCGTCTGCGCGTTGCCGACCGCATCCGCCACCCGCAGCTCGAGACTGTTCGCGCCTTCCTGCCATCGTTCTCCGGTCGCGGTCACAACACCGGTGGCGTCGTTGAACTGGATCGCCGCCGCCTGCCCGTTGAGCAGCAGGGTCACGCCTGCCTGGCTGACCCCGCTGCTGCCGTCCGCCACCGTTGCGGTAATGGATGAGGCGGCCGTATTAAGCAGCGTGCCGGGAGCCGGAGCGGAGGCGACGATCTGCGGCGCAGTTGTGTCGACCCAGATCTCCACGCTGATCGCCGATCCGCTGTTACCCGCGCTGTTGAGCGCCTTGACGCTGAAGGTGTGCTTGCCGTCCGCCAGCGTCTTCATCGCGCTGACCGCCACATCGAAGGATGTGGCCACGGTGTCGATGACGTCATCCGGCGCCGCATCGAAGGCGTAGCTGTATCCCTCGACCTCGGTGCCGAGGGCCGGGGCGTCCCAGAGAAAGATCGGATCACGGTCCGTTTGCCAGGCCGCCGGCGTGATGCGCAGGCCCAACGGATCGGTCTTGGCGTAAAGGACGCGCAGATCCAGGTTGCTGACCGGCAGTTCGGCCTGGCCGGACAGTGCGGCACTGAGGAAACCGGGGATCACGCGAAACCGCGCGCTCGAGGAGCGGTTCCCGGCCACTCCGCCTCCGACGGTCAGTTGCTGGCTGAAGCGCGAGGAGGTCGCCGTCCCACCACCCTGGTTGGTTTCCGCGGCTTGAAGCTCTTTGTCCGTGCCCTTGCTCACCGCCGCCTCCGCGATGTGACAAGTGATGAGTGATAAGTGATAAGTGGCAGCGAGAAACACCGCCACGAGAGAATATCTCTTGCGCCAAGTTCTCCGGATTGCACTCATCACTTATCACCCATCACTCATCACTGCTCTTATCGCTGCACCACCGCATGAATCCGCTGACTGGCTTCGAGGCGATCCTCCGGCGCAGCCTGCCCAAGGCTGGTGATCTCGAACACGTCGGAGTGGACGGTGACCAGGTGGCCGAGCGCGCGGAACAACGCCAGCCGATCCTCGTCGATCGTTCCCAGCACGTCGCCGGCGAGCAGATCGCCGATGCCCTGCCCCTTGCCGTCTTGATCGCCATAGGGGCGGCCGGCGATCATCCGCGAGGCGACCGCGTCCGTGACACCCGGCAGGGTCAGCAGCACGTCCGTCGAGGCGGTATTGATATTCACCGGGCCGATCCGGATGAGTTGGGGATCGAGCTGCGCATGGTCGAAGTGGCAAATCCCGTCAGGCGAGAGGCACTTCACCTCCAGCACAAGCGTCTGGGCCGGGGTGTCGGGAACTCCCACGGTGAGCTGACCGATCACCAGCCGGCCTTGCGTATCGGTGGACAGCGGCGGAGACCAGGGAGACCAGCTGCTGTCCGACCCTTGCCACCGGAGCGCCATCTGCTCACCCTCGCAACCGGCACAGCTATAGAGGCTGAAGCGATAGTTGCCGTCGGGAATGCCCACCCATCGCCATTGGCCTGCGGCATCCGCCTGCTGAGGATCGGTATGCAGATACGACCCCTCCATCTGCTCTTCCCACGCCCCCGGGCCCGGCGCGCCGATGAAATGCTCCTCCGCCTCCAGCTGATATCCCTCAATGGTCAGCCGGTCCACGATCTTCGCCAGATCCGTGCTAGAGAACGGCTCCCAGGCGCTGCCGCTGGCAAATCCCGCCAGCTCACCCACGCCGCCGAGCGGGCGGTTCAGCACCGTGACCTCGTCGAGCGGATCGTGAATGATCGTCTTCAGGTCCCGCACCTCTTTGAGGCCGTCGTTGTCGTTCCCGCTGCCCGGCGTATACAGCTGGAGGGACGGATACCACCCGTCATCGATGCCGTCCTCATCGCGATCCTCGACGACGGTCGGATCGCCTTTTTCCAGGCTCTGAAACGAGCCGGTCGTCGCCAGCGGCAGCAGGTATTGCACTTCATCCACCACGAGCCCCTGCGCTTTCAGCAGCAGCCGGCGCGGATCCTCGTCGGAGAGAGCCGTCTTGAGCCAGTCGGTGTCCGGCGAGGGCGCGCCACCGGGAAACTCCAGCTGCACCGCGTTCGCCTCCGGGGAAATCTCCCACGCGGAGCGGGCATCGATGCCGTTGTTGCCAAGCGCCTCGCTCGGCTGGCCGTCGGCGTCATCCAGATCCACCGCCGCGATCAGCAGTCCGTGAGGCGCAAGCTGAGCGCCCGCCGGCAGTCTGGCTTGCTGGCCGCCGGTTAATTCGCCCTCCAAAGTCCATCCGCCCACGTTCACCGCCTGATCGCTCAGGTTGATCAGCTCTACATACTCGCCGTCGGGCTGCAGCGAGAGACTGATGCTCCGTAGATAGTATGTCCCCCCCTCCACCGTCTTGCCAATGGTCACGCTGATTTTTCCATCCGACCCCACCAGCACAGTGGAGGGATGGCGTTCCCCGTGGACGAGGCGCTGGGTGAGCCCCTCCACGCGCACGTCGCCCACCGTCTGGCCGACGGAAGAGCCGAAGACGCGCAGGTAGTAGCGCCCCGGCTGCGCCACGGAGCTCGTCCACGACCAGCGCGCCTGCGCCACACCGCTGTTGGAGCACACGCCCGCCCCGATCGGGCAGGCCCAGTCCGACCCCTGCGGATCAAAGACCGCCTCCGCCACGTCGAACGAGGCCGTCGGATCCACCATGAGCTCATGGATCCGCACCGCCTCGATGCCCCGCACCCCCACGCCGGCCTGGGCGGACTCCGAGACCAGTTCCAATCCCCGAAACGCGCACGCCGTCCCCGCGGCTTCCCGGTTGACCACGCGGACCTCCAGCGTATTGCTCAACTGAAACACGCCCAACGATTCGCCGTCGTTCACCGAGGGCCGCTGCTGCCCTCCGACGGCCATGTCTCCGATCTTGGCGCCGTCTAAGCCGCGCGCCAGCAGGCGAAACGTCCCGGTCGGCACCGGGACGGACCAGACCAGCGCGCCCTCGCCAGGCTCCTCGCTGGCGTAGTGTCCTTCAGGAGCGTCGCGCCACGTCCATCCTCCCACCGGATTGCCGGATGGAATGGCCAGCAGCTGCGAAGACTTCGTCACGCGCGACATCTCGTGGTCCGCATCGACATAGTCCGCGATGTTCACCGCCGCCTGCCACGGATCGGCGACCCCGGCCTCCAGCAGCACGCCGAGGAGCTCCTCGGCGGTGGCGGTATTGACGTTCACGCGCGGTTTGCCGCCAACGGTCACGTTCAGATCCCAGCTGTGAACCGTGGCCAGCCGGGCGAGCCGCCGGATCGCCTCCGCATCCAGCTTGGCGATCTTTCCCAACTCCTCGAGCCCCTCCAGCCGACGGTCATCGCCGAGCAACGCCAAGGGCTGATATTCATCGGTCTCATCGATGGCCCCGTCGCCATCATCATCCACGCCGGCCTGCCCCGGACGCTCATCCACGCCGTGGCGATATCGCTCAATCGCCTCCGCCATAGCCGGCGCGTTCGGGATGCCGGCCTGCTCCAGCAGCCGCGTCAGGTCCGGCGCCCCCGGCGTGGCGACCACGCCCCGCGCGTGGGCGGCGTTGAGGTTGACCTTGCCCGCCTCATCGGTGATGCGGACGGCATAACGCCCGACCGCCCGCTCGGTCGCGTCGGTGACCGGCCACCATCTCGACTCGGCGGTGCCGTCCCCATCGACATCCGCGTCGGCGCCGGCCAGATCGCTCGCCCAGAACTCGGTGCCGTCGTCGACGCGGGAGCCCAGACGGTCTTCATCGAGCAGCGCCCGCGCATGGCTGACGCCGCCCTCCGCGAGATACCGCGCCTGTGTGGTGGCGGCGAACTGCCGGCTCGCCTGCGTCTCCAGGTACATCGAGAACGCGAACGCCACCCCCATGATGCCGATGACGGTCAGGAGGCTGATGACGATGAGCAGCGCAATGCCCCGCTCAGCTGGTTGGAATGGAGATGATCGTTTCAAAACGCTCCGGCTTCTGTTGGCCGACCATGAGGATGAGGTGGATCGCCTTGGGCAATTGCCCCGCCTGCGCGCCCCCGGCGCGGCCGTCCCAGCGATCAAGCCAGTCGGTGCCGTTGAAATAGGTGGCGGCCCACTCGGAGACTTCGGTGCCGCAGAGTTCGTCGGCGCCCGTGGCATAGTCGCCGTCTCCGGAGGCGTCATCGTGGCACATCAACTGATCGTTCGCATTGAGCCAATAGCCGCGCTCGATGAACCCGCCGCGCCCTGGCAGCGTGCCCACGAAGAAGAGTTCATCGCCGATGCTTTCGACCTTGAGCGGGCTGGCCTCCGCCTGCGGCATGCCGATGAGCGGGTACCGCGCGCTCGCCACGCATGAGGAGAGCTCGCGCTCGAAGAGGTCGAACAGCAGCCGCGCCTGCTGGTAGCGCTCGGTCTTGAGCTCGCCGGTCCGCCAGGCGCGCGTGATGCCTCGAAAAATGATCAGCGTCGACCCGCTGACGACCACGAGGATCGTCAGCGCCACCAGCAGCTCCACCAGCGTCAAGCCGGCTCTAGCTCGTGTCGCAGCGGACATGGGTGATCACGCCGAACTCGCGCGGCCGGCCCTCCTGCGTCCAGGTCAGGTGCACGTCGATCGTTTTCAGCCGCCCCGGCTCGGTGACATGCTCCACCTGCGGCTCCGTGACCGTCGTGCGCACCTGGAACTCGTCCACGGTCTCTTCGCCGTCCGTGAGTTGCGCGCACGGCGTGACCTTCAGCGACTCCATGATGCGCTGGGCGACCATCCCGGCCCGGCTGCGCAACTCGGAGCGCTGCGACGCCCGCAGCCCCACGGGAAACACCCGCATCGCGCCGACGAGCCCGACGGAGAGGATCGCCAGCGAAATCACGAGCTCGATGAGCGAGAACGCCTTCATCCGAGCAGCTTGGTCAGCGACATCAACGGAAGGAACATCGCGATGACGATGAACCCTACGACGCCGCCCACGAAGACGATCAGCATCGGCTCCAGCAGCTGGGTCAATCCCGCCAGCTGCACCTCCACCTCCTCCTCGTAGCTGTCCGCGACCTGGGCCAGCATTCGGTCTAACTGGCCGGTCTCCTCGCCGAGCGCGACCATGCGCGTCACCAGGGGCGGAAACACCCCGGAGAGTTCCATCGGACGGGCCAGCGACTCCCCGACCTTGAGGCTGCGCTCCACATCCTGCAGCGCCTCATCGATGATCGCGTTGGTCACGGTCGCCCGGACCGTTTCCAGCGCCGTGAGGATCGGCACCCCGCTGGCGATGAGCGTGCTGAAGGTCCGCGCAAAGCGCGCGACCACCAGCCGTTCGATGAGCGAGCCGACTCCCGGCAGGCGCAGCGACGCGCTGTCGATCAACCGCTTGCCGGCCGGCGTCTGCAACGCCGCCTTGACGGCCAGGATCAGCGCTCCCGCGCCCAGCAGGACCGCCCACCACCATGTGCGGACCGCCGTGCAGGCGATGACGAGAATGCGCGTCGGCAGCGGCAGGGCTGAGCCCAGCTCCGTGAACATGCCGAGGAAGGTGGGGACGACGAAGGCCATCAGCACGCCGAGGATCACCACCGCGACGATCATGACGAATGCCGGGTACATCATGGCACCCTTGACCCGCTCGCGCAGGCGCGCCTGCTTTTCCAGCAATTCCGCCAGCCGCTTGAGGATCTCATCCAGCAGGCCCCCCACCTCGCCCGCACGGACCATGTTGACGTAAAACGGCGGAAACCATCTCGGATGCGAGGAGAGCGCTTCGGAGAGTTTTACGCCCGCCTCCACGTCGGAGGCCACCAGCCCGAACACGTCGCGGAGGGGACCGGGATCGAGCTGGTCGGTGACGGTGTGGAGCGCGCGGAGCAGCGGCATGCCGGCCTTGACGAGGGTGGCGAGCTGGCGGGTGCTGAGGACAAGCTGCGGACGGCCGGAGCGCTTCAAGCCAAACCCACCTCGACGAAGGCTCATGGCGTGGGACTGCTTCGTGAGGCGCGCTGGCGGCGACCGGACCGCCTCACGGACTGTGCTGGACCGCGGTATCGCCGACCTGAAGCCCCCCGGGGGCGGTCTGGCCGCGCACCACGTCACAGGCGGAGAGCTGCGGACGGACGCGCACCACCGTCGCGCGGCCGACGGACGCGGATCCGCGCAGCAGATCAAACGACATGCCGACCCGCACCCCGTCCATGCTGCCTTTATCGAGGACGACGAAGTTGTGCGGCTCGCTCCCCTCCAGCACGCGTCCCCGGACGGTGGTCGAGATGCCGGCCTGGTCTTTCCGGACGATGATCGGGGGCAGCTCCACCGCGCCGGCGATGGTGGAGGACGCAGGAGGTGCTGCCGCCGACGGACTGGCCCCGCTACTGATGGGTGCGGAAGAGCTGACGACGCTCAGGCTGGTGTTCGGGCGGTTCTCGGCTTCGGCCAGTTTCTCGGCGAGCTGGCGGTAGTCGCGGTCAAGGAGGGTCAACCGCTCGCGCATCCGGCTGACGGCGCGTTGGAGCTCGCCCTTGGCCTGCTCCGTGTTCTGCAACCGTTCTTTCACATCATCGCGCTCGCCGGTCACGTTCGTCAGCTGCGTTTGCAGTTCCACGCGCTGCTGGCTGAGCTCTTCAAACCGGCCTTCAAAATCCCGTAAGCTCTCCCGCGCTTTTTCGACTTCGGTGGTGGAAGCGGTGAGCTGCCCGCGAACCGAGGTGAGCAGTTTTTCCAGATTGCTCTTGTCCGATTCGAACCGCTTTAACTCCTGCTTCAATTGCTCGTTCTCTCCCTGGACGTTGCCCAGTTGGTTTTGCGTTTCGGCGAGCGTGACCTGGAGTCGCTTGGCTTCCTGCGCCTTGCCGGAATACAACGCGACACCCCCGATGCCGATGACGACCGCCACCAGCGGAATCGCGAACTTCGGCATCGTCGGCAAGGAGGGCGCCATCAAGCCTGCACGAAGACTTCGCGGATGACCCAGCACGCGGCTCCCAACGCCACCGCGTTGTCACCCAACTGAGCCGGCAGCATGTCCACCAGGCTGGCCGGTTCTTCGTAGGAATACCGTTTCACCGAACGCCACACCGGCTCAAGCAACATCGATCCTGCCTGCTCAATCCCCCCGCCGATCACGACGACCTCAGGGTTCAACAGGTTGACGAGATAGGCGATGCGGAGCCCGAGTTGCATGGCCGCATGCTCGATGAGCTCCCGCGCGAGCTGGTCGCCGCCCTGGGCGGCGCGTAAGACCCCCTCGAGATCGAGCCGTTCGAGCGCGTCCCCAACCGCCTCCTGCATCGTGGTGGTGTGCCCTTCCTGGATCAGTTTCTTGGCCTGGGCCGCCAGCCCCAGGTCCCAGACATTCGAGAGGACGAACGACGGGCTCTTGATCCACCGCAGGTAATCGTCTTCCGAGGGAAGAAAGACGCCGAGCTCGCCAGCACTCCCGCCCGATCCCCAAAAGATGTGGCCGTTGATGATCAGGCTCGCCCCGATGTCCGAGTACAAATAGACCAGGTTCTGCACCGGGCGATCCAATCCCAGCCGCAGCTCTCCATAGCCGGCCAACGTCGATCCCGCGCCCATCAGGACGGGCAGGCGCAACTCCGCCTCGAGCTGATCCCGAACCGCCACGTAATTGGTGCGGATGCCCTGCCGGGAGGTGCTGCGGATGGTGCCGGCCCGCTCATCCATGATGCCCGGCAGGCCGATGCCGACGCCCTGGATCTTCTTCACGTCCACCGGGCTGGTCTTGAGAAACTCCTGAATCGCGCCGCCGAGCCCCTGGAGAATGCGATCGAGATTTTCGGTCGTCCGCGGCGTCACGGTGCGGTGCACGACCTGCCCGCGCAGGTCGGTCACCACGCACACCATCTGCGTCTTCGGCACATCGAGCTGCCCGACGTCGACGCCGAGGACATAGCCCGCCTTGGCGTTCAGTTCCACCAAGACAGGCTTGCGGCCGCCGGTGGAGACGTCAAACCCCCGTTCGGACACCAACCCCTGCTTGATGAAATGGCTGACGTAGTTCGACACCGTCACGATGTTGAAGCCGGTCCCCTGTGACAGTTCGGTGCGGGTGAGCGGACCGCGCTGCCGAAGCAATTCAAGCAGCTGATGGCTCTTCTCTTCCCGCTCCGTCAGCCGATGTTGATCAACCAGCAGGGCGCGTCGCCGTATCATCTGGGCAATAGCATGTGTATTACCCTATTTTCAAGACTTTTTGAAGTTTGTCAAGGCCTAGGTTTGTTGTTTTCAAAACCTTGGTAGGACTAGGGTTAACAGAAGGAAAATGACGGGGATCTAGAAGAGCGTGGCGGTGAACTGCAGCTGGCCGGCATAATGGCCGTCCCGGGCATCCGGGGGGATGGACAAGCGGTACGTCAGGACAAACGAATCTGGCGATCCCTTGGCGTCCGATTGATACAACGGTTTGTAGCCGATCGCCACCGGCGCGTCGTGGGCAATCAGGCTCTGGCCGTGTTCCGTCTTGGGAATCGCCCACACCAAGGCGTCGTCGGGCAGCGTCTCTCCCGTCGGCAGGACGAGCGCATGGTCCAGGCCGGCCAGGATCTGATAGGGGCGCCCCAAGCTGGTGCGCACCTCGACGATCATCGTGCGCTCCACCGGACCCTTCCCCGGAACGACGCGGTCAAAGTGCAGCATCACCGCACCCGCATCCGCGGGCTTGACGGTCATGGTGAAGACGCCTTTCACCACGAGCTCCACCGGAAAGGTCAGCGTCTCCGTGGCCGAGGCGCCAGCACTCCCCAGCCGGAATTGCAACATGCCGCGGTACGTGCCAGAAGGTTGATCCGCGGGGACCGCAGCAGCGTACGCCAGACGCACCTGGCGCAGCTCCCCCCGGCTATCGGTGACCACCGCATCGGGGCTCGTCGTCACGGTCCGCCACGCGTCAGCTCCGCGGGGCGCAGTGACGCGATACAGGAAGGCGTCCACCGGCAACGCCTCACCCCGCTCATTGATAAGCGGCTGGGACAGCTCCTGGGTCACCTGCACCGAACCGCTCGCGTTGCTGAGCACCTGCATCACCAGCTCGCCCTCCGGGGAGCGCTCGCCCGGCTCCGCCTCTCCCAGCCTGATCTGGCTCGAGCCGAGGCTGTCGCGCTCAAGCCGCAGCGTCGAGGCGACGACGACCTGCACGTTCATGGTCCTGGTGACGACGGCGTTGGTGTCCAACGACTCCACCGTGAACCGCAGCACGCCGCGATAGGATCCGGCCGCCGGCGACGTCGAGGGATCGATCGAGTAGGCAAGCAGAAGCGTATCGGAGGATCCCTGCGGATCGGAGACGAACAGCTCTTGCGCATTGTCCGTCACGGGCACGATGCCGCCGCTGCTGCGCCGGCCGGTCATGCCGCGCGAGACTTGCATGAGCAGCGCGCCGGAGGGGAACCGCTCGCCGCGTTCGCTGACCAGCCAGCCGGGGAGCTCCTGATAGGCGCGGTACTGCGCCCCTCCGGTGCTGGTAAAGGTCAGCTCAATCTCCTCGGTGCGGGAAGCCTCTCCCGCGGCGATCGTGCCCAAATCAAGGTCCAGGCCGCCGCGCACGACGCGCGTCGCCAGGGTGACGGTGGCCGAGGCCGGCGGACACCAGACCGCCAGCGAGAGCCAGGCCAGGAGGAGCGCACGGATAGGCGGGGTCATGCGCATAGCGTATCGGGACGCCCTCGACGGGTCAAGCGGTTTGACGCGGCAAAATCTCATCGGGTACACTTGAGGGAGTCTTGACAATCCAAGGGCAAACCTCGCGTAAGCGGGGGACCCCGCCGCATCGCCAACGCGATGGGCGGGTCCGCCACGATCTGTGGCGGAGCAAAGCCGCGAGCCCCACGGGGCAGTCGGGCTGCCGGGATCGGACGATCCCGTGAAAGGAGCGCGTAATGCGAGTGCTCGGCGCATGGTGTGTGAGCATGACCGTCCTGCTCGGCGTCATCTCAGTTCCCGCTGTTCGTGCCGAATCGGACTCCGCAACGATCCACGTCTCCGCCACCATTCTGCCTCGTCTGGAGCTGTCCATCACGCCGGAGACCGGCTCGGGCATCGCGTTTGGGGCCATCGAGCAGCCGGCCCGGGGCAGCGAGACCACCCGCTCGGTCGCGGTCAACGTTGGGGTCTTCTCGAATCTGGGGCACCCCTACCACGTCACCCAGATGGTGCGCCACCCCTTGCGCAATCCTGAAGGCGCCTTGATTCCTGATGAGCAATGGACGGTCATGACCCGCGACGCCGCCCGCGGAGCCGTCGGCATGCCTCAGCCAACCGCGGTCCAATCCGGTCTGCCCGCCACGCTCTACACCTCAAACGACGTCGGCAAGAGCGACGCGTTTCTGGCCGACTACACGCTGCGCGTCACGCCCACCACGCCCGCCGGGGCATTCGACACCGAAATCGTCTACACCGTGACCAGCCTCTAATCCGCGCCTGACTGGCCCTTGCGCAGGCGGATCATCTCTTCTTCCAGCGCGTGCTGCGCGTCCCGCGAGCGGATCATCTCATCCACCAGCTCTTGCTGTGCTTGGCGCTCACGGAGCACATCAGCGGTCACATCCTGGAGGATGGTCGCCGCCTCGCCAAGCCGGAAATCGATCGCGGTCAGGTCGACCGCCCCGGGCGGCACATCCACCGCCTGCATCGTGGCACTCAACGGCAGATACCCGCGCAGGAGCGCGCCGCAATTCAGCCGCACGCGGTGCAGCCCGGCCATCACGCCCTTGAACACGTACCGCCCATCCTCGCGCGTCTTGGCCCGGGCGCTGCCATCGAGACAGACGACCACGCCCGGCAGGGCCGACTCTCCGTCGTCATAGTGCGCATTGCGGTTCCGGTCCAGATAGACCCGGCCTCCAATGGCCCGGTCCGCCCGGATGGGAAACTCGACGACGGCCGCCTCCCCTTCGGCGATTGTTCGCGTCTGCGAAGCCGCCGTCAGGGGGACATACCCTGCCGCGAGATCCCCCACCAGGAGCGATACGGTGTAGGCATTCGGCTGGATCGCGCGGAAGTACGCCCAGCCGGCGCGGTCGGTCCTGATCGTCCGGCCCTCGCCGAGCGAGAGGCGGATGTTCTCCAGGGGCGCGTCGGTGGCGTCATAGCGCCCATTCCCGTTGCCGTCCACGAACACCCGCGCGCGCAGCTCGGATTGGACGACGAACCCGAACGCCAGGGACAGGCGCGGCAGCGCAGTCAGGTTGACCTCGATGGCGCTGGGAGAGGTGGGCACATAGCCTTGCGGGGTGGTGGACAGATCCCCGGCCACCTCCGTCCGCTTGCCCCGGACGCTGCCGAGATAAAACCGTCCGCCCGGATCGGTGACCGCCGTGCGATCCCCGGCTTTGACCGTCACGCGCGGCAGTCCCGGTTCGCCGGTCTGGTGCTGCCCGTCGCCGTTGGCATCCTGAAACACCAGGCCGGAGAGCCTGGCGGTGGGCTGCCATGCCACGCCGGTGTCGAACAGGCAGCGGACGCCGGTCTCCAGCTCGATTTCGAATTCGCGGCCGGTCACCGGCTGCTGCCGGCGCATGACGCGCGACGTCACGAACGCATGGGCGTCCGGCGAGAAGTCGTACCGCACGCCGGCGTCACAGGTGAGGCGCTGCTCATCGGCCAGGAAGCTGTTGGGCGTCTCCGCGTTGTTGGCCATGGAATAGTTGACGCCCCCGCGCAGGCTGACGGGCAAGCGGGTGAACCGCTGGAAGTAGTTTACGCTGGCCGACGTCTCCCGCGGCACGGAGCCCTCGCCGGAGAGCTCCTGCTCCAGCCACGTCCACTGCTGATTCACCTGCCAGTACAGCAGATCGGTCAGCGGCGCGCCCACGCCGGCGCGCAGCGTGTGGCTGTGGAAATCAGAATCCGGAGCGTTCACGCTGCGCAGGTCGCGGAACTGGTAGCCGCCGAAGACCGAGCCGTTCGTCAGCAGCGGAAATCGGCCGATGCGCTGCCGCAGCGAGGTGTCGAGATCGGTGGCGTCAGAGGGAAAGAGCCGACCGAGGAGTCGTTGCCGGCCGTAGCGCGACGACCAGACGGTGCTGCTCGTCACATCCACGTCGGCGCCAAGATCGATCTCGTAGTTCAACGCGTCCGGCTCCTCCGGATTGACGAACAGCGTGTCCTTGTACAGGTCCACGTGCTCGCGGAACCGGATCGAACGGGCGGGCCGCCAGTTCGAGGCGATCAGGACGCCGCGCTCCCCCTGCTCCGCCGACACCCCCAGCAGGTTCTCATACCGCTGCGACAGGTTCCGGTACGTCGTCTCGGCATCGAAGGCGCTACCGCGAAAGAGCGACCGGACCCGGTAGCCGTAGGCGTTCTCCTGATTGCGGCCCCCCTCGACGCCGAAGCCTGTCGCCTCGTTGGGCCAGTACCAGGTGTTGGCTTCCATCGCCTGGCTGGTCTGAATATCCGCCCGGTCCTCGCCCGAGGCGCCCGCATAGGCCAGACCCCAGGTCCAGGGGCGCTGGAGATCCTGCAGCCGCCCGCCGGAGAGCACGATGTCCTCTTCGCTGTCCGTCCCCGGTGTGAGCCCCTGAAGAAATCCAGGCCGCCGGCGGCCATAAAACAGTTCCGCCTGGTACGGCTCCAGATCGTAATAGCGCACCTGCGCGCCCCGGACGGTGCTCACCGGAAGGCTGAGGTCTGAAAATCCCACGCTGGTGTCCCCGCCGATGACGTCGAACCGTCTGAGCGGACCGATCTTGCCGTCGGTTAACGCGCCATAGTAGGAGGAGAGATCACTCGCGCTGTTGATGCGCTGGAAGAAGACGCGCCCACGCAGGTCGCCATAGGGAGATGCCATATGGCCGGTGAGATCGTGGTCGAATTGGGTCGTGGTGTTGAGGTCGGTATCGCCGAGCGTGGGCCCGCGGCGCAGCGTTCGAAACCGGTTCTGGTACTCGAAGGTGAGGTTCCGGGCCCGCCGCTCTTCATCGAGCTGCTGCTGGACCGTCGTCGGCTGCGGCGGGGGGGGTTGCACGACCTGCACGGCGCGCGTGACGCGTCCGGCCGGCGACCAGACGTGGATAAAGGTCTGACCAAAGGCCACCGCGCGCAACTCGATGAGGCCGTCGGCGCGGAGGAGGGCTTCCACGATCGCGGGGTTCACCGACAGCACCCGGGTCGCGCCGGGGATGCTCAAGGTCGCCGTCTGCTGGTAGGAAACGGCGATCATCGCCGCTCCGGGCGGCGCCTGAGTGGCTGGGGTCACCGGAGGCGGCGGCGCGGGTGGTGGTTGCGCCGGGGCCGACGAGGCGCCTGCCAGGCACACGAGTCCCACGCTCAGGAACGCGCGCCCGCGCATGGGCTTATCGCACGGTCAACGGCTGCTCGGCCACCACCGCCTGCCCCTCGCCAAGGTCCGCGGTGACGACAACGGTATAGCTCCCCGGAGGCAGCGTGCCATTCCACTCGGTGGTGACCGATCCGGAGCGGCCGGGAAAGGTGTAGAGCGGCGCAAACTCCCCGCGGCCGAAGTACCGGCCCGTCTGGTCGATGATGTTGAAGGAGGCCTTGGGACGAATGGCGATGTTGCCGGTGTTGCGGAAGGTATAGCCCAGCGTCAGCGGCGCATCCGCCGTGAAGGCGCCGACCGTCACGGCGGCGATCTCGCCGGTGCGCTCGACCGTCCCGGCCACCTGCACTTCGATGAGCGAGCCCAGCCGACCGGTGTACTGCACGCTCACACCCTGTGCGTCGTCGGGGCCGCGCCCCAGCTTGGACTCGAAGAACAGGACCGCATAATGGCCGCCCGCGTTGGCATCCGCCGGCACGCGGATCGTGTATTCGACGACCCCCTTGCCGCGCGCAGACAGCTCCAGCTTCTGCGGATAAAAGCTGATCCAGCCCGAGGCCGACCACGGGCTGGATCCCGGCGCGGAAAACAGCTTGTCGCCCGATCCTCCCTCGAGATACTCCCAATCCTGCAGGTAGACCTCGAGGCTGGTGGGCTGCTCTTCCTGGTTCTCCAGCTCAATCGTGCCGTGCGCAGTCCCTCCGCGCGGAACGGTCTCCTCAAGGAGGGGGCGGTCCATCCGCGCGTTAAACGCCGCGGCAAGGCGCGGATCACAGAGCACGAACGCCGCTCCGGCCACGAGGGTCGCCCCCGTGGCCAGAACGGCTCTCGTCGCAGAACGATTCAATTCAGGTCACCGTCAACGTGAAGACGACGTTGGTCCCGTAGGTGCCCGTTGCCTGGTCCAACGGAATAGTCTGGGTCGCCCCCTGGGCCGGATCATCGGTAATGCCGTAGGTCGCCGCCATCGTGTCGCTGGGGCCACCCGAGCTGCTGAACAGCACGCGATTGGTGATAATCGCAGTACCCCGCGCTCCCTTGATGATGTTCCCTGGGAGCGGCTTGGTGGTATCGCCACCCACGCCGGCGAGCGGCGTGACGATGAACGCTCCGGCAGGGATGACGTTCGCGCCGCTCTGCAGCGGCAGGGCGGTCTGCTTCAACGAAAACGGCCGCTGTTGCGCGTTCGCCCCGAAGAACACTTGAAACGCCTTGGTCGAGTTCAACGACCGCGGCTGAGGAGGCAGCGGACCGGCCCCATCGGGATCGAACGTTCCGTTGCTTGCCAACGTCCCGAAATTCATGGTGGTCACCGTCGATCCCAGCACGGTTCCCGTGGCCGGCGGTGTGGCCGGGACGAGCTCCACCACCGTCACGCTGAACGTCAGACTGCTTGAGACCGTCGCTGACACCGGAATGCTGGGGCCGGGAACGTCCACCGCCAGCACCGGGCTTGCGCCGAACACCAGTGCGGTGAGGGCCGCCATGGCGCTCAGGAGATTACGCTGCCTGTTCATTGCCTACTCCTCCCTGTTCTGAACCGTACGGCCCGCATGCCGCAGGGTTCTGAAACCCTTGCCTTCGACAACCCGTCCGGATCGGGCCATCGTTCGTTACCTGCTTCAGGTACTCTTTTATAAACACGTACATTATAGGAAAAACAGCACTCAGCGTCAACAAAAATCTGTGAGATGCGGGGGTCTTACGGAGACCGGCGGGAACCGTTCCAGAGCTGTTGATAGAGGAAATAACTCGCTCGCAGTTGGCGCAGGTAGGGACTGAGGCGGCCATCGCCCTGACTCACCAACCCCAGCCACTCTTCATAATTCCACCCGCCTGGATAGGGTCCGGCCCAGTTAGGCTGTGTTTCCTGGATCATGGGAGAGAACCGGGGCGGCTGCCCGCCTTTCCACCACTCATCCGACCATTCAAAGACGGATCCACCCAGCGCGTTCCCAACCCCGCGGCCGGCCATGTTATCGGCCAGATCGATCCAATTGCCGAGATGATAGAGCGCCTGATCGCGCTCCGCCACTTCCCGCGGTTGGTTGTTCTGGTGGGCCGGGCAGCCGAACTCCGTGATGAGCACCGGCTTATCCAGCCACTGCTTGACCGCCTCAAACCGTCCCCGGCCGAACCCTTGCCAGCCCGGATACGCGTTGGCCCCGAAGATGTCGATCGCCGGCGCGTACCGGGCGATCTGATCCAGAAAGAGCCAATCGCCGTTGCCGACCGCGACCGGATGATGGGGGTCCTCGCGGTGAATCCATGTCGCCAGCTCGTTGATGAAGCTGTAGTACTCCTTGGGGTACTGGCCGGCATTCCCCGCTCCGCCGACAATGCCATGGACGCCGCCATAGTTGTTCTCGTTGCCCAGAACCCACAGCAACAGGTACGGCTCGTCCTTGTACTCGCGGACCATCCGCTTCACGCTCTCCATCATCCGCTTGCGCTGCGCGGGATCGAGGTAGTTCGTGCCGTCCTCCCACTTCGCGCCCGACCCGATGGTGTACATCCCCACGAAATCGCCCATCATGATGCGGAACCCGTACCGGTCGTACAGTTGGCGCAGGAGCGGCTTCGCGGTCGCCGTGACGTGGTCGCTGTGGTAGAGCCGGAGCGTGTTCACGCCCATCGCCTGAATCAACGAGAAATCGCTCCCCGTCGGCTCATCCGGATCCTGCGCGTTGTTGCGGTTGGCGTCGACGAACGTCTCCATCACGTCCAGGACGCTGTTGCCGTTTCGGTCCGCTGTCATCCAATCGCGCAGCGTCCCCTCGTCCGGCGTCTCACCGACCGCCGAGGGCTTATAGCTGATGCCGCGAATCGGCCAGGGACGCCCATCGACCGTCAACTGCCAGTGGCCGTTTGCATACTGCACCAGCCGCACCTGACCCTTGCCGATCTCGCGCCGCTTTGGCATGGCGGAGAGATCAATCGTCGGTGGATTGACCGCCTCGGGTGCCACCGCTACCAACGTGCCAGGCATGACGGTCACGGCGTCGTTTTCCGCATCGTTGTCGAACCCGTTCTTCACCACGACGGTCGCGCCCTCCAGCCGCATCCCCAACTCGGGATGGAGCCGCAGGATCGCTTCGATCTTGTCCCGCGCCACCTTGCCGACGTACCAGGGCGTGGGCGGATCGAAGGCGGTCCATCCCACCGACGTCGGAAAGTGGACGAGAATGGCATAGTACGCTTTCACGGCCTGGAGCCACAATCCCGCCCGCTCCAGCGCCAGCGCGGTGTAGAACTGCTTGACCCCCGGCTCCTCCTCGGCTTCCGCCCACCGGAAGAAACTCAATTGCGGATCATCGACGAACACGAAGTCCCAGTGGCTGCCGCTGAGCTTCCCCGCTTTTTTCACCGCCTGATACGTTGGATCGCGGAACAGGCTGCCCTGGTTCGGATAGATGCCTTCGCCGACCGCCGCCGAGAGCCCCTCCCAATCCTTCACCTCATAGCGGTACTTCGGCGTGCCGACATCCAGAAACGCCCCGTAGCGCTCATACGCCACGAACCGCTCCTTGCCCGGATCGGCCAGCTGGAACACGGGCTTCTCATGCCGCAGCGCTTGCGTGATCTCGCCAGGCAATCCCGCTTCCCAGGGAGAGAGCTGGTGCGTCAGGCTTTCGACGCGGCGGATCATCAGGAAGGCCTCGTCTCCAACCCGCCGCTCAGGCTCGGCGGCCACGCGCGGAGTGGCGGCCGAGATGGTTACGATGCCGGGCTCGTGCACCAGATAGGTGCCCTCGATGCGGCCGTTGGCATCGGTCGACTTGGTGTGCGTCAATTGATTATGGGCCAACGGCTCATAGATCGACCAAGACACTGGCCGGTTGGGCACCGGACGGCCGAGCGCATCCTTCACGACCAGCGAGTAGGCGATGGGCTCCAGCACGCCATCCACGTCATACGAGGTCCGGTCGGTCACGATCGACAACGTAGCGGGGGCCTCGGCGGGACCCAGCAGCACCCGCCGCTCTTGCTTGACGATCAGCCGGCGGCGGTCATCGGAGGCTTCCATCACGAACCGATGGGCTCCGGCACGCTCTTTGCCGGTGAGCGGCAGCAGCAGCTTCCACCAATGCCGGTTCAGCTTGGTGGCCGCATGCCACTTGCCGTTGTCGATCCTGGCGCGGATCTGCGCCACCCGTTCGGTAGTGTAGACATTGACCGGCACCCGGTCCTGATACCATTCTCCCGAGACGGGACTCAACAGAACCGCCTGATTGTACGTTTTCAGCGCGTCATAGGCCGGACGCGGCTGCCCGTCCGGCTGATCCGCAGAGGAGAACTCGATGAGACCAAACCACTCTTCAGGATCCGCCTCCGCATGGGTGGCGGCGTCCTGGCTGGTCTCCATCTGTTTCCACCACTCGTCGTTCCATTCGAAGATCACGCCCCCTTGTGCCCCGGCTTGAAACACGTCATCCCACAACGCGAGCAGCTGCGTCCGCTGCGCCTCCGGGCTCAGGCCGCCATAGCCCGGCTTGTTGCCGGCCACCGGCGAGACCGACAGCCCGACCTCCGTCACGATGAGCGGCCTGCGTCTGGCCGTCGTCCGCTTCAGATGCTCCACGTAGCCGCGGAAACCGAAGGCGTGAGAGACGCTGGGGGGCTCATACGGATAGACATTGAACGAGACGAGGTCTAATGCGGGAGGATCCAGAAAGGCGAGCGCCGGCCAGTTGGCGTACGAGACGAGGCGCGAGGGGTCGGCGGCTTTCACCGTCTGGGCCGCGTGCTGCAAAAGTGCCACGACGTCCGGCATCCCGACGGTATACACCTGCTCGGGAAACAGCTCGTTGCCGACCAGGTAGGCCAACACGTTGGCATGCCCTTTGGCGCGGGCCACCTCTTTGGTGACCACCTGGGTAATAGCATCCCGGAACGCCCTCGACCCCAGGTTGGCGCCGCGCTCCACCCAGATGCCCTGGAGGACCTGCAGCCCATACCGCTCCGCCAAGCTGAGCGCCTCAGGTGCTAAGGGCGACCACGTCCGGATCGTGTTAAAGCCGGCAGCGGTGATCCGCTGAAAGTCGCGCTCCATGACCGCCAGGTCCTGCTCGCTCTTCCACGGCACCTGGCCGGGTCGGGAGGGCGAGTAGCCGATCCCCTTGATCAGGAACGGTTCGCCATCGACATAGAACCACTCGCCGCGCAGCTCGATGCGGCTGGATCCTGCCCCGGCAGGCGCTTCAGCGGAAGAAGGCGTGGCGCGCTGGCCGGCCGCCAGCGCCAGCGAGGGAGCATACAGGAGGGCGAGGATTAACGAGATGAGTCGACCGTGATGTGGCATGACCGCTTCCAACAGCAAACTGGCCGGGCGAACCGCCCGACCAGTCAGCCAACGCTCAAAAATGGGACAACCCAACAACAGGCAAGCGCAATTACGTGCCCGCTTCCGCCAGGATCTTGTTGATCCGGCCGCGCGCGGCCACCGCCACCTTCCAGAACCAACCCTTCGGATCCCAGCACTGGGCGAAGCCGAAATCGTTCACGACCCGCTCAAAGGCCGCCTTGGCTTCATCCAAACGCTTCTGAGCGACGAGCGCTTCGCCAAGAATGAAGTAGGAGGTGCCCACATCGTTCAGCGCCCACGCATCGAACGCCTTCTCTTTGGGCAGAAACTCCGTCAGCTCGGACTGCTGCTTCTTGGCATCGCCCTCATAGAGCTGGAAGCACTTCTTCGTGTAGAGCTCGACCCCTTTGTGATCTCCGGCGGTCAGCGCCTCCCACGCCTTGGTCGTCAGCGTCTGGGAGGTGTAGTCGCCGTAATCGTAGGCCGTGCCGATGGTCGCCAGCTTGTCGCTGGCCGCTTCCGCCACCTTCCAGAACCAGCCCTTCGGGTCCCAGCACTGCGCATAGGGAAACTTGTCGATCACGGTCTGAAACGCTTCCTGAGCCTCTTTGATGCGCCCTTGCGCTAAGCGCGCCTGGCCCAGGATAAAGTAAGAGATCGCCACATCGTTGAGCGCCCAGGCGTTAAACGCCTTGTCCTTGGGCAGAAAGTCGGTCAGATCAGCTGACTGCTGTTCCGCCTGCTTCTGGTACAACGTGATGCACTTCATCGTATATACTTCCACAGCCGCGTAATCGCCGCTGCCAAGCGCCGCCCAGGACTTCCCGGCCAGCGTCTCCGAGCTGAAATCACCGAAGTCGTACTCGGCGGCCGGAGCCGCCGCTGCCGGCTGGCCCATCCCCGCCTGCTGTTGCGCCGACACGATCGGACCCACCCCCCACAGTAATGCCACTACGGCAAGCCATCGCGTGATGCGCATGCCCCCTCCTCAGTTATGCGTGTGATGCACAGTCATCCTTTGACCGCGCCTGCGGTGATGCCACGGATGATGTTTCGCTGCATGACGAGATATACGGCCACGATCGGTAGAATCGAGATCACCATGCCCGCCATGAGCAGCGGATACTCGGTAATATGCGCCCCGTGGAACGCCAGCAGCCCGCGCTGCAGCGGCATCAGCTCATGCCGAGAAAACACCAGATAGGCCAGCAGGAACTCGTTCCAGGCGGAGAGCGAGGTCAAGAGTGCGACCACCCCGAGTGCCGGTTTGGCCAGAGGCAGGATGATGTGCCAGAACACCTGCAGCACTCCGGCCCCATCGACCTCCGCTGACTCTTCGAGCTCTTTGGGAATTCCGTCAAAGAACGGTTTCAAGATGAAGATGCCAAACGGCAGCCCGCCGTTGATCTGAGGCAGCACATACCCCAGGCGCGCCAGCCAAACCCCGCTGCCCTGGTCGATCAGGCCCAACTGGTTCAGGAGCATATATAATGCCACAAATGCCCCTGGAATGGGAATGAGCATGGTGGAGAGGAGCAGCTTGTAGAGCACCCCCGAGCCCTTGAAGGTAAATCGGGAAAAGGCGTAGGCGGCCAGCGCCGCCAGGGCAACCACCCCCACCACGATAAGGAAAGTATACACGAGTGAGTTCAAAAAGTAGATGCCAAATCGTCCCTGGATCCAGGCCTTGGCATAATTCTCGAAATGGGGGGCCACGGGAATCAGCCGGTAATCGGTGAAGACCGTCTGCTGCGTCTTCAGGCTCGAGGAAACCATCCACAACAGCGGAAACAGGCAGGTCGCCGCCACCGGCAGGCAGATGACGTGCCAACCGAGCTGGCTCACCCATTGCCGCGCCCGCTGTGAGAGCAAGATTAACCTTGTGCGAACCGTCATGTCGCGCGGCGCTGAAAGCGCATTTGGGCGAGTGAAAACGCCAGGAGAATCAGCCCGAAGACGATGCCCTGCGCGCACGCATAGCCGAAGCGTGAGGAGCCGAGCATGCTAGAGAAGATCCGGGTGATCGGCACCTCGGTGTGATAGCCGGGGCCGCCGCCGGTGGTGGCGACAATGAGGGCGAAGATCTGCATCGTGCCCAAAATCGTCAGGATTGAGACCACCACGCAGACCGGCATCAAGAGCGGCAGGGTGATGTGCCGGAAGCGGAACCAGGTATTCGCCCCGTCGACCCGCGCGGCCTCGTAGAGCTCATCGGGGATCGTCTGCAGGCCGGCGAGAAACATCACGAACCCCCAGCCGAACCCCTTCCACATGTGGATGACCGCCACGGCGGTCAGCGCGGTCTTGGGGTCGGCCAGCCACGAGCGCGCAAAGCCCCCCAGCCCCATCCGCTCCAGCAGCGCGTTGAAGATGCCGAAGTTCCCGTCGTAGATCCAAAACCAGATCAGGCCCACGACGACCTCCGAAAGGATCGGCGGCAGAAAAAAAATCGTGCGATAGATCTCGCCGCCGACCAGCCGCCGGTTGACCGCAATCGCCAGCAGCAGCGCCAGGGCGTTCTGGAATATCAGCGCGAGCACGGTGATGTAGCCGGCCTGGGCGAACGAGGTCCAGAACACCGGGTCATGAAAGACCACGTTGAGGTAGTTGCCTATCCCGACGAACTGCCGGGTCGGGCTGATACCGTCCCACTCGAGCAGGCTGGTGGAGGTCAGCAGGCCGAACGGGTAGATACTGAAGATGGCGAACAGGAAAAGCGCGGGAAGGATGAAGAGGTACGGGGCGGCGGGTTGGCGTTTAGCGGAGGGCATGCGCAGTCGCCTTCAGCGAGGCCCGCCGGCTCGCCTCCCGCTGCTTCACGTCCTGCACCTGCTTGGCCACCTGCTCAGGGGTGGCTTCCCCGATGATGATCGTCTGAATGCCCTTGTCGAAGGCCTCGATGACCGCCGAGTGCTCCTGCACGCTGAAGAGCCGGGGATGCACGGTGGCGTCCATCTGGCCGGCAAAGGCCGCCAACGCAGGCGGCAGATCCGCGGCCGCCAGCCGGTTGGCCGGAATGTTGTGCGTCGTCTCCAGCAGGTACCGCTGCTGCGGCTCCGCGGTGAACCACTGGAGGAACGCGATCGCCTCGGTGTTGCGCGGCGACTTCGCGTTGACGAAGAAGCTCGAGCCGGCACCCCCCCAGGTCACCATGGGGCGCTCCTTGAGCCGAGGCGGCATCGCCACTCCGTACTCCAACGTCGGATTCATGCTCTGGTAGACGTTGACCCCCCAGGTGCCGTTAAAGGCGAACACCGCCTGCTCGTTGGCGAAGAACTGCTCCGCCCGTTTGTTGACCATCGTGACGATGCCGTCGGCGAGCAGCTCGCTGTCGCGCATCTCGGCAAACAGCTTGAGCACCCGCACCCAGTCGGGATCGGTATAGGGAATGTCGCCTCGATACGTCGCCTCGACCTTTTTCATGCCCATCAGGTGAATCGCATAGTTGGTGGCGAAGCAGTCGATGAGCCACAGCTCGGCCCAGCCGCTGACGAACCCGATCAGGCCCTTGTCCTTGGCGAGCTTGGCCATGCCCATCAGCTCCAGCCACGTCGAGGGCGGCTTCTCGGGATCGAGGCCGAGCGTGGCCAGCAGCTTCTTGTTGTAGAACATCTGGATGTTCATCACGTCGATCGGCACGCCGTAGACGCCCGGCGCAATTCCGTAGGGATTGCCCTTCCCAAACGCGTTGACGTCGAGCGCCTTGGAAAAGAAGGTGGACCGCCAGCTCGCGCTGGACTCTGCGGTGTTGCCGCCAGCGCTCATCGCCGCATCGAGCGGCAGGACATGGCCGGCATTAATGAAGCTGGCGAGGTCGCGCGTCTCCCCCAGGATGCCGTAGACATCCGGCAGCCCGTCGGTCTGCGCGGCGGCGCGGACCTTCTGCACGTACACATCCGAGGGCGCGTACAGCTCAAAGCGCACCGCCGTGCCGGTGGCCTGCTGGTAGCGTTTGGCGAGCTCGTTGAAGGCGTCTTCGCGGTCGGTCATCCAGTGCCAGACGCGAAGCGGGCCAGGACCTGAAGCGGTCTTGCGGCCGCATCCGGCGGCTGCGAACAGCAGGCAGAGTCCAAGCAGAGAGACCAGGCGGGTCGTCGGCTTCACCATCTTCTCCCACATCTGTTGAGATGACACAACATCTTCCTTCACGTGTGAGCGTGTGACGGCGTTAAAAAAACTCAGCCCCGAGCGGGGAGGGCTGTCAGGACGGTCAGATCGTCACCAAACTCCAGGGCAATGCCGAAACGTTTGCGGTTTGCATCCTCCGATGGAAGTTCGCTGACGCGGACCACGCGGCTGCGTCCGGCCAGGCGGGTAAACGGAAAGGCGCGAGTGGACGATTCGGGCACGGAGATCGACGTCATGATCACGTCGTTGACGGCATAGGTGTCGCCGGAGTCGGTCTCGAAGTAGACGCCGGCCAGGCTGACGTCCTGGGCGAGTTCGTTGCGAGAAGGCTTGGCCGGGGTTGTTTCAGAGAGAGGACGAATGATGATCGGCGCTTGGATGCGCGCGCGTCGTCCACGTCGCCGTTCGACGGAGCCGCTGCTCATTGGCATCCTCAGTCTAAAGGAATCCCCTACCTGACTCAAGCAAAAAGTTATCCGGCAACGCTCGCTCAGCGCGTTACAGAGGCTTGAGCGCTTCCCGGACCGTCGTGCGATACGCGCCGATCTCTTCGCGCAGCACCCCATCCACCTTTTGAGGCTTCACATGCAGCAGACCGGCCTCTTCCACGATGTCGAGCTTCCCTGCCAGAGCCGGGCTCAATCGTCCGTCGCCGGTTGCGGCCACTTCAAGGCCCGCGATGATCGCGGAAGACGCGGCGGCGACTTCGTCCTGGCGCGGGCTTGGCTCAACGATGACCCCGGCGACCCGTTGCGACTCAGCACTCGCCTGCTTCAGGTCAGCAACCCACGCCTCCGGCCCCACAAGACTGCCTAACCGGCTGCCCGGGACAGCGGATTCCAGCAACCCTAACAGCCGGTTTCCATCGCCTGCAGCGGTGGGCAACACCAGATCGAAGGAAAGCGAAGGCGCTCCCACCCCGGCAGCGGCCTTGTTGATCGCCATCTGCACCGCAAGCGCCTGCTCCGGCGTCGTAGCATCGTCCGCCACGAGCGCCCAGCGAATGGCACGCCCTCCCTCGCTGACAAGCCCATCTTCACCGAGAACCGTCCGCACCTGTTCGTTCACGCGCTGTTGGATAAACAGCGCGTCCAGCCCGGAGGCCTCGGTGTAGACGGACGAGTGCACCACGACCCAGCGCGGCGCGGCCACATTGACTTCTTGCTTCGCCACGTCGGCGCTGACGACATGCTCGAAGGCCGAGGGGAACGCCTCGGTCCATTGCGTCACACCGGCGCTCCCGACAAAGCCGCTCTCACCCGCCTGACGAAGCGCATCTACCCGCTCTCGCAGAGTGCGCAACACAACCTCCCGCCGGGCCAGCTCATCGGCGGAAAGCTCGCCCCGCAGCTCGGTGGCAGGCGTCAACCACTGGCTGACCTGATTGAGCGTGGCATCCCTGAGGCGCTCATCACCCTTGACGCCCACGCTGATCAGGCCGACGGCGTCTTCGCGCCAGAGCCATGCGTCGAACGACCGCGCGCCACCGGAGAAGGCGTCAAACGTTTCGCGCACGAGGTCCCGCACGCGCTGCTGCAACTCCTCATCGGGCATGACCGCCCCGCGCTCGCCGGTTGAGGTCGCGGCGTCACGTGGACGCCGCTCCACGCCTGCCGTCCGCGCCAGCACAGGTGAGGCGGTGAAGACCAGTTCGTCTCCACGCCGCACGTCGAGTTCGAAGCGAACGAGGGGAATCGTACCCGTCTTGGTGAGCGTGGAGGGCCGATCCATGATCTCCACAACCCGACCCGTCACGGTGACGTGGTCGTCCAAGCGGAGCGTAGCGCGTACTTTCCCGACGCTCAATGCAAAGCCGGCATAGCCTGGCATCATCCGTCTGACGACGGTCGCAGCCACGAGCGCATCGGCAATCTGTTCCTGCAGAGCAGGCGGATGCGCAAAGAGGAACGCGTCGGCCCGCACCTGACCCTCACTGATGACGAGCTCAACCGGCTCCAGAACTTGACCCACTATGAATTCGGGCACCGTGCCTTCGGGCAGTGGTGCAGCACTGGCAACTTGAGCTGCCTGCCATTGCGCAAAATCCGCGTCGGTCAAGGCAGGAATCTCGAGCGCCCCAGCGCGCGCCTGACGCTCCATTTCACTTGCAGGGGCGAGCCACACAACGCTCTCATATCCTCGTTGACCCTTCTGGTCCCGCAGGCCGATGCGGAACTGCAGATGCTCGCCGCTTCGTCTCATCCACTCGATGGTAAGCGTGATCTGTTCGCCCGCCTTCAACACCCGATGGAAACTCGTCCGTTGCGATTCGCGGACATAGCCTGGATACCGAAGGAGGAGTTGTCGCAGCGCCAGGTGGAGCGCCAATGGGCCCGGCGTCGGCCGGCCGGCCAGCACAGTGCCCTCGCTGGGGCTCGGATCGAGGAACAATCGTCCGAGTACCTGGTTGCTGGCGGCATACAACCGTACCATCCGTTCATCGATGACGATCGGCTCCCCTTCCCAGGATGGGTTAAAGTACCGCTCTGTCCAGGGATGCATCCTGATGACCTGCTCGATGGCCTGCGAGATCCCGGCGGGCTGGGCATCCCGAATGCGTCCCTGCTGCAGGAGTCTGCGCACCCTATCAAGGACAACGGCGAGCGAACCGATCTCGTTGTCGACCACTGACAGTCCCCACTGCTGCTCAAAATACTGTGCCAAGTCCTCGGTGGTAATCTCGTCACTTGATCCCTTGCGCTGCACATCTTCCATGTAGGCGTTGAGAGCGATCGCAAGCGTATAGCGCTCATTGGCTGATGACCGTTGGGGCCACAGGGCGGCAAGCGGCTGGACCATCGCGAAGTGGTCGGTGAGGTCCTCCGCGAGGTCGGGAAACTGGGGGAAATACTCCGCAACGATCTGCGCGATATCTTCCGGCCGCTCAATGAGCTTGCCAGCAGCCTCCTGCCTCGCTTCAAGCGGGATGCCGACCGAGGGTAAGATCCGAAGCAGATGTGGCATGGCGCCACGATCGGAGATCTGTACCGCGCCGCGCTCGCCGTTTAGCTCCAGAATCTGGCTCACCCACATGTAGGCGAGATCCTGGCGGATTCCATAGTCTTGAGTGAACCGGCGATCCGCGTCAGGGCGTGACAGCTGCCCCAGCGAGACGGCGGCCACATCCGCTGCTATCTCGGCCCGTCGCTCCTCCAAAGCCGGATAGTATGCGATGATCCGCATCACCATGGATTCAAGCGGCTGGTTCTGTATCGCCCCGCGCTCAGTGTCGACTTCCGATTTGAGTCGTGCCAGCGCCTCGAGCAGGTCATCCACGGCGGGACGCCATGCGGCTAGCAAATCCGCGTTCAGCGGGTTGAGGCCCGTATTAGTAAGGTCGTAATTATACTGCGTGATGGCCGCTTGCGCTTCCGGCAGCTGCTGTGTTCCTTGCACATAGGCGAGCAGCGCATCGATGAGTTGGTTTGTTTGTGGCTGGATCCGTGGCACCCACTCCGTAAGCCATGTGCCCGCCTCAGGGCCGAAGAACCGGTCAAAGACCTGGTCAAGGAAGATCGTCACCAGGCTCTGGATCTGCTGGCGCACGCTTACTGCCTGCACTGCCCCGCGCTCTCCCCCCCGAGTCTGGGCGAGCGTCTCCAGCTCGCGGCGAAGCGTCGCCGGAAGGTTGGGCGTGGCCAGCAGCCTACGCACCTGCTCCTCGCCGGGCACGTCCGCCGAAGGGAGATAGAGCCATACGGCGACCTGGGAGGGCGTTGAACGGTTCTGAGGCCGCACGGTCGTGGTCACGACCTGCAGCGAGGTCTTTGCAGGATCGACGACGACGTGCACCCCCAACCGCTCGAGATCTTCAGTCGTGATTAACGGCGCCGCAGACCCGACCGCGCCGCGCTCACCATGGACCTTTGCATGCGTATACGCATGGCGCACGGCGCGAAACAAGGCGCTCTCCATGACGAACTGATAGCGTAGTTGCCCGCCACCTCTTGTATTATCGGTGATCACCCGCATTCCAACTTGCTGGGCCCGCCCGCTGAGCGCTTGCGCCTGGGACGCCATGGAAACGTCCGTTGGAATCGTCAGCTGGAGCGTTCCACCCCCACTAAAACGGCGCGTGAGCCACGACAGCTCGGCGAGCCGATCCTCACTGGCTTGCAACGAGACCTGATACGCCAACTCGCCCAGCTCCTCAGCGACCGCGGCTTCCTCGGGGTTCAATTTCCTCCATCGCCCCACCGCCCCGCGCTCGGAGGCCTCGGAAGGCAGCGGCAGAGCCGCGACTTCTTGAAGTGTTGTTGGCTGTGCGAGCTCCACCGTTGACCAGTCAAGAGGTTTAAGTACCACGCGGATCTCAATGGGAACTGGAGCGTCAAATACCCCCTGCAAAAATCGCGCAGCGCGGATCGCCCATTCAGCCGCCACCACCATTCTGGCCTGGTCGCGCTCCAGCCCAGCCCCGGCGAACGCTTCCCCAAGAGCGGCGATCACTGGCGGCATGGCAAGCGTCACCTGAATCGGATGCCCCTGGTCATCGACTTCAAGCTCTCCGTTCAGCATCGCCCCCCGGAACGATTCCCCCCGCCCACGGAAGAGGCTCAAGCCCGTCACGCTCCGCTCAGTCACATCGAATCCCGCGCGTCCCGGCTCATTCGTGTCGAGCACGAGCCCGAACGACAGCCGCCGATCACTTGACTTTAGAAGCTGCGGAACCCGGCTTGCGAATGCCTGACGAGCCTCCTCGGGCGTCTGTGTCGGGAAACCGCTTGGGACCGTGATCTCTTCCAAGACGGTCTGCCAGTCTCCGGAGGACAGCTGCACCGCGCCACGCTCGGCCGACTCGCCAAGACGAGTGACAGCGGCCTCCAGCGTTGCACGATCGTCGTCGGTAAATCCGCCTATCAATGCCCCGGCCTGCCAGCTGAACTCGGAGGCCAGCACTTCAGGAGACACTGCACGGTGGGTTCGGAGGGTGAGCATGCGGGGATCGGATTCGGTCCCCGTTTCCTGGCCTTTCGCCCACTCGACGATGACTTCCCGGCGGCCCGATTCCTCCAACGTGGCGACTGTCGGATCCCACCAGATATAGGCCACACGATAGGACGCGCCGGCGCCATTGCTCCAGCCCTCTGGACGGCCAATGACACGGCTGATCTGCATGGCCCCGGGAGAAATCTGCGGATAGCGGACGATCGCGACGACATCACCGACTTCCACGGTCTCCTGGTACGGTGGTATCTGGCGCCGTGGCGTGCCGTCCGCACGAGTCCGCTCAACGTCGAGGCCAGCCGGAAGCACGGCTTGGCCCTCGTGGAATCTGATCCCATCGGTAGTGAAATGATCGAAAAGGACATCATTGACGGTCCGTAGACGCGTGCCGCTGAGATCTTCTTCCGTGACCTCGTACTGCGCCACGATATTCTCCACCGCGCCGCGCTCGGCCTCAAGATACCGGTCCACACCGTTGAGCAGATGAGCCAGCTCAAGCGGAAGCAGATCGAACACTACGGGCCGCTGACGCTCCGCTTCTGCGCGCAGGTCTTCGGCTGCGCGTCCGCCGATCCTGCCCAGGTAATACTGGGTGGTGATTGAGATCCCCTCGGGCTGCTCCAGATGACCTCGCAGGTCGGCCAGGGCCGGATCCACCTTCAGGGCGTCAAGCATGGCGGCGGTTCGCCGTTGCTGCTGCCGGGCGGACAGCCTCACCGCGCCGCGTTCGGCGATCCCGCCGCGCGGCTGCGCGCCGACGCGCAGCGCCATGGGATGCCTCTCGCCGGTGGGAAAGACCGCCGTGTATTCCAGCACCGTTCCATCCGGAGAGAACCGGAGATCCGCGACGTCCGACACGACGGCCGCTCCGCCCTGGCCTGGCTCGCCGATCAGCTCATCGGCCGAGCGGTCCGCCCACGCCAGCTGCAAGCGAGCCGTGCCGTTGATGGTGCGGGTGATCGCGGCCACCCGCCTGTCCGGACGGAGCGCGACCTGCCGCACCACCGCCGGCTCAACGACGTGCGTGGCCACGCCTCGATCCGCAAAGCTCAACCGAACACCCCGGCCGCGCTCCATCACGTCAACGGCCGCGATCGTCGGCCCGGCAGACCGGCGGCGTCGAACTGCGGGCAGGACCGCCGCCTCAACGGCAACCTTGGCTTCGTTTTTCGTCGGGCCATACAAGCCGGTAAAGTTCCGCCCGGCCCGGCTCCAGCCGACCACAAACGCATCCGGCATGCCCTGCACCGTAAAGAGCGCCGGGTCAGGCCGGCGGGTCGCCGGATCGATGAGCACTTCGGGATCGTCGCCGATCTGGAACCGTTCCGTCAGGATCGACCCTTGCGGATTGACCGGAAGCCCCGGCAGGGCCTCTTCCATGTTGCTTTGCCCGATCGCGCTGATGACCCACCTGGCAGGAACGGTCAGCTGCTGCATCGATCCGTCCAACTGCTTTTGCGCCAGGGCGGCGCGGGCGACATGCCCGTCGGAGGTCGGCTCGATGCGAACCGGCGTCGTGTAGAACCGGATGGTAACCACCGGTTTCCGGCCTTGTTCCTCCGGTGAGAACTGTTGATATGTGTTGTACAGTCCGAAGAGCTGGTCGATCCGGCGCGGAAGGCTCTTCTGTTCCTTGGTCGCGCCTGGCGCCTGTGACGTCGCCAGCACCTGCTGATACCAACGCGTCTGCCGATACGTGTCCGGTTCGGAACCCGGCTCGAGATTGCTGGTGTCCAACCTGACCAGCAGTCCCCAACGATCCAGATCCGCCAGCTGCTCGCCGGTCATGCGCAAGCCTTCCGGGCCTCGGCGGACCGCCATGGTCAGGTTCCGATAGCCGACGAGCTGTCCGGCGATGAACGCCGCATCGCCGGCGGAATTGCTGAAGCCCAGGACCAGCGCATGATCCTCGGGCCCGGATGGAAGCGGCGGGGGGTTGGTACGCCCCTCCCGATACTGATTGCTCCAGGCGGAGGCCTGAAGCGCGGTCCACACCTCCGGCAGGTCCGCGCCGGGAACCGGCTCGCCGTCCGCGGTGGTCAGCGGGTTGGAGCCCTGTCCGCCGTTGGCGAAAACAACTTCGAGATACCGGTCGAACAGCATCCAGGTGGGAAGATCCCGGCCGACATGCACATCCCCGATGAACCGGACCAGCGGGTTTTCGGCGAGCTCCGTCAGCAACGCGCGGATCTCCCGCCCTTCGGCGGCTGAAAGGTGGAGGCTGGCGAACAGCTCATCGGCGACCCTGGTGGACCAATCCTGGCCGCGCGCGCCCAGGACGCCGGCCTTCAGCCCCTGATGCACCCCCAGCACCCCTCCGCGGATCAGCCCGCCGAACTCTTCCGGCAGGTCCCGCTCATACACATCGACGCTGACTCCCTGATCGGCAAGCGCTTTGGCCGCATTCAGTCCGGCTCCGCCGGCGCCGATGATCGCCACTTCGCGCGGGCTGTTGAGCGCCTCGAGCGTCGCGGCCGAAAGCCGGACTGCGCCGCGCTCGCCCTGGGAAATGCCAATGGCTCGATGGTTGATCTGACGAAGCCTACCCGCCTGGCCTCCGCCGAAGAACGAGGCCGAAACTCTCTGCCACCATCCAAGCGATTCGCCGAGCGCTGACAGCCGCGCGACGCTTGCCCCATCCAGAGGAAATGCAGTGGTACCGGCGAGCTCGAAGTCATACATCCCTTCCACAATCCCATAGCCGCGGAACTCGATCAGCGCCTCATGGAGCGCCTGCACCCCGCTCTGGATCTGGAGCAGACGGCTCCGCAGAAACGATTCATTGGCCTGGAGTTTTGGGTAGACCGAAACCGACCTGGACACCAGCCAGGCAAGCTCTTCCGGACGGGTGGGCGTTCCACCCCAGCGCTTCGTGCCTGCAAGGAGGGCTTGCACATACCGTTGCTGGTCTTGGCTCAATTCAGTCAGGAGTGGTCGGACGGCGTCCGCGAGTGCTACGCGCGCGGCAGGATCCTGCCAACCCACCCCGAGATTTCTCAGGCGGGTCAGAAATCCTGCAGGCGGTTGAGGCGTCTGTTCACCGACCGGATCCTTGGCGTACTCTGCGCTTGAGGCATACGCCAACACGTCCAATGGCTGCTCGTTCCCAACGGCTCTGGCTTGTCCGGGATAGAACAGATCAAAAAGCAACTGCCCGGCGACCACACCTGAGCGAATCTCCGTAAACGTCGCGCCGCGCTCGGCGGCCCTGGTGAGGGCTCGGATTTCATCCGCGAGCACCTCATTCAGGGTAAAGTCCATATCCCTCCGAAAGGCTGAACGATCGATCAACACCCGAAGACCTTGCTCAGTAAAACGCTCTCGCAACATGTCGAGTTGTGAACGGAAGGGCTCCTGCCCGTTGAGCCGCTGCCCCATTTCCTTCAGGATGATCTTGAGGGTGAATGAGCCGTTGCCTGCTTGCGTCCTGACCGACTCGACAGCTTCGTGTGCCCCAATCTGACTCACAGTCACGGCAAATTCCTCCAGCAGATCAGCTGGAAGACGTCCGACGGACATGAGCGGCATTCGGCTTCCGCGCTCATCTCGCACCGCGCCGCGCTCGCCCGCCAGACGTTTCAGGATATTCCACTGGTCATTGGTGCCAATCCGCACGGTAAAGACCAGATTGGCCACCGGCTCTCCGGGATCACCTTCGGTCACAGTCACAGTCAGGTGCATGCGTTGAAAAGCGTCCCGCAGGTCATCGAATTGCGTGAGCAGCTCCGGGCTCAGCTCGGCCGCTCTGAGCAGCGCCACCTCGCCCCCGCCTGCTGGATTCACAGTCAACCGCACGTACGCTCTGTCGAGCTTCCGTAGCGCGCGCGTTACCGCCGCAAACCGGCTCAGGAAATCGAACCCCTCATCGACCGTCGGCCCGGTCGTGACTGCGCCGCGCTCGCCAGCCGTCTGATAGGCCAGCTTCAACTCGATGAGCGCCTGAACAGCCCGCGCTCTGGCTTGTGGCCAGGCCGGCCAACGCTCCGAGGGCTGCGCGAGGAGTCGATCGAGCGTGCGCTCAAGCGCCGCCATCTCCCCACCGGTCACAAACGTGGACACTTCCCCGACCACGTTGAAATCGGGGATTCCAGCAGGGATGGCGTCTCGCGCCCCGTAGGCATCGACCAGCAGCGTGTCTACGAGATCCGCCACTCTCCAAATCTCTCCCTCGGAGAGCCGCCCGACCGCGCCGCGCTCGAAATCTGTCGCGACAACAAAGAGCGCGTCGCCTTCCACAACGGGTGTCTCTGGGCCCGGAAGTCCGGCGTCTACCAGCTTCGGCTGTGGCCTCGTGGCCGTTTCGACGGCCCGCAAGACCGCCAAGACTACGGTGCTGGGTCTGAAATTCTCGGCGCTGAAGGCTCCGATGGTCGCCGGATCCCCGGACTGCACCGGCCATGTTATCACCTTCATCTTGCGCGTGATTCCATCGGCAAATGTGACGTTTGCTTCTTGCCAAGTGTCATCCAGGAACTGTGCTGACACCACCCGCAGAGACGCAGTCGCATTGGCCGGCTGTGCGCCGCCGGCAAGCTCCTGAGTAACGGCAGCTAACGCTTTCTCAAACGCATCGCCGGCCTCAAAACGGAATGCCGATGAAGGCTCTACCGAGCTATTGCGGACCGCGTCGAGAATCTCCTGCCTCTCATGACCACCAGGTGCGACGCGGATCACGACCAGCGGAAGATCCTCTTTCCGAATCTTCGGTATGTATCGGACGTGCACAATGCTGCCAGGTCCGGTAACGGTCAGTGAACTCAGGTCCGGATCTGGAATGATCGAAATCTGCACCTGGCCCTGCAGATGACGCTCAAACGCCTGCCAGAGCCAATCATGCGCATCAAAATCAAAACCATAACTGTTAGACGTAACCGCCCCGCGCTCGCCAGCAGTCGGAGCCGCGGATCGCAGCGCCGTGAGTGCTTCGGTGAGCGCATCCTGGTGGCCCACGTTGCTCCACCGCAAGCCGACCGTCTCAAAACGGGCCGCGAGACCCGACTGAATGGCCTCTGCCGGATAGGGCTTCTGGCGTTTGGCCATCTCATCGCGCTCAGAAAAGCTGTTGATTGAGAGATCGATCATCCGGCGGCTGGTGGTCCGTGCTTCCTCGGCGGCCTCTTGATCCTGGGCTTCGGCCGTCAGCCAGGCGGCCAACGTCTTAGCCCGGGTGCGGATGGCTTGCCATTCCGCTGCCACCACGTGGGCCACCAGGATGCGCTGAACAGCATCCGCAGGATCCAATCCGGCTTGCCGCATACGATCTTCAAAATGTTCCCGCTCAGGCATCTCCGGCAACTGATTTGCCGCACTGCCATCGGCAGCCGCCTGGACGAGCGCCCTGATTTGGCCGCGCGCCCGCTGGATCCGGCGTAGATCGGCCCTTCTTGAGGTGTCCAGATCCTCCACGAGTGCCGTGGCCACTGTTATCACCGTGCCGCGCTCAGACGCTGATTGGATCAGCGCATCGATGGCTGCGAGCAAGGCCGTTTCCCGGTTCACCGTGAATGAATAGATCCTCTGTTGTCCAGTGGGACTCTGGAGACCGCTCGTGATGGCTGTGACGTCCTTCGCCACCTGGGCCTGGCTGATCAGAAGGCGGATCGCCTGACCTACACTCGCGTCCTCAACAGGCACCGCCCACTCAAACCGGACGCCGTTGTTAGAGAGCAGGGTCCGGGTCGGGGACATCTTCGCATCGAGGAAAGCTCTGATGCTTGCCATGAGGCGCCATTGGGCATTTAAAAGTCCTTGAGACGGATCCTGAACCATACCGCGCTCGGCGCCGACGGCCTCATACACCGGCAGATGCCGGCGCAGCCGCTGGTGGAGCGGAGTACCCTCACGAACAAAGAAGTCGACGGCCTTCTGGTAGCTGGCAACCAGGGCCGGAAAGTCAGTACTGGTGGAGGCCAGCTGTTGCCAGGAGAGGATCGGCCCCCCATTCTCGATGGTCGCTTCGGCGATCACCTTCGTCATGCCTTCAATTACCTGGGCGCGCACCAACTGCCACAGCTCCTGACCCTCAGCAGCGGCTTTGAAGCGGGCGAGTGCCAACGACATCGACAGGATCGCGTTCATGCCGAGCGTCCCTTTGCGCTGGGCGGTCGTAACCGGATCGGTCACCGGCCGGCCCTGGGCCCGGGCGGCCTCGACTTCGGCCGCAAGCAACTGGCGGTCGATCGCCGTCAAATCGCCCAAGTCGGCAGCGGATTTGCCCAGCAGCATGGGTGCTAGGATAGTTTCGACGTTCCTGACAGCCTGTTGGACGCCCTTGCCCTGGTACCGTTGGGCCTGTGCGAATCGGGCGGTCAGCTCGGCATCGCCCTTGGCGGTCAGCGCCTCGACAGTAACGCCCTTTTTGAAGCGAAAGGTGCCGTCCGGCTTGGCATCGAACAGCTCGGGATACTGCTGCGTCAACCGGCTGGGCTCGATCATGCTATCCACGAGATGGATCGCTTCCCGGGTGCCGGCCGAGGTCCCCAGCGGAGTTGAACCGGTGAATGTCAACAGGTTGGCGAACGCCGGACTGCCGGGCAGCCCGATGCTGATCTTGATTCCGACAGTGGGCACGCCGGAGTTCGTCGGCTCCTCATAGGCGGTCACCCGGGTAATGACAAGCTTGCGCACCAGTGCAGCGAGTGCCGCTTCATCCTGCGGATCCACCGGCACCAACTGCCCCTGCGCCTGGGCCTGCTGAAGCGCTTCGCGCATCAGCTTGGTGATCGTCTGGTACTTCACGAGCCGCTCGGTGTTCGCCCCGCCGCCGGCTTTCAGCCCCATCGCCTCGACCGCTAAAGCCAGTTGGGCTTCCATATCGTCGTTCGGTGATTGCGAACGGTGCGAGATGACCAGTTCCAGACCCTTGCCCAGCGCCGTGAGCATCGCCAGGGTGGTCTCGGTCAGCGTGCCGATCTGATTTGCCTTGGTCAACAGCGTGTCGATCGCTCCGGTGTCCGCGGCCTTCTCCACCCAGAAATCGTTCGTCGTCACTAAGTCATCGCCGACGCGCCAGAGCAACTCCTTGAGCCGCTGGAGCAGCGTCCAGCCATCCCAATCGTTCTCGCTGAACGCGTCTTCGATCGAGATAATAGGAATCCCCTCATCCAACGCGCGCTCGTAAAGCGCCAGGAGCTCCTCGCGGGTCATCACGGTCTTGGCCTTGCTGCGCCAGAAGAGGTACTGGCCCACCGCATCGGGCTGGCTGAACTCATGGCGATAGGCATCTTCCAACTCGCTGGTGGCCGGATCGAGCGCGATGACCACATCCCTCCCCGGCGTGTAGCCGAGGTCCTCGATCGCCCGCTTCATCATCCGCCACAGGCGCAGCTCGGGGACTTCGCCTTCTTCCGGCTCGATATACGGCGCCAACCCTCCTTCAAGCCCGATCCCCATGACGCGCGCCCCATCGGAAGACTCGATGATCTCCTTCAGACGGTTCTGGAGCGCGACGGTCATTTCCTGGGCTTCTTCCTGGCTCGTCGCTTTCAGCGGAATGAACATCCCTTCCTGCATGGAGATGTTGCTCTCAGGATACTGCTTCTCGGTGTGGCGTCCGCCCATACCGGAATTGCGGAAGCCCCAGGGGGCCTTCAACCACGTGCCATCTGACCGCTGGACCTCTTGAAGCCGCCTCGTGCGCATGCGTTCCTTGACCACCGGGGCTTCGGCGCGCCAACTGCCCGCAACCGCCTGGGTGATCTGCGCACGGGCTTCTTTCGCCTTGCGTTCGCGATCGCGGAACTCGCGGTACTTGCCCGGATCGGCCAGGAAGCGGTCAAAGAGGGTGACGAGTCCAATGCCGAAGATCGAGCGGCCGGCGTAGATCACCAGGTCCATATCCATGAGGAGTCCGGCGGCAATGAGCGTGATCGCCAGCGGCAGGAGGCTGAAGCCGAGCTGGCCGCTCGCGCGCGGGCCAGCCGCGGCAACAGCCAGATTGAACGGCGCTTCAACGTAGTAGTTCAAGCTGACGCGCTTGATTCCCGGGAAGCGGCCGAGAGGAGCGAGCACGAACATCTTAAGCTCCCAAACCACGCGCGCGAAGCCGTGGCTATGGGCCTGCGCGTCGGCAAGCAGATCGGCCCGAAGCGTGAGGCTCTTGACCGCCTGCCAGTAGTGGCCGCGCTCATGCCACCAGACCGCGACATGGTAGGTGAGCGCCCAAAAAGCGAGCGAGACGAACGTTTCAGGGCTGAAGAACATGAACTGCAGCACCCCACCCCGGCTGAACGTTTCGCCGCCTGGAAGCGAAAAAGCCGAGCCGATAAAGGCCGCGTGGAACGCCACGAGAATATGATTCGCGATGACCCACCCATGCTCAAGGAACGCGCCTCGGCTCGGGGGGATCGCGGGGATGGCGTTGGCGGAAGGAAGACCCAGTGGCGTAGAAGCCGGTGACGACACCGCGCCCCGCTCGCCCGTTCCGCTGGTGAGCGGCGTGCGGGCTCTCACGATCTGATCGACAGTCGCATGGAGTTTCTGATATCGCTCGCCTAGCACCTGATTGGCGGCAAGCTCTGCCCACGCCTGTTCATAGGCCGCGTCGTAGAGCCGACGCTCCTCTGTCCCTTGCGCATCCGCCAGCGCCTTGAGACGAATGGCCAGGCTGGCGATCGCTTCAGCGGACACGCCCTCCCGAAAGCTTCCGTGGAGCGTGGTGATCAGAGAATGGAGACGACTTTCGAGATTTCTCAACCGATCCTCGGCGTTCTCCAGACGGACACCGGTTGAGAGCCCCCAGTCAATGAGCACCACATCGAGATCATTGCCTGAACCGATGACTCGCAGATGTTCTCCCAAGTTATCGAACCGATGAACGATGCCCTGGCCGCCCGGCGCGACGCGCGGGTCAAACATGACGAACAACTTTTCCGCAATGGCCCAGCCGACCTGCCAGCCGGCCCGCACGCCCAATTGGCCTCCCCGTTCCTGGATCGCCGTGCCTGGATAATACTCTTCCACGATCTGGCCGCGGCGGGCCACGCTGTCAGTCACCGCGGCATAGATGACTCGGGGGCCGAGCCGTAAGCGGGCGGCCGCGCCCGATCGATTAATTTCCCACAACGGGTCGATCGTTTCAGTCGGTTTGACCAGGTAGTTATACAGCGAGCGGCCGGCTCGATTGACCACGGTCACGATCCTCGTATCCCGCACACCGCCGCCAGGGCCGCCTTCGATGCGAAAACGCACGGTGCGCTCGGAGACGCTGCGCGATTGGCGACCCCTATCGTGCACAATGGCATCCACGAGCATCGCCTCTGCAGCTTGCCGGCCGACTTGCGCCGCAAGCCCTGCGGCATCGATCAAGTCGTCGCGATCGTCCTTTCGTTGGGCAGCGGCTGCTCCGCGCTCACCGGATGGGTCGGAGGTACTCTGCACCGCGCCGGTCTCCGAGAACGCCTCGGTGAGCTGCTCGGCGATGATCTCGCCGGTCGGGGCGGTGGCATCGGGTTTGACCGTCACGCTGTAGACGCCCGGACCTTCGACCTCCCATTGCTGGCTGACCAGAGCATTCAAGCTTGTTAATTTCCTCGCAATCTCTGCCACCAATTCCCTATAAACACCGTTTTGGGGAGAGGGGGCGTCGCTGAAGTCGAATATAAATCGCGCTCCATCAGCTCCCGGGGCGCTCAGGATCGTTCCATCGGCGAAGTTCTCTGTAAGAACTGCCAGCGTGGCTGCGGCCTGCAGCAGTTCATCGAGCTCGTCCATCTCAATAACGGCGACAGGCTCACCGACCGCCCCGCGCTCACTGGAGAGTGGCTGTGGCGTTAGCCCGTCAAGCGACAGGGTGGCAGGAAAGATGCCGACCGCCTCTGCCTGACGGACTGCACCCTGCTCGGCGGCGCGAGCGGAGAGCTGCTCGTTGCCGAGCTGGCGCACGCGCTTCACTTCAGGGTTGGAGTTGGGATCCTGTCCGGTCAAGGCGGTATAGTAGACAGCGAAGTCTTCGTGCAGCGTGGCCAGGGCGGCGGCCGTCTCCGCCGTCGGCTGATTGAGCTCAATGGTGATCGTCGGCATCACCTCGGCCGCCCGCTGGGCGTTGGCGGTCGCCAGCGCGTGGAGCACCTGGTTGACGGTCAAGCCGGCATGGGCCGGATTGCTGGCGGTCTGCGCGTCCAACGCAAGATCGCCCTTGACGCCAAGCACGCGCTGCGCCAAGAGGAACAGCGCCAGGTAGCGGCCGTGTTGGCCGAGCACCCCTTCGAGCGTTTTATGCGAGTGGTCCGGCAGGGCGAGCACCTGCATCGCGGCCGGCAACGATCCCTGCTTCTGTGCGCCTTCCATCCAGAGCTGCTGGAGCTCCTGGGCGCTGTACAGGAGCGGCGACTGTTGGCCGCCCACCGTCGCAAAGACCGCCAATTCGCTGCGCCGACCCAGGAGCAGCTGGGCCAATGCGAACTCCGCCAGCGCAACCGCCAGACTGTTGCGTCCGCGCGAAAATGCCAGCGCTTGATCGAACGCGTCCGTGGCCCTCACATAGGCCCGCAGGGCTTGCGAACCCTGCGCCAGATACATCGGCAGGTAGACGATCGGGCTCTGGCGGCGCATCAGGCGCCCTCCGATGTCCGAAGGAATGGCCTGAATATGTACCGGGCCGCCGGCGTCCTGCCGCCGCTTGGCCCCGTCGTAGAGCGGGCCGCGATTGGCCAGCACAATGCGCACCGGGAACTCCTGGACGGTAAACTCGACGGTCTTCAAGATCTCCTGAGTGTCTCCGGATCGCGAGATGTCCACGAAGACCGTATTCTCTGCCGTGGCGTCGCTCGGTCTCACCTGCAGCCATTCGCCCGGGCTATTCACCACGATCCAGCGCACCGCCGGATCGGTCTCATTGTGCAACAGCGCCAGCTGCCTCGTGTACTGCTCGTTGGCCCCGATCCCGGTGCTCACCACATAGCGAAGGGTTCGCGCCCCGCCGGGAAATTGACGGCGCATGAAGAGATCGACGCCCCGGGTCACCCCGTCCAGGAAGATCTCCACCGGCGTGAAGCTCTGCGCGTAATAGCTCCAGACTGATCCCCGGTAGTTGAACCGGCGGATCGCCGCCTCAGCGCGGATCACCCGCAGGCGGTACTGAAGCGCCGCCCACTCATCCTGATCGACCTGAACCGGCTGCTCCGAGGGCAACGAGGCTCGAACCGTTAATTGATCAGGCGCGTACGCGAGCGCCTCGCTTGGAATGAGCTCTTCAACGGCCAGCGCGCGCATGCGGGACGGATCCGGCTGATGCGCGACCACCTGAGCCAGCAGGTATCGGGATGTCACCTCGGGCAGCACCCCGATCCTGATCGATTCCTGCAGAAGATACGGAAGGGCGGACCCGGACGACACAAAGGCGTTGCTCAAGCGATCCAGCCATCGGTCCGGCTGGATGGCATTCACGGTAATCCAGGTCACGCGCTCCTTCGGGACACGAAGGGTCTCGGCCACCTTGGCAATTCGGATTGAAAAGTCGGTGTCGGCTGCCGCCAGCAGGAGTTCGGCGGCTTGCGGGGCGCTGGAGGCGACAGAGGGGTCAGCGGCTTCCTTTAAATCTTCGGTCAATCGAGCGCTGTCCAGTGATGTGGCGAGCGTAATGCGCAACTCTTCACGACTGACGGCGAACTCTTCATTGGCATTGGCCAAGTGTTCAAAAAGACGTCTGAGATGATCCTCAAGGTCAGTCGTGGAATCAACCGGAGCCTGCTCCACCACCTCGCTGGCTGCGTAAAGCACGTCCGTGCTCGATACGGCGCCGGCTTCGCCGCGGCGCGCGCGGTCCAGCTGCTCCAATAATTGGTGCATGTGCTCCGACTCAAACACGCGCGGCCCGATCTTTGCCCGCACCTGATCGGTGATCTGACCAAGTCCTGCGCCTGGGGTAAAGAACCAATTTGCCACCAGCGTCAGCACATCCAGATGATCCAGGATGTGCGGCGCCGAACCGGCCATTTTCAGTTGAGCGAGCGCGCTCAAGAAATGCTGGGTTTGTCGCAAGGCGGTCTGGATGCGCGCCTTCAGCAGCCGCGTCTGTTCGGCACCGGAGGTGAGCGGCGCATCATCAATCGAATGGACGGCATCGAAGACCGACTCAAGAAGGATCGGCGAGGCCAACGAGCCAACTAGCCTGACCGCCTGGTCGATCAGCTTGGTCATCGGGGTCGACAGCAGATAGTGATCCGGATCGGCCGATCTGAGCCGCGCTCGCGCCGGCTGTGCTAACCCCACGTGCGACAGATTGCGAAGCGCAACGCCCGACCATCCCGGGCTTGCCGGGGTAACGACCTGATGCCGGACCCGATCGGATGGAATACGCTGAAGCGAAGCCAGGTAGTGCTCCAGCAAGACATCAAGCGCTCGAGCCGCTTCATTTTTCACGACCCGAACTGCGCCGGCTTCGCCTTCGCTGTCGGCATCCGATCCCAGTCGACGGAGCTTGACGATATCGCCGGGCTGAACGGGCGTGCTGAGAGGCGGGCTGGTTTCCGTAGCGCCTGCTCGCTCAAGCTCAACCACGTACCCAGGCAACGGAGCGACGGCGCCGTCGCGCACGATGATGTTGATAAAGTGCAAATCATGGAGTGCGTCTTCGACGGTCTTGCCTCTCCCGAGCCATTCCTCAGGAATCGGCTTCGCTTCTACGGCCCCAACAGCTCCTCGCTCTCCGGTTTCTGTCGATCCTGCAAAAATCTTCAGCACATCGCCGGACTGAACCGGGAAGGTGGGCGCAGGATCGTTGACCGTGACGAGTTGCCCGCTGACTGTTTGGGTCAATTGCAACCAGTAGCCCTCTTCAACAGCGGCGCTTCCATCTTTCACTGTGATATGCACGAAGCCGAGATCAAACAACGCATCGTCCACGGTCTTCCCGGCCCAGTCTTCGGGGATCATCCTCTGCTCAACCGGACGGACCGCTCCGGCTTCGCCCACTCCTGAAAGCGCGCGCGACACAGTTGGAAGCGCCTCGGCGGCCCTGGCCACCACCGCCTGTCGCTTGGCCAGCCGGCGGGCCCATGTCTCCGCCTCGCGCCGCTGGACGGTTGTGGCGACTTCCGAGAGCCTCGTGCTAACAGACGCTCCGACCGCCTCAGGCTCATCCTCATGGGAGCCCCGGAGGACGTCTTGGACCTTATGCCGCACCACCGCGGCCAATGCTTCGCGCCCGCGGTCCCCCTGAGCCAGCAGCTCTTCGAGCTGGTCCAGGCTGAGCAGCACGGCCTTTGGCGCCCCGGACTGTGCGCCGTAGGCGATCAGCTGCGCATGCACCGCGTCGCCTCTGACCCCATCGGTCAGCAGCCCAGCCGCCCCCAGCTCCTCGATGACAACCACCAAGTCGATGCCTGCGCTGGCCAGCGGCTCAAGCGCCGCCTTGACCGTTTCCAGGCGACGCGTGAGCGTGTCTTGCTCTTGGGCGGCAAGCGGTTCCCCGTAACGGAGCGCATAGGCTTCCGCATAGGCGGCCACCTGCGCCGTAATGGCACGTGCTGATGGGCCGATGAGCACAATCGCCCGGCGTTCGGCCTTTGCAGCGTCACCGATCCCCTGTCCCAACCGCAGCAGGTTGACCGGGCCGAAGTCGCGCATGCCCGGGCCGCCAGCGCCCCGGCTCCATGCCGGGTCGGCGCGCAGATCGCGCCCCACCGACCCGCTTTCGCTGGTCGCCACCGGACGAAAGGTCGTGCCGGCGTACGTCACCGGCACCGCCTGGGTGACCGAGAGGAGCAGCGCGACCGCGCGCGCCAGCGGCCTGAACCAATGCCCGAGTAGAAATCGCCGCATTAGCCGCCCACCCCTGTTTTGCGCATCGTCTGCTGATAGGTACGATAGCCGTCGACCGCTTCCTGCGCGGCCCCTTCAATGCTCAGTTCCTTCGGCGTCAGCAGCCCGGCATCGTCGAAGACATCCAGCTTCGCCAATACCTTGGGGTCAGGCTGGCGCCCTTGCGCAGCCGCCGTCACCGCCTCAGCACCGGCGTGCAGCACACTGGCTGATGGACGAACCATCGTCGGTTCTGCTGCCGGCTCATAGGCCACCTTGGCTGTCGCTTGCGGCACTGTGTCCAGCCAGGCCTTCGGACCAATCGCGACCGCCACCGGCTTGTCCTCTGGGACGCGGACGACATTAAATACGCCCGGCGTCAATTGGGTGGCAGTCTTCGATGCCGTGTTCATATCTTTGGCAAAGTCTGCTGCATAGGCCGACAGGTAGTCCGGTGAATCGACCCAGGCTTGAACCCCCACTGCAACCTGCGGTTTCCGTGCAAACTCCTCCGCAGCCCGCACCGCTCGCTCTCCTCCGGAGAACGTAATCGTCAGCCTATCCTTACCCGGAAGGCTGCTCGACTGCACGCGGGCATAGGTCTTGAGCCCTTCTCCGCCAGAATACTGCGGACGGGCAACCTCTTCTGCCAGTGTCTGAAAGGTCGAAGATGATCCAGCTGCGATCAGCAAGGTCACTTCGGCACTGACCTTCTCCCCATCGCCGGTCGTCCGCATGGTTGCCGGCTGCGCCACGACGGCGACCTTGACCGCGCTTGCCTGTGCCGCCTCTTCGCGCGTTCGGAGGCCTCGCAGACGTCTGAACCGTTCCAGCGCTCGCTCCCAGGCGATGAAGAATCCTGGGGTTTGCGTCGACACCGAGGCGTTCACCAGCATGGTGTGCGACCGCTCGGCATCCTGCATTAATGCCAGCAGCGTCCCATCGGAATCGACCACGTCAGGATCGGCGGCTGCCGGCTCCTGCAACGCAAACGTTCCTCGGGCCACCTGGCGCTTCAGATCAGCCGGATTTTCATCGTCGACATCGATCGAGTGCCATCCACTCCCATTGCCCTCTGGATCGCTGAAGCGCAATGTCACCACGCGGGAGCGGCCATCGCCGACGCGCTGGATGCCAGGCAGGTTAAACCAGCCGTTGTCGGTCGTGAGTGACATCGTCGCCTGGACTGGACCACCCACATCATTCGGCGTCAACGCTCGTGTGCCATTCAACAGTACCTCAGCGCGATCCGCTGGCTGAACCTTGCGAATGCGCCGTTGACTTTCTTCCGAATGAGCGTACCGCCGAGCGAGATTGACAACCGGCCTTCCCTGCTCCGTCTTGAACGCGAGATCTCCAAGGATGACGACTGCGGCAATGGCCCCCTGAGCTTGCTGGGTTCGTGCAGCCACCAGGTTGAAGGCGGCCTCAGCCCGCTTACCAGTGGTGAAGAGGACTACGTGCTTGCCTTGCTTGCGTCCCATGGCCGCCAACATCCCAGGAACCACCGTGCCATCCGAGATCTCCGTCACGGTAAAGCCTGGATAGCCGCGTTTGATCCGTTTTAAGGCGTTCAGATTGGCGGTCTCACGTGGCCGATCCGAACCCGTTAACAGTACGACTTCAAGATGATTGAGATCGGTTGAGTTCGCCTCCGCAATCTCTCCGAGAACACCCTTCACCTCGTCATAGGGCTCGACGGGATTGTGCGTCAACATGAACTGCTCGATGCGCTTCTGCATCCGTTCCCTGTGCTCGGGTGGTACCCTGGCGAACAATTGATGCACGTGTCCGTCAGGCAGTCCACCGAGCGCGTCGACCCCTGCGCCGCTAAAGCGGATCGAGGTCCCACCAGAAATCATGTGGGCAACCTTCGCGCGCGGCACGCCATTGTTATTGGTTGCCGTGGCGTTCGTCCCCTCGACAACATCTTCGCCGAATGACTCAGGAGCTCCGAACGCATTCATGACAATCGGTGTGCCCGGCGTGAGAAACTTGCCGCTTGGCAACTCTCCTTGCGCCGCATCTTGCTCGCCTTCGGAGAATTTGACGTCTCCTGGCACGCCACGATCCGCCTGAAGCGCGAGGCTGATGAATTGGGCTTGATCGTCCGCCTCACCTTTCCGTTTCATTCCAATGCCTCGGAATCCTTCGGCATCCAACAGGACGGCGATGGCTGCGGTATGTTGCTTGCCGGGATCGGCGATCGGCGTCGGTGATGGGTTGACCGCAAACGTTGCATCCGCTTCGGCCAGCACCCGTGCCAGCTCAAGCGATGGCGCCTTGCGGACTTTGCCGGCTTCGCCTTCGCCAGCAACCTCTGCGAGCACCCATGTACGATCTTCATCCGGGGTGAATAACGCTTCATGGGCTTGGAGTTCTCCCACGAGCGCTTCGAGCCCGGCTCGCTCCCCTTGGTTCAGGTTCGGCCGAGGTCGCAGCCGGGTTTGCCCATCCGCCTCATCGATATATCGCTCAACATATGGCTGCACAGCGGCATAGAGCGTGCGCACATTCTCGAAGCGCTGAGACGTGGGCTGTGACGCATGCTCATCGCTGAGCATGGACCTCACGACAGCATCGGCATCCGGCACTTTGTCCATGAGCTCGGTATCCGACTGAACAACGCTCTTGACCGTCGTGGCGAATTTCGTGGGCTGGACCGCGCGTCCAATTCTCCACAGCAGATGCCAAACCGCGTGCGAGAGATCAGGATCTGCGGGGGCTAGCGCCGCTCGCGTCAACGCCGGAAGGACGTCGTCCCATAGGCGCGGCTCATCCCGAATCTCGGTCGTTTCTTTGGCCAGCTGTGCAACGCTTGCATGCGCCTGCAGGAAATCGCGAAGAGGCGCCGCAAGCGCGGTGCTCACCGCTCCCTTTTCATCGGTTGCGGCAAACGCCTGGCGCCAGTCCCGGATCGCGGGAAGGGTTGGTGCGATCCCGACCTGGACGAGCTGCGGGTCGATGCCGGCCAGAGCCTGCGCGAAGACGGCGGGGTCCTCTGCCACGGTATTAGTCTTCTGGTTTCCGGCAATGTAGAACACCCGGCCGGTGCGGGCGGTCTTCTCCGCAGACAGGCGCTGGGCGGTTTCCACAATTGGAACGAATTTGGCCGTCGAGGTGCTCGCGCCACCTGGCAGCAACCCGTCAATATCTTCTTGGCCGAGATAGTTGGCTGCGTTGTCGGCTGTTGCCGCACCCCCATAAATGATCCGCGTGGATCGGGCCAGGGCGTCTCCAAAGCGGGCTCGCAGCACTCTGCGAATCGCCCGATGGGCGGACTGCGCATACTCAGGGTTCGCCGGCCGGCCTGTTCCGCTGCCTACAATGGCCCAGCGCGGCTCGTAAGCGATGATGAGCCGGCCGAAGAGCTGCTCGGCGGTCAGACCTCGCAACCCGGCCCCTACCTGCCGCGACAGCAGCGAGTCTCGACCCTGCAACGTCGTGGGGGTAGTGGCTTCTTTGGTCTCTCCCACTGCAAGAATGATCGTTTGAACGCCCTGCTCAATCCCGCTTGTGATCTGGGCATTCACATCCTTGTCGGTATCCCGAATGGGAGTTGGAGAGCCCGGCCGCGTCTCTGAGTGCCCTGCAATGAGGCCCGTGGCTCCCGCTTTAATCGCAGCGCCTGTATAGACCTGCCCTGTTTGCGCGCCGGCCAGATGCGTCACCCGTTGCGCCAGGATATCGATCGTCGGGACACGCCCTTGAGCTGTGACGACCGCACCTTGCTCTGCGGCCTGCGCTGAAGGAGGCGCGCCCAGCTCCCGCTCCAGCTCCTGCCGGACGGAACCGGACTCACTCGTGGCGCGCGGACGCATCTCGTTCGTCTCAAGGCGCGCAACGGCAAAAACCGAGGGTGCTCCCATGGGCACGACCAATGCCGCGGCAACTGCGCTGCACAAGATCCGCGATCCCTTCCAACCCGTCCAGTGGCTCAGCTTCATAGTGCGCACTCTCCTGTTTGTTGTCGTCTTATTGTGACGCCGCTAAAGGCGGCGTCGAATTGGCAAGAGCCATCACATCGTTGTAGCTACCCCGACCGCTCTTGTACTTGACCACCGCCTGATACCGCGCCTCATCCGTTTCCTCACTGACGCGCGGGGCAACAACCACAAGCGAGGCGCCGCGCGCCTTGAGCAGCTGCGTGACCTGAGGCGAGTGGAACCCGCCGGTAATGATCACCGCTACGCGCTCACGGCTCTCGCCGAGCTTGGCCATGGCGTTCTCGGCCAGCGCCTGGTCGCGCGCCCTGGCGGATTCATAAAATTCGATCAGCCGGGGGAGTGCCGCCTGCAGCGCATCCAGAGCCGGCAGTGCGGCCATCGGCAGCCCCACCCGCGCGCTCTGCTCGCGCAGGAAGGCGTCCCATCCGGCGCACAGCCCATCAAGCGAAACGGCCCGCAGCCGGGCATACTCTTCGGGAATCAGCTGCAGATCGACAAGCTTGCCCACCAGATCCACCTGGCCGCGGATCTCGGCCAGGCGCCGCTGCTCAGGAGTGGAAGCAAGCGCCTCTCGTATCCTGGCGGTCAACGGTTCAAGCTCCTGGGCCAGTGTTGTGGGATTCAGGGCGGCTGACCGGGTCAGATAGGTAAAATAGCGGGTCAAATTGGGGTACGGGACCAGATCAGCGCCGGCCTGGCGCGCAATCCGTTCGAGGCTCTGATAAAACGTCTCCTGCGAAATGGCGCCGGCTTTCAGCTGTGTGGCCTGCTCGATCAGCCCATTGAACGCAGCCGGCTCGATCCGGCCGCTCAGGACCTCCACCAGCGCCCGCTGCTCCTTGGGCACCTGCGCGAGATCCATCTCGCCCTCGAGCTGATGCGCCTCAAGAAATCGCTTCAGGTTGGGGTAATCGTGTTCGGAAACAGCAACGCGAACGGCAAGCCGCTGCAGGAACTTCGCATAGTCGGCCAGGCCAAGCGTCTTCTGGTCAAACGCTTTGGCATTGGCCTCCAGCTCGGTCAAGGTCGGATCGGCCAGGCTGGGGCTCAGAGTTTCAAGAGCCTGCGTCAATGCCGCCATCATCGGCCGCGCAGCACCCTGCAGCGTTTCCACTGCCAGAAACGCGTCGAAATTCTTCTGGTAGAGATCCGCCTGCTCAATGCCCCACAAGGTCAGGGGGATGTCGGATACGATGTCGAGGTACTCTTCCCCGGTGATGACCCCATTTCTGAGGTACTTCTGCGCAACCGCCCGGCGGTTTTCTGGCGAGCCGTATCCTCTAAGATAGGACAGCCCCACATCGCCATGACCGCCTTCCACTAAGATCAGCTTGAGCCCGTACTCCTTGATCAGTTGCTCGAGGATGCTGATCAGGTGCTGCTGGCCCTCATAGTTCGTATGGGCTTCCTGAATATGGACAATCAGCGGAGCGTGCGGGGTCTTCGCATCATGCGTCTCCACGACATATCCCAGGTTGGAGGGCACAAAAAAATCCGAGACTTTTTGGTCCCGGATCGGAATGGCCGATGGTGCGCCAGTCTCGGCGGAAAGCGCTACCTTGGCGGCCCAAAAAAGAAGGGTGCCAAGCACTGCTGTTTGCATCAATCTCATGCGTATCTTGCTCATTTTGGATATATTAAATACTTTCGCAATACTTGTCAAGAGATTTTTTTATATGGCAATTACCTGCCATACCACGGGTCATTTAGACGTTAGATTGCCTCTCCCAACCGGCGTGTTTCCCTCACGCGAGACTCAAACTCTGGCAGGTCTGATTCGACAGGCGCGACAGTACCCTGTTCGGACATCAATGCCCCTGCACGCGCTCCTCTCTTCTGCTGCCGGAATTTGCCGCTAACCCAGACAGCGATCAACAGCGCACCGCTCCAACGTGCCACGTGCCACGGCCCTGCGAGCACCGGTACGGTCACCGGAAGAAGCGCGTCCATCCACCGGACGGTGCCAGCCTCTCCATCCATCCCGGTGAACAGCGCCAAAGTGATGGGCTCATGCACCAGACGCGCCACCACGCGCCTCGACTTCTTGAGCAGCTCGTGCAAGTCAGATGCCATGCTCCGCAGCCGCCGCTGGAGCAATGCCGGATCGCGCAGCCGAGCTCGGAACTCCGGCAGCGAAAGCTCAGGAGCAATTTTCGCTCTGAGCTGATCCAACAATAACCCAGTGGACTGAAAGGCGGCCTGCACCCGTTCCTGTGCGGGACGGGAACGCAGCCGGAGGAGCTCCTCAGCCACCGGCCGGCCAAAGCGCAGCCTGGCAATCGTCGTCGAAACGCCCGCGTGAAGCTGCGTCACCCGAACTAGCTCGTTCCAGGTGGGAGGCAGCGGGAGCGCACGACCGCGCTCCCACCCCTGAACAGAGGCCCGATCGACCCCCACCGCCTCAGCAAACTGCCGCTGAGTCAGCTGGCAGGCTTCCCGGACTCGTATGAGCCGTTCCTGAGGCGTCTTGGCTGCGCGCAACACCTGTTCAAGAGAGGCGGCAAACAACACATGGGCAATTTCAAGAGTCGGCCCGATGCGGCGGTGCGCGACGCTCACAAGGCCTCGCAGAACCACTCGGCCGACTTGACCCGTTCGGCGGGCATCGGCAACCTGCCGAGGTGTCAGATCGGCAAGCCGCGCCAGATCGGCATCATCGAGCCCGATGCGCTCAATCAACAACCGCACCCGCTTGGCGCGGGCAGCCGCGTCGGACCCTCGAATGGCCGTTAATTCCCGGATCAGCGTTTCAGCGCGCTGGGAGGAGGCTTCATGCTCCCACGGGCGCTTCATCGAGGATGGTGAAAGTCGGCGCATGCGCCGGACAATGTTGGCAAAGTGCTCCCGCTTTAGATGAGGACCTGGTGATCGTTTGAGATAGGCCTCGTAGGCCACGCCGATCATCTCCGCCGATTTCACCAATCCCCGCGCAGGCTCCTTGCGATCGGTTTCTGCAGCGCGCCGCAACTGCTCAAAGAGTGCCTGGTCATGCAACATTGCGTCGTAGGCTGCAAACGCGAGCAGCTTCAGCTGCCGATGAGCGGTTAAGCGCGGAACCATGACAGGCAAAAAGTCCCGCCCAAGAAGCGGAAATTCAATCACAAGCATCTCTTCATGGCCATTGTCCCGCTTGAGCCCGATGACGCGCCCGGGCCCGAACGTGGCGTCTTCCACGTACGGCTCCTGCTTTACGGCCAACCCTGAAGGAATCACGGTGGCCAACGGGGGAATGAAGGCTTCGACCGGTTCGCCGAAGCTCCGCGCGATCTTCGCAAGCGTCTCGCGCCGGATGGGCAACCCGTGCTCAACGCGGTCGATATACGACTGCTTCATGCCTCCCGCCCGGTCCCCCAACCCTTGCTGCGACCATCCCAGATCCAGGCGCCGGGCCCTGACCCGCTCCCCGACTGCCAGCAATGTGGAGAGATCCGTGAAACCCGCATGAAGCGGGGAGAGCTGCTCAAGAGTGACCTTGAGCGCGTTCGCCAGGCGCTCCCTGACAGGTCGCGAGGGGGTGCGGAATCCCGACTCGATGCGCCGGAGTGTCCGCACATGCATGGACGCAGCAGCTGCCAGCTCGTCTTGTGTGAGTCCGCGGAACTCTCTGATGGCCCGTAGGCGCTTATGCAGCTCGGTCGTGGCTAAGAGATCGAGTACCCGTCCGCTGCGCGGGTCCGTAATTAACGCGGCCTCTCCGCGGCCGGCGATTCCACCCGGAGGCAGCCCTCGCACCATGCCGATTTCACCATCGGGCTGACGCGGTGTGGAGTCAATCTGCCACCAGTATTGGCCGTTATGAAAAGCAAGAGAGTAACCCGCTTCGTAATACAGGCGGTTGAGACGACCGATTGTTGCGGGATGCAAGAGCGTCAGCCGTCGTGCTGTAAACAATTGAGAGCCGGTCGGTGCATGAATTCGGCTGCATCCCTGGGCGGCCGCATACTGACGGAAGGCCGCCTCAAGCGTCTGCTCAACAGATCCGAGTTGTTCGCGCTGTGTGGCGGTCAGCCGATCGCCAATTGGGAGCCACGTCTGCAGCGATTCAATGGTAGCCGTTCCCGCCTGGATGTCGTGCGTGACAGACCCGAGCAGCACAGCATCACCCAATTCACGTTTGACCCAGGCATTCGGTGACGGCTCTGCGACATCTTCAAGCGTCTTCAACAGGGCCGGATCGACTAACCACACGTCAAAGGTTGACAGGCCGACGGTTCCCATCATGCTGTCATGCACCTGTCCGAGGCTAAATCGCAATTGCGAAGGCTGTAGCGGACCTGCCAGGGTGAATGCATCGGCAGAAATGACCGCATCCCCTTGACGGCTGCCGCTGACATCCCAGAACAATTTGCTCGACCGTTTCGGCCGGCGGCGGCGTGTAATTTCACGCACCAACGTTTCATCGCTCATCGCCTCCGCCACCAGCTGCAGTGCGTTGACGATCTCCGACAAGGTACCGCGGCGAGCCACCATAAACATGCTTGGCCTCTGGGCGAGCATTTGCAGCCGCCGCTCCCGCTCCTCCGCAGTCTCTTGCGGCATCGCGCGCAACGCGGAGAAGACCAGAGAGACGTCTCTCAGCAGGTAGCCGCGCAGGTACCCGAGCAATGGCACGATGGCTCGCTGAAACTCCTTGGGAGACGCAGCAATCGAGACCTTGCCATCCCATGAAAACTTGACGTGCAGCCATTCGGCCAGATGGGGCAGCGACTCGACGCCGGTCCAGACCAGATCAATAAAAGGACGGATCGCCGGATCCAAAAGACGCTCGCCTGCGAGAGATACCGCCTCCCACCACTGTCCACCGAATCGGCTCAGGATGAACTCCGCCGTCTCCGCCGGGGTTCCAGATGGCAGAGCCCTTTGGATCTCCGTCAAGATCGGCAGGCCCTGTTCTTGCCGCCGCACCATGCCGGTTTCCCCGTTTGACCCGCCCCAATGCGCAATGCCCTGATTCAACTGAGGGTCCTTCGAGATATTGCCCTTAGTCGGTGCATTCCCTATTATCATCGACGTCAGCAAGACACCAGCCAGCATAGATAGCGCCGCGCCCACAATGACTAGCAAGAAGCCAAAGATGATGTTGGCACGTACCTCACCTGGTCGCACTGTGTGAGAAGCCTCCCACTTGTAAATGTAAGATGCGTAACCTATCGTGACAGAGACCGGGCGGCGGGGCGACGCTAAGACTTTGAGCCACTGCCGCGCGATGAGAATTCCGCAGTATGCCAGCCAAGGACCGCTCAGGAGCAAGACAATAGCGAGGACTTGCTCCAATTGCCAGACACCGAGACCCACCCCGAGACCCAAGGGCACCAGACCGAGCGCACCCACACGAAGCAACACGTTGCCCACTGGATTGACAATCTGTTCGGCAAACCGCAAGCACCGCCACACCACCAAAAACAACGCGGCCCCCGTTGCGAACCATTGAAGGATCGACATACCGAAGGCCTCGTCCAACCGCCCCTTGAAGAGATCTTTCCACAAGGCCGGCTTCACGGCACCGGCTTCCCCAGAATTATCAGTGTCCGATTGAGCACTCGACCGCTTCGCGCGGGGAGACCGCGGATCGGGATCGCTCACCAGCCACTCCCTCAATGCGACCACACGTTCCAGCAGCTCATCATCGTAGCGCCAGAGATCTGGAAGCGCATTGAGCAGCGCGCGAACTTCCTTGAGGCGCGGCGCGCGATGCCGCACCTCTCTGAACTTGCGAACTGCTCGGCTGACCTCGCCCAGCGTCTCCTGCCCGGTTGGCAGCCGCCGGACAGCATCAACGGCCTCCTCAAGCCGCTGGCGCCTGGCGCGCATCTTCTCGACTGACCGGGCGGGAATACGCACATCGTAGCTATCCAGCGAACCGCGAACCGCTGCTGCCAAAATCGTCAGGCGTTCCGGCGCGATATCGAACCAGTCGCCAAGCTCCTCGAGTGTTCCATCCGCTTCCCGACCGGCGAGATACAGGAACTGTTCGATCGCGTGGCGCTCGACTTGTTGGATTCGCTGCCGGGTCACACCGAGTGCCCGGCCGATGTCATCGAGCGTGTACCGCCCGGTTGCGCGCAAGAGGAGCACGAGCCCGCCGAACAGCGGCAGCTGCGCGAGGATCGCAAGAATCCGCTCCTGGGCCATCCGATCTCTCACGCGCTCCTCCACCAAAGCCCGCGGATCGGCCAACTGCGCTTGAGGCAAGCCGTCCTCCTCTTCAGGTGCATCGAGCTCCATCGGCCGGGTCCACCGCTGCGCAGCCAATGCCGCGATCATCTCGACCCGCTTCAGCGGCCACCCAAGCTCCTCGGCCAGGTCTTCATCCGCCACCTGCCTCGCCTCTCCAAACCGCTGCTGCAGCGCATGCCGCGTCCGAACCAACTGTGAGATCGCTTCATGTTGGTGAGTCGGGAGGCGCACGCTGCCCCGATGCTCAGACCCCTGCAGGGTGCGCTGCACGGCGTTGCGAATCCACCACGACGCATATGCGGACCAATGACCCTGCGCCGGATCATAGGCAGGAATGGCTTTGGCGATAAGGATCGCGCGCGCCTCCTGCTCCAGATCCTCACGGATATTCGCCACGTCATCCCCAAAGGCGGAGCGGCCGAAGCTTCGGGCCAGGTCGCGAATCGTCGGCTCCGCCGCCTGCAGACCGGCCTGATAGATCAGGCGCGGATCGATCGACGGATTCTCTCTGGCCTCGACCCACCGCTGCTCTTCTTGCGGGGTGAACGTCGCCCATCGATCAGTCTGTTGGGCCTGCCGAACGCGCATGGCCATTGCCAGAAGCTCAACGGTCTGAACCCGTGCGAGATCGGCGCCCGCCGTCGACGCCTCAAGATCTGTCCGGGCGCTCTCGAGCCGTTTCAGGACCGCGGCGTGCGCCCGCTCAAGCGCCATGGCTTCGTCAGAGGTCAGCGAACGATCGTCACTGGAAACGCGGCGGGCCAGCTGCGCGACCACGTCCATTTCGTCAGATGCGTTGCGGGACCGGATGGTGCCGAGCGCCGCCGTCATGAGCAGCATCCAGAAGTAAAATTTCGCCGCCGGGATTGGCGCGACGCGCGGAGCGATCGATCGCTCAAGCGTTTCTGCGACTGTCACGAGCTGGTCTCGAGTCTCCCGCAGCATCGGCGCGTAGTGCCGCGCGAGATCCGGGTGCGCCTGCGCCCACAGCTTGATCGTCAGGTTGAAATACGACGCCACGTGATCTTTGACCGCTTGAAGGAGCGCGAGCTGGTTCGCCGATCGGTTCGGGTTGGTCCCAAGCTGTTGCGCGATCTGTTCCAGCGTGGTTTCAAAGCCGTCCTGTTGCGATGCGGCCTCGGAGAAGAGGCGGGCCGCCTCACGACTTCTCGCAATCATCCCATCCCGAAGCTCGGCCGCTGCGCGCGGATGTTGCGCCTGGAAGGTCGGGTCGTTCGCAAGGCGCTCCATGATGCGCGCAGTCTGCTCATACGCGTACGCCTCGCCCCGGATAAGCCTCAGCTCCCAGGCCGAGCCCCGATGGCGCTCCTCATCGGCGGCATGCAAGAGTTCATGCGCCAGCTGCATCAGTAAGTTGCTGAGCCCGTGCTTACGCCAGGGCGTCAGCGCCAACACGACGGCATAGCGCGACTGGCCATCCGGCTCTCTCTGGCTGAAGAGCCGGGCGGTGTCGCCCTCTTCGATATCGCTTCGGATTCGGATCACCGGGCGGACGGCTTTCATGATCCTGGAGAGCATTTCGTCAGACCGCTCGACCAGTTCGAGCGCCATCGTCAGCTCGGCCTGCTCTTCCTCGGTCAGGTGCGTGGCATCAAGAAGCAGCGCCGCACCGACTGGCGATACGCCTCCGGCGAGCGTTTCAAGGAGCTGCGACGTGGGGTGGGATGCTCCAACCAGCAGATGGGCAAGCGTACCGGCGGTGATCGTCAGTCCTCGATGCCACCGCGAGCGCAGCCGCCGTGCCGACTCGATTGCGCGCATCCGCTTCTTCAGGCCCTCAGGATCTTGCTTCCACCAGGCGCCGGCGAGGAGCCACGTTCGCATCGCCTGACGCAAGAGCGCCTCATCGTGCGGCCCGAGCGGCGACTCTCCTTCGCGGTACAACCGGTCGAAACCGAGAATCGTCTGCAGCAGTTCGTTGAAGAGCGCCTGAGGCGAGCGTTGATAGCGCTCGTTCCAGAGGACCTGTTCAAGCGCCTGTCGTTGAGACATGCCCGGCAGGACCGCCAATTTTGCCTTTTCCTCGGAGAGCCATTGCTCGAGGATCTGGTGAAGCGACAGTGCGGCGGTCTCCACCTGTGTGGTCGCCTGGCGCACCATGCCGGTTTCGCCGTTCGAACTCACAACGCCCAGCTTAGGCAAGTCGATCCTGAGGTAGTGCGCATCTGAGCGAAGACGCTCAGCGGTCATCTCAGGCATTCCATGGTCCTGAAACCATTGGACAACACGGCCCAGCGTTGGCAGGATCGTCGCGGTACTTAAGGCCTGCACCGCAAGCTGCACTCCCAGACGAATAAATTCATGCTGAAGATAGTCATCGCTGGGCTCGCCCGGCGCTTGGAAGATCGCGCCCAGAGGCACCGGTCTCCCTGCCTCCATGGCGATCACGGCACGATCTCTTGTCCGTTCACGTTGCTGCCGATGGGGCGCCTGGACGAATCCTAGCGCCCGGGGGGCCATCCCCGCCCGATGCATGGCTCCTGCGAGTCTGGCCGACGTCGTCCCAAGAATATCGGCTGCCGCCTCGATCGTCGGGCGCTCATTCGCCAGCTTGAGCAGGCGGACGGCCTGAATCATGGCCTCGGCTGTCAGTCGCAGCCGGCCATGACCCTGATATCGCGCGATCAGGGTCCCCATCTGTTCCCATAGCTCGGCCGCCCGCAGGAACCTGGCTTCATAGCGTTCGGCAAATCCATTGCGATCAAGCAACAGGTCACGCAGAGGCCGACCCCCAATGAGAACGTCCAGGTAGGGCTCAAGGAACGGCCGCATCCAAGGTTCGCAGACGATCGCGTCAATCCACGCCGGCTGAATCGTGTCTGGAATCTGTACTTCACGCGGTCCGAAGACGGTATGGGGCCCCTGGTTCCAGTAGCCATACGGGGTCTGCGGCAGAGCACCGGAGGAGAAGGCGTCAAACCCATGTTCAACTCCCTGACGCATGAGCAACTCGGCCCGAAGACGATTCAGCCCATCCAAGGAAAGGATCAATCTGCGCACCGCAGGAAGCGTCTCATCGGTATTGCGGAAATCGGCGACATCAAACGCATTGAAGGCCTGCACGCCCGCCAGCTGCTTGGCTTCAGGCTTCAAGATGATCAGGAGGCCGCTGATCGTCCCATCGACAAGCACCCACGGACGATTGAGGTGCTGATCGCCGAGCGTCATCCAGGTCGAGACAAAATCGCCTGCTCGAAGCAGCCGATCAATGGGGTACCACTGACTGCGCAGCTCGGTCCCTTCAATCAGCCGAAAGCCTGCGACGATGGTTCCGGCTGCCCGGGGACTGCGTGGTGCGAACAGCGCGCGAGTCAATGCGGTCCAGAGTTCCCCGGCATCCTGGACCGGAGTCCCTGCAGGCGGTCCGCCAACTGGATGAATCAGCAACTCCAGTTCGGTATAGGCTTCGAATAAGCGGCGGAGCTCTTGTTGCTTCTCCCTGGGCAGACGCAGCGTATCCGGGATCAACTTGATCATGCGTTGCACGTTGCGTTCGAGCGCTCTATCCGACACGTCCACCTTCCTGGCCATGCCGGATTCGCCGCCTTGACCTTCCAGCGCGCTGCCATGGACGATGAACTCGTGGGTGGACCAGGGAGTGGTCTCCAGGAGCTCAATCCGCTCGAAGCGATCCGTCAGCATGGTTTCGAGCTCCTGCCGGCGCAGGGGGAAGGTGCGCAGATGAAGCCACGCGATGTCCGCGAACAGATCGACCAGCCCTGAGAGCCCATACGCAAGAAATGGCGGCAAGACCATCTCGTGAAACCGGAGCCACCCGAGCGCCGCCAGGCCTCGATCCCCAAGGCTCTCCCCTGCCGTCGCATTGCCAATGAAGATCCCGCCAGGCCGCAGCCGCTGGCGCACGAGATCGAGCACTCCCTCAGGATCCGGCAGATGCATCAGCGCATCATTGAGGATGATGACATCCGAGGAAGGAACCCGGGCTTGAACACCGGGCTGGTTCAGATCGCCATGGATGAAGAATGCCGCGCCGGCTGGATGAGCGCGTTGCACGCGGCTCTTCGCCCATATGATCGCATCGAGGTTGATATCGAGCCCCACGGTGCGCCCAACGCCAGAGAGTTGCGCCAGCCGAGTCAAGAGGCGCCCCCGGCCGCAGCACAATTCTGTCACCACGATGGGTGCACCACCCTTGCGCTCCGCGATGAAGCGCTTGACGCGCTCCACGATGCGATCCTCCCGGTGCAGTAAAAGCTCGTGGTGAGGATGCAATTCGCGAGTGGCCTCCCACGCGCCGGAGAGATTTCGCCAATAGCGGGTCACAGACGGCGAGAGGCGCCGCCGTCCGGATGGCGCCTGGCGCACCGCGCCGGCTTCCCCGGCCCGTCCATCAGCATTGCCGAGGCGGGCGCCGGCAACGGCTCGGGGCGTGGCTTTAACGACCACGCTCTGCCCCGGCGTCACCCTCGTGTCCAATCCGTTCAGCGTTCGGATGTCCTGCCCGCCAACTGTGACCGTCACCTCTGCTCGGAGCTGACCTTCATCGTTGAGGAGGCGCTCCTTCAACATCGGCATGGATCGCTCCACATCCGTCAGGAGTTGCTGAACGGTCCGCTCAGTGCCCTTCAGGCGCTCGACGCGAGCGGCGTACCGCCGCGGGAACGCGACGCGGACTCGAATCGGCGGAATCAGGCCGTGCTCCTCAAAGAACGTTCGCTTGTCGTCCCCATCCTGCAGCCCGTAGCCCGAAGACAACGAGGAGACAATCCCCTCAAACTGAGCTTGGCTGAGATACACGCCGACCGATCGCGCGACACTCCTGTAGAGCCGGGCCAGCCGGCCCTGCTTCTGGACATACCCATCAGGTCGGCGCATGGTCCGCAGCGCCTGGCGAATCGCCTCAATCAGCCCTGGCTCGTGAGGCAGCGTCTCATATTCACGCTTCGTGATAGCCTCAAAGGTCCGCCGCGCCTGCGCCAGCGGCACTCCCACGGTGCCATTGGTCGTTCCGTTGAACAGCAGCTCGATCACCACCATCGCTTGGTCCCTGACGCGCCGCAACCCGCGGACGACAACCGGCCCATACGCGGGGTGCATGGCATAGCGGCTGCTCGCCATGCTGAAACTCGCTTGCGGACGACGTCTGGACGAAGGACGCTGTCCATCCTCACGAGGCTTTTCCTGCAGGAGCGCTTCAGCCGCCGCACCGAAGCGCTGCATCGCGCTCATGCGCAGAGGCGATCGGCCGACAAGGAACGCATTCAGCGCTGCGCGGTCCATTCCGGCCCGACGAACCAGCTCAGCTTTAAGTTTCCGGCGGTCATGCTCGGTTGCTGAGCGCACGGCGGCACGCACCTGAGCTCGCACGACATCGGCCGTCCGGGCAGGAAGCGGCGGCACAAGGAGCGCAAGCGCGGGTCGATCGCTCCGGCGTCTGACGATCCGCTGCATGCCGGCGCGCCGTTCACCATCCACGAGCAGCGCGGTGCCGGCCACGAGGTGGTGGCCTTGAGTGAACGCCGGCGCCAAGAATGCCAAGGATGGACTCCGCGCCTGCTGCGCGCCCAGCCACTGCAGGAACGCCTCCGCGCTCCACGTGCGCTGCGTTCGGACAAATTCCGCGACCAGCCCTGAGGCTCCGCCAAGTTCCAGTCGCCTGGCGGGCCCGAAGAGCTCGCCTTCAGAGACATCAAGCGCATCGGCCAGCGCTTCTTGGTATGCGCCCGGTGTCAAAGGCCGATCGTGCTCCCAGTGGTTGACGGTGTGGATCCCCACCCCGACCTCGCTTGCAAGCCGCGGTTGGCTCCAGCCTTTCATCAGTCGGCGGCGCCTGATGCGCTGGCCTGGCGTCAACATCACCAGCGCGTCTTCCCAGGCAAGCTCCGCAAATGGCACGACATCCTGCCTGCGGTCGGCGATGTGGAAGCGCGCCCGGCCTCCGTACTCGGCAACCCGAGTGATGAGCGAGCCCACAGAAACATCCATCTGGCCAGCGACCAGCTCGGGGTCCACGTCGCCCTGAATCTTCCGCTTCCGCCGAACCGCTTCGACCGCCTCGGTAATCCGCTCAGGGGTGATCTGGCGCGTCGGCTTGGAGCGGTATCGACGGGTCACCCCGGCCGCGTTCCATCCCGCCTCTTCCCCAAGATCGTCAAGCCAGAAACGAACCGTCCCACGGTCGATGCCGAGTTTTGTCCCGACATCCTCTGTCGAGATCTCCTCCCGCCCCAGCTCTTTCCTGAGCTGAGCAGCCGCCCGCGTGATCTTCCGCAAGTACGACAGCGCTTTCGCTCGATGGCGTGCCTGGTCAAGTGTTGCCATCGGCCGGCGCTTTCTCCCCTTGCGGTCGTGGTCCGAGCGCCACTGGAGCAACTGTCTGATGCTCATCCGCCATTTCTGCAGGTCAGAGATCTTTGCCGCGAGCTGTTTAGCGCTCGGAGGCCCCTGCACTTCCTTCGACACCTCCCGATACGCCCTCAGGTACGTTGAACGCTTGAGCCGCTGCTGGAACGGACGCTTCAGTGCCGCTTGCGGGTCGTGCCGCTGCCGCCACTGCGTGAGCTGCCGTCCGGTCACGCGCTTGTGAATGAGCCGCGAGAGGAGATGCGCGACGGCCGCACGAGTCGGAGCGCCTTTGGCTCTCTGGGCCGCCAGGCGATAGGCCTTGAGGTAGGCGGAGCGCGTGATCGGCAGGCGCTTTCCGGATTCCAGGCGACGCTGTTTCGCATCGTGCCGCCGGCGCCAGTCCAGCACCTGCTGAATGGTGACCGGCTGCTCCACAATCTGAGAGATTGCCGCGGCGACGGCGTCCCAGCTTCGGCGCCCGCTGGCCTGTCGGGCCACGGCTCGGTATGCCTGTCCGTAGGCGCGGGGGGTGATCGGCGTTCGGGAGAGCGGCCGTTCCTGGCGCGCGTCCGGGTCATGCTTGCCACGCCAATCGATCAGCTGTTTGGCGGTAATCGGCTTCTTTTCAAGCGTTGAGAGTCTGGTCGCAACCGCCTTGGGAGTGGGATCGCCACCTGCCGCCCTCGCAGCACCGCGGTACGCCCTGAGATAGACCGGCATGGTCGTCAGGAGCTGAGCCGACACCATGCCGGCTTCCCCGGCTGTCTTGCGGCCATCCAGGGCAAACCCATGCTTGCGAATCAACGTAGCCACACGTGCACGCTGATGGGCCAGCGCCGCCGCCGCATCTTTCCGTGAGAGGTAGACATAAGGCGGATGCTCCGCGAAGGCGTGCTGGCCGCTCATCTCCGTGAGAATCTCCCGCATCGCCGGAGTCAAGCCTAAGATCGGAATCCCGCCATGGTGCGCTGGCCTCCTGAGCACTTCTTGCAAGGCGGCAGCCAAGAGCTCGTGGCCCACGCCTTCGTACCGGCTGCGATCATGTGTTCGTTTGTTCGCCGGATGCACCTCAAGAGCCAGCATTCGGCCTTCGAGGACGTAGACATAGCCCTCGACGGTGCCATCATCGGAGATTGCCAGCAGCCATGTGATTCCAGGCTCCGCGTGCGCCGTCGGATGCTCCAAGACCTCACCCAACAAACCCCAGTAGTACGACAGTTCGATGGGTCCCGTGCGCTGCCACTGCGTCAGACTGGTGGCCGCGCGATGCCGCTTCTCTTGCGTTAGGCTCCTGACGCTCACCAGCCGCAATGGCCTCATCTGGGGAACGGGTATCCGGTGGTCAAGGACGACAATCCGGTTGGTATAGTGGCCGCGCACCGTACCGGCTTCGCTGAGGTCAGGCGCTGGCACGGTTGTATCAGGATCCACCATGCCCGATTCACCAGGAAGCGGTGTTGATTGGTTCAACGGTGTTGGGACCGGCGTCGATTGGCGGTCGCTCTCGGGAATGGCCGCTGGAATGCGCTGGCCGGCGGTGACGCGGCCTGATGCCCCAGCTCCGCGTCCTACGGCCCGAGCGGCGCTCGATGGAACACTCTTGTCTCGATACTCGAGTGATGGGAGCGGCCTGGGAGTCTGGGCGGCGGGCTCCCCGAGAAAGTCCAGGGCCGACTCATCGGGCAGGCGCGGGCGCACTCCACGAAGCCCGGCCGGCAGCGGTTCGCTGGGGACGCGGCCCGCCAGGTCCCTGAGCCGCTGTTGAAGCCGGGCAACGTCAACCGCCGGAGACAAGGACCGCTTGCCCCATTCGCGCAGCTCGCCCATCCAGGCGTGAATGGCTTCGCGCGTTTCCACCGGAAGCTGTGCCGGCGGCCCAAACTGTCTTAGGATCGCGTCAAGCCCCTCGGCGAGCTCAGCGTAGAGCTCCTGCGGTGTCGCCTCGGCCGCTATTCCGGGGAGATCTTCTTCAGCGAACTTCAGAAGAAATCCGATGATGTAGGCCCGGGCTGCGTTGCGCGGGTGCTGGCGTTGCGTCAGCCAGGTTTCACCATCCAACATCCAATCATCGAAGGATTGGACGACCGCCCCGGGAGTTAGAGCCGGTGAGGCGGCGGGCGTGCTCGGCGATCGCGGCGTCAGCACGGGCGTCATCTCGGCGGACCCCTGGCCAATGACCAGGACGCTCAACAGGCCGACGATCATCCCGGCGAACCCCAGGCGCCGGACGCGCTGCTGCCAGCCGCCGTTGACCAGCAGGGGCACCTCTTGCCGATGCACCATCCCCTCTTCCCCTTCGGAAGAAAAATACTGGTAGACCGACTCCTTCAGCGCCAGAATCCTCCCAGCATGTCCTCTCGTAGCCAGTTCCACGACCGACAGCATCCTAAGCGCATCGGGACGCTGCGGAGTGACCCCCACAATGGTGGCACGTCCTTGTGGCCGATATGGATTCGGGATTACTTCGATCCCCTCCGGCGTGCGTCGGAAGGAAAAGATCGGCTCTTCATCGTCATACAGCTTGACGTATTCAAGCGTCTTGCTTGACGCAAATGTTTCATCCGTCGTCGTATTCAGGATCACAGCGGGTCCTTGCAGCACATGCGTCGCATGAAATTCGCCTGGTCGCTGCACCGCCACGGAGGTTTCACCGCCACGTCCCATATCGAAGTACCGTGCCTGCATCTCACCCGTTTCAGAATCCACCCGCTGCTGATAGATTCGGACTGTTCCCTGCAGCCCCTCCACAATCTCCACCTGCCGCGGACGATCGACATGGCCAGTGGATTTGACCAGTTCCCCACCCATGGTCCCATCGACATAGACATTCAAGTCGAAGCGCATCACCTTTCCATCCGCTTCCCGAATCGGACGGAAGAAGTCCTTATAGGGAAAATACCGCACCGCGCGCGGGTCGATGCCGCCCACCCCACTAAAAGCTCGTTGCCGCGCCATCAGATCGCCCCAGCGTGCCGGTGAACTTGTAGGCCAGACGATCTGACCATCCAAGTACACCTGGTAGGTTGTGGGCGAGAACTGGATGCTCCGATCTTCGGATGAGCTGATCTCAACCGCATCTTCTTCGACTCGATGGACATTCATGTCCACGACATAGTCCGCCCGGGAAGCCGAACGGCGAATTTGAACGGCTTCGTCACGCAACGCCGCGATGAGCCGTAACGCACGGTCTCCCCAATGGCGCGATGGCCATCGCATGCCGAGCCGCTCATCGCGGATAAAGTTGCCCACACGCTGCCACCATGGGGTCTTCAGGTAGAAGCTGATATCCAGCAGCATGCGGATGCGCGAAGCAACAAGCGCCTGTGTTGAGGCAAACAGCACGACATCCCCAGGGATCAGGCGGACGCGCTCGAGCACGTCGCCTGTCTTTAGATCCACGTAAAGTGAGCTATCCGTTTTCATCATGTTGGCCACAACCCGATCGCGGAAGCTGTCCGGAAGGGCGCCGATGCGACGCCCATCAGGCAAGTCGACGATGTTCATCGCCTTGCTCGGATCAGCGCTGATTCGCGCGCCCGTCTGTAGCTGATAGAAGGGGAGATAGGCATCACGACCTTGGCGCAAGGCCTGCAACGCGGAAATAAGCGCGTCAAACTCAACCTTGTTCCGAGGCCAGGACAACCTCGATCGTCTCGACGGAGGCAGCACAAATCGGTCGCCGATGAACGTGTAAACATGGTGAGATGTGGCGGCCGACATCAGCTGTACCTGCAACACATCTGCGAAGTAATCTTTGCCGCTGGCCATTTGCCCTGAGATACCCACCATCACCGGATGAGTCGGGCGGGCATCTATGAGACGCGACACATGGGCAACACCACGATGAATGGCCGTCGAAAAACTTACAGCCTGGGGCGACGTCAGGCGTTGACGCACGATGCCGGCTTCGCCGTTCGGCTTGTTGTTCGGTGTGACGGGCGCCGGCGAGATAGTTGGTGAAGTAGTTGAGTTATTGGACTGGTTGCTGCGATGAATCTTCAGACGTGCACGCCCCCATACAATGAGGAATCCCAGCCCACCAAAATTCTCAGCGGCATCCGCCACATTGAAAATATGGAAATACACGTTCTGCGACCCAATCCAATGAAGCGCCACAGGCATCATGAGCAGCTGCAGCGCATTCCCGAGCCGCCCGCCCCACCAGATGCCGAGCAGCAGTCGAGTCAATGGCGTCAGGTCCCAGCGATCAAATTGGGCAGCCAGTGCTCGGTGTTTCCACAATAGGAGCCCAGTCGCGATAACTTCAAGCGCACTGAGGATCCATTGAGCCATGATGCTCGCAGCAAATAGAACCAGCCCAGCCGTTTGAAGTGCGGGCCAACGAATGTCTTTGTGCCACACCAGCCATGCGATGCCAAGCTTCGTCACAAAATGAAGTACGGCTACCATGCCTACGGCCGCGATAAACCGACGGGCTCCGATCGGCTTGCTAATTAGCCGTGTGGATGATCCATCGTCGCGTCGCACCATGCCGGCTTCGCCGCCGGGACTCTGATCACCTTTGATCGGCGCCGACATCGCCCCGTTGCTGAAGCGCCTCCGCAGCGACTGGAGGCTTCGTCTGAGCACCGTGTAATCTGCTCTGCTCTTGGCAACCGCGTCGGCCGCGAGCACAAAAAACTCCGCGGCTTGCCGAACCCGGACATCAAGGGCCGCTTCAACTACCTGTTCAAGGAAGAGGTCAACGCGTTCGCTTGTCGTGGGATGAGTTCTTAAGAGCGCCGGAATGACTGTATCTCGGAAGGCGATCGCCGCGTCTTCGGGAAACATCTGTCGTACAATCTGCAAGTGACGGCGACTTGCAGGGAGCACATGCACATGATTTGGGCCATCGACGGTTTCTTGCTCCAACCGCCGGCGAAGCGCACGGAGCGTGCCCTGGAAGTTGCGTGTGCGTTCGATCAGCTGATAGAACCTGGCGCCGTTTACACCGACCACGCGCCGTTCGTAGTCTGCCCACAATCCCTGGAGCCGGTTGAGCTGGCTGGGATGCCGAGCCAAGCGCTGAAAGAATCGCCGAAGAATCCGATGGCGTTCACCGGCTTGCATCCCCATGCTGCGCAATAGTTGATTGACGGCACCGAGGCGGGTGGCAAACGCTTCCAGGCGGCTGTCAGGGCTGATGAGCCAGCGCGAGAACTCGCGGCTGAAGACCAGGCCGCTGTGCCGTTCAAACACCCGCAGCCGTCTGAGCGCCACGTCAGGCTTCACTTGCTTCAGCCGATATGCCGGGACGATCACATGGCGGGCCTCTAATGCGTCGGTCAGCGCCCGCTGTTCCGTGCGGTGCGTCTGCTTCTGCTGAAGATAGGCGTCGAGCTTGCCCAACCCGTAGCGGAGGAGATCTGAGGCCGGTCCCCTGACCGTGACCCCAACCGCAGCCAGACGCTGCAACTTTTCCAAGAGAACCTGCGGCCGAAGCCTGAGGTAGGCGGGAACCCCTTCCTGGGTGATCCCAAACTCATCTTCAAGCGCCCGCCACGCGGCTAGTTCACGTTGTCGGCTTTCGGCCTCGCCCTGCAATATCGCCTCGAGCCGGTTCGGAGACATTCGCAGCCGTCTATTAGTGACCGGTGCCTGGTAGCGATGCAGAATGGGGGCTTTCTGTTGATAGATGTCGCGGGCAGTGTGATCGCGTCGCACCGAGAGCGGCAGTTTCCGGTAGTCAATGCCGTACGTCCGTAGGAGTCGGATGACGTATTGATTATGTTTCGTATGGTGTGAGGTACTTCGTGAACCGTTTCGCACCATGCCGGCTTCGCCCGTGTCCGAGCCACCGCGGCTGATGGAACTCCGCCTCACGCTGCGCCTGAGCTGAACCGTCATGCGCAGCCACCATGACAGATGACTGATCAGAACAACGAGCTCCCCTCCCAGAGGCAGCCCCACCATCATGGCCACCCAGACCACCTCCCAGGGCAGATGGGATGCAAAGGTTGACCCTGCCACGAGCCCCATCAGCATCACCGCATCCACAAGGAATGCGCCCCCGCTGGATCGCCTCGTCCACTGGACCATGCCGGATTCGCCATCCGACGTCTCGATGTGCGCTGACGGCAGATGTGCCGGAGCAAGCGCGATACGCGCCCGCTCCTGTACGCTCAGGACTCCGAGCTGTTCCAATTCCCGGTGGGCTGCGGCCGGGTCCAAGGCCCGCTCAAGCACGTCACGAATCAGGCGGTCGACCAGCGCGACCCCTTGGGGCGGCAAGGTCCGGCCCCCTTCACGGTACTCGAGGACGACATCCTGCAGCATGGCGGTATCCAGGGAATTGAGCGCGAGCCCATATTCGTGCTTCAGCCGCACCATCCGCAAGACTTCGCCCAATCCCAGGTTCATCCCATCCCCCGCCAACCGGACCCGCCGCTTCAGGAGATCCTCCAGCGCAATCCGGGGTCCATAGACGCGGCCTTGGGAGTCGATGGCAAGGCGCAGCAGAGCCGGACCGGTGTTTGAAGCCAGCGTCGCTCGATGCGCTTCATCGATGAAGACCCGCTTCACCAATGCCGGCCGCTCCGCTCCTTCGGCAATCGGGCCAGCGTATTGCACCGGAAGCCCGTTGAATGTCGGGTCCTGTCCGGGTTGCGGATGCAGCAGCGCCTCGTGCGTCGTGCCGAGCGCCTTGGCGAGCCGCTCGATGCTCGCCAACGCCTGTTCGAGCACCCGTCCGCTGACCGGCGCCATGCTGGGTTCCATCTCGCGCGCTTCCGAGCGGGAGAGCCGCACTTTGATGCTGACATCAATGTCGCGCAACGGCCTGTCGAAGAACGCGTCCCGGATGGCGCCCCCGAAGACGACGATGTCATGCAACTCGTGCTGGTCGAGAAACTCCAGAAACTCCCTGAGCCTCGGATCGCTGAAATGGTCAATCCGGATCTGCGACGCGCGGAGCGCCTCCTGCACTAGGCGATTGTTCACGGGCGGTGCCGCGGCATCCCGCCGGCCGGACTCCGGCCAGTGCGGCGTGCTGGTCGCCAAGAGCCGGTGCATGGCCCGGTCCAGGAACGCCGCCTCTTCGTTAGGCTGAGTGCTGTAAAAACCGTTTGCATGCCCGATCCACACCTCAACCGTCTCTGGAATATGCGGACGGACCCGCCGAAGAATGAGCGGCGCCCGCTCATCCCCGCGCCTGAGAAGACCGCCCACGAGCACCCGGCGCTCCCCCCCGTGGAGGTGCCGCCTCATGATGTCGCTCACGAGCCGAACGGTCTTCGGATCGGAAAGATTCAGCAGCGCCTCGGCAATCGGCAAGGCGTGAGCGTGCGAGACGGGCACGCCAAGCTGGGTGACGCTCTCAGTGTCCACCAGCAGTTGCGCGAGCCGCGCCCATTCCGCCCTGGCTGAGTAGTACTGCGCCCGTTCCCGGGGCGTGCTGGTGCTGGAATTCCACCCGAGCTCCGCCAGCGCGCGAGACGCTTCCGTCGGGTGAGCCTGCAGCAGGCCGACCAGCACCGGGATCGCATCGGCTCCCATGCCCTGGATCACCGCCATGATACTTTTGATTCCGGCCGGGACATGGATACGCCGGGCCGCCCCGCCGAGAACGGGCAACGCCTGCGTCCCCGCCAGTTCGCCGAGCAATCGAACCGCGCGCTCCATCTCGCGATCCCAGCTTCCGCCTGAGGCCTCAACGATCCGGGAAAGCATGGGCACCGCCTCACCCGGCATTGCACGCACCCTATCATCGTGCCCATGCAAAAATGCGGCGAGCACTCGCTCTTGTTGGGTCTGCGGCGTCCACCCAGACTGCTCAAGGGCCCACACCAGCTTATGGAGGTTCTTCGCACGGTATGTGTCGAACAACACGGCATGCAACGGCCCAACGGCCAAGGGGCTGCCGATCGAACCGAGCGCATCCAGTGCGATCTCGATTTGGAGATCTCCATCGTAGGAGTCGCTCCGGGAATAGGCCTCCCGGAACTGCCACACGAGTTGCGCTATAACACGGGGCTCTTGCATCCGTCGGCCCAAGGCCTTGGCTAACGCCTGCTTTCTTCGTGGATTGCTTGTCTGCTCCATGAGCATGAGGAGCGCCGGCTCGGTCTCGGCTGTCATGGATGAGACCAGCGCTTCGTACGCCTTGTCCACTATCCAGGTCGTGTCGTGCTGAGACCCTCCGTAGGCCTCATAGTCGGAAATATAGCGCGCCAGCGCGCTCGCCGCTTCCGGCGTGCCCATGCGGCCGAGCGCGTGAGCGGCGGCCACTCGAAACGCCCGGCCCGCATACGCTTGTTCCAGCGCGGCCTTAAGCGCAGCAACCGAGCGCGGGTCATGAATACCCCCGAGGGCTTCCAGCGCGCCCTCGATGAACTCCGGGGGCCGGTATGGGACGAGACTGGGATGAGGATCCTCGACAATCCGAGCCAAGGCCGGCACAACCCGGGGCCCGTATTTGACCAGTCGCTCGACTGCGCGGCGCCTCATCCATCGGCTTGGAAGCTTGAGCTGCCACAGCGCCACCCCTTCGTCTGATCTCCACCACAGCAGGCGCCCCATCAGCCATACCAAGGCCGAGCTGATGACGCCGCCAATCCTCCGCCCGTCAGGCCGGGTGCCGGATCCGCCCACCATGCCGGATTCGCCGTTTGATCCATGCGGTCCGCGCGTGGCGCGCTGCGCCTGCCACACGCTCCGGAGATTGCCGCGAACGTGGTCGATCTGCTCACGAAGCTCTGGGAAGTGCTCCCGTAAGGTATTGAGGAGCGTGAAGGCTCCGATGCTCCCGAAATACTTCACTCGAAACGGGCGCGGCAACGGCTTGGGCAATTGATGGCTCTGCGGTCGATACGTCGCAACAGGAATGATGTTCAGGTCCCGCGACAATTGCCAGCCCCGGTTCACGAGCGGCCCTCCATCAATTTCTTCCACGAGCTCAAACGCAAACCGTTCCCCTTGAGGTCCGCGAAGTCTCCGCAAATGGGTGAGGGCATGATCCAAGAGCTCCGCTTGGAACGATCGCGCGCCCCTGCGCACCATGCCGGACTCGCCGTCACGCGCCGACACCGCTTCCCAGCGTCCCTCGGCCATGCGGCGGACATGGCCTTCCCGCGCCGCCTGGTGCAATAGCCCCTCGGTCGTCCCCAGGGCCCATGCCACCGGCTCCTTGAGGTAGGCGGCGGAAGACACCCTGATGGCTGCCGCATGCAGCTCTCCGACCGTGAAGGGGCGCTGGGCGAACCCGGCATCGCGAAGCACCAGTAAAATGGTTTCGACCTTCGGCGACCAGTAGCCTTTGGTATACGGCGCCAGCTCGGGGTGGTCCCGATAGATGAAGCGCCGCACTCTCGAGGCCGGAGCGCTCACCTGCTCCACCACGCTCGCCACGCGTCCTCCATGCGCCAGCAGCAGATCGCGGATCTCATCGACCGACACCTCGGCCAACGGATCCTCCTTGGACATTGTGATGCGCTGCATCTTCGGTCGATAGGCGCGCAGCATCCATTGCGCGAACGCTCGCGCCGCTTCGGCCGGAATGCGCCCGGCCAGCTCCGGATGCTCGATCAGCTCATGGAGCGCTGTCGCCAGCTCGGCTCTGTCCGTCCATCCCTCGATCTTGGAGACCTGCTCGGCGATGAGCCGGGCGGGTCTGCCCTGCGCGATTCCCTCTTCGATGAGGTGCCTGACCCCTTGCTTGTAATACGCCCCGAGCACCAACCGGGAGGCCGTCTGCACGTCCTCCGCAATCGCCCCGCGCACGAGCTCCGGATGCGACGCAAAGCTCTGGAGCAGTCCGATGAGCTCGTTGCGCTTTTGCCAGCGCCGCACGCGGGCCAGCTCCATGGCGATCTCATCGGCCGGCAACCCGGTGGCCATGCCGTCGCTCAACCGCTCCGCAATCTGCTCCTCGATAGAGGGCCCTTGGACCAAGCGGCTCAGCGGAAGCTTGGCGAGCTCCCGCAACCGGTTCTGCTCCTGCTGATAGAGGCGTGAGGCCAGCCACCGTTTGACCTGTCCCTCCAGCGCCTGGCTTGATCCGAAGATTTGGACAAGCAAGAAGCGCATGGCCTGATGGTCCTCGCGCCCTTCCCCATAGAGCGAAAAATATCCAGCCATCAAGAGCGCCTGCGGCAGCACAGCAATCAGACTGGACATCTCCAGCAAGGCCGGCATCAAGCCGATGCGATTCGGATCCCAGAGCATGGTTAGGTAGTTCTTCGAACTGCGCACAAGTGGCCAGAAGATCCCGATCCGGTTGGCCGACCAGAGGTCCCACACATGCGCCGGGATGGCTCTCATGCGGGTGCGGAGCTCATCCCGATAGCCCTCATGCCCGGTGAAGAGAGTCTGGTTGACCGCCGTCTCCATCTCTCGGATGGCGTGAACCAGCGCGCGCGCCATCGGACCGATCTCCGGCATGCGGGTGAGACGAATGCGGGACATCTTCCGCCGCACCGGACCCTGGTTCACCGAGCCCCGCTCTCCGGTGGGCCTAGTGAACCCGCCGGCTTCCCCGGTCTTTAACTGCGCAAGCCGCGCGTCGTTCTTGCGGTTGACCTCCTGATGAGCTGCGAATCTCTGCCCAAGGTACCGGACCGCCATGGAGTATTGGTGGGGCGGGACAAAGCGCGAAATCGGCATCAGCCGGAGGAGCGGCTCGCGATGCGCCTGCAGCCAATCGTACAGGTCTTTGTAGAACTGGTATTCCGCATCGTCCTTCGCCGGCGGCCTGTCGCGGCCATCGCCCAGGAATCTCGCGGCGAGATAGGTGTAGATATTCTCTCCCCGGGCGCCCTGGCTCATCATCACGACCGGAATAAAGAGATCCTGCATCAGATACACGGGATACTTGTGGCTGTCCGGCCGCTCCAACAGGTACGTCCGAAGCGCCACCATCAGATCAATGAACTCGTCCTCTTCCTGTGCCGTGTTAAAACTGATCATCGTGACGCCGGCATGAGTCGGCCATTGCCGCGTCAGACGATTCATGAGATCGTACGCGCGATTCAGGTCATGGATCTCAGCCACGTTGCGGATCGTCTTCCCGCCCATGAACCAATGGTAGATCTTCCGCAAGAGGCCCTTGTCGAGATCGACCGAGACGATCGCGTCGAGCTCCTGTTCATCGATCTGCTCGGCGCTCTCCCGCGACCCGATCATGGTGACCGGTGTCTTCAGGCGATAGGGGCCGTCGTACACAAAATCGCCGTTGGCAATGATGAGGCACCGGCGCCCGTGCGCCTTCGCCCACTGCGTGCCGCGATAGGCGCTGCGAAGCGCCATTTCAATGGTCCGCACCCGGCCGCGTTGCACCAGCGCTCTGAGCCGCTCCGGCAGCTGTTGCAGCCAGCGACCCTGCAGCAGATCGTTGAGCCCGAAGGGCAGCTCCCGCACCATCGGCCGCGTGTCCGCCGCGCCGACGGTAATCGCCACCATGCGGGGCGAGTCGCGCAGCTCCGGGGAGCGCGACTGCAGCTTCTGGAACGTCTTCGAGCGGCGGAACGCGAAGACCTCGAGGAACGACATGAGGTTCCCGGGACCCTGCTTCTCCTGATATTCGACCGGGACATCCGGATGCCAAAACAGGCCTTTGCCATCTTCCATGACCGAACGGAACATCTCCGTCTTGAAGTCCGCCTTGGCGCCTGGCAGGCCGGCGTCAGGCGATTCGCTGGGCGCGGTCACGACCAGGATCAACTGAGCGCTGCGCTCCTCCGCTGTTCCCGTGGGATTCACCTCGCGAACGAGCGCCCGGTTGCCCCGCGCATGCTCTTCCTGCCGGATGGCGGTCGCCAACTTCTTCGGCAGCTCCACGCCTGCCTCGCGCGCGAGCGCTTCGGTCTTCCGATGCAGCCGGGCCAGTTGCCACCGGGTGATGCGGTGCATCGGATCCAGGCTCCGGATGAGCATCCAGGCCCACGTCAGCGGGATGATGAGCCATGCCCAATGCCAGTGCATCGCCAGGCCACCGATGATCGCCGCAAGCTCCGCAACGACCTCAAGCGGCTCAAGCCATTCCCACAGCGCTTGCACAATCGGCAGCTCCTCCCCGCGCGCCCCTCCCCCGCGGAGCGCATTGACGATGTGACGATTCACCTGCCATTGGATCTTCGATAATTGGTCCTTGGGGTAAAGATCTGGGAGGATCTGGTTCCCCAGCGAGACGACCCGGGCCCACTCCTCCTGCATCTCCAGGACATCCGAGCCGGCAAGATAGCCGCGCCCCGAGAGGAAACGCTCGGTCCGCTTCAGCAAGCGCTGGAACCGTCCGGCGTGCGGCCGCGCAAAAATCGCCCGAGCTGCGCCCATCCGCTGGCCTAAATGGACCCACCGGTGCATCGCCGCCGCATAATCCGGCACGAGATCCATCTCCGCCATCGCATAGAACCACTGCTTCGGACTGGCATCGGGGCCGCTGGGAATCGGGCTGGCCTGCTGCCGCCTGATGGTCCGTTGCGTATAGTCTAGGAGGCTGCTTGCCACGACAAGCGCACGCGTTGGGTTCACTCGCAACGCCTTTACGGAGAGGCGATTGCGCCGCATGATATTGGCGATGATGTCGTGGATGTCCATCATGTCGTCCTCGCCGAGCGTCGGCAGCCGCAAGCGCTGCTCCCATCTCGCAAAGAGCGTTCGGGTGCGCCGATCCAGCATCGCGTGCGGGTCGATGTCATTCGCGAATGTGGTCAACATGACGGAGACGCTCGCAAGCGGCCCGTAAGCGCTCCGCTGCGCGCGAACGCGCAGCCAAAACGAGGAGATAATCGCGGTGGCCAGAGCGGCCAAGCCGAGGAAGATGCCGTATGCCGAGAGGTAGTGAGAGAGAACCGAAACGAAGCGGGCGATGAGCGAACCGGGAACGTCATTGGCAGTCGAAGGAACGGGCGCGGTCGAGGCGAAGGACTGTGCTGGGGTCAACCGGGGTGCTGACTCCGGCTGGGGTGTTTCGATTGGGACGGGGGTTGTGAGCGCTGGGGGGGCCCGGCCGCTGCGTCCCATCGCCGGGACGGTCATTGATGGCCGACCGTCTTCACGCGTCTCGACCGTACCCGCCAGCGCCGGAATGGCCCAGCCCAGCGATGACGCAGCGAGCGCTGCTAACAGGCGCTTCCCGGCCCCCTGCCGTCTATCGCGCACCATGCCCGCTTCGCCACTAGGTGTTCTTGCAGAGCCTAGGTCAAGTCCTGCAAGATCCGCCTGCAACGCGCCGCCGGAAAGCCGTTCGTAGGCGGGCTGGCGGCTATGACCCCAGCTTTCCAGCATCTGCGTGAGAAAGAGATCGCCGCGCGGAGTGGCGACATGAAAGCGCACAAAGGACGCGCCTTCCTGGCGCGCCCACCTCAGCAGCGCCCTGAGCATTCCCGATGAGTATTCATGCCGAAAAGCTGCGCTGAGGAACTGCCCGCCCACGATGGCCACGGTCATGTCGTGCTCCTGAATAAACTCGATCGTAAACCCGGCTACCAGGCTTCCGAGCGTTGACAACATTCCGTGCAATCGCCCTCCGAACTCCCGAGCCACTTCGACGTGGGTCACGGTATAGAGCTCGGGGCTGCGCCGGAGCGCCTCCTCAAGCCGGCCGGGTTGACCAGGATCGTTCACGCTGCCCCGCTCGGAAGCGCCCGAGGTCAGGAGATCCTGAATCATGAAGATGAGCTGCTCATCGGGAAGCTCAATCCGATCGCGACGGATCAAATCGGCAATCGTTTTGATGCTCCCGAGCACAGCCTGGTGGGCCGCCGGGGCTGTGCTGGATGAGAATCGCTGCGGCAGCTCGCTTTCGCGAATCGATTCTGCGATCTCTTGAATGGTGGCGAGGGAGCGCCCGCTCTGGTGGGCGGCCTGAACGATGAGACCGCGAATGGGGCCCGGCTCGAGGATGGAATCGAGGTGCTGCCCAATCAGCACGCCACGGCTCACCTCTCCCCGCATGAACTGTCCGAGGAACGCCAGGGCGCGCTTCTCCGTCCATTGCTCGTCCAATGCCTGGCGCCGAAGATGGGTCAGCAGATCCGTCCCCAGCGGATCATCACCCAACGCCTGGCGCCAGTGAGGATCGGTGAGCCATGAGGGCAATTTCGCGGCGGTCGCCATCACGGGTTCGGTCGAAGACGCTCCGCCCGACGAGGGATGGAGTGGCGTTCTTGCAAATACATCAGCCGCCTCGGCCAGCCGCTTGAGCGTTTCGGGGGCCGGCCTGACTCCACTAGCTGATGCCCAGACCTGAATCGATGAGGGGCGGAACGTGGTCCTGGCCAATTCATTGAGCCGCCGAATAAACGGCTGCCAGCTCAGCCCCGAGTGCTGCTTCATGCGCTGGAGGGCCGCGGACACCTTAGTCGAGTCAACGGATGACTCGCTCGCAGCCTGCCGGAGCTGCGCAGCGCCTTCAAGGACCTGCGGCCAGTCCACAACCGCAACCGGCTTCACCGCGCCGGCTTCGCCCGGGGTGGCGGCCGGCCGCAACCCGACCGCGTCCGCCAAGTTCCACAGCAGATCAGCGGTCTGGATGATCCAGGGCTCTTCTTCCAGCGTATCGCCGGCCCTGCGCAATGAGCGGGCGTGATACTTCTCGACGATCTCCCATCGACGCTCAGGAGCGAGAAAGAGCTGGTGGAAATCCTGGGCGATGTCGACGGCCACCTGCCATCGGAGCCGCCGCTGTCGATCATTCCTGGAGAGCAGCGACCACAACTCCCGGCCGGATCGGATCTCAAGAGTCACATCCAGGATGTACCTGGTTCCATTCACAATCAGGACTGTTCGTGAGGTCCTTTCTCTGCCATACGTGACATCCTGAACCCATATGCCGGACTGCGCCCCTGGCAGCTCTGTGTGCGGGCGCGGCCCGGAGCGCAGGGTGGGATTCACAAAGATCGCGCTCGGGAACGGCCCCTCGACATCCGAGTCGAGGACGGCGGAGAGGACTTCCGCAGCCCCCGAGATCATCAGCGTATCGCGCTGGAGCTCGGGTGTTGAGAGCGCTCTCCCGATTGGTCCCATGGACTGAAGCGCCTTCACTTCAACCCGGAACCGCTCAAGCGCGTACGACAATCTGTAGAGTCCCTTTCGCACCACCGCGGGGTCATGCATCGCCAGCCCGGTCATCACCGATTCCAGCGCCCGCCGGATCAGCAAGGCTGTTGCGGCCAAGAATGGGTACGAGAGGACCAGGTGGTCCATCGCTGAGAGCATCGTGTCCGCCACATCGGTAAAGAAGCCGCCGACGTATGGCGTGAACCGTTCGGTCATCGAACGCCGGTCGCGACGAACGCGCACCGCCCCGCGCTCGCCGAACCCGGCTTTCCCCAGCGCGACCAGGCTCCGCCAAAACTGCTCACCGGTCGTCGTATAGACAAACTGCGGCGCGTTCCCTTCGGGCAGCTCCTGCTGCGCCAGAGGCACAGCCTTGGCCAGCTGCGTCAGTATCCGCCGCCGATGCTGCCGGTCCAGGGAGAGCATCGTGACATTCCCGGTATGTGTGCCAGCGACGATCCCGACCGCCACCGGTTCTCCGGCGTCGCGGGTCACCAGCGGACTGCCTGAATCGTCTGGCTCCGCTGCGTGTTCCTGTTTCAGCTCCCCTGTCCCCTGCCGACGGATCAGGCGAACGGGCCTGACCACGCGATGGCGACCGGACACCACTCCGCCCAGCATCCCTGGAAGATAGGCCCGCCGGATCAGGCGCAACGGCACCAGGTTCACGCCAGCCTGCTCCAGCAGCTGCCGGCGCACCGCCACGACCGCCACATCATAGGCCTGGCGCTCCGCGAGCCGATTCCCCCGCTTCGGATCGGCGAGCCGGATGATGACGCGGCCGGTCACCTCGAACGATCCGCGCTGAGCGATCCCGCTGATGGCGACCTCAGGAGATTGCGCCACCGCATGGCTGCTCGTCAGTAGATAGACGAATGCGCGATCCGCCCCAACCACGAAGCCGCTCCCGCCCGCGGCAGCTTCTACGAGGTCCGCGAGTTGGGCTTTTGGTGTCACGCGAAGCACCGATCGCCCAAGCAGCCGCTGCTCTTCCAGCCAGCGCTGGAACCCACCGGCGGACTCCACCGCATCGCCGGCTGTCAGAGTGCGATGCGCAACGGCCGGCGGCTTCCCGTCAGGGGTCCGGAACGGGCCGAGGAAGACTCCGATCAGGAATATCGGTCCCCAAATCAAGATCTTCGGCGCAGCCACGACCACAGCACCGAGCCAGACCAGGCTTTGAGCCAGCGCTCCGGTGGGCCATCCGACCGTCATCCAAACAGCCGTCCCATAGAGGAGCGTCATGGCCGCCCGCCGGCTCATTTCGTCGCGCCTTACGAGCGCTTGCGCGATCGCCTGGAATGGCCGCTCAGGCTGCTCAATGGTCACCACCCATGCGAGCCGCCACCCGGACATGAGCCATTGGATCGGCCCTTTCCCGCCTACTGCGCCGCGCTCCCCGGGAAGCAGGGCGGTCTTGATCTGGACGAGCCGCGGCACCGCTTCCGGATCCCCATGAGCTTGTTCATAACGAATCCACCTATCGAAGATCTCGGCCACATGTTCCGGATGGTGCGCGCTGATCTGCCGCAACAGGCGCTCTGCCCGCTCGCGTCCTGGCCCGTCGGTCTTCAGGCTGCGCTGGAGGGCGCCGATGACCGCCATAATGACCACCCGTCTCGCTTCCTGGTCATGCCCGCTCAGATCAATCAGGCGCTTCGTGACGGCCTCGCCGACCCAGGCATCCGGATTGCCGAGCGCGAACCCCAGATGCCTTGCAATGCTCTCCACCGAATACCATCCAAGGTAGTCGAGCAGCGCCCCGTGCGCCGTGCGGAGGCGCATCAAGCGATCCGCAGGCAGCGGGGGGCGCGGGTCCAGTGACGTGTTCCGGTGCAACCCCTGCACGGCGTAGCCGCCCAACCAATGCAGCGTGGTGGGTGAACCGGCGACTGCCCGAATGACCGATCGGAGAATCTCTTCCACCGCCCGCGCGACAGGCTCCTCGCTCTCCAACGCAAACCACAAGGGAGATGCCAAACGGGGAGATCTACTCAGAATGGTCATCAGAACTTGCGCAGCCGCTGGACGCGCCGCCTCCTCATGCAACGCTCCAATTAACCAGGAGGTGACATCCGTGGTGTCCCACTCACGGGCGGCATCGCTCAGGCGCGCGGTGACCTCCGGCAGGTCGATGCGTGGATCACCCAGCGATCCGACCAACCGGCGCGCGCCTTCCGGGGTGAGGCGTTCCCCTGACAGCCGTAACTGAGCCCGCAGGTTGAGCCGGAGTTCTTCCGCCACACCCGTGCCGAACGCCTGGACCACGCGTTCCCAACTCAGCTCTTCTTCCCGATCTTTGTGTCGCCCGCCTTCATAGCGAATAAGAACGCCTGTCTCACGGAGCTCTTGAACCGTCACCGGTGTCCGACCGCGATACGTCAGGCGGCTGCCGACACCCACTGAGGCCGCCGGGTCCTCATCCCCTACCGCCCCGCGCTCGCCTGAAGCGCTGCCGCCGCGCAGGGTGTGGTCGCTGATCGCAAGACTCTTGGCGCCATGCGTCAGATGCTCAATGGCGAGCCTGGCAATGAGCGACTGGGCCGTTTTCCCACGGATCGCATGAGCGCGGAACAGCTGCTCCAGGCGGCTGGCGACTAGAAGGAGTGCGCTTTTCTCCGAGGAACGAAGTCTAGTGACCCCTACCGTCGTGGCCTGCCGATTCATCTCCCAGCTAATTAGGGCAGTCCGCTCCTGTTCCGTCATGGCGCTTGCCATCGACTCCAGCTCAGGATCGAGCAGCACCTGGAGGAGCCGGCCGTACAGGTACATGTCGAACACCATGCGGCTCTGCTCATCAAGCACAACGCTTCGCCTGGCCGCAGCATCCGCATACCAAGCTTCCAGCCTGGCCATCATGCGTTCCACCTCAGGAGCCAGGCCCGGATCTTCTGCCGCCAGCAGCTGCGCCCGCGCCGCGGCCGTTCGACTCGCGAGCTCTCGCAGATTCCAGGGATCGGCCCTGAGGCCGGTCAGCTGCAATGCCAGCCACCGCTCAGGCTCGGTAAGCGACTCGATCCATTGGCCGACCTGTTCCCGCGTCATTTGTTCCCGATGCGCCTCGAACCGACGCTGCTGAGACTGGCGAATGGCACGGAGTGCTAGCAGCACGCCTGGCACCACCAGGATCGCGCCGGCAATCAGCGCGTACTGCTGTACTGCGCCGCGCTCCCCGGTTGAATGTTGACCCAAGACGGATCTCTTCCACTCTCCGATCTCTTGTTTGAGGACGGCTGCCGCGTAGAGAAACTCGAGGGCTTCCTCCGGCTTCAAGGCCTTCCGGCGCCGCTCCGCCTTAATGAACCAGGTGACATCCTCGACATACTCCTCGAGCACCCCGGCGAGCTGATCAAGGCTGGATGCTCGCTTGATCTCTTCCAGCGCCAGCTCCGATAACTCATAGAGCTCCTCCTGAAACGCCTCCCAGCGCGGCTCCAGGATGTCCAGCAGCGCTTTGACGGTCTCCATTGCAATGTCTTCGTCCTTCCCCAACCCGTTCAGATACCCCGTCAACTCCGGAATCAGGAACAGCATGGAGATCGCCGAACCCTCAATGAGGGCGGCGGCTTCAGTTCGCGGCTCAGCCAAAGGCGAGGGCTGCCTGCTGCGACGGACTGCCCCGCGCTCTGCCTCTGGCTGCAGCTGCGAGATGCGATCCTCGAGTTGGCGCGCTTCACGCTCGACTAACGCGAGCGATGCCGCCCCGTTCGACCGGTGCCAGGCATAGAGGTGGCGCGTGCCGGTTGGCTCAAACCCCGCCTGCAAGGCGAACCATCTCGACCAGCCGGTCGGCGATGAGATGTCGTAGGTCCGGATGGTTTGAATGCCGGATTGCTCAGCCAACACCAGGAACGCCTTCGCAGCCAGAAGCTGCCCAAGCCGTCGATGTCGAGCCGCGCTATCAACCACCACCTCGGTCACTTCCGCCTCACCTAGATGCCCATCGCTGGATCCGGTTGCCAGAGCGTATCCGAGAATGCGGGTGCCGGCCTGCGCCACGAGCACTTCGCCTGGCCGCTCGCGCCGAATGACCTTTGAGTAGCGTCCAGCGGGCTCCACCAGCAGCTCGCCGGGCTGCCGCGGAGTCCTGACTGCCAACCGAATCAGCGCTCGCTGTCTCAACGCAAGGATCGGCATGACATCCGCAAGCCGAGCCGGGCGAATGGTGACCGCGCCGCGCTCTGCCGTGCGGCGCTCGCGCGCTTGGCGCTCGGCGGCCGCCGTCAGGGCGGCTTCCTCAGCTTTGCGGAACCGCTCAGGATCGCGCCGCGGCAGCCACTTCAACATCCGCTGAAGCATCTCTGCGCCGGTCAGGTTGACGTCAAAGCGCATGCGATAGCTCGGCGGCAGCCGCCTGAAAGCCTGGTGACGCGACATGAGCCTGAATGCCCTCACGCCCAGCTTCCGCGCCAGTTGATGGTCATACGCAAACGACCTCCGGCCGCCAATCTTGATGAGAAAGCTGTACGGCTTGAGATCTTCGAGGGTCATGGCATCCGCCCGCTGCTCGACGTTGATCTCCGTGGCCAGCCCCTTGAGGATCCGGAGGTACGCCGGAAAGTCGGCCCGCATGGTCCAGCTCATCTTGTCCATGTACTCCGAGAAGTACGCGGCCTCGCGCAGGGTGAAGGCAAGATCCCCCGACTTGAAGCCAGGCTCCCGACCCTCAACGCGCCGCTTGATCTCCCGCAGCGTGGCCTCGTAGCGAGCAACCGGCGAGGTCTTCTCATCCGCATAGCGCGGATTCTCATGCAGGAGGTCAAAGGGGAACTCGCTGCGCTGGACGATGGCCGTCGCGATGAGGTACTCCCGCAGCCCCCATCCGAGCTGCTCCTTGAGGAAGGACTGGCCGTCCCGGCCATCGAGCGATCGCACCTCGTTGAAATCGTCGCGCAGCAGGTCAAGCGTGTCCGGAACTTTCGGCCGCGTGCGCTTCGGGCGCAGCGGATGGTGGTCATGGAGCTCAGCCATGTGGTACAGGAAGACCGCGTCGGGCTCCGGCACCTGCCGGGCTCGCGCGAAGAGATAGGTGTCATCAGCCGCGTTCAGGGGATGGCGGGCTAGATGGTAGTCCTGCGGGGCGCGGCGATTGCCTGTCCGGTACCACGGGGCGGTCCGGATAATGGCGCGCCAGGGTTCCTCGGCTATATGATCCTGTACCACACCGCGCTCCCCGCCTGTTCGCTCACCCGACGTCTTGATCACCCACTCCGAGGCGCGCATCTGGCTGGTATCGATCATGAGATCAGCGCGTCTGCCCTTAAGCGTGTCAGTGAGCAGTCGGTTTAACCCGCTTAGGATGCGGACAAATTGGGCGTTCGCTTCCGGTCTCAGGCGAGCCGGGCCAAATCTCCGTGCGAGCCGCTCTTTCTCTCGAGTGAGCTGTGACTGCGGATCCACAGTAAGCCGGACAACGATATCGGCCGCATCATCGGGGATGTGCACGTAGCCGGTATAGCTGGCCGCGACGACCAGGCGCTTTCCACTCGCGTGAGCCCGTGCCAGGCCGCCAGTTATGAGCTCAATAATGTCCAGCCGCATCCGCCTCATCATGGCTTCAACATCCCCTGTCTGCCAGAAGACCTCTCGAGCTGATTGGTCATCGACGGCCATCATTGCTTGGACGGGCGGCACCCCGGCGCCACCCTGCACCAGCCAAGCCGCGAGCGTTGACTTTCCCGCATCCCTGGGACCATCGATTCGCACAAGGACCGGTCGATCCGGATGCTGCGCGAGCGCTGCGGCGATGAGTTCACGGAGCCGCCGTTGGGCCAGGCGCGCCGTGCGAACCGCCCCGCGCTCGCCACCACCTGTTCCAGGCTTCGACGCCTCTCCTGCAAATCGGTTCAGGATCGCAGATTCAATGATGCGTCGATACGTTGCGGCTTGGTCGGCTCTGTTCTTCTCGGGATCGAATAACGAATAGAACCCATCAGCAAACCGGTGCGGCTCGCGAGCATAACGCTGTAAGGCATCCTCAAGTGACATCGGCACGTATTGTTCGACTTCCCGTGCCAGCCACAAGAGCGGATCCTCGGGGTCGTGGCCTAACCGTCGCTTAAAGGCGGCTTGCAAGGCTCGATGCAAGGCGCTCCCAAAGACTTCTTGTTCCTCGGTATGGACGAGCGTCTCAAGCGCATCGACCGTCACGCCAAGTTGTGGGGCGGCTTCGGCACGGATCTCGTCCCAGAGTTCGGCGAGGCTGCGGTTGGCTTTTTCAATTCGACGCTCTTCCTCTGGAGTCAACCACACGAGAAAGATCGCTCGATTCTCGTTATTCTGACCGGGAATGCGCACGCGGAAGAAGCTCTCCTCACCCGCGGACAGACGAACGAGCCGTTCGGGCGCTACCGGAATGGGCGATTCCGCGTTGGCTTCCGCATAGGCCGTTGCGTCGTACGTTGTTCCGTACTTCACGTGGCCCCCAACAAGGTCGTACCGCGCTGGAAAAAGCCGAAGGGCGAGCGAGCGTTTCTGGAAATAGACTTGCCCCGTCGTACTCGATACAAACAAGAGGCCTGTTGATCGATGTGTCGGATAGGGGTGGCGGTGCGCCTCTCGCCGCCTCACTTGACCCTGAATCTGATCCGCATCATCAACCACATGGAAGTAGGTCGGGGGCTCCTCTTTTGCCACCTTCAGAAGCTGATGGGTGCTGAGTGCGACGCCGATGATGCTGAGAATCATCACCAGTAGTTCGGCATGCCACAATCCAGAGCCGAATGGGCCGAGGAATCGCTCAGACAACAAGCTGACCGATCCGACACCGAACGCATAGGAGGAGAACATGGCCACGACAACCGGTGTCCTGACGGTCGATCTCAACCGGTCGGCCGCTGAGATGCCGATGCGATCCGTCAACCAGGCCAGGAACAGGCTGCTGACTACCCCGATCATGATGCCAAGGCTCACCGACAGGTAGACGTGCAGGCCGGCGCGCAGCCACCACGTGATGCCCCACTCCGTTACCTGGTGGACCGAGCCGGTTTCGCCATCATGGGCCTGCGCCTTCCTGATGAAGCGATTCGCCACTGCGAGCGTTTCGTGCCAATCCATGCCCTTCCTCCATGCGCCATCAGCGCCGGCTCTCAGCGCCTTCGCATGGTCTCGCGTTAGAAGCGATGCGGACTGGAGCACGATAAACAGCTTTGGATACTGCGCCTTTGCGAGCCGGACGAGCCCAATGCCATTGATCCCGGCTCCCATGAAGAGATCGGTGAGGACGGCGTCAATCCGCTCCCGCTCGAGCATCTGGAGCGCCTGCTCTCCGGTGGCCGCCTCGAGCACTTCCACCCCATCGCGTCGCAGAGCAAACGCGGTCAGGTCCCGAAGCCGGTCGCGATCATCCACCAGCAGGATGCGCAGCGGATGCGCGCCCCGCACCATGCCAATCTCTCCACTCACGAGCTCGAGCTTCGCCTGCACCGCCCCGCGCTCCCCATCCCGGAAAGCGCTACCTTTTTTGGCCAGCATGACCGAGCTCGTCCCCGGCTCAACCTCCCTCCGGGTCAAGTCGGGCGGAGCGTCTGCGGGCTCACCTTGTCCCCGCGGCGCTTTGGGTGCAGGACGCCCGCTGAAGAAGGTGCGCAGATCGGCGTTGATCTCGTTGCGGCTGCGCGGATCCACATAGATCGCGTGCCCGCCTTCGTACTCTTTCAGTTCCCAGAGATCTGTCGGAATGGCCTTCTGGCCTGCTTCCTGGCGTTTCACATTGAGATCCGAAACGCGTTGCCGGATGCTGGCATGGAACTCATCGATTCGGGCATTCGAGACTAGCTGATCGCCTTTGCCCTTGAAGAGGAACAGGTGCAGACGATCCGCTTCGTCTTCTTCGGTGAGCAGCTCGACCAGGAGCTGGACCGCCTGATCTTGTGGTAAAAGTTCCTCGGTCCGACTGAACGTATCGAGCACGAAGAGGATATTCGAGAGCTGGTTGCGGAAGAAGATCGCGCGGGCAAACTCCACCACGCCGAGCGAGCGAGTCTCCGATTCACCCTGCTGGACCGGTTGCGTCCCCAGCTTTGCAATCTCTATGGTCAACCGTCCGCGCTCCATGCGCCGGAAGCGCGCATCCCACGTCGCCTGCCGTTGCGGTGATCTGCCGAGCCACCAATTGAGCAGGCGCAGCACTCTGCTAATCGCCGGCGCGGCCACCCAGCCAGCCACCAGCCCACCTCCCCGAGACTCAATGGCTTGATCCACCACCTGATCGAGTGTTGATTTGGCGGTTTGCAGCGCGTAGAGAAGCGGCTGCGTCGCCCTCGTGTCGACCGACCTGAGAAGGTCAATCAAATAGCCGAACAAGATCTTAGACACACGGAAATACGCCGGAGCGCTGGGCAGATCCAGGGCCGGCGCCCCGCCCGCCCACCATACGCGCACGCCTCGCTCAGCGAGCTGGAGGAAGATCCGCTCAGACGTCGACAGGCTGCGCCGACTGAGCAACGCTTCCACCCGCCGCCGATATGCCGCCTCATTCGGATACCGACGTCTAAGCTCCTTCATCTGCGTGCGTGCGCGCTTCAGGAGCGAGAGGAACGCTAGGAGGTGGCGCGTCGAGATGCTATGCGTCATAAACTGCACATCGATGGGCCCCGGCTGCTCGGATTCGGATCGCGCTTCGCGTAGGATGATCGCCGCAAGGTCCGTCGCCACTTCGAGGTTGTAGTCCCGCGTTTGCCTGGTTCCAAGTTTCGAGCGGCCGTGGCCGCGAGGATCCACGAGGATCATTTTGACATCCTCGCCCCTGAGCGCCGGGGCGGCCATCTGGTAGGTGTAGTACTCATTGGCCTCGCCCAACCCAGGATCCGCGATGCGAAGCGTCGGACCATCTCCGCTCTTCTCGTAGTAAATCTGCGCGTCGTCCCCATCGCGGCTGAAGGTCACCGACTGAAATCTGCCGTGAAGCTTCTTAGCAGCGACCTCCACATCTACCGCGTGCACCCGTTCAGCGAGGTAGGTGATAAACTCTATGTATCGCTCGATGGCCTTCTCATCCGTCACGCCTTGGCGGCGCAACCGGGCCGCGATCGTTTGGCTTGTTTTCTCACTCACTTTGTACCGCGACTCCTTATCGCTACTCGGCACTGCGGTACCGGTGGACACCAACGTGTTGAAGTATTCTTCAACAATCGGAAATCGCACTTGCTCCGGATTATCATGCAGTTGAGTGAGTGTCAGGTACGTATAGGCGCTCATGCGTCCGAGCATATTACTTACCGGCTGGCCTTCCACAAGGATCTCTGGGCTCATCAGAATCTCAAAAAACGTTGCTTCGATGTGCGTAAAGCCAAGTGAACCAAAAACCTCGTGGATGATCGCTTCTAGCACCTGCTCGGGATCGACGATCGAGGTCGGTAACACCAGTGCGTGAACGGAAGAACCCTCTGCCTGAATCCGCTTGCCATAGTGGTCTGGAGCTGGAACAACCACGGTATTAAACAGCTTGGACATTCCTGGGAGAGGAATGGCGATCGGCACGGATCGGGCAAATCCTGTTGAGCTGACCCGTTCCTCACCAGTCTCGCGGTCCTGCAGCTCTTTCGTCTCAAGTCTGACCAAGTACAGCGACTGGTCACCCGCAGGAGTAGTCACCACAGTCGTTCCAGACTGGAGCAGTTCTCGGGTCACGCGAATGGCAGTCAGAAGCATCTTCGGGGTCACTGCACCAAGCGGATCCGGAAAGGCCCCCTTCTCTGTCAGTCGCTGCTCTAACGCATCCAAGCGAGCGATAAGTTCTTCCACGGTCACTTTCTCAGCCAACAGATCCTGCTTCAGGGTTGTGGCCGAACGCTCCGCCCATGAGGCCAACCGTTGTTGTCGTTCGACATCGGTCGCAGCATCCCCAACGAGGACGTTTGCAATGGCCTCATCCAGCACTGGGGATGGGCTTGTGTCTCCGACTGCCGCCTTATTGCGATCCGTTCCCTGATTTCCCAGCTGATGAGTCTCCGCGGTTAACGCTGCATCTCTCTGTGGAATAACCACTTCTCCGTTCTCGGACCTGCTCGATCCATTCATACCTAACCTACCGCTTACCATCTGCTCGGAGCTCGAACCTCGCCCTTCAGGTGCCGCATGGCCAAGGGTGTAGCGAATCATAGGCTCTAAATTACCGGCGGCCAGTGCCTGTGTGCGACCAACATAGATGGTTCGCTTCTCTGGAATCCATCGCGCCGGCTCTGACGCCGGCAGTCCTCCTGGTAACTCCTCGCCTGGAAGGATCAGACAGTGGTCGCACAGCGCCTTGAACCACTCGGCGCTGAGCGCGATGCGGACCAGTGTTTCAAAGTCCTCGGTGCTGCGCTGGCTGCTGATGGATCCGCTCTCGCCTCCCCCGGTCAAGTCCGTCTTCTTGTCAGTCCTGGTATCGGGTGGTGTGGCCGCGGTCGGGCTACCGATGAGCTCCAGTAGCCCACCCACGACCTGATCGACGCTCATGTCGCTCGTATCAACCACGTGAGCGCCTGGAGCGGGCCGCAGCGGCGCGATGGTTCGCTCTTGGTCTCGCCGGTCACGCGTTTCCAGTTCCTGCCGAATCACGGAGAGTTCGACTGGCCCTTCGCGCTCGAGCTGTTGAGCTCGCCGGCGCCCGCGGGCATCCAACGACGCGTCCAGATAGAACTTGTGCAGGGCCTCCGGCGCCACCACCGTCCCGGCATCGCGTCCTTCCAAGACGATGCGGCCCTCTCGCACCAGCCGGCGCTGCAGCTGCGTCACGAACTCGCGCACCGCCGGGTTCTGCGCGATGATCGACACCGCTTGGGTGACGTCCGCACGGTTCAACGCATCCGTGACATCATCCTGATCCATGATGATCCGGTCGCCCGCCACCTCGATCTGGGTGTTGAGCGCGATCTGTCGTAACCCTACCTGGTCTTGGGGCGACAACTTGCGCTCCAAAATCGCCTTGAGCGCCAGCGCGCGATAGATGGCCCCGCTGTTCAAATGGCGCCATCCCAGCTGCTCGGCGAGCTTCCTCGCCACCGTGCTCTTGCCGGAGGCTGCCGGCCCGTCAATGGTAATGACGTCCGGACGGGAAGGTGGTGTATAGCTCCCCACGATCTGGTCAACCAGCCGGAGCAGGGCGGTCGCTTTGTAGTACGGCGGCTTCTGGTCCATGGCGTTCATCAGGGCTTCAAGCTGCGTAATCGTGCCCTCGGCGACCAGTTGCTGGTTGACGTACGTGCGGATTGATGGGTATTTCTTTAAGACGTCTTTGGCCTTCTCCACCGCCTGACTGGTCAACTGCCCGGCCACATCCCAGGCGTCCACCATCACCGCCGTTGGGGTGATCTTAATCACCGTTCCCTCTGCCATTGACGCCACACGCGCCTCATCTTCGATCGGAATTTCATCCTTCAGCACCTTGAAGGCCAGCGCGCGGTAGAGCTTCTCCGCTCGGTCCGGACCCAGCCACTCGATGTCGGATCCCTCCGACTCGATATCGGCTTCCTTTGCCCACACGATCTGCACGCCGCGGGACCGGAGGAACTCGATATCGTCCTGCCCGAACACCTGGCCGCCCCGCACCGCTTTACTGGCTTGCGCAACAGGACGCGTCAACGCCTCCTCCAGTAGGGCCGTTTCGGTATCTGTGAGCTGGTCTTTTTCCCGCAATGCCGAGGCCGTCTCTTCGCTCATCTCGGGAAGGACGATATGGCTGAACAACTGCTCAAACCGCACCGGGTGACCAGTCGCGTACTCGATGGAGCGCTCCATTGCTTCAATCTGCTCCCGGAGACTGACAGCCGTGAGCGTCCGTCCAGCGACATCCAACCGGGACGTTTCAAAGTCCTTTTTGATCTTCGCCACAAAGATGCGGGGGATGTCCTGCCGCGTGGCCATGGTATCCGCCACGCCGCGAACGATGAGGTTGGACACAATGCTGGTAAAGAAGCTGCCGATGCCGCTGATAATGGCCCGCTGGGCGTTGTTGATGCCGTCGATTACATCATCGGTCGCCACCGGACCTTGGCCGGGATCGAACGGCCGGAGCGCGAACCGCATCGTCCCCGCCGGCGCCTCAGGATCCACCGCCCGCTGCTGGAATTCCAGCCGATAGATGGGCTGCTGATGCGGCATGTCGCTGACATTTGTTTGCTCTTCAGCAATCACCGAGCCGTCCGCCGCGGTCGCCACCATCGAGGCTTCGTCGTAGCTCACCGGGAACACTTGGCCGTGGCGCACCGAGAGCAGACGGTTCACATGGCGGATGTCGGCCTTGGATGGGTCGAACAGCCCCCGGACAAGATGGTCATCGCTGGGCACCAAACCGCCCGCGTCCAGCCCCGCTCCGGCGACGAAGAACAGGTTTTGCGCGCTGGCATCGGCGAAGCGGACTTCCCGGCGCTTGGGGTCGCGGGGATGGATCACGCGGCGTTCGACCAACTCGGCATCGAGCATGTCCGCCAGGGCCAGCATGCTGTTCATGAAACTGATCCAGTCCTTGGGCCGCGGGATCAGGCCGGCGTTGATGCGCTGCTGCGCCTTCTTGAGGCGTTCGAGCCAGATCGGGCGCAGCAATTCGCCGCTCTTGCGGCCTTCCTCTTTATCCGCATAGTGCAGGAACCACAGCTTGGCAGGCTCATCGGTCATAAAAACCGTCATCACCGACAAATCGCCCGGTGGCAGGAAGTACGTCTGGTACGCCGGAGACTCCAGGAACCCGATGAGGTATTTTCTAGAATCGCCGCCGTCGTCGAAGGTTGTCGTGATCGTGGCGACTGTCATCGCAAGGCCTGGCGCCACCTCCGAGACCTGCGCATCCGTGACATGGGCGTTGGCGGGGATCGCGATACCCTCCTGTCTGGCCCGATGCACCAGTCCTTGCACGAGGAACGAACCGGCCGCCCCTCCGCCGCCAATGTAGATATATTGCGCCGGGGGGGCACGGGGCTTCTGTGCCCTGGCCTTGCGCTCCATGGCGAAAACATGCGCGTCTCCGGCTTGACCGACCAGCACGCGCGCAACCGTACAGCCGGTCATCTCCGCTTCATGCAGGACCGCTTCGCGGAGCTGCTCGTCATTCACCCCGGAGATCTCTTTCAACCGGCGATAGTTATGGACGATCCGGGGATCCACCCCTTTGTAGTACTCCCAGAAGCGCCGGCTGTTCGGGTCCAGCCGAAGCGCGGCGAACGACCGTTCATTTTGCTCCACCAGAGCGTAGTACTGGTCTGGATCCTCAATCGGGGTTACTTTCTTCACCAGCTCCCGCAGGGCTGAGCCCGACCCATTTTCCGTGGCGAACGTCCGCTGATAGAACTCCGTCCAAGGAGTGCCCCGCAGACGGTCAAGCCGATTGGCTGTGAAAATCGCGTACAGTCGGTCTTCGCGTTGTTCGGTGCTCGGAGGTTGGCCCTTGGCCGTCTCTTCTTCGACCCAGGCCTTGTACGCCTCGATCGCTCCATTCAGTGTGGGAGAGAGCTGCCCCTGCCGGATGGCGGCTTCTTGCCCGGCTAGAATCTTCTTGACCGTCTCCACGACACTGCGCGGGCTGACATGCGCGAGATCGACCAGCGATTGGTAGTCGTCCAGCACGTTCCGGATGATGCTTTTCGTCGCCATCGGCCCCATCCCGGCGGCGATGAATCCCGGACGAACCAAATCGATCTCATCGACCGAGAACGGCGTGGTGCCTTCCACGGTCGCAAACACCGTGTCCGCATCCCCTTCGGCTTGCGCTGAGGTGCCACCCACCACAATGACCTGGTCAGGCGGCATCGCTCCCATCGCGTCTCTCAACGCGGTGGCCTTGTTCACATCCTTGGGGAAGATATCGATCGTGTATTCGCCGCCATGCCTGAAGTCGTAGCGCTCCAGCAGGTCCGGAGCGCTCTCCTGGAGCTCTCGGAGCACCTCGTTGAGGACGTTCTGCCGAATATCATCGATCTGTCCCCCATCCTCCGGCCGGGCTGATGGGAACGGATAGACGGCGATCTGGGTTGCCTCGTACCGCTTCCCGGTGCCGACCTGCCACTCACGCGCTTCGATGATCGGAGATTTCGTGCCGAAGCGGAACCGTGGGAACATCTGCTCGTAATAATATCGCCGGGCCTGGACATCATCCCAGTACCGGGCGATGCACCTCTCCAACACGGCCTTGAGTTGGAGCTCATCCGCGAACGGAATCCGATTGGCATACCCTTCGACGAACACCGGCTCACCTGACTCGGAGAACGTGACTTTTGCGGTCCCGCCGTTGGCATAGACGGTCAGGTTCTTGAAGAACGGCTTATCCGCTTCAGGGATGCCGTCCGTCATTTGCGTTAAGACGTGATCCAGTTTGGTCGCCGCGATGACGGCCACGCGGAATCCACCTTTGAGCAGCTTGATGAACTCGGGGTAGATCGGGCTGTTCGCGAGCGTCGCGGTGCGTTGAGGCACAAACCGAACCAGCACGCCGTCCAAGCTGAAGACCAGTAGGCCGCTGCCCAACACCGCCTTGCGCAATTGCACATCGAAGTTGCCGATGTCGATGCCATTGGCATTCTGATTGGAGAAGACACGGAAGATCTGCGCCTGCTGGCCGTGCGGCACCCTGACGAAGTACTCAAGGCTGCGTTGCTCCAGTTCGCTGTCGCTGAGCGTCGGGTAGAGGTAGGCACCAACCAGGTGCCAAACAGTCAGATCAAGCACCGCCTGCAGATCCATAGCCGAATCGTTTGCGGAAGGCTGGAAGAGATCCAGGCTGAGCGCCAGACTTTCAGTTCCTGCCTGCGGGTTCTGACGGAGCGCACCCAAACACTCGATCGCGCGGAGCACGTCGACGGTGATGGGGTGCTGCGAGAAGCGGCTGAGCTCATCCTCAGACAGTTCTTTCAGCACTCGCTCCAGCGCCCGCTCGAGCATCTTCTGATGGCTCTCCGCGGCAAACCCGGTCACCGTGACACTGCGATTCTCCACGGTGATCGCCATCGAGCCGACCATCGGCTGCGTGCGATCCAACTCTCTTGCCGCGTCCGATGCCAGAGCAAGGTTCACAAAGGCCGCTCGTTGGGCCGGCACCTTAGGTATCTCTTCCCCCACCACCCCCGGCAACCGGGCCTTCAGATCTGCCAGGGCCGGCTGGGCCTCTCCGGCCGCGCGCCGGGTCTCATAGGCGTCCATGAGGACGGTCAGCCACTGGCTGATGGCCCCAGGTCCGACGCCAGCCGCCACGG